>Ga0172371_10001004_pt1 | contig 44663 bp, 33 predicted proteins | sample Lak12m_FD_114543 | JGI IMG/M metagenome (GOLD analysis project Ga0172371, IMG submission 114543) | Freshwater microbial communities from Kabuno Bay, South-Kivu, Congo - kab_022012_12m | ecosystem: Environmental > Aquatic > Freshwater > Lake | place: Democratic Republic of the Congo: South-Kivu... | reverse complement strand
GATCCTGGCGTCGTAATAATAATAGAACGTCGAGACGAGCGCGCTCGGCGTCTTGTCGATCGCGACCCAATCGCCGTAGTGGCTCAGCCTGAGAATGCCGTCCTTGGCTTCGGACCGCAGAAATTCGACGTATTTTTTTAGCCCGTCGAACTGCTCTTCGAGGATCCGGCGGTCTCCGTAATACTGGTACATGTACCAGCAGAGCAGCGGATAAGCCGTTCCCCAGGCCGGGTCGGCCGGCCGGCTGCCCCAGATGTGAGGGACGGTGTCGGTGATCGTCCCCTTCTCGTCCTGGACGTCGCGGATGTCGCGGATGAAATTCGTATAGAAGGCGGCCATGTCGAAATTCATCATGGCCTCCTCGGCCGTGCCCTGGGCGTCCCCCATCCAGCCCATCCGCTCGTCCCTCTGGTCGCAGTCCGTCGGGATGCTGTGGAGGTTCGTCTTCTGGCCCCAGGTGATGATCCTCTGGATGCCGTTCAAGACGGGCTTCGAGGCGGCGAACGAGCCGGTCTGCTTGACGCTCGAATGCACGACGCGGCCCCGCAGGGTCTCGGCCGTCGGCACGCCGGGGAAGCCGGTCACCTGGACGTAGCGGAAGCCGTGGTAGGTGAAGCGCGGCTCATAGACCTCCTCGCCTTCGCCCTTGAGAACATAGACGTCCTCGGCCCGGGCGCTCCGCAGATTCTCCTGATTGACCAGTCCGCCCGCGTACAGCATCTCGGCGAAGCGCAGGCGGACCTCGGCTCCCCTCGGTCCCGAAACACGGAGGCGGGCCCAGCCGCTGAAGTTCTGCCCCATGTCGAAGACATAGACGCCGGGCTTCGGATTCGTCATCTTCAGCGGGACGATCGTATCCATGACCCGGATCGGGGGCATCATCTGTGCCGACAGCGCGCCTTTGGGGCCGGGAACGGAAGCGGCCTTGTTCCAATCCTTGTCGTCGAAGCCGGGCCGGTCCCAGCCCGGCGTTTCGAGCCGGGCATCGTAGGCTTCGCCGTTGTAGATGCTGTCGGCCGTGATCGGCCCCGCGGAGGCCTTCCAGCTCCCGTCGCTCGCGACGGTGACCTTCTTCCCGCCGGCCAGTTCGACCTGGATCTGGACAAGGAGGGCCTTGGACTTGAACCAGCCGTCGCCGAGCATGACGCCGACGGCGTTGGGGCCGGCCCGCAGCATGCGCGTCACGTCGTAGGTCACGTAGAGCGCCCTCTTGTCGTATGTCGTCCAAGCCGGGTCGAGGACGTTCCTTCCGACTTTTTCGCCGTTAACCCGCAGCTCATAGTAGCCGAGCCCGCAGATATAGGCTTTGGCCCGGACGACGGGACCTCCCAAGCGGAATTCCGTCCGGAGCTGGTTCCCCCCGCCGATCCACGATCCTTTCCAGTCGTCCTTGGACAGAAGGCCCGTGCTGAACCGCGCCACGGGGCCGTCGGGGCTCGCTTTTCCTTCTTTGTCCCAGAACCGGACTTTCCAGTAGTAATCGGCGCCGCCCCCCAGCCGCGCCCCCCCGTAAACGACCTGGGTGAACTCGGGTGAGGAGACCTTTCCGCTGTCCCACATATCGCCCTTCGCGCACAGCGGATCGGTCGAGACGAGGATCTGGTACGCGGCCTGTTTCTCGCCCCGCGCCGTGTGGCCCGGGATCCAGAAAAAGCGCGGCTTCTTCACGTCGATTCCCTCCGGGTCGGTCAGGTATTCGCAGCGCAGGCCGCTCGGAGCGAGCGGGCGATCCGTTCCCGCCCCGGCGGCCCGGACAGCCGCCAGACCGAGAATAATAAAGCCGATTAGGGCGAAGACTTTGACGGGCGATACAGACGGCATGAGAACCTCCCTGGCGATAGAATCGAACGTGTTGACCGCGGGCATCATGGAATGGACAAGAGAATAGCATGAACGTCCGCCCTGCTCAACACCGCGTCCTCCGTTCCGGCCGACGCCTTGTCTCCGCCTCGGGATTTATGCGATTATACGCCCATGACCCGCAGCCGCACCGTCTATATCGCCGTCTCCGCGGTTTTGTCGGTCGCTCTCGTCTGGTTTCTCTTGTCCCAGGTCAAGGCCGAAGACATCGCCCAAACCCTCAAACAGGTGTATGTCCCCGCCCTCCTCCTGTATGCCGTCGTCCATCTCGCGTCGTCATGGCTCAAAGCTTGGCGCTACAAGCGCCTCCTCCGGCCGCAGCCGATCAGCTGGGCGAACATGTTTCTCGTCACCTTCATCCGCGGCAGCCTCGAAGACCTGCTTCCGGCCCGGATCGGCTCGCTCTCGTACATCTACGTCCTGAACAAGCGCCTCGGTTTTTCCTTCGAAAACGCGGCCTCGTCGTTCGTCGTCGCCTTCGTCCTGGATTTCCTGACGCTCAGCCCTTTTCTCGTTCTGGCCTTCGCTTTCGCCGGATTCGGCCTATCGGGGGTCTCGACGGCGGCCTGGCTCGTCCTGGCCGCGGTCTATTTCGTCCTGATGCTCCTCCTCCTCTGGAAGATCGTTCCCGTCGGCCGTTTCCTCGTATCCGCATACGCCGCCCTGCTCCGCGCCTTCCGTCTCGACCGCCGGGAAAAAATCCGGCTTTCCGTGGCTAAACTCTCGTCGACGGTCGACTCCTTGGGCGCGGTCCGGTCCCCGAAGACGATCTTCCCCCTCTTTTTCGTCTCCCTCCTCATCCGGCTGGGCAAGTACGTATCCCTATTCATTCTCCTCTACGCCCTCCTCCGCAGCCACGGGCTGGGCTGGGGCGACCTGAGCTTCTGGAAGACGATCCTCGGGCTGACCGGCGCCGAGATGACGTCCGCCCTGCCCGTCAAAGGCCTCGCCGATTTCGGCACCTGGGAATCCGCCTGGGTCCTCGTCTTCCAGTGGATGGGCTTCGACGCGCGGCTGGCCCTCCTTTCCGGGATCGGCATCCACCTCGTCACCAATCTCTGGGAATACACCCTGGGATTCCTCAGCCTCCTCATCCTCATCGTCCCTTATCTCGCGAAATCCCGAAGGGAACGCCGCTGATCCGCACGGGAAAGATTGCAACGCCCGTCCCTTTTATGGGACAATCCTCCCCGCAATTCCGATGACCGACCGGCGGCCCGACCCGAAAGCCTTCCCGCGGATTCCGTACGAGGACCATTTCCGCCTCTCCCTTTCCGACCTCCAGAGGATCCTCGGCATCGCCCAATCGAGCGGCGGCCGGTTCGCCGAAGTCTTCCTCGAATACCGGATTTACAGCTTCGTCCTCATGGAGGAGGACATCCTCAAGGAGACCGCCGAGACGATCAGCCTGGGCGCGGGCATCCGCGTCGTCTCCGGCGAGAAGACGGGTTTCGGTTACACGAACGACCTGGCGTTCGACAAGATCCGGAGCGCGGCCCTTTCGGCCGCCGCCATCGCCGCTTCGCCGACGACGTCGAAGGTCGTCGATTTCAAGGCCGCCTTGTCGCCGCGGAATGTCTACCGCGCCCGCGAGGTTCCTTCCCGCGCGCCGCTCGAAAAGAAGATCGGCCTCGTGCGGGACGCCTACGCCTTCTGCCGGAAGGCCTCCCGGGCCGTCAAAAAGGCGAAGGCGTCGCTCCAGGATTCGGTCCAGTACGTCATGATCGCCAACTCCGACGGCCTGCTCGTCACCGACGCCCGCCCGATGGTCAAGCTGACCTGCCTGGCCATCGCCGAAAAGGGCCGCTCCCGGGAATACGGCTTTTCCGGCGGCGGAGGCCGGGTCGGCCTGGAATATTTCGCGTCCGAAAGGACGCCGCGGACGATCGGCGAAGAGGCGGCGCGAGAAGCGCGCGGCCTGCTCGAAGCGAGGCCCGCCCCGGCCGGGGAAATGCCCGTCGTCCTGTCGCCCGGCCACGCCGGCGTCCTCATCCACGAGGCCGTCGGCCATCTCCTCGAGGCGGATTTCAACCGCAAGAAGACGTCGGTGTTCTGGGACAAGTTCGGCCGCAAGGTCGGCTCGGAGTTGATCACGATCTACGACGACCCGACGATTCCCGCTTTCCGCGGGTCCTACAACATCGACGACGAAGGCACCGTTCCGAGGAAAACGCTGCTCATCGAAAAAGGCGTGATCAAAGGGCTGCTCCAGGACAGGCTCTCGGCCGGGTTGATGAACATGCCGCTGACGGGCCATGCCCGGCGCCAGGATTTCAGCGACATCCCCATCCCCCGCATGGCCAATACGTACATCGATAAAGGCGGCGACGACCCGGCCGACATCATCCGCTCGGTCAAGAAGGGATTCTACGCGGACCGGTTCCAAGGCGGCCAGGTCGAGGACTCGGGCAAGTTCACGTTTTCGGTCAGCTCGGGGTTCCTCATCGAGAACGGGAAGCTGACCGCTCCCGTCAAGCAGGCGACGCTCATCGGCTCGAACGTGGACATCCTGGCGAAAATCGAGAGGGTCGGGCACGACCTGACGTTCGGCCTCCAGACCGGCACGTGCAGCAAGGAAGGCCAGGACGTGCCCGTCACGGACGGCTGCCCCACCCTCAAGATCTCGATGATGACCGTCGGAGGCCTCGAAGAATGACGGCCGCGCCGCGGGCCGACGACCTTCCCGCTCTGGCCGAGCGCATCGTCCGCTTCGGGCGCTCGTGCGGCGCGGACGAGGTCGAAGTCAGCGTCGGCGAGGGGACGGAATTCAGCGTCGACGTCCGCTTGGGCGAGGTGGAGAACCTCGTCGAAGCCGGCTCCCGGTCGCTGGGGCTGCGGGTCATCAAGGACGAAAAAACGGCCTACGCCTCCTCCTCCGACCTCGACGAGGATACTCTCAAGCGGCTGGTCCGGAACGCCGTCCGGCGCGCGGAATGCGCCAGCAGGGACGCGTTCTCAGCCCTCCCCCCTCTTTCGAAAAGGAAGGTCGATCCCGCAGCTCTCTCGATCTACGATCCGGAGGTCGGCCGGCTGGATTCCAAGACCAAAATCGGCCTGGCCCTGGAGACCGAACGGATCGCCCTCTCCGACGCACGGATCACCAATTCCTACGGGGCGAACTTCGTCACCAACGATGGAACCGCGGTTCTCGCCAACTCCAAGGGCTTTCTGGGCCGCTTCCAGAAAACGTATTGCAGCCTGAGCGTCGGCCTTCAAGCCGGCGCGACCGACGAGCGGGTCGAAGATTTCTGGTTTTCCTCGCAAACCCGCTTCGGGGCGCTCGAGACGCCCGAGCAGATCGCCCGGACGGCTGTCGAACGGACGGTCCGCCAGCTCCGGCCGCGCAAGATCAAGACGCAGAGGGTGCCGGTCATCTTCGAACCGATGATGACGTCCGGCCTGCTCGGATTTCTTTTCTCCTGTGTCGCCGGCACGGCCGTTTACCAGAAATCGTCGTTCCTGGCCGGCCGGCTCGGACGGCGGATCGCCGCGCCGGCGGTCACGGTCGTCGACGACGGGCTCCTGCCGGCAAAGCTGGGCACGAGCCCCTTCGACGCGGAGGGCGTCCCGACGCGGCGGACCGTGGTCGTCCGCAAAGGGGTCCTCGCATCCTATCTGTGCAACACGTATGCGGCCCGCAAGCTCAAGCTCAAATCCACCGGCAACGCGGACGGAGGAGGCGTCGGCCCCAATAATTTTTACCTCGAGGCCGGACCCCACGCCCCGGCCGATATCATCCGCTCATGCGAGAAAGGCCTCCTCCTCGTCCGGACGCTGGGGCACGGCCTGAATCCGGTCACCGGGGACATCTCCCGGGGCGCCTTCGGCCTATGGATCGAAAAGGGCGAAATCGCCTACCCGGTTTCCGAGGTTACGATTTCGGGAAACCTCGGAGAGCTCCTGAAGAACGTGGAGATGGTCGGCTCCGACCTCGAATTCCGGGGTTCGGTCTGCGGCCCTACGATCAAGGTCTCCGAGATGATGGTCGCCGGCACCTGAACCGGCTGTTGCGTGTAACCTCAGAATCCGTTGAAGTGGACGACGCTCGCGAGCTTTCGCTTCGGGACGTGGAACGTATAGTCCTCGTCCTGCCAATATTTCGTCGAATCGGCGAATTCCTCGGCCTTCGATACCTGGGCGGGAAAACCCAGGGCCAGGATGGAATCCAGCTTGTAGGAATCGGGGATGCCCAGCAGATCGACCACCTTGGGCTTGTCGACGGAGATCAGCCAGCAGGCGGCGATGCCCTTCTCGAGCGCGGCCAGGATCATGTTCTCCATGGCCGCTCCGACGTCGTACTCGTACATCTTCTCCCGGATGCGCGCATTGACGAGCACGGCGATATAAGCCTGCGGCTCATGGCCGGGCCGGGGGTTTCCCCGCGGCGCGATGGCCGAAGCCCACTTCAAGCAGCCGAAGACCTCCTTCGCCAGAGCCGCGTCGTCCACGGCGACGAATTCGAGCGGCTGGAGGTTGGCGGCCGAAGGCGCCAAGCGCCCGGCATCGACGACCTTCGTCAGGATGTCCCGGCCGACCGGCTCCGGCCGGAACTGGCGGATCGACCTGCGGGAGCGGATGAGGTCGAGGACGCTCATCGTCAGCCTTCCTTCAGAAGGGCCCGGATCTTCTCCGCATACAAACGGCTGGCCTCGTCGTCTCCGACGGCGATCTCGATCTCTTGCGGCCCGCCGACGCCGAGGCCGATCTCGACCGCCCGCCGGATCTGGTCCTGCTCGAAGATCTTTCGGTCCATGATGGTCGCGTTCGACCCCAGGTCCTTGAGGACGGCGACGCCGACCGCGTCCACGGCCACTCGGTCCGTTCCGCCGATCACGACACCGGCGTCGACCTGTTTCCCCCGTGACGGGCCTCCGTCGACGAACGCCGTCACGCCGTCCATGAGGATGAGCTTGGGCTTGTAACCGAGATTCAGCTCGGCGATCATCTTGCGCATGTCCGTGTCGCGCTTGCCGTGGAGCTCCCGGCGGATGGCCTTCGGGGTCAGTCCGACGGCCAGCTTCATCGACATCGAAATATGCCCGCCGAATCCGTGCGTCTTGAGGCAGCAGGTCGAAACCGTATACTCCGATTGGACCACGGCCTTCGGCAGGGAGAATCCCTTGTCCCAGTGATTGCCCGGAGGGTTGAAGGCGGTCCACCCGTCCTCGGCCAGGTCCTCGAAATTGACGACGTCGAACCCGAGCTCCTGGGCCAGGGCCGGAATGCCTTTGTCCTCCAGGACCTTCTTCGTCGGAGGAGGTCCGCTGCTCTCGCCCAGAGTGATCCCGGCCGCCCCTCGGGCCTTCAATTCCAGGACGATCTGGCGCAAGGTGTCGTTGTGCGTCGACCCCGGGGCCGGGTCGGACGTGTTGAAGTTCGGTTTGAGGAAGACGGCCTTACCCTTCGGGGAGGAAAAGGCGAAGAGACGGAAGACCTCTTTCACGCCCCGGGCCCGGTCCATCGTCTTGACCAGAACGACCGTCGATTTGGCTCCGCCCTGTCCACCGGCCCGCGCTTTCGGCGAGAGCACGGACAGGGCCGCCGCGCCGGCCAGGGACGTTTCGAAAAACGTCCTCCGGCTCATTTTAGGAACATTCGTCGCACTCATGATCGACCTCTTTCATCGTCGGAATGGAAGGCCCGCATTCTATCACAACGGAGCGCGCCGGCCCATTCCCGATTTGGAATGAGAGAAGGCTGGCTGTTTGGGGTTTGGGGAAAATTTTTAAAGGGGGATAATGAAGAAGGGTTTCAACCTCGTACAGCCAGCGAAACAAGGTTTTTACTATTATAGGCCGCTTCCCGAAAAGAAATCAACTATTTTTTTTCGTCGGACAGCGTCTTGACGGCGACATTCTTCCCATTCCAGACAAGACTTCCTTTTTCGAAGTCCTGCCGGCGGCCGCCGGGAATCGGATATTCGTCCGAAATCGGCTGCCCGAGCTTCTCGAATCCCCAGATGGAGAAGTATTTCTCGAAAAACGCCCCCTTGACCCAGAAGACGCGTATCAGCGCCTGATTGAGGAAGAGGATGCTGCCTCGGGCCTTGGCCTCGGGACCGCCGCCCGCCGGCTTGAGGTAGTCTTGGACGATGCACGGCCCGACCGTGTGGACGCCGAAGTTGCCGCCGTTGTCGTGGGGAAAGCCGATCTCCGGCCCGGCCTTTTTATAGGACTCGACGAACATCCTGGACCGGCCGTCGGCGTGCCAGCCGTCGAGGTAATTGCCGACCATCACGACGCATTCCAAGAACGTCGGGTCCGGGCCTCCGCCGCCTTTCTGCAGGGCGGCCGCGAAATCGCGGCGGGCGACCTTTTTCGTCCGGCCCTCGGGCCGCCCGGGGTCGTTGACCGAAACGTTTGCGGCGTCGATGCCGTAGGCGGCCACCCACCGCGGGCGGCCCGGAGCTTCGTCGGCGAAATACGCCGCCGGCTCGACCCGGCAAACGACCAGGCTGTAGCGGCCGATGGCCGCGGCGATCCCGTCCAGGGCGGTCTCGCCCGTTTCCGAGGAAACGACGACGGGGATGTCCTCGTTCTGGAGGACATCGGCCAGGTCGCGGCCGCTCGCCTCCGCGCCGTCGTCGTCGGCGAATCCTCCGGCGTAGCCTTTGCCCTGGTTGGCCCGGCAAAATTTCCAGCGAAGCTCCGTCCGGACCTTGGGAAAGCGCGGATCGGAAAAGCTGCCCAAGTCGGAAGAGATCCGGGCCCGCTTTTTATAATGGATGACCATGACGGCGCAGGCCGGGCCGCTGTTTCCGTTCCGATAATCCGCGCCGAAGGCATCGGTCCAAGCTTGTTTCGAGGACCCGTACTGGCTCTGCCACCAGTCGACGTGGGAGAGGATCGGATAGTGGAGCGAGGCTTCGGTCGGCGGAGCTTTCTGGCCGCCGCCGAGGAAGCCCGCCGCAAGAAAAGCAAGAACCGCCCCGGCCGCGAAGGTCCGGGAAATCAAATGTCCTCGCCGGCGCGCCTCGATCATTTCTCGGTCCGTTCCTTGTTTACCATTTTCTGGGTTTGATGGCCAGGGCCGAGGGGACCACGGCCAATCCTCCTTGGGACGTGCACAAGAGCTCCGGAGGCAGCATCCGCCCCGAGGCGAAGACCGCGTCGATCGTGTCGTCGAGGGGAATCGGGTTCAGATAGCCGCCCAGGACGAGGTCCGCGCAGACGAATGCGGAGGAAGACGCTACGGCGTTCCGCGTATGACAGGGAATTTCGCACATGCCCTGGACCAGGTCACAGACCGAGCCCATCGAATTCTGGAGCGATATGGCTGCCGCGTTCACGGCTTGTATGGCGGTGCCGCCCGCCGCCTCGACGACCGCGGCGGCGGCCATTGCCCCGGCCGCTCCGATTTCGACCTGGCATCCGGCCGTCTCGGCCGCGAACGTCGCCCGCCGGGCGATGATGAGGCCGATCGCGCCGGCGGCAAAGAGGGCCATGACGACCTGCTCGTCGGCCAGAGACTTCTCCTCGGCCAGCGCTCCCAGCGCGCCGGGGATGACGCCGCACGACCCGCCGGTCGGCGCCGCGCAGACAACGCCGCCGCTGTTGCTGATATGAAGAACGGCCATGGCCCGCGCCGCGGCTTTCGTATGGAGACCGCCGACGGCCAGCCGGCCGCCCTTTTCCGCGTCGGCGATACGGCCGGCGCTCGGCTTGAGGAGCCGGAGCCGGACATTCTCCTGGCGAAGCCCGGCCTCGGCGGCCGCGGCCATGATCTTGAACCGCCGGGACATTTCGGCCGCCGCGGCCGCAGGTTCCAGGCCCAGGAGCCTCGCTTCGTATTCCAAGGCCGCCCGGCCGAGCGACAAATGAGCGTCCTCGGCGAACCGGACCATGCTCTCGGCGCTGTCGAAGAGCGGCGTCCCTTTTCGGCAAAAAAAGACAGGCGGGGCGCTCCAGATTTTTTTCGCTCCCCTGTCGCGGAGAAGGACAAGACGGTCGGCCTCGGCCATCGGCTCGCTGCCGCGGAGGCAGACCAGGACGGCGTCCTGGCGAAGGCCTTCACTCAAGTTTGCGGACCCGTGAGAAGCGTCAAGAATACTCTCGATTTCGGCCGTCCGGGTCCTGTCCATCAAGACAAACGTTTCGTGGCTTTTGCCGTCGACCGCGACCGGCCAATCCCCGATCTGCTGGATGAGAAACCCGCCGCCGCCCGTCGATTTGGCCAGCAAACGGAGCTCTTCGCCCCCCCGGCCGCCGAGGTCGATCCGGACGGAGTTCGGATGATCGGCTCCGTCGAGCGAGGCGACCTTGAATTTCAGGGCCAAGCCGTGCTCCGAGGCCGCTTCGAGGGAGCCGCCGAACCGTGCCTCGGTCAGGTCCCAGCCCATCAGTCCGGCGGCGAAGGCCTTATCGGCACTCTGGGGAACATAGGTGGCGGCATAGGAGCCGTCCGGGTCGAAGGTCAACGTCGCCCGGGCCGGCTCTTCGCCGAGGAGCGAGCGCGCCGCGCGGGCGATGTGATAGGACCCGGCCGTATGCGAGCTCGACGGACCCCGCATGACGGGGCCCAGGACGTCGTTGAGTATGCTGACGAATTCCGGCTCGTTCATTCCGGCCTTCAAGGCGTTGGGCGGGGAATCCGGTTCAGGGATGCCGCGAGCGCGGCGGCTTTCGCCGTCAGCTCGGGCCAGGCGTCGCTCGCGATCAATTTCGGGTCCAGAAGGGCGGTGCCGACGGCGACGCAGCAGGCGCCGTGGGCGATGAAATCCGCGGCGTTCGCAAAGTCGACGCCGCCCGTCGGCATGAGCCGGATCTCCGGAAACGGACCATGGATGTCTTTGAAGAATTTCGGTCCGACCGCGGTGGCCGGAAAGACCTTGACGACGTCCGCTCCTGACCTCCAAGCGGCCAGGATTTCAGTCGGGGTGAACGCGCCCGGGGCGATAAACGTATCCCGCTTCCGGCAGACCCGGATCACGTCGTGGTCCAGCACCGGCGAGACGACGAAGTCCGCCCCGGCCGCGAGGACCGCTTTGGCCGCCGCGGCGTCGACCACCGTGCCCGCCCCGACGAGCACGCCGGCCGGCTTGGATTCGGCCAAGGCCCGGATGGACTCCAGGGCACCCGGCGTCGTCATCGTGATCTCGATCGCCTTCACGCCGCCCTTCTGGACGGCTTCGACCACGGGGCGGAGCTTGGCCGGGTCCTTCATCCGGATAACGGCGATGACCTTTGTCGCCAGGATGATCTCAAGGGCTTCGTCGCGCTTCATGTCCGCCTCGTCACCTCCGGACTCGGCCGGATTTGTCGCCGCGCATCAGAGCTACGACTTCTCTCTCCGAAACGAGGTTGAAATCCCCCGGGACCGAGTGTTTCAGGCAGGATGCGGCCAAAGCGAATTCCAGCGCTTCGCGGTCGGAAGGAAGAATATCGAGGCCGTGGATCAATCCGGCGGCGAACGCGTCTCCCCCTCCGATCCGGTCGACGATGTGGGTGATTTCGTACGATGTGCCGCGGAGGCATTCCTCGCGGTTCCGGAGCAAGCCCGACCAGACGTTGTGGTCGGCGCTGCGGCTTTCCCTCAGGGTGACCGCCAGCCGCTTCAACTGCGGAAACCGTTTCATCACCTCGACCGTCAACCGCTCGAACGCCGAAATATCCGGCTTTCCGTCCGGTCCCAAGACCGGAGCTTCGATCCCCAGGGATTTCTGGCAGTCCTCCTCGTTGGCGATCCCCAAGTCGGCGAATTGGAAGATTCCGGCCATGACCGAAGGGGCGGCCGCTCCGTAATTCCAGAGCTTGGCCCGATAGTTGAGGTCCACGGAAACGGTCAGGCCCAGCGATCGGGCGGCGGCGACGGCTTCGAGCGTCAGGTCGGCCGCGCCGCGGCTGACGGCCGGCGTGATCCCCGTCACGTGGAGCCAATCTCGGCCGGCCAGCGCCCGGCTCCAATCGATATCCCCGGGCCCGGCCTCGCCCAGGGCCGAGTGCTCCCGGTCATAGATCACCTGCGTCGGCTTCTGATTGGCGCCCGTTTCCGCATAGTAGATGCCGAGCCGGTTCCCTCTGCGGAAAACGTAATCGGTCTCGATCCCGACGAGACGGAGGGCCCGGACCGCGGCCGAGCCGATCTCGTTCCCCGGGACGAACGAAACCATCCGCACGGAATGCCCGAACTGGGCGAGCGAAGCGGCGACGTTCGCTTCGGCGCCGCCGAAATACGTCCGGAAGACGGGCGATTGGAAGAACCTCTCCCGGCCCGGAGGGGAAAGCCTGAGCAGCAGTTCGCCGAAGGCGACGACGTTCTTCATCGGCACACCTCGGCCGAAATATTAGTACATATTCGGAGGGGACACAAGACTCTCCGCGCTCTGCCCAAGGGGAAAAGCGCTTCTTCTAGCGGCCCACCGTCTCCCAGCCCCGGCGGTTCAAGTCGATGTATATGACCGCCCCGAAGACCGCGCCCGCGGCGAGAAACGCCATGCCGAGGCCGAGCGCGCCGAAGATGACCTTCCCGGCCCCGAAGAGAAAGGAGTAGATCATCAGCACTCCGCAGGCCCAATCCACCAGATTGAAGAGGCCGTCCCGGCGGGGCGCGATGTCCGCGGCCTCGCGGGCCACCGGTCCCCAGAGCGCCGCGTTCGGCTGGACGCGGCGATAAAAAGCCAGGAGGACATCCTTCGGCTCGGGCCGGGTCAGGAAGGTCACGGCCAGCCAGACGGCCGTCGTCACGGCCACCGTGATGAGAACGATCCAGGCGAAGTCCCGGGGGCGGCTTTCCTCCAGCCCGAACGCGGTACGGACGGTCAGCGACGTGGCCAGGGCCGCGATCATCGCCGAGACTTCGCTCCAGGCGTTGATCCGCCACCAGAACCAGCGCAGAAGATAGACCAACCCCGTGCCCGCGCCGATGGCGATCATGAATTTCCAGGCGTCGGCGATCGAGGACATGAAAAACGTGACCAGCGCCGAAAGGAGCATCAGGAGGACGGTCATCGCCTGGGAGACCGCGACATAATGCTTTTCGGGCCGGCCCTGGACGAGGAACCGCCGGTAGAGGTCGTTGACAAGGTAGCTGGCCCCCCAGTTCAGCTCCGTTCCGATCGTCGACATGTACGCCGCGGCGAACGCCGCCAGCATCAAGCCGCGCAGCGAAACCGGAAGGTCCGTAAGAAGGATGCGGATATAGCCCGATTCGGGGTCGGCCGCGAAGGCGGGGTCGCCGTGGAATTTGACGACGGCCGCGAGGGCGACGAGGATCCACGGCCAAGGCCGGAGGGCGTAATGGGTAACATTGAACCAGAGCGTGGCGAGGACCGAATGCTTCTCGTCCTTGGCCGAGAAGATCCGCTGGGCGATGAATCCGCCTCCGCCCGGTTCGGCTCCCGGATACCAGGTCGCCCACCAGTTGACGGCGATATAGACAAAAAACGTGATGAACGGCATCCACGCCGAATTCAGATCGGGGACGAAGGACAGGAGGGATTCCCCGCCGCCTTCGACGCTCTTGATCCCTCCGACCAGGCCGGACATTCCGCCCACGGACCGGACGGCAAAGACCGCCAGGACGATGACCATGCCCATTTTCAGGACGAACTGGAAGAGGTCGGTCACGAGGACGCCCCAGAGGCCGGACAGCGTCGAGATCGAGGCGGTGAGGGCCATGATCCCGATGGCGATGACGAGGGCTTCGACCTTGGTCACGCCCAAGACCAGCATGAGGATCTTGACGATGGCCAGGTTCACCCAGCCCATGATGATCAGGTTGATGGGCAGGCCGAGGTAAAAGGCCCGGAAGCCGCGCAGAAAACGGGCCGGCCGGCCGCTGTAGCGGATCTCGGCGAATTCCGCGTCGGTCAGGACCCCGGCCCGGCGCCAGAGGCGGGCATAAAAAAAGACGGTCAGCATGCCGCTGGCGGCCATGCTCCACCAGATCCAGTTGCCGGAGATGCCGTTGCGGGCCACAAGCCCGGTGACGGCCAGCGGCGTATCGGCGGCGAATGTCGTCGCGACCATCGAAGTCCCGGCCAGCCACCAAGTCACGTTGCGGCCCGAAACGAAATAATCCGAGACGCTCCGCGTCGCGCGTCTGCGGTAATAGAGGCCGATCCCGAGATTCAGGGCGAAATAGGCGAAAATGACCAACCCGTCGACAAGGGTCAGCTTCATGGCCCGACCTTATTACAGACCCGGAGATGCTGTCAACCGCGACCGCCGGCAGAATGGCGAAACAGCTGCTCCGGTCCCCGCTTGCGGAAGGGACCGCGCTTTCGCTACAATGACCTCAAAGACATCTAAGGGACATAGCTTCACCGTGTTCGCCCTCGGCATCGATTCCGGAACCCAAGGCACGAAAGTCCTGGTCGTCGAGTTCAAGACAGGGAAGGTTCACGGGCGGGGTTTCGCTCCCCACGCCATGATCCAGGGCCTGCCATGGGACGAGAAAGAACAGGATCCCAACGCCTGGCTGGAAGCCCTGGAAAAAGCCCTGTCCATCGCCTTGAAAGCGGCCTCGATCGACCCCGGCCGGATCGTCGCCGCCGGAGTCTCCGGCCAGCAGCACGGCTTCGTTCCCCTGGACGCGGACGGCCGCGTCATCCGGCCGGCCAAGCTCTGGTCCGACACGTCGACGGTCGAAGAAGCGCTGGAGATCGCTGCCAAGCTCGGCGGCCGCGAGGCCGTGATCCGGAAGCTGGGCCTGGACCTCGCCGTCGGCTACACCGCATCGAAAATCCTCTGGCTGAAAAAACACGAGCCCGGCCGCTACGAACGCCTTTCCACCGTCCTTCTCCCGCACAATTACATCAATTACCGCTTGACGGGCCGCCTCCATATGGAGCACGGCGACGCTTCGGGAACGGGACTGATAGACATCCGGCGGCGGGCTTGGCAAGACGATGTGATCAGGGCGATCGATCCCGGCTTGGCCGAAAAGCTCCCCGCACTCCATAGCCCGGCCGAATCCGCGGGCGTCATCCAAGAAAAATTCGGGGCGCGATTCGGGCTGAAGAACGTTCTCGTCTCGGGCGGCGGAGGGGACAACATGATGGCCGCGATCGGCACGGGAAACGTCCGGCCGGGAGTCTGTATGCTGAGCCTCGGAACGTCGGGAACGTGTTCGACTTTTTCGGCCGAGCCGGTCGTCGACCCGGCCGGCGAGATCGCCGCGTTCTGCGACGGAACCGGCGGCTGGCTGCCTCTGCTCTGCACGCTAAACATGACCGGGCCGACGGAAGCTCTCAAGAATCTTTTCCGTTTCGATAACGCGACGCTCGAGCTCCTGGCCGGGCAGGCACCGGCCGGCTCCCGCGGCCTCGTCTTCCTGCCGTTTCTTGACGGTGAAAGGGTTCCCGCTCTGCCCGAGGCCTCGGGCACCCTATTCGGCCTGAACCGGACGAATTTCGAGGCCCCGGCGTTGGCCCGGGCCGTTATGGAAGGCACGATCTTGAACATCGGCTACGGTTTTAGCCGGATGCAAACGCTCGGCCTCGACCCGGCCGAAATCCGGGCGACGGGCGGAGGGTCAAGGAACGGGCTCTGGCTGCGGATCGCGGCGGACGTCTTCCGAAAGCCCGTCGCGACGCTGCGCGAACACGAAGCGGCCGCGTTCGGCGCCGCGCTGCAGGCCATCTGGACTTATCATCGGGAACAAGGGCGGGATCAAGCCATCGCCGAGCTCTGCGACGACCTGGTCAAGGTCGAAAAGCCCCTGATCGAACCCCGTCCCGAAAATTTCGGAGTTTATGAAGAGCTCCAGGAGAGGTATCGGTCCCTCTGGACGACGCTCAAGCCCGAGTTCGGCAAACACAAGAAATTCCAAGAGCGGCTTTAAACGGCCGGAGCGCCGGCTCGTTCCCCGGGATGTCTCTTACAGCCAGCCTTCGTTGTAGCCTGTTTCATACATGGCCATGACGTTTTCGGGCGGCGTCAAGGGCTGGATGTTATGGCAGGGAGCGAGAATATATCCGCCCCCCGCCCCCATGATCCTCAGGTTGTCGAGCACTTCCCGCCGGACGTCCTCGACGGTGCCGAACGGGAGGGTCTGCTGGTTGTCCACGGCCCCGTGAAAGACGATCCGGCCGCCGAAATCCCTCTTCAGCTCGGCCCGCTCCATCCCTGCACAGCGCCATTGGATCGGGTTCAGGAGGTCGATGCCGGCGTCGATCAAGTCGGGAAGGATGCGGCGGCAGTTGCCGTCGTCATGATGGAAGACGTACGCGCCCGCCCCGTGCGCCAAGTCGATGATCCGCTTCATTCCCGGCAGGAGGAATTCGCGGATGTGGCGGACCGAGAACATCAGGTCGGTCTGCCCCCCCAGGTCTTCGGCCACGTAGCAGAGCATGACCTTTCCGGGAATCCTCTCGAAGATCCGGCGCGTGTTCTCATAAGCCAGGTCGAACAGCCGGCCGAGGCAGTAATGGACGATCTCCGGATTCTCGATCAGGTCGATGAAGGCCTGCTCCTGGCCGCGGAGGAACTTGTACGTGAGGAACGGCTCGGAACCGCCCCCTTTCACCGGATACGTCTCCCAGCCCCGGATCTGCGCCCCGAGCGAAGCGTAATCCCACCAGTCGGGGTCGGGCCAGGAATAATGCGCCTCGATCTCCCCGACCGACCCGAATCGCGCCAGGGGCGAATGGACGCATTCCCGGTAGGCGCCGGTCGCGTATTTCACGTATCGAAATCGGCAGCCGAAGACGTCCGTCAGGCGGGGAAGCTTGGGACCGGCGTATTTCGGCTTGGCCTCGACGACGAAATCGACATGGAGCTTTTGAAGGGCTTGCCGTTTTGTCCGGCAGCCGAGTCGGGCCGCCAGCATCCGGGAGGCTTCGTCGGTCCCCCAGTAATCCATGGGAACGCGGTCGGGCTTCTGCCGGCGGAAGACCGCCAGCCAGCGTTCCCTGGGCGACATGGTCTCTTTGGGCATCGCGTCCTATCGTCGCGAACGGCCGCGCCGGCCGCCGTCCTCAATGCCGATGGAGGTCCTTGTGCATGATTTTGCGCGTCTCGTTGAGGCGGTCGTCCGCCGGCAGGTCGAACAGCCGCTTGTTCATGAGCTCGTCGTTCTCCGCCTGGAGCAAGCGCGCGACGTAATCGACGATGCTTGGCGGAAAGATGCCGTCGCGCTCGTACAGCCCCCGCTTCTTGAGGAGGATCCGGCTCGATGCGACGCAGCTGGCCGGCAGCTGAGGTAATTTTCTCAGCAGCTCCTTGTCTTCGAAGATATTGCCCTTGACGTAGAGCTGGTCGGCCAGGTCCAAGGCCTTGCATTCCTTGAACAGGAGGCTGGCCTCGTCGCGGAAAGCCCAGTCGGCGGCCATGCTGATGCCGGCCAGGAGCAGATGGACGATCGCGCTTCCGTCCGGGCTCCGCAATTCCACGGTCTGGCGGCCGCTTTCGCTCCGGAATTCGGCGCCGTCCTGCGGATTCAGGATCTTTGACAGGTGGTGGAGGTTCGTCCAGCCGAGAGGAACCCGGATGAGGACGCTCCGGTTGCTGTCGCTCCAGCAGATGCTGGTCGGCGCTTCATGGTGCGGCACGAGGCGCAGATAGGCCGAGGAGACCGTATTCCCGAAGGCGGTCAGGGAATCGGCATATTCCAAAAGCCCGCCGACCAGGCGGCGCGCTTCGGTCGACAGCTTTCCGTCCGGGCCGCAGGTCACGTTCAGCCCGTCCTTCATGAGCGCCAGATGAAAGTGGAGGCCGTTGCCGGCGACACCCTCCTCGATCTTGGGCGTGAAGGTCGCGACGCCGCCGTGGCGGTGAGCGACGTTGCGGATGATCCAGCGCCCGAGGACGACGTCGTCGGCCATCTCGGCGATGGGCTTGGGCAGATATTCGACTTCGAGCTGCTCGGCCCTCTTGCCCCGGATCTCATCCCGGTCGCTTTCTACGAAATCCAGGAAGCCGACCTCGCTGTGGGCGTATTTGACGGCGCCCGTGATCTGGGCGATCCGATTGACCATCTCGTTGAGGATCGGACCGCTCTTGATATAGGGCGCCGCCCCGTGATAGCCCTGCTGCCTCTCGACCGGATAGAGATTGTCGGTCGGGTCGCTCAGAAGAAAAAATTCGAGCTCGCCGAGGGCGTAGAGCTCGAATCCGGTGCGGCTTCGAAAGAGGGCCGCCGCCCGGGCCAGGATGTTGTCGAGTGCGAAGGGGGCCAGCGCGCCGTCGCGGGTGAGATAGCGGCAGATGAAATCGAGGCTTTTCTCATCGAAGGGATTGAGAAAAGCCGTTTTGTAATCGGGAACGATGTAGACGTCCGAGACGGCCGCATCGACCATCCCCTTGAAGAGCGAGGACCCGTCGGCCCGCTCCCCCTCGGCCAGGATGCATTCGACCTGAGCCGGGTCGAGCGCCGGGATCTTCAGCTCCTTCAGCCGGCCGTCGAGGGCGGTGTAGTGGAAGGTCACCCTCTCCAGCCCTTTTTTCTCGATGACCTTGAGAAAGTCGCCCCGCTCGAAATCGCGCGGCGCCTTGTTCAGGAAGGTCGCAAGAGGATGGGAGAGGGCGAAGGCGTTCGGCTTGATGGAGGCCATGCGTCATGCTCCTTGGCGATGATCATCCCTTCCGGGAAAGGCTTTTATTGTAAGGAAACCTCGAATAATTTTCAAACAATCCGTTCATCGGCCGGCCGGCGGCCGCTCTTCAATAAAGGAGATAGGGCTTGCGGAGATCGGCGAATTTGGCCAATCCGTCGGCCCAGGCCGCGGCGATCTCGGGGATTCCTTTTCCGGCTTCGATCGCTTTCCTGACCGAGGCCGTTCCCATGATCTTGTCGAAATAGCTCTCGTGGAAGCGGAATTGACCCGTATAGGCGTCGCGGACGGTCTTGATGATCGCGAGCGCCGTTTCGAGCGACCGGTAGGAGCCTCGGTCCGTGACGTGGAGCTGGCAGCCGCCGCACAACTCCCCCTTGAACTTGGAAAAGACCGGCGTGAACCACTGCTCCCGAAAAACGACGCCGGGAAGGCCGAGGGCGTTGAGAGAGCGGGCCAGCTCGAAGCCGTCGATCCAGGGCGCTCCGAAGAACTCGAACGGCCGCGTCGTCCCGCGCCCTTCGGAAAGGTTCGTCCCCTCGAAAAAGACCTGGCCCGGATAGACCGTCGCCGTGTCGAGCGTCGGCATGTTCGGCGAAGGGCTGACCCACGGCAAGCCCGTCTGGTCGTGCCACATCCCCCGCGTCCAGCCCTCCATAGGGATGACCACCAGCCTCGCTTTTTTTTCCAGGAACTTGTCGTTGTAGAGGAGGGCCAGCTCGCCGATCGTCAGGCCGAACCGGAGCGGAACAGGGTAGATCCCGACGAACGAGCTGAATTCCGGGTACTCGAGGATCGGTCCCTCTAATAGCGCTCCGGTGATGGGATTGGGCCGGTCGAGGACGACGAAATCGATGCCCGCCTCGGCCGCAGCCTGCATGGTATAGGCCATGGTCGCCTCGTACGTATAGACGCGCGTCCCGACATCCTGGATGTCGTAGACGAGGATGTCGATATTCTTCGTCATCGCCGCCTCCAGCTTCTTGTCGGCGTGCGTCGTGTCGAACGATCGCATGTACGCGTCGATGTCTTTGAGCATGCCCGCCTGAGGCTTCATGGACGGCCCGTAGAGGCTGAAGACGGGAACCTTGAATTTCTCGTCCATATAAAAAGGAACGTACTCCCCGGCCTGGGCGTCGCCGCGGACGCCGTGCTCGGGGCCGTAGAGCGCCGCCAGCTCGACGCCGGGATGGTTGCGGAAGAGATCGCTCGTCGCCCGGAGGCGGCCGTTCACCCCCGACGGATTCGTGATCAACCCGACCTTCTTGCCCTTGACGACGTCGAGATGCTTCTCGAAAAACACGTCCACGCCCAGCTTGACCTCGACCGGGCCGGAAGCCGCGGCCGCCTGCACTTCGGGCTTTTTCGAATCGCAGCCGGCCGTGCCCAGGATCATCGCAAGAGCGAGACCCAGCGGAATCAGACATCGGGCACTCCGAAGCGCCTTGAGACAGTGGAAAGTCATCGAGCTCCTCCTTCCCCTAATCATACGCTCTCACTCTTTTCGAAGAAATACGCGCCCAGGAAGAGCATGACCAGGGCGGACCCTCCCAGGACGAGAAGATTCAAGGCCTGGGAATGGACGGCGACGCCGATCATCGCCCCGCGCAGGCCGTCGATCCCGTAGGTCAAGGGGTCGAGATAGGACAGAACGCGGACGACGAGGGGCAGATTGCTCAACGGATACAGGGCGCCCGAGAGAAAGAACAGGGGAAAGATTATGAAATTGATGATGAGACCGAACCCCTGCATGTCCTTCATCTTCGAGGCGAAGATCAGTCCGAAGCCGATGAACGTGAACGCGATCAGGACCATGTAGACGAGGGCCAGGACGAGGTGGGGCGCGCCGGAGATCCGGAATCCCAGGGCGAACGAGGCGGCCAGGACGAGCAAGCCCTGGATCATGGTCGTCGTCGTCCCGCCGGCGATCCGGCCGAGGACGATGGAGACGCGGCCGACGGGCGCGACCATGATCTCTTTCAAGAAGCCGAATTCCCGGTCCCAGAGGACCGACAGGCCCTGCATCGAGGAGGAAAAGAGCAGGGTCATCCCCAGGATCCCCGGCACGAGGAACTGGACGTAGCCCATTCCGGCCTGCATACCGGGCACGGCCATCCGGTTGAAGCCGAGGCCGAGGAAGGCGAGAAAGAACAGCGGCTGGATGAGCGACCCGATGATCCGCGATTTCGCCCGGACGTAGCGCTTCATCTCGCGCAGCCACAGTACGTAGACGGCGGTCCAGCTGATCCCCATCACCGCCTCCCGTGGCCGATGACCATGGCCCGGTTCCGTTCGCTCTGGCTGGCTTCCTGCTCCCGGATCGTCCGTCCCGTGAAATGGAGGAAGACGTCCTCGAGGCTCGGCTTCCTCAGGTGGACGCAGCTGACCGTGATCCCGAGCGCCTGGGCCAGGGTGATGATCTCCGGGATCCGCCGCTCCCCTTTCTCCATCGTCAGGCGGATCTCGTCCCCGTGCCGGCTGGTCTTCTTGATCCACTCCAATGTCCGCAGTTCGGCCAGGAGCGGGTCCGCCTCACCCTCGACCTCCAGGCTGACCACGTCGCCGCCGAGCACATCCTTCAGCCTGGCCGGCGTGTCCAGGGCGGCAAAGCGGCCGTGGTCCATGATGGCAATCCGACCGCAGAGATAGTCCGCCTCTTCCATGTAGTGGGTCGTGAGGATGATCGTGACCTCGGCTTCGCGGTTCAATTTCTTGACGTAGTCCCAGATGTGGCGGCGCGTCTGGGCGTCCAATCCCAGGGTCGGTTCGTCGAGAAAAAGGACCTTCGGCTGTTGGATCAAGCCTCGGGCGATCTCGAGGCGGCGCTTCATCCCCCCCGAATATTTCTCGACGAGGACGGCGGCCTTGTCGGCGAGGTCGACCAGCGTGAGGACCTCCTCGATCCGTCGGGCGCGCTCGGCTTTTCGGATCCCGTACATCATGGCGTGGAACTCGAGGTTCTCCCGGCCCGTCAATTTGCCGTCGAGGGCCGGCTCCTGGAAGACCACCCCGATGCTCCGCCGGACGCTGTCCCGCTGCCTGGCCACGTCGAAGCCGGCGACCTCGGCCCGGCCCGACGTCGGCTTGAGCAGAGTGGAAAGCATGTTGATGGTCGTCGTCTTGCCGGCGCCGTTGGGGCCGAGGAGCCCGAACAATTCTCCCTGTCCGACGGAAAAGCTGATCCCGTCGACGGCGGTCACGTCCTCGAACCGCTTGGTCAGGGTTTCGACCTTGATCGCATCCATGGAGCGTTTATATTACGGCTCTGTCCGCTTTTTCTCAAGCCCGGGAGCGGTCGTAGACCCTAGAGGCGGATGAAGATCTTCTTGTGATAAAGAGGCAGCATCAGGAAGACCCAGAGCGCCAGGAGGAGCAGAGGATAGATCAGGGAGCCGAGATAGGGACCGGCTGCGGGCGAGAGGACGTGTTCGTAGAGCCAGGTGATCGGGCTGACGGCCTTTCCGGCGTCCGGGATCCTGATTATGAGAAGGATCTTGACCATCAGCGTCGAACCGGCGAAGACGGCAATCGCGTTCGTGCCGAGAACGAGAAAGGGATAGGCCCATCGCTTGACCCCCATGAGCTCAATCAGGATGAAGCAGGCGCCGAAGACGATCAAGGCCATCCCGGCCGTAAAGATGACGAACGTGCTCGTCCAGAGCTGCTTGTTGATCGGGACATACGGATGAAGGAGGAGGCCGGCTGCGGTCAGAACGACGCCGGCCGAAAAGACACCTGTCATCTTCTGAACATTCGTCCGGCCGGCCCGCAGCCAATCTCCGGCCAGAGTTCCCAACAGGACGGTGACGACCGCCGGCAGCGTGCTCAGGATTCCCTCGGGGTCGAAGTCGGGCTTGTAGATATGGCCGGCCAGGAGCTTCGTATCGACATATCCGGCCAGGTTGCCGCTGCGGTCCAGGACGCCAGCGCCTACGCCCGGGACGGGGACGAAGGTCAAGAGGGCCCAATACCCGACAAGGAGGGAGATAGAGAAAACGATCCTCGATTTCGCCTTCGTGGCGAGGTAGATGAGGGCCCCGATGAGAAAACAGACGGCGATCCGCTGGAGGACGCCCGGGATCCGCATCGTGGCGAAACGAAAGCGGGGAAAGAGATGGAGGAAGAGGCCGACGGCGAAGATCGTCGCCGAGCGCTGGACGATCTTGCCGTACAGGCTGCGGGCGGAGCGGCCTTCCGCTTTCCGCCGGGAAAAGGAAAGCGAGACCGAGATCCCGACGATGAATAGAAAGAAGGGAAAGATCAGGTCGGTCGGGGTCCAGCCGTGCCATTCGGCGTGCCGCAGCGGCGGATAGACGAAGCTCCAGCTGGCCGGATTGTTGACCAGGATCATGGCCGCGATGGTCAGGCCGCGGAAGGCATCGACGGACACAAGCCGGTCCTGGGGCATCGTCAACTCCTTAGCTGGAATGGGATGAGCGCCATCCGGCCTTTTCTTACGCCCGGATAAAGGAATCCCGCTTCCCCTCGATTTCCGCTATTTCTCGGGAATACGGAATTCCTGGAAGCGCTGGTTGTCCCTCTCGACGACGAACACGTTCCCCTTGGCGTTCAAGGCGACCCCGTAGGGAGTCAGCATCTGGCCGTCCGCCGCCCCCGGAACGCCCCATTGGCTGATCAGCTTCCCGTTCGGGTCGAATTTGAGGGTCCGGTTGTTTCCCGTATCGGCGATATAGACATAATCGAACGCGTCGGTGCAGACGCCCATCGGCGCCTTGAATTCGCCGTCACCCGACCCCGCCCGGCCCCAGGCGCCGAGCGTCTCCCCGTCCGGCCCGAATTTCTGGACGCGGGACCGGTCGATGACGATCACGACGTTCTTCGCCCCCACCGTCAAGGCCGAGGGGAGGACAAACTCTCCCGGCCGCGTTCCCTGCTTTCCCCAGATCTTCTTCACGACGCCTTCGTTCGAGTATTTGACGATCCGGTTGTTGTTCGTGTCGGCGACGTAGAGATCGCCCGCGCCGTCGATCCCGATGCCCGTCGGGCCGGCCAACTCGCCCGGGTTCGCCCCCTCTTCTCCCCATTTCTTGAGGAACTTGCCGGCCTTGTCGAATTTCAAGACGCAACAGGCCTTCGCGTCCGTCACATAGACGTTCTCCGCGCCGTCGACGGCGACGCCGGCGGGAATCTTCAGCCCCCGCGACTCCCGGCCCGCGTCGCCCCAGCTCGGCTGGAACCTGGCTTCGGCGTCGAATTTCTTCAGTTTGATATCGCTCTCATCGACGACGTAAAAGCTCCCGTCCCGGTCGAAAGCCAGGGCTTTCGGGAACTTGAAGAATTTGAGCTCCGGGCCGCCGTTCTTCTGGAAGAAGACGTACGTGTTGACCATCAGGGTCGCCGATACGGAAACGGGGCTCGTCTCGCCTTCCGCAATCTGGACGGTCCCTTCCCACTCGGCGTAATTGTCCCGGACGAGCTTGAGGCCGTGGCTCCCGTAGGGGACGAACGGCAGTTCGCAGTCGGTCGTCTTGCCCGTCGCCTTCCCGTCGAGGAGGACCTGGGCCCCTTTGGGAGCCGAGCCGACGATGAGGGTCCGGCCGATGCTCTCCAGGGTGAAGTCCTTGGTCGTCATGGCCTGCATCAGGAACGTCTCTTCCTTGATCGTCCGGTATCCATCCTTCTCGATCTCCAGGGTGAATTTGGGGACGGTCGAGCGATAGACCTCGGGAGACTGCCCGATCGCCTTGCCGTTGACCTTTAGGACGGCCTCTTTCGGCTTGGTCGTAATCTGCAGGCTGTATTCGACGAGTAGCCCCTTGGAGAGCTTTTCGGCGTGCTCGATGAGGCCGCTGACCGACGGGTCGGAGATGTTTTTGGTGATTTCCTTCCCATAGGCATAGTCCACGTCGAACATGTTCTTGAATTCCTTCAAGGCGCTGTAGTTGTCGCTCTTCTTGCCGTAGCCGAGGCCGATCCAGAGGTAGATCTCGCAGGCGATCTGCTTCTGTTTCTGGCGGTCGTCGATGTTGAACGCCTTGGCGATGAGGGGCAGGAGGTCGGCCAGGGCCTTGTCCGGCTCGTTCTCCTGGCGGATCAGCTTTTTGTCCTCCTCCATCTTGATCTCGATCTCGGCGACGATCTCGGCCTGGGACCTCACCCGGCCGGACGGGCTCAGCGACTGCTGCGCCTCGGCCTCGGTGATCTCCTTGACGAGCATCTCGTGGATGTATCCCGTGATCTGGATGCCGTCCTTCATCACGAGGACTTTGTACCATTCGCCCTGCTTGGACTCGGCGTCGAGGACGCTGTCCAGGGGAACCGTGGTCAGATTCTGGGCGCCGATGCCCGGCGTGGCTTTGATGCTGGCGTTGTCCACCGTCACCCGGACCTTGATGACAGGGTCCGCGAGCCCGGACCCGAACAGGAGGCCGGCCAAAAGGACAAGCCACAGACCCCCCTTCATCAAACGCGTCCTTTGACTGTCCATCGCCCCCTCCTTTGCCCGTTCGATTCTCATCCCGCGCTCGTCACCGTCCAAGACTTGCCCTGTTTACGCAAGCGCCAGGTCTTCGTCCCTTCGAACACGATTTTCTTCTTGCCGTCCTTTTTGTAGACGGCCGTCAGCATATTTGAAAAGCTGGCCGAAGCCTCGGCCCGGTTCGTGAACGTCACCGCGATGCCCGAGACCGAGGACGTGATCCCGTCGTATCCGTTGAAGAGCAGCTTGTACTCCCCCTGCCATTGGCTGGAGAGGTCCGGCGAACCGACGTCCCCGAGGACGGCGAGCAGGTCCTTGCTCTCCTCCGCCGCCCGGTGCCGCTCGATCATGGCCAGGATCTCCTTTTTGGACAGGGCCGTATCGGCCTGGAACAGATAGCGCTGCGCCTCGGCGTTGTCCTTGTCTAGGCTCAGGACCTTTTCCATCTTCGCGACGCATTGGGCGTAGTTGCCTTGATTATAGCTCGAAACGCCGGCTTGGAGAAACGGCGCGACCTGTCCGGCCATAACGGCGCTCCGGGATCTTTTCACAAGGTCAAGGGCGACCGGATGGGAAGGATATTTGGCCAGGATATCCTGCCCGAATTTCACGGCCTCGGCGTATTTCTTCTGGTCGAAGGCGTCCTTCAATCGGGACAGCTCTTCGTTCGACGGCCCCGCCGGTTCCGTCTTCGGCGCCACGGCGTTTTCCGGCGCCCCCGTAGCAGCCGGCCCTTTCTTCTCGGCTTCGTTGCCGGACTTGAGCGCGGCGCTCTTGGACTCGGGTTTCGCGGGCGGCGAGGACTTCGGGGAGAAGAGAACGATGCCGCCCACGACGAGCCCGGCACCGGCCAAGGCCAGGGCAGCGATGAGCCCCGTCTTTCGTTTGGGCTTTCCGGCGGCGGCCGCCGGCCTTTCCACGGCGAACGTCAGCGTCTGCTCCAGGATTTTTCCCGCGTTATCCAGGCCGTCGATCAGCTGCCGGCAGGTCTGGTAGCGGTCGTCAGGATTTTTGGCCAGCGTTTTCTGGACGACAAAATCATAGCCCGGGGGGAGGTCCTTGTTGATTTCGGTCACCCGGGCCGGCTGCTCGTTGACGATCTTATAGACGATCGTCGAGATGTTGTCGCCTTCGAACGGCATCTTTCCCGAGAGGAGTTCGTAAAGGATGATCCCCAGGGCGAAGATGTCCGCGCGCCGGTCGATCGTCTGGCCTTTGATCTGCTCCGGGGACATGTAGGTCAGCGTCCCCACGGCCGTTCCGGACTGGGTCATGGTCGACGTGTCCACGCGGGCGACGCCGAAATCCGCGAGATAGGGCTTGTTGTCCTTGTCGATCAGGATGTTGGCCGGCTTGATGTCGCGGTGGACGATGCCGTTGTTGTGGGCGTAGTCCAGGGCGTCGGCGACGGGCTTGATGAGGGCGTCCACTTCGGGGGGCAAGAGCCGCTTTCCCGAGTCGATCAGCGCCTGGAGGCTCTGCCCTTCGATGTACTGCATAACGATATAGGTCAGGTCTTCTTCGCGGCCGACATCATAGACGGTGACGATATTGGGATGGTTGAGCTTTCCGGCGGCCCGAGCTTCCCGGATGAACCGGGCCATCAGGTCGTCCTTCTGTGTGCCCTCCTGGAAATTGTCGAAGCGGATCGTTTTGATGGCGACTTCGCGCTCGATGTCGGGGTCGAGGGCCTTATAGACGATCCCCATTCCCCCCTTGCCCAGGGTACCCAGAATCTTGTACTTGCCGATCTTGTCCATCAGAAAATGTCAGGCGGAGAGAAAGCCCGGACTTTCCCTCACCTTTTCATTTTTAGTATAAATCGGCTATAAAAATATATGAAGGGACGGGGGTTGTCAAGACAACCGAACCCGTTCGGCAGCAGCCCGCAGGACGCTATTTTTTCCCGTATTTCGGACGGATCGTGATCGTCACCGGGATCTTTTTCGCCGCGCCGGACTCGTCCTCCTTCGTGAAGACGAGCTTATATGTCCCCAGGAATCCCGGTCCCGGCAACCAGGCAAACGTCCCCTTAACGGAATCGAGCGTCGAGCCGACCGGGAGGGGTCGCAGTTCATCTCCGACGATCAGGTAGCCTCGATAATCCGCCCCCGCGCCGAGGTTGAGCTCCAGGCGCTCGACTTCCCTCACTTCGGTCCGGACCAATCCGTAGAAGTCGGGCATGAGAGCTTCGGCGGGGGCGTTCTCGTCAAAGCTCCGTTTCGCTGAGATGGGTTCGAAGGACAGCAGCCGGCCGGCGAGGGCCCCGAGATCGACGCGCTCCCCTTGCCCGGCTGCCGCAGGCGGCGCCGAACCCGTGTTCACGACGTTGAAATACCGGCTCCCGATCCCGTCCGCCTGGCCTTGATCATCCGTAGCGATCCAGTAGATCGTGTGCACCGCATTCGTGTACGTCGTCGTGTTCAAGAAGAACGCCCCCACCGGGCCGCCTTCTCCCGCACCCGGTCCGCCGGTATTGTTCAATCCCGGGAAGAGCGTCGACACGTCCACCCGATATTGGTTGTAGACGTTCGGCGCCGTCGACAGGTTCCCCAGCTTCACGCCGTCCACATAGACGTCGATCTTCGAGCCGTCCTTGGCCACCGTCTTCGGCATGGGCGTCAGGACCCAGCCGAACACCGGAAACGCCGCCCCCGAGGCGTCCCCTCCCTGGGCCGGCGTGTCCAGAGTCCCGAACGGCTTGACCGCCGAAGCGTTGGCGCACGTGATCGTCTTCGACCCGAGGAGCACCCGGTGCCCGTCCTTGTCCGTGGCGAAGGCGTGGACGACGAAGGTCCCGTTGCCCTGCAGCGGGAGGAAGTTCGTCAGCAGCATGTAGCCCCAGCCCGCGCGGTAGTTGAACGGATGGTTGGGATAGCCCGTCTCCACGTCCGGCCGGGCCCCCGCAACGAAGAGCCCGTAGCCGATGAAGACCAGCCCGTCGGGTCCGATCGCTCCGCCCGGATCGCTCGCATGCGAGTTCCGCTTGATCTCGACCTGCGTCACCTCGATGTCGTCCAGCACCCAGCCCGTCACCGGGATCGCTCCCGTGACCCCCACCGTCCCGTCGACCGGGGTCGCGAAGTCGCCAAACGGAATCCCGCTCGTCCCGGCCGCGTAGACCGTCAGATTGACCGTGATCGTCTGGGGCGAGTTGGAGGCGCCCGCGGCCGAGACGGTGATCGCCCCCGCATAGGAGCCCGCCGTCAATCCGGCCGCCAATCCCGCCGGATTGACCGAGATCTGGAGGACGCCCGTCCCCGTTCCGGAGGCCGGAGTCACGCCGAGCCAACTCTGGCTGGAGGCCGCCGTCCAGTTCAGAGTGCCCACGCCCGAATTGCTGACGACGACCGACTGGGCGGCCGTCGCCACACCGCCGGCTAGAGCGCCGAAATTGAGGCTGGTCTTCGACAAGGAGATGATCGGCGTAGGCACGGCCGTCGCCGCGTAGTCCTGTCCGGTTTGATTCGCGGTTACGTTGGTATAGGCCCGGCTGGCCGGGCTGAACGTATAGCCGGCCAAAACCGGTGTAATCGTTCCCGTAAAGCCGGAAGCGATGGCACCCGCGTAGACGCCGGAAGCATCTGTTCTAACCGTGTCGGAGAACCCCGACAAGACCACGTTCGCCAGGGGGGTCGTGCCGACCAGGATCGTCCCCGAGATCAGGAGTGCCGGACTCCGATAGGCGGCGATGACCGACTTAATCTCGCGTAACGTCCGGGCGTTGTCGCCGTCGGCGGTATGCCCGGTGGGCGCCCCTAGATGGTTGACATTCGGATTCGAGAAATATTCCTTGTCGTAGACCACGTTTCCGTCCCAAGAGTCGTTATAGGACATGATCGAACAGTACCTTTTGCTGTCCGACCCGATCCATCGCCAGCCGGCCGAGTAGGAATAAAGCCCCGGTCCCGGCTGAGTCGTCTGGTCCTTGCGGTGGTGGCAGCCCATGTTGTGGCCCCATTCGTGGACCGTCGTCGTCGTCCAGCTGATCTGCTGGACTCGGCCCAGGCAGAAAGCGTAGGCGGCCGATCCCGACGTGGTGTTGAGCAGCCATCCGAGGCCGCCCGTATCATCGACCTTGGTGATTAGATGGACAATGTCGGCGCCGTAGGTGTTCCGCCACGTATGGACTTCGTCCATGTAACCGTCCGACGTGTCGGTCAGGCGGTTCAGGTCGGTGCTCGACGATCCCGATTCCGTGTAGGTGATCAAAGTCGAATGGACCAACCTCATGGTGATTTCGACGGCGCTGTTGTCCATGCCCAATTGGGCCAGCTGCATCGCCTGCGAGATATACGTATTGATCGAGGTATCGGCATTGGCGTGATCCCGGGCGGCCGGCGTATAGACGATCAGGCAGTCGATCGTGACGACCGCCGCCGGGTCGACGGGCGGAATCAAGGCCGGCGCGGCGGGCCCGGCCGCAGCAGTCGCCGGCGGGACGAGCGGCTCGCCGCCGGGGAGGGCGACGCGGGCGCCCGGGGCGAACTCCTCGAGGACGTGCATCGGCCCTCCCTCAAGGCAGGAGATCTCGAAATCCCGCCGCCCGGACAGAACGAGCCGGCCTAACGAACGCCCGTTCTCCGAGGACAGGATCAAGTAACCGTCCGATCCCTGGATCCTTGCCCGGACGGCGACGACGCCGTTGACGTCGGTCCCGACGCGGTCGACCGTCCCGACGGCGTCTTCGCCTTCGAACACCGAGATATAGAGCCGGTCTCCGGCGGCGACGCCTCCATCGACCGTGAGGAGGGGATTGAGGGCCACGGCGCGGTAGCGCGAGGCCTGCGGCGCGACCGCGTCGGCTCCCGGCCGCTCCGCGCCGAGAGCCGTGAATAGAGGCACGTACTTCGAATCCTGGCCGGCGACAAGCCGGTTTTTGGCTTGAGCTATAGAGACCGCGCCGATGATCAGGACGGCGGCCAAAAAACCTGTGGCCCGCCAATAGAACCTCTTACGCGGCGATAGATTTTTACGATGCATCGGATTCCCTCCTTTTCATCCCGAGTTTTCTCACTCGGCCTTCATTCTATCATAAAACTTTAGCCCGATGGTGACCCAAACAGGGCTCCTTCGGCCGCTCCCGGATCCGTCCTCGCGAACAAAGCCGAGGGCGGTTTCGTACGAATCCCCGGGCCGCCGACCGGGATCCGGATTTCTCTCGCGGCCCCTCCCCGTTGCCGGCGGATCGCCGATGATCCATGAATTCAGGATATTGAAATAGCGGCTGCCGATGCCGTCGGCCTGGCCCGCGTTGTCCGTCGCGATCCAATGGATCGTGTGCACCCCGTTCGCGTATTTCGTCGTGTCGAGGAAATACGCTCCGACCGGTCCGCCCGAGTTGTTCAGTCCCGGAAACAGTCCCGACACGTCCGACCGGTACTGATCATACACGTTCGGCGGCGACGAGAGGTCCGCCAGTGCGACGCCATCGACCCAGACGATGATCGTCGAGCCGTCCTTCGGCACGGTCTTCGGCAAGGGTGTGAGCACCCAGCCGAAGACGGGGAAGGCCGCGCCCGAGGCTTCGCCGCCCTGGGCCGGAGTATCGATCGTCCCGAACGGCTTCACCGCGTGGGCGTTGTCGCAGGTGATCGTCTTCGACCCGAGGAGGACCTCGTGCCCGTCCTTGTCCGCGGCATAGGCATGGATCCTGAATGTTCCGTTCCCTTGGGCCGGCAGAAAATTGGTCAGGAGCATGTACCCCCATCCGGCGCGAACCTTGAACGGATACGCCGGATAAGCGGTCTCGACATCGGGCCTCGCTCCCTCGACGAAGATCGCGTCGCCGATGAAGACGGCGCTCGGGCTTTCCCCGGCCGCCGGGTCCCGCCAGATCTTGACGCCGGTCGTCTCGATATCATCGAGCACCCAGCCGGTCACGGGGATCGCTCCCGTGATCCCTGCCGTTTCGTCGGCCGGGGTCGCGAACTCTCCGAACGGGCTCGCCGTCGCGCCGCCGGCGTAGGTCGTCAGCGCCACCGCGATCGTCTGCGGGTTGTTCACGGCGTTCGGGTCCGAAACCGTGACGGTCCCGTTGTACGACCCGGCCGCGCCGGCCGCCTCGGCGGCCAGGCTGGCTGGATTCACGCTGACCTGGATGACCCCCGCATTCGTCCCGGAGGCCGGCGCGACGCTCAGCCAGGCCGCGTTCGAAGCCGCCGTCCAGGTGAGATTCCCGGCGCCGGCGTTGTTGACGCGCACGGATTGGGCCGAAGTGAAAACTCCGCCCGATGCGCCGAAGGCGAGGCTCTTCCGGCTCAGGCCGATCAACGGCGCGTCGGCCCGGACGGGCCCGGCGAGTTCGGCGGCCAAACCTACGGCCGCCTTGATGAAATTCGTACCGTACGTCAGGTTGAGGGCCGAAGCGACGTCGGCTGCCTTGTGATAGTTCGGATTGAAATCGCTCAAATCATCCTCTATTGCGAGGACGCCGGGATAGCCCCGGTTCCAGAACGAAGCATGATCGCTCCCGCTTTCCCCGTCCGGGGTGATGAGGGAAGCCAGGGTGTCCCCCAAGCCGTAGTTGGAGACGACGGAAACGAATGCGTTCGCGATCGCCGTATCCGCCGTCGAGCCCGGGTTGGACGAAGAGCGGGTATGGAGGCGGAGCGTCGGGCCGTTCAAGCTGTCCCACGCGACCATGTCCAGATTGACGACGCCCACGATGTTATCGCCGCGGCCGGCCGCGGCCGCCGCATAGCGGGAGCTGCCGTAGAGGCCTTGCTCCTCTCCCGTGAAAAAGATGAAGCGGAGCGTGCGCTTGAAACTGTAGCGGCTGAGGATGTCCGCCGCGATCCAGACGCCGGCCGACCCGCTGGCGTTGTCATCCGCGCCGGGGGCCGTCGACCCCGACGGCATATCGTCCAGGTGAGCGGTGACGAGCACGATCTCGCTTGGAGAGACCGTGCCCGTCCGTTCGCCGATGACGTTTCGGTTGGAATAGCCCCCGGCGCTCCAGTCGTGATAGCTCACGGTCAAGCCGAGCGCCGCCAACCGCTCGTAGACGAACTGGGTCGCCTTGGCGATCGGGGTACCGGAGTTCGTGTGCCGGGTCGCGATCGTATAGGATGAACCTCCGACCGAGGCCGCCTTCACCCCGCTCAGCTGGGCGATATAGTCCGAGACGGTCGCGGATTGGACCTGGGCGATGATGGTCGCGACCATGGGATCCGGCGCGGCCCGCAAAGAGGCCTCGACCGGAGCCGCGCCCCGGATGACCAGCGGTTCATCCTCGAGACGCTGCAGGTCGAAGCCGAGGTCCGATAGGACGGCTTCGCGGCCGGGCAACAGACGAACGATGATCTGCCGGCCGTCGTCCTCGAGTACCGTGACGGCCCGGGCCGCAGCCCGCCGCGCGCCCGCCCGCCGTTCCAAGGCGATGACGTAATCCGAAGCCGTGGCGTTCGCATCGAGCACGCGGAAAACTGCGCCGCTCGAAATCAGGCGCGGCCGAGCGGCGACGGCCAAGGCGTAATCGCGGCCTGCGCCGTCCTGAAGAACGGCGGAGAGAGGAAGGTCGGGCCAGACACGGCCGAGCTCGACGCGGGCAAGAACGGGAGATTCGCCGGTCTGGGGCGTCAGGGGCGCAGCCGCGAGAAGGGCCAGCCCGATCGAAACGGCGGCGACCGACCGAAAACCGAGAAGACGGGATTTCTTCTTGCGGAAATGCCATACGAGGCAAGATTTCAGGTGCGCCACCGCCCTCACGTTATCAGACACAGATGAAGCCTGTCAATCCTCGACGAGGCCGAACGGCCGGATTATTTCCCGGCGATTTCGAGGTAGGCCCGGTTGTTGGCCTTGTCCTTCTCGTCGATCTTCTTCCCTGGGTCGACGACGGCGCAGATCTCGAACAGGCCCCGGCCGACCTTCAACGGCGACGCATAGCTGTAGCTGCCGCCCGCATCGATCTCCCGGATCTTTTTTTCGAAACGTCTCAGGATCTGGCGGGGGGAATGGCCGTTCCTGACCATGACTTCGCAGACCGTTTCGGGAGACGGCGCCGTTCCGGTGTTCTTGATGGTGACCGTGATCGTGAAGCTTTCGAGGAATGTTTCTTTCTTGGACGTTTCGATCTCGGCCGCCAGGTCCGGTTTCGGTTCGGACTTCGTGATGCTGAAGACGGCGTCGCTTTGATCGCGGGCTGTGCCGCCTCTCGCGTCGGTGACCTCGACCACCACGAGACAGGCCTTGGATTCGACCCGGGGAACGGTCCAGGCAAAAGAGGCCGGATTCCCTTCCAGCTTGGCGATGAGCTCGGTCGTGACCCCCGCGTCCGTCGAGTAAAAGATCGCGACGCCGGCGCCGGCTCCGTCCGCGACGGACCAGGTGATCGCCTTCGTCTCGCCTCCGATCCAGGTCTCTCCTCCGTTGGGCGATATCAGCCGGACCGAGACGGCCGCCGTAGACGACCCACGGACCGCCAGTCCGCAGGTAGATCCGATGACGGCCAGGAAGAAGACGACCTTTTTCATGCCATCCCCTCCTTCCGATTATAATGCGGGGCCGGCTGGGGGTCCCAACACGTTTTAGGGCGAATGGAGTTTTTGAATATGCCGGAGGAGGGAATTGAACCCACACGGGCCTTTCGGTCCACTGGATTTTGAGTCCAGCGCGTCTGCCAGTTCCGCCACTCCGGCGCGGCATTATTTATAGATGATTTCGGCGGTTTTTTCAATGAAATTTGACCTTTTCGCCCGATTCTGATTAAAATCTTAACCTGCATGCGCCCATGAACGAAGACACCCGCCGGCTATTCGCCCTCATCGACAGGTTTCCCCTCGTCCGCGTAGCGGTCTGGGGCGACATCATCCTCGACGAGTACCTGTTCGGGACGACGCGCCGCATCTCGCGGGAGGCTCCGGTCCTCATCCTCTCATACCACAAGAAAGAACTCACCCTCGGCGGCGCCGGAAATTCGCTCTTGAACTTGAGGTCGCTGGGCGCCGAAGCCGTGCCCGTCGGGGTCGTCGGCGCCGACGAATCGGGCCGGGCGGTCAAGACGATCCTGAGGAACGCGGGCGTTTCCACCGACGGGCTCATCGTCGAGAAAGGTTACCCGACCCCGCTCAAGACGCGCATCCTCGCCGGCGAGGAAAACACGAAGAAGCAGCAGATCCTCCGGATCGACCGCGAGGGCCGCGTCCCCGACTCCCCCGCCCTCAAGCGCAAGCTCCGCGACGCGCTCCGCAAGGCAGAGAAGGCCTGCGACGCCCTGATCGTCTCCGATTACCATTACGACACGGTCAAGGAGGACCTTTTCAAGGCCGCCCTTCCGCGGCTCAAGCGGGCCGGACTGACGGTCACGCTCGATTCCCGGTTCAGGCTTCTCCGCTTCTCCGGCGTGACGGTCGCCACCCCCAACGAGCCCGAGGTCGAGGAGGCCCTGAGGCTGCGCCTCGACGACGACCCGGACCGGCTGAAAAGCGCCGGGCGAGCGCTTCTTTCCAGGCTTCAATCGCCGGCGCTCCTGATCACCCGCGGCTCCAAAGGGATGGCCCTTTTTCAAAAAGGGAAGCCGGCAGCGCATCTGCCGATCTTCGGGACGGCGGACATCGTCGACGTCACGGGCGCGGGCGACACCGTCATCAGCGTCTTCACGGCCGCCCTCGCCTGCGGAGCGACGTTCCTCGAGGCGGCGCGGCTGGCCAACTTCGCCGGGGGCATCGTGGTCATGAAAAAAGGCACGGCCACGGTTTCCCCGCTGGAACTCAAACAAGCGATCGTCGCCGAACATTGAAGAAGCTCAAAACCCTGCCCCAGCTCCGAGCGATCGTCCGCCGGGAACGCGCGCGCCGCCGGACCATCGTTCTGGCCAACGGCGGATTCGACCTCGTCCACGCCGGGCACATCCGCTACCTGGAAGCGGCCAAGACATGCGGCGACGTCCTGATCGTCGCCCTCAACAGCGATGCTTCGGTCCGGAAGCTGAAAGGGCCGGGCCGGCCCGTCCTGCCGGAGCGGGAACGGGCCGAGATCCTGGCGGCGTTCGGGTGTGTCGATTACGTCACGGTCTTCGACGAGCCGAACGTCGAGCGGATCCTTCGGGAGCTTCGGCCCGACGTCCACGCCAAAGGCTCGGATTACTCGAAGCGGACCGTTCCGGAGAGGGAGACCGTGCTGGCGTACGGGGGCCGGATCGCCATCGCCGGCGGGCCCAAGATCCGCTCGACCTCCGAGGTCATTCCCCGCATCTTGATAAAATTCGGAAAGCGGGGCCGGAGCGCCCGCGCCTGAGCCATGGACAGGATCCTGATCATCCGGACGAGCTCATTGGGCGACATCATCCATACCCTTCCCGCCTTCGCCGCACTGCGCAGGAATTTTCCCGCGGCGCGGATCGCCTGGGCGGTCGAGAAAAAAGGGAAGGACGTCCTCGCGCTCGTCCCCGGCCTCGACGACATCATCGTCGTCGGATCGCCCGGCTGGAGAAAGAAGCTCCGCCATCGCCATCAATCCGCGTTCGACTTTCAGGGCCTTCTGAAAAGCGGCTTCATCGCCCGGCTGTCGGGCGCCCGGAAAAGGTTCGGATTCCACCGCAAAAACTTGAAAGAGCCGTTGGCCGCCGTGTTCTACAGGGACCGGCTCGAAGAAATCCCGGACACCGGCCACGTCATCGACAAGAACCTCCGGCTCCTCCGCTTGGCGGGAGTCCGCGAAACCAGGTATGAATTCCCGCTGGCCATTCCGGAGGCCCTCAAAACAGCCGTCGCGGGAAAAATCGGCCGGGCCGCGGCCGCGCCGGCCAAGACGCTCGCCCTGTTCAATGTCGGGGCGGCCTGGCCGACGAAACGCTGGACCGCCGAAGGCTGGGTCGCCGTCCTGAACGACCTCAAGACCGAGGCGCTGACGCCTCTCCTCCTCTGGGGAACGGCTGAGGAGGAACAGCTCGCCCGCCGGGTGGGCCTGGCGACGGGCGTGCCCTTGGCTCCTTTCCTGACGGTTCAGGAAGTCCTGGCCCTGGTCGGAGAGGCCGCCCTGGTCGTGAGCGGCGATACGTTTGTCCTCCAGGCGGCTTGCGCCCTGGCCGTGCCCGTGGTCGGAATCTTCGGCCCGACGACGCCGCAGAGAAACGGCCCCTTCCAATCCGGCGACAAATTCGTTTATCATGAGATCGCCTGCAGCGCCTGCTACAAGCGCTCGTGTGATTCCATGGAATGCCTGAAGCGCGTGACGGCCGAAGAGGTCGCGGCCGCCGTCCGGGAGATTCTCAAAAGCCGTGTCTGAGTCGAAGCTGGGGAAAAAGATCTACGGCTGGAGGGTCCGCTCCGGCCTGTTCGTCCTCATCGCCATCCTCGTCCTGGCCAAGCCGACGTGGCGGTCGATCCTCATCGGCCTGGCGGTCTGCGGGCTCGGCCTGCTCATCCGGGCCTGGGCGGCCGGCCATATCCGGAAGGAAAAAACCCTGGCAGTTTCCGGCCCCTACCGCTATACCCGAAATCCGCTTTATTTAGGAAACTTCCTCCTTGGGTTGAGCATCGCCATCGCCACCCACTCCTGGTGGTGTTTCGGACTGTTCGCGGCATACTTCCTCGTTTTTTATCCTTCGGTCATCCTCGAGGAACGGGAGCGTATGAGGCGTCTGTTCCCAAGGGAGTACGAGGAATACGGAAAGAAGGTGCCGCTATTTTTTCCCCGGTGGAAGAGCGCTGCGGGGGCCGGAGCGACAAGGTTCGATCGATCCCTCTATTTAAAAAACAAGGAATACCGGGCGCTCACCGGCGCCCTGATCGCCTACGCGATATTAATTGCCAAGCTTCTCATTTTCGGCTGAGAACCGCGGCCCATGCCCACCGAGGAACGAATCGCTAAAGTCACCCGGGTCCTATCCTGCCGGCAGCCCGACCTGCGAGTCGTCCTCGAGGAAGTGACCAACGCTCACAACGCCTCGGCGGTCCTCCGCACGTGCGACGCCGCGGGGGTCATGCACGTGGACATCATCGGCTCGAGCGAGGATCCCCTGCCCATCAATCAGGCGATCACGACCCGGGCCGACAAATGGCTCGACTTTCATTTCCACCCCACGACCAAGGACTGCTTGCTCGAGCTGAAGAAAGAGGGATTCAAGGTCGCCGCCACGCACCTCGGCCCGGACGCCATCGACCATACCGCGATCAGTTACGCCCAGCCGCTGGCCCTCGTCTTCGGCAGCGAATCCGAGGGCATCTCCCTGGAGGCGCTGCGTTACGCCGACTACAAGATCAAAATCCCCATGTTCGGGATGGTCCAGAGCCTGAACCTGTCGGTTTCGGTAGGCATCATCCTCTATGAAGCCTTGCGGCAGAGGCTGGACAAGGGATGGTTCGAGGGCCGGCGGCTGTCGCCCGAAGAATTTAAAGCCTATTTCGACAAGTGGCTCGGCCTATAAAAAAAGGCCGGGCCGAAGCCCGGCCTCGATGCGGTTCATGAAAAGCCCTATCTCGTTTCCGCCAGGTCGTCGACGATGCGTGCGGTTTTTTCGTAGCCGGACAGGCCCGTCGCTTTCTTCTTGAAATTGTCCTTATACTTTTTAAGCGATCCCTCGTTCTTCTTGAAGAACTCTTCGAGCCGGGTTTTGTCCGACCCTTCGAACTTGAGAATTTTGTCCGGCGCGGGAAAGGTCCCAAACTGCCAGAGCAGAGCGTTCGGCGTTCCGCTCTCCTCTTCGCCGACCTCGACGTCCAGGCTCATCGGTTTCTTGTCCCGGAGGAACTCGACCTTGATCTTGTCGCCTTTTTTCTTCGTCTGGAGGATGTCGCTCAGCTCTCCCAGAGCTTCGAGCCGCTTGCCGTCGGCCTTCAGCAGGACGTCGCCGACCTTGAGGCCGGCCTTGGCCGCCGGGGCGTCAGGCGCCACTTCGGCGACGAGAAGCCCGATCCCGTCCTTGATCCCGAACAGGGCGGATACCGAATCCTTGTTCAGCTCCTGGAGCGTGATCCCGATATATTTCCTCGAGACCCAGGCGAAGGGCCGCTGGCCCGATTTCGGCTTGACCTGGACCTTCGGTTCGCCCGGCAGCGGCGACCTGTAAGGAGCCGCCGGAGCCTCGCGCAGGAAGAACTGCGGGAAGGCCAGGGCCAGTTCCCTCTTGGCTTCGATCTCCGTGTATTCGCCCAGCTTGACCTTGACGTCCTGGGGCTTGCCGTCTCTCTCGATTTTGACCGTGATGTCCTGGCCGGGCTTCCGGCTTCGGACCTCCGACTGCAGGGCTTCGGTCGAGGTGATGTCCTTGCCGTCGATCTTGAGGATGGCGTCGCCCTCTTTCAGCTTGGCCAGCTCGGCCGGGCTCTTGGGCTCGACCGTGCCGATTTCGACCCTGCCGTCTTCGCGTTCGCCGGCCTGGACGCCCAGCCAGCCGCGCTCGACCTTGCCTTTCTTTTCGAGGTCCGCGGCGACGGACTGGACGATGTCGATGGGTACGGCCAGGGCCATGCCCGAGGAGGGCGCCTCGGCCCGGCTGAACACCGTCCCGGAGCCGACGACCTGCTGTTCGCGGAATTCGAAGAAAACGGGTTGGTCGTCGGTGTAGGCGCCGCGGAGCAGGCCGACCATGCGGCCGGAGCCGTCGACGACGGGGCTCCCGCTCATGCCGGGGACGACCCAGACGTTCAGGCGCAGCTTGTCGGCCGCGGCCGAGCTGACGATGCCCTGGGTCACGGCCGCAGTATTCTCCGGCGAGAGGCCGACCACGCCGACCCAGGCACCGGGTTTCATGTCGGACGCCTTGCCCGCGGCGATGGGGGCCAGCCCCTTCTCCTTGACCTGGATCAAGGCGATCTGGGTCTGCGTGTCGAGGCCTTTGAACTCGGCTTTGAGCCGCTTGCCGTCCGTGGTTACGACGCTGATCTCCTCGTCATGGGGAGAGATGAGGGCCGTCGTGACGATCGCGCCGTCCTTGTTGAGGACGACGCCCGTGGCGACTTTGCGCATGCCGTTGCGGGCTTCGACCCGGACGACGGACGGAGCAACGGATTTCGTGATGTCCTCGATTTTCTGCTCCGCCGGCGCGGGACGGGCCGGGCCGGATTCCGCGGCGGGCGCGACGAGGGCCGCGGTCAACAAGACGGCGGCCGAAACGGCGATGGTTTTTATGGTTTGCATTTTCATGGATCTCGATCCTCCTAATAGCGGATATATTGATTGGACGCGTTGGAGACCTGCTCCAAAATATAGACGGTCCCGGACTCGGCGGAGACGTTGCGGACTTCGTTCCGGTAGCTCACCGGCTCGGTGATCGAAACGAAGTCCCGGCTGGACGCCGGTTCCGCCATGCGCCCGCCGGCCGTAGTCATCCGGTCCGGACCGCTTCGCAGGACGAACACGTTGAGGGCCAAGAAACCGGCGAAGAGCGCGGCCGCGGCTCCCGCCAGGGAATACCTGAAGACCTGGGCCCGCCGGGCCGACGGAAGCTCCGTCTTTCTTTGGGCGAGCTGGGCCATCACCCGCCGTTCGAAGTCCGGCGGAGCGGCGACCCGCTCGAGGTTCCTCAACAGATTAATATCGTCCATCGAAGATCTCCCTTTTTTGGAAGGTCAGGTTCTCTTTTGTCGCTTTTTCCAATTGTCGTTTCAACATCGACCGGCCCCGGCTGATCCGGGCTTTGACCGTCCCGACCGGCCGGCGGATGATCCGGGCGATCTCCTCCTGGGAATAGCCCTCCATGTCCTTGAGGACGACCGGGATGCGGTAGCGGAGGCTGAGCCTGTCGAGCGCTTCGCGGAGGTTCCGGGCCAGCCCGGAATCCGTCGTCTCGTCGCTCGGTGTGCTCACCTCGGCGCTGTACTGGACGTCGTCGAGGGACACCTGGTTCATGCGGTACCTTTTCTTGAGCTCCGTTTTGGCCAGGTTGGAAGCGATCGCATAAACCCAGGACGAGAACGGAGCGATGGGCTTGTACTTGTCGGCCTTGAAATAGACCCGGAGGAACGTTTCCTGGGAGAGGTCGACCGCCCTCTGGTAATCGCCCGTCATCTGAAACAGAAAATTCACGATCTTGTCCTTGTAGAGACGGACGATTTCGGTAAAAGCGGACTCGTCGCCCGCTTGAATCCGGCCGACCAATTCTTGCTCGTCCATCCTCATGGTCATAAACCCGGGAAAATCGAATAAAGTTGCATTCCAGGCTAAAATACAGCGAAAAACGGGCCAATTCAAGGCAAAACGGCCGTTCAAGTCGCGCGTCGGGACGCTGAGTTCCCTTTTTGCCCTGTTTTCACTACAATGGCCTGACATTGACGAAAAAAGGAATGACGATGACGGCTTCCCCCTCACGCTCCGTTCTTTTAACACCGATTAAAATCGGCGCGCTCGAGATACCGAACCGGTTTGTCCGCTCTGCGACGCACGAATTCATGGCCGAGGACGACGGGAGCGTAACCGAACGCCAGATCGAGCTCTACCGGCGCCTCGCCGAGGGCGAGACGGGCTTGATCATCACCGGCCATGCTTATGTCCATCCGGGCGGCAAGGCCAGCCCCCGTCAAACCGGCGTCTACGACGACCGGTTCGTCGAAGGCCTCCGCCGGATCACTGCCGCCGTCCGCCCGTTTCCCGGCAAGATCTTCCTCCAGATCGCCCACGCCGGCCGGCAGACCAAGGACAAGCTCTGTGGCGGCGTCCCCGTCGCTCCGTCGCCGGTCTATGAGCCGTCGGTCAAGACGACGCCTCGAGAAATGACGGAAGAGGACATCCGGCGGACCATCCAGGATTTCGTCCAAGCCGGCCGCCGGGCGAAAGAGGCCGGATTTGACGGCGTCCAGCTCCATGTCGCCCACGGCTACCTGCTCAGCAGCTTCATTTCGCCCCACACGAACCGCCGGAGGGATTCCTGGGGCGGGTCGACGGCCGGCCGGGCCAGGATCGTCGTCGAGATCAGTCGGGGCCTCCGCCGGGTCTGCGGACCGGCGTTTCCCTTGATTGCCAAGCTCAACTCGAGCGATTTTCTTCCCGGCGGACTCCATCTGGAGGAATCGATCGCGATCGCCCGGATTCTTGAAGGCGAAGGGATTTGCGGCATCGAGATCAGCGGCGGGACTGCCGAAGCGGGGACGGGTTCGGTCTGGAAGGGATTGCGAACGGAAGAAGAAGAAGGCTATTTTGTGGAAAGCGCGGCGGCGGTCAAGCGCGCCGTCGGAGTGCCGGTTTTCGGGCTCGGAGGGAACCGGACGTTCGCCGTCATGGAACGCTTCATCCGCGAGGGGAAGGCGGATCTCATTTCCCTGAGCCGGCCGTTCATCCGGGAGCCCTATCTGGTCAGGAAATTCCGGACCGGCGAAATCCGGAAATCGGAGTGCATCTCCTGCAACAAGTGCTTCAATCCGCGCGGCATCAGCTGCGCGGATCTGAAGAAAAAGGTATAGGCTTCAAGCCGGCCGCCTTCCCCGGTCGAAGCGGCGCCCGGGACGACCGTAACTTTGGCCGCCGCCGGGCCCGCGCCCGGGCGTCGCGCCCCGGCCCCGGCGATCCCCTCTCTCGGGAGCATACTCCAGGCTTCGGTCCGTGGCGTACATATCCAAGGAAGCCGTCTTCTCCGGGATTCTCATCTTGATGAAGTTCTCGATGCCGTAGAGGTTCTCGAGGTATTTTTCGCAGGCCAGGGAGACGGCCTTGCCCTCATTGCCCATCCGGGCCGTCCGGCCGATGCGGTGGACGTAGTTCTCGCACTCCTGGGGCAGGTCGTAGTTGATGACCATCTCCAGACCCTCGATGTGGAGCCCGCGGGCGGCCACGTCGGTGGCGACAAGGATCGAGAATTTGCCGGCCATGAAATCGTCGATGACCTTGAGGCGCTTGACTTGGGGAAGGTCGCCGGAGATGTGCCGGGCCCGGAATCCGTTCAGTTCGAGCTTCTTGGCCAGCTTGAAGGCGGAGTGGCGCATGTTGACGAAGATCAGGGCGTTGCGCGGATTCTCCTTGCGGAGGATGCCCAGGAGGAGGTTGAGCTTGATGTGGCTCTTGACATGGTACAGCTCCTGGGTGATCGTGTCCACGGTCAGGTTCTCGGGCGTGAGCTCGATGAACTCCGGCCGGTTCATATAATCCATGGCGACCTTGCGAGAAATCCGGCTCAGAGTCGCGCTGTACAGCATGCTCTGGCGGACCCTGGGCGAGGTCATCTTTTGCAGCAGCTTCTTGATGTCGGGCAAGAAACCCATATCGAACAGGCGGTCGGCTTCGTCGATGACGAGGTACCCGACCTCTTTCAGCTTCAGCAGGCCTTTCTCGCTGAGGTCGATCAGCCGGCCGGGGGTTCCGATGATGACGTTCACGCCGCGGCGGAGGAGGTCCTGCTGCCGTTCGTAGCCCACGCCTCCGTAAAAACAGCCGATGGTGAATCCGAGATGGCGGTTGAGCAGCCGCGCCTCGCCTTCGATCTGGACGGCCAGCTCGCGCGTCGGCACGATGATCAGGGCGCTGCGCCAGCTCTGAGCGTCGGCGCGGAGCATGCTCTCGAAGATCGTGATGAGAAAAGCGGCCGTCTTGCCGGTCCCGGTCTGGGACTGGACCGCGGCGTCCCGCCCTCGCAGCGTGAAGGCCAGGGTCTGTTCCTGGACGGCCGTCAGCTCGGTGTAACCCCGCTCGGCGATTCCTCGCTGCAACTTGGGGTGGAGATTCAGTTCCGTAAATAACATCTCATATCCTTTAATAGTATCATTCCAACATGAGGGGGATGATCGTCAGACTCGGTTTTCTCTCGAGGAGGGAAAATAAGCGGTGTTGACTACTTCCTACCAGATGTCTAGAGAGGGAGTATAGACGAAAAGGCCGGAAATGGCAAGCGAAATTTCCCGCCTGCGCCGGCTTGTCCGGCCCGCCGCCGTCGCGTATAATCAGCCCCGGGCCACGGAAGGAAGGAAGGAAGGCCATGCGCACCGCTCGAAGAATGACGGCCGTCGGGTTTATTCTCATATTCTCGTTCTCGATCGGGCCGCCGGTTTCGGCCGGCCAGACGCTCCCCAAAGTCTTCAACGTCCGGGATTATGGCGCGACCGGAACGAAGACGGTGAGCGCCCAGGCCGCCATCCAGAAGGCCGTGGACGCCTGCGCCGCCGCAGGAGGCGGGATGGTCTACGTCCCGCCCGGTGAATATTCGACGGGAACGATCCATCTCCGCAGCCATGTCCGCTTCTATATCGAGGCGGGCGCGACCGTCTATTCGATCAAAGAAAAGGCGGCGTTCGACAAAGAGGCGCTTTTTTACGGCGAAGACCTCGAAAACGTCACCCTCGAAGGGCGGGGCCTGGTCGACGGCCAGGGCGGATATGTCTATCGGCCGAAAGGCGACCACCATGACGATTTCATCTATCCGAACCAGCGCGAGATGGAGAAGCTGGGCAAGCCCCTCATCCGCAGTTTCCCCAGAGACGACCAGTATGGCAAGCTCGTCCTGCTGCTGCGCTGCCGGGACGTCCGCATCGCCGGCTTGAATTTCATCGATTCGCCGTCCTGGACGATGCACATCTACGGCTGCGAGCGGACGGTCATCGACGGCTTGTATATCCGCTCGAGCCTCACCGACGGCGTCTGGGCCGACGGCATCGACCCCGACGGCTGCAAGGACCTCCGCATCGCCAATTGCACCATCGAAACCGGCGACGACGCCCTCGTCTTCTATTCCATGAACTGGTTCGGTCCGGCCCTCCCCTGCGAGAACATCACCGTGACCAACTGCCGGCTCTCGTCGGCGTCGAGCGCCGTCAAGTTCTGCGACGGCAACATGAACGCCGTCCGCAACGTCACCATCGACAACTGCGTCATCACCAAATCCAACCGCGGCATCGCCTTCATGAACTTCGACGGCGGCGTCGTCGAGAACGTCGTCCTGTCCAACCTGACGATCGATTGCGTCCGCTACGACTGGTTCTGGTGGGGCGACGGCGAGCCGTTCCATTTCGCCATCAAGAAGCGGAGCGAGGTGCACAGGGACTGGAAGAAAGAGGACGACCGGCCGGCCGGCCGCATCCGCAACGTGAAGATCACGAACGTCATCGCCCGCGGCATGGGCGCGAGCGTGTGCAACGGCCATCCCGACAGCTGGCTGGAAGGGATCACGCTGGACAACGTGAAGCTCGCCATCGGCCACGACCCGAACGCTCCGTACGACAAGGCCGTCCACGCCCTGACGTTCAAGTGGGCGAAAGACCTCAGCCTGAGAAACGTCGAGGTCGTCTGGTCCGGGCCGGAATTCCAGCCGTGGAAGAGCGCGCTCTATCTGGATGAGATCCAGGGCCTTGAATTGGCCGGATTCAAAGGACGTCAGGCCTCATCCGACAGCCTCACGGAGGCGCCGGCCGTGCTCTTGAACCAGGTCGAAGGGGCGATGATCCGCGATTGCCGGGCGGCCGCGGGAACGGGCGTGCTCTTCCGATTCTCGGGATCGAAGACGCGCGACATCGCCCTCCGCGGAAACGACGCCCGCCGGGCCCGGACGGCCGTCCGGTCGAATCCCGAGGTCCCCGCTTCAGCCGTCCGGATCGTCGATTGAAGCCGGCAGGCGGCAGGGAGGCGGACGCCCTTCAGAGCACCGTCAAGGGACCGACGCCCGCCCGCATTGACCGCTCCGGGCTCTTTTGTTAATGTTTCCGGAGACCGCGAACGCTCTCCACGAAAGGCGGCCCCATGCCCGACTCTCGGATGTCTCTCCTCCGCACCGTTCTCTTCGCCGCCCTGGCGGCTCCCCTGCTCGGCCTTGCCCCGGCCGAGGTGAAGCCGGCCATCCTCCACGGCCCCTACCTCCAAAACCCGACGGAAACCTCGGTCACGGTCGTCTGGTTCACGAACACGCCGTGCACGTCCTGGGTCGAATACGGCACGGGAGAGAGCCCGGCCACGTTTCCCAAGTTCGGGAGCCTCGTCAGCATCGCCAAGAGCGGGCGGCACGGCCTCGTCGAT
>Ga0172371_10001001_pt1 | contig 44681 bp, 43 predicted proteins | sample Lak12m_FD_114543 | JGI IMG/M metagenome (GOLD analysis project Ga0172371, IMG submission 114543) | Freshwater microbial communities from Kabuno Bay, South-Kivu, Congo - kab_022012_12m | ecosystem: Environmental > Aquatic > Freshwater > Lake | place: Democratic Republic of the Congo: South-Kivu... | reverse complement strand
GGCGCCGTCGTAACACGATTCCCCCTCACCCTAACCCTCTCCCTGAGGGAGAGGGGATCGGAAAGCGGCTCCACAGGCCTCCCTCTCCCCTTGGGAGAGGGCCGGGGTGAGGGTGGCAGAGACGCAGTCCAAGCCTAATCGTGCCACGATTATCAGCTCTTCCAGAGTTTTGAGACACTCTCATCCAGCCTGCGCCACATCAAATGCCCTTAAGTCACCGGCATTGAGGTGGAGTCTCCCCTCCACAGGATGTCGCAACGTGCGCTCTTGCTACCCATCTCCGAGGCGGAGCCACGGAGTATTGCCTGAAGCCGAGAACTTTCATGGTTCGTTGTGCCCGGAAACCAGCGCATGACCGTTAGTATGAGCTGTTGATTTCTCGTAGTAATGGAATACACTATCACCATGAAAGAGTCTGGGTCAACTGAAGAGGCGCTACGCGTCGTCGAGCGCTTTGAAACGCTTCCCGTTGAAAGTCGGCTGGATGTATTTAAGAAACTCTCCGCTGAGGCACGGGAAGAGCTTATAGGGGTCCTGTCCAACCCCGGCGAGATTGTGCGAAGAATCTCCGAAGAGGAGATGTTCTTCACCATCAAACAACTCGGCGAAGCCCACGCTCCCAGTCTCTTGAGGGCTACGTCGGGCAGGCAGCTGCGGTACATACTGGACGTAGATCTCTGGAGAAAGGATATGTTTGACCCACGGGCCGCGCATCGATGGATGAAGGCCATTGCAGGATTGAGCGGAGACAAGGTCCTCCAACTCGTACAAGTTACGGACCGGGAGCTGTTGGCCGTCGCCATGGACAGCGTCATCAGAGTCCAAGTGACCGATCCGGAGCGGGACCTCCTCGAGCAGATGGATTTGTTGCCGCAGTTTACGCTGGACAACCTATTCTTTGTCGATTTCCGTTTTCCGGACATGGAGGACACCGCGAAGGCGTTCCTCGAGACGATCTTTGAGTGGAGCCCCGAGTTCTATTTCGGGCTCATGGAGGAGTTGGCTCGAGGGATACCGGCGGAGAACGAGGAAATGGCCCTCAAATGGCGGCGGGCGCGTTTGGCGGACCACGGGTTCCCCGAGTTCGACGAGGCGCTCGATATTTATCACTACCTTCCGCAAAGCATGCTCTCCTTGACCGAGCCCGCTCCTCCGGTGTACGACGCGGACGAGCCGATTGGTGGACGCGCGATAACGGAATACCCGCTCAAGACTATAGATGCGGAGAGTCTGTTCATGCAGGGTCTGAAGCGGATTGACGATCCCGCCCATAAGGATCGACTTTCCGTTGAATTGGCTCATCTGGCGAACAAAGTAATAATCGCGGACGGCCGCGAGCCCGGTTCGGTTGACGAAATCCAGCGAGCCTTGCGCAAGGTCGGCGGACATATTAATATTGCTATTGAAGAATCATGCGGATACGACCTTTCAGAAGCAACCGAGTTGTTAGAATCCAACCACATGGAAATACTGTTCCGACGAGGCTTCAGCCTTATTCTGGAACTGCGCAAAGAAGCTCAGCGGCTGATCAGAAGCCACGAAGGCGGGGTGGAGAATCTCGGGCATCCGCTAGCGGAATTGCTCAAGGCTCTCATTCAGAAACGGCCGTTCTACGCGGCCCATGTCATAGGAGAACGAGAGAACAGAGAATTCGAGTCCCTAGACGATCTAAAGACGATCCGGGACCACATGAACAAAGCGTATAGCGAAGAAAACTGGGAACCGATCTGACCTCCAAACCGCCGGAATAAGTGTCCGGCGGGTACGGATTCAGTTACGCGGGGCGGCTCCGGAACCCTTATCGTCGAGGCCTCTTTTCCAACGGGCCGAACAATCTCTGGGCGGGTCCCGAGCAGAATGTCCCACATCTGTGAAAGTAGCGCAGGGTAGCCCCGACGTTACACGTCGGGGTTGCGCAGCAACAAGAGGTCCATGTCCTTTCTCACATGAGAAAAGTCTTATGAGGAGCGATCAAGACCTCTTACGCCTTCGGCGCTCCGACGTATAACGTCGGAGCCACCCTCAGAAGATGGTGTTCATTCCCTGACTTCGGACAGGTTGTTGCTCCTCACCGTGAATAACTGAACGATTTCTTCGGCGGTATCGTGCTCCTTGCAATTTCTTCGGTATTCGTCTACATTAAAACGCCACCCATCGTATTTCCAAACAACCAGACGAGTCAGGAGACCGGGCTTATGGAAGAGTTCGAGCCGATCATAGTCGCTTTTTGTTGTCACTACTGTGCGTACGGCGCGGCCGATTTGGCAGGCAGTATGCGGCTGAACTACCCGACCAACATCCGGGTTATCCGCCTTCCCTGTTCCGGAAAGGTTACGCCGGTATTTATCCTTAGGGCCTTCGAAAAAGGTGCAGACGGTGTGTACGTTGCGGGATGCATGGAAGGAGACTGCCATTTCATACAGGGCAATCTCGTTTCCAAACCGAGGGTCCTCTACGTGAGGAAGCTGCTTCAGGAGGTAGGCCTGGAACCCGAACGGGTCGACTTCTTCAACATGAGTGCCGCCATGGGCCCGAGATTCGCCGAAGTGGCCCGCGAATTCACTGAACGCATTAAACAACTCGGTCCAAGCCCCCTGAACAAGAAGTACCGCAAGAACTCCGATCAGGCGGCCTGAGCCGGGCAAGCACAGCAACACGCTCCCTCTGGAGGAACATCATGGTCGTTGGTGAACGGAAACCCTTCGAAGAAATAATGAAAATGCTGGAGGGTCATAAGAAGGTAATGGTGCTCGGGTGCGGCGGCTGCGTTACCGTCTGCCTGACCGGAGGCCAGGACGCTGTGCGTGTCCTGTCCAGCCAAATCCGCATGGCGCGCGACAAAGACGGCAACCCGATCGAAATCATAGAAAAGACTGTCGAACGGCAATGCGATCCCGAGTACGTGGATCAGGTCCAGGAGTTAGTGCCGGATGTGGAAGCGGTGCTCTCGATGGCATGCGGTGCGGGAGTCCAATTCATGGCCGAGCGCTATACGAAGACACCTCTCTATCCCGCGCTGAACACCACATTCGTGGGCGGGTCGGTCAAGGAAGGATACTACGTAGAGCGTTGCCAGACCTGTGGCGAGTGCAAACTCGCGTACACCGGCGGAATATGTCCGATCGCCCGCTGTTCCAAGAGTCTCCTTAACGGCCCTTGCGGTGGCTCTACAAAGGGCAAGTGCGAGATCGACCCGAATGTGGACTGCGGTTGGCAGCTCATTCTGGACCGCCTGCGCGACCTTGACCAGATGGACCGTTACGAGCAGATCCTCGACATCGCAGATTGGAGAACCAGCAGGGACGGCGGTCCCCGAAAGATGATCAGGGAGGATTTCCAAAGATGAGCGGCGAATGCAACACCGATAGCAGACTCGAAAAGATCCTCAGATCAGGCAAATTCGCCGTCACTGGTGAGTGTGGGCCTCCCAGGGGCGCGGACCCGGAAGTGATCCGCAAGAAGTGCGCTCTTCTCAAGGACAAAGCCGATGCGTTCAACATAACGGACAACCAGACCTCAGTGGTGCGTATGTCGTCGATTTCGTCCTCTGTCATCATGATGCAGCAAGGACTCGAACCGGTGATGCAGATGGTGTGCCGCGACCGCAACCGCATCGCGATCCAGAGCGACATCCTGGGCGGCGCAGCGCTGGGCGTCAAAAATATGCTTTGCCTTTCCGGCGACCACCAGAAGTTCGGCGACCATCCCCAGGCCAAGAACGTCTTCGACCTGGACTCGATCCAGCTCATTCAGACGGTGCGCCGCATGCGTGACGAAGGGAAGTTCCTCGGCGGCGAAGAGGTCAAGGGCGTGCCGAAATTGTTCATCGGTGCGGCCGAAAACCCATTTGCCGATCCGTTCGAGATCCGGGTCCCGCGGCTTGCCAAGAAGGTCAAGGCAGGCGTGGAGTTCATCCAGACCCAGTGTATTTTCAACCTGAAAAAGTTCGGCGAGTGGATGAAAGGCGTGGTTGATCGAGGCCTCCACGAGAAAGTCTTTATCCTCGGCGGTGTGACGCCGTTCAAGTCATTTGGCATGGCCCGTTACATGGCCAAGAACGTGCCGGGCATGGATGTTCCCGAGGAACTCCTCCAGCGCATGAAGGACACGCCGAAGGAACAACAGGCCGACGAAGGCATCAAGATCGCTGTTGAAACCATTCAGCAGCTCAAGGAGATGCCGGGCATTTCGGGTGTGCATATCATGGCGATCGAGTGGGAAGAAAAGGTCGGTGAGATCGCGGAAAAGGCCGGACTGCTCCCCAGGCCGTCGGTGTAAGACTCGGCCAGATCAGCTAGACGGCTTTCAACAGCGCGGCGGTGACCACAGGGTTCCGCCGCGTTTTATTTCCCTTCCTGCCACGTCCAGACTACCGAATATGCGCCGTTGCGAATCCCGATTATCGACACGGGCTTCACCGGGACGCGGTTGGGCCGCACATAGGAGATTGTGCCTGTAACCCCCTTGAAATCTCGCGTTGCCAGGAGGGCTTCAGCAAGTTTGGTCGAGTCTGTGCTTGCGGCCCTGGCGATCGCCTCGGCAATGAGGTTCACGGCATCATAACCCAGTGCCGCAAACGCGTTTTCCGGTTCTTTGCCATATTCCTTTTTGTACGCGTCGATGAACTCGAGAACTTCCGGTCGAGTTTCCCCGCGGTAAGCATGCGTCGAAAAGTAGACGTCGTTAGCGAACTCGGGCTTTGAAACCGAACTTATCAGGTCCATGTCGAACCCGTCACCACCAAAGATTGGGCGTCGGAATCCGGACTTCCGCAATGCATCAATAGCTCGCGGAGCGTCGATAGGATTGCCCGACACGAAAACCGCCTGTCCGTCCGGCGCGAAATCCTTGAGGTTCTTTACCAGCGCGGAATAATCCGCTTGCCTCTGCTTGAAGAAGTCCGTGGAGGTCACCGTGCCGCCGGCCGCTTCGTAACTCCTCCGAAAGAACACCGAAAGCAGCCGGGTGTAATCGGTTGAGTCGTCGGTCCACGTCGAAAGGCGTTTGAGATTGAGCCGTTTGACCGCGAACTCGGCTACCGCTCTCGCCTGGTCGTCGTCGCCGAACGCGGCCATGAAAACACGATCGCCCAGCCGCATGGGCAACTCCGGGTCTGTGGCGCCTGGCGTTACGAACGGGACGCCCTTGTCCTGGAAAGCACGTCCGACCGCGAGCACGAAGTTGGTGTCGCCGTATCCGATTCCTGCCACCACTCCCTTGGCAAGGAGTTCCTTTGCGGCTGAAGCCGCGACTTTCGTGTCGGTGCGAGTGTCCACATCCATGAGCTGGAGCTTGCGACCTCCGAGCACCCCTCCCTTCTCGTTGATCTGTTTGATTGCCAGCTTGGAACCGTTGAACGCGGGCCCGTCAATCGCGGACATACCCCCGGTGAGGTTGTAAAGCGCTCCCAGCACGACGGTGTCACCAGCCTGTCCGTAGACCGTTGGGGAAGCAACAAGCATGCATACGATCAGTACGGCGAAGCGCGAAGTGTGTTGAGCGCAATTCGTCCCATCGAAAACCGGCATCGGATCACCCCCGTAATTCAATTATGCCTATCGGCTATGTCAAACGTTCGGACATCTTTCGCAAGCACAAGCGCATGATACTACCCCCATTGTGCGCTGTATAGATCGTGTGCAGAAGACACGTAACATTCACTTACAGGGGGCATCACTGCAATAGCTGCCCCGACCGGGGGAAACTGTGAATTGGCGCAGTCTGCAGACTGAGGATGCGAAGGTTCAAAAGAAACTCTTTGGACCCGGAAGGGATGGACCGGGCCATGGCCTCGGAAAGGCTGATCGGCATTGCGTCAAACGATCAGGCTAGGGGCGACCGGCGGTCACCCCTGCAGGTTGCATAGGTTGACACGGGCGCATGGCCGTGCGCCCCCACAGCATCTTTGCGGCCCCGCGATAGAACCTGATATCTCTTCATTCCCGCTTACTGAATTGCTTTTTGTTCGCCGTGACTTCGCGCCGGGAACCGAATTCATCTCGCTTCGGCCGACATATCCACAATCGTCTGAGCACCCCTCGGGCTGAGTTTCTTGACTTCCTTTGCATTCAAATCGAATTTCCGTAAGTCTACCATCCGGATAGTCTGGTCATCGTAAGACTTGTAATAGTAACGAAGATTCTGCGGATCACGCGCTACAGTAAATTGGGTGTAATCCGTGTGAACGACTCCGGCCTTGTCTGTCTCTCTCGCGACCCCAACAGGGATGTCGAAATTATTGAGAATATGAAAGACTTGCAGGACGCCTGCGTCCACGTTCGGCGACGGGATTGCCGTCGCACTGAAGACTGCGGCACGGACGAATCTCGCTGGCGGTGTGAAATCGCCGGGAAGCCCCAGCATGCCGCTCCCTTGTCCGAATGCCTGCAATTTCACTCCGTCGACTTCCACCGGAGGCACGTTTCGAGGATTCAGGGCGATGTAATTGCGCATGTTCGTCATGTGCCAATCAAAGGAAGGCGAGTTCGTCAGGACACCGAGAGCATTGTTGAAGATCTTCAGTTTGCCGTCTATCGGTTCGATCACGATACAGGCTCCTGTCTTATCCAAGACGACATAATGAAAGGGCGGCGGCTGAGGCCCCCAGCCCTCGAGCACGGTCGGTGCAACAACAGCCTCACCGGCTTCAATGGCGGCTCGCACCTCGGCAATCGTAGCAAACTGCGTCAATATCCAGTTCGGGAAATCGACTGGCGACAGGCCCTTCGCGCGGTTTTCATCGGTAATATTGGTGTACTGGGCAAAAGTGGGAAAATAGAAAGACCCTACGGCGAGTCCCTTTTCGTTCATTCCGTCGGAAATAGCCACGTCTTTGAACGTGTAGGACCCGAGACACCCATATTTTGCCTTGTACTTCATTCCGGCCCCACCCGGGACCTTGCCGACGAACTCGTAACCTCGCGGAACAATCGCCTGTGTCACTTCGACGACGACGCCAAACTCAAGTGTGCGCCCGTGGACGATAGTGCCGTCCGCGTTGCGCAGCAGAATACCCGTGCAGGCGTCCGCGGGCGGCTGAAATAGAGGAAGAAGCCAAACGGATAGCAAAAAGAGCACCGGCATTGACCACTTCAATTTTCTTAAGATCATGGTAAAACCCCCCTGGTCATAATTTGATCGTGTCGTGTCTCAAGCCCGTCGTTCTAAAATACTATATGTCCGCCTAAGACAAGTTTGACCTTAATTAGGTTCCACAGACAATATTCAAGCTCCCGGACTTGCCAATACGGGGAAACTCCCGTATGAATTGAGATCGACACACTGACGGCCGAACACTGTTCATGGAGGTGTGACGATATGGGGTATCATCCCGATCTTAAAGGAAAAGTTGCCATCGTGACAGGCGGAGGAAAAGGTATCGGCAGAGCCATCGCGCTCGGGTTGGGCACGTCGGGCGCGAAGGTGGTCACCGCGGCGCGATCCTCGCAGGAAATCGAGGCCGTCGCGGAAGAAATTCGGTCCCTGGGCGGCGATGCAATGGCCAAGATGACAGACCTCACGTCCAGCGAGCAAATCGAGGCACTCGTTCAGTTTACGCTGGATGCGTATGGCGGCATCGACATCTTGGTGAATAATGCAGCACGAAGTTTTCTCAGACCGCTTATCGATCTGCGTGAAGACGGTTTCGACAAAGTCTTCTCGACCAACGTGAAGGCGCCGTTTCTCCTCAGTCGAGCTGCTGCCAAGATCATGATGGGCCGCGGCGGGGGCCGAATCGTCAACGTCACCACCACCGGCGCAGAACGCGGAGGCCCGATGATGGGCGCGTATTTTGCCAGTAAGGCTGCGCTCAAGATGCTCACCATGTGCATGGCCGTTGAGTGGGCCCCTATGAACATCCTCGTCAATGCCGTGGGGCCAGGCATGACCAAGACTCAGTTCAGTATGCCGTTGTGGACTAATCCCGAACTTGAACGGCAGCTCACCGCGCGCATCCCTCAAGCTCGCCTGGGCGAACCGGAAGACATCGTCGGAGCGGTGCTCTTCCTGTGTTCGGATGCAGCCAACTACATCACCGGCCAGACGATTTACGTCGATGGCGGGACCCTCGCCAACTCGTAAGAGGAGTACCCATGAAGGCAGACGATCCCTGGAAGCCTTTCAAAGACATAGCAACAGAGCCGCTGGAATTCGCCCGTTCGTGGAAGGCCGCGAACGGGGCAAAGGTGATCGGTCACCTCATCCCCGACGTGCCCGAAGAAATACTGCATGCCGCGGGCGCGCTTCCGTTCGCCATTGAAGGAGCGGGAGTGAGCGCTTCTCACGCCCAAGCCTACCTCCCGGCGTATACGTGCAACCACGCGATGGGCACATTGGAGATGGCCTTGCGCGGTGATCTGGACATGCTCGACGGCATGGTGATCCCGTACGTGTGCGACACAACCCGGAATCTCGTGCACTTGTGGCAGCGGCTCTTCCCAGCGATGCCGTCGGAACTGCTCCGCCTGCCGAAGCGCATCGAGTTCGGGAGCGTCCGCGACTACGCTCGTGCAGAGTTCACCCGCCTGGCAGAATCGGTGGGTGCGATCACCGGCCGGATTCCCGGCGCGGATGATCTTCGGGCCAGCATCTCGCTGTACAATGCCAGTCGCGCGCGCCTGCGCGGAGCGTACGAAAGACATCGGGCAAACTCGTCAGTTTGGACCGCCGAAAACCTTCGGGTGCTCCTTGCGTCCGCTTCTCGCGCCCCGCGAGAAGAACACCTTGCTTGGATGGAAGCCCTCCCGTGGGAGGACGGCGCGGCCTCGACTTTGGAAGCCGTTCCGGTGTATGTGCGCGGTAAGGTGTGGGACCCGCCGGATATTCTCGCGATGTTCGACCGGCTTGGACTTGTGGTCGTACGGGACGAGGTTGCGACCGGCTTCAGATGGATTCAGCAAGACGCGCCGCTCGATCGTGACCCGATCGATGCGTTGGTGGAGCGGTACTTGTCCACGATCACGTACGCGGGATACCATGCGGAACCGCGGGGCCTTGTGACGAGCTTTGTCGAGCGGGTCAAGGCTAGCGGCGCTGCCGGGGTGATCTTCCTCAACCCGAAGTTCTGCGAAGCCGCAGGTTTCGATACGCCCGACTTCAACAAGGCGTTGGAAAATGCCGGAATCCCAACACTCATACTTGAAACCTCGACACGGGGCGTTTCACCGGGACAGATCCAAATAAGGCTCGAAGCGTTCCGGGAGATGATCTCCGGCGAATTGCCCTGACGGAGGGAATTGAATGCAGCCACTCGAGTCGCTCAAACAGATCAAGAATCTGCAGATGGACTATTACATGTCCGCGCATCGAGCCAAACAAGAGGGGAAGCTGATCGCTTACCTCAATGTCTTCACGCCCGTGGAGTTGCTCTATGCGATGGATATCTTCCCCATCTACCCGGAGAACCACGCTGCGGTCATCGGTGTGCGCAAGGTGACCAAAGACCTCGCGCCCGCGGCCGAGGCTATGGGATACTCGATGGATCTCTGTTCGTATCCTCGATGTGACATCGGCTCCGCAAAACTTGGTATTAGCCCGACGTGGGGGCTTCCCAAACCGGACCTGCTCATCACTTCGAATGCGCAGTGCGGGACGATACCGAAATGGTTCGAGGCGCTCGGCCGTATGTACGACTGTCCGATGGTGCTCATCGACGTGCCCCAATCCGCGCGCGGCGAGTCCGATCCCGCCGCGGAGCGGTACGTTCGCAGCCAGTTGCAGGACCTCATCCGCGTGCTGGAACAAACCGCGGGCAAGGCCCTCGATCAAGACCGGCTCCGCGAGGTGATCCGGCTCTCCGCTGACGCGACCGCACTCTGGACACGAATCCTTGAGGCAGCGGCGCATCGGCCCGCGCCGATTACGGTTTTCGACCAGTTTATCTCAATGGCTCCCATTGTCTCCCAACGCGGGACGCAGGTCGCGCTGGATTTCTACAAGGCCATGGCCGAAGAGCTCGAAGAGCGCGTCCGAAATAACGTCGGTGCGATCGAGAATGAGCGTTACCGCTTCTACTGGGATAATCTCCCCATCTGGCCGGAGCTGCGCCCGCTGTCGATGTTTCTTGCGGAGCGCGGGATCAACCTCGTGACGTCGATCTACACATGGGCTTGGGCAATGCTTGCCGTGCAGGAGGACGACCCGCTTACAGACTGGACAAAACAGTATCTGTACACGTTCAATCTCCACCTGGAACAAAGAGTCAGCCAGTACGTCGAGCTGGCCCAGCGTTATGTGCTTGACGGCTTCCTTTTCCACTCGAATCGCAGCTGCAAGTGGTTGTCGATCGATATTCCCGAGGTGAGGCGTATGGTCAATGAGCGGATCGGCGTTCCGGGAGTCATCCTGGAAGCGGACCACAACGATCCCCGGCTCTATTCGCTTGAATCGATCGAAAACCAGATCGACAGCTTCCTTGAACTGCTTGAGACGAGGAAGGGGGCCGCTTAACCCCCAATGCCGGTGACTTAAGAGCATTTAATGTGGGGCAGGCTTTCCAGCCTGCGATTCATTTACCTGAAAAATCGGCAGGCTGGAAAGCCTGCCCCACATTCGAAAACCAAGACCGAAATCTTAAGTCACAAGCATTGCGCTTAACCCAGCCCAACCAAGGAGGTGCGTCATGTGGAAATTGGCTGCAACCGTGGCTATGTGTCTTGCTTTGGTCGTGATGGTTTCCGCTGGATGGGCCGCGTTCGAAACGGACGTGATCAAGACGTCCGCGGGCGACCTCAAGATCACCTTCATCGGTCACGGAACGCTCATGTTCGAATTCGGCGGCAAGGTCATCCACGTGGATCCTTGGACCAAGCTCGCCGACTACGGGACGCTCCCCAAAGCGAATCTGGTCCTCGTAACCCACGAGCATCAGGACCACCTGGACCTCGGCGCGCTGAAGAAAGTGCGCTCGGACAAGACCCCGTGCGTGCTCACCGAAATCTGCACCAAGAAAGTCGAAGGCGGAACGGTCATGCACAACGGGGACACGAAGACCGTGGAAGGCATCAAGATTGAAGCCGTGCCCGCGTACAATCTGGTCCACAAGCGCGACAACGGACAGCCATTTCATCCGAAGGGCCAGGGCAACGGGTACATTTTGACCTTCGGCGACAAGAGAGTCTACGTGGCGGGCGACACGGAAAACACTCCCGAGATGAAGGCGCTCAAGGAAATCGACATTGCCTTTCTGCCTATGAACCTGCCGTACACCATGACGCCCGAAATGGTCGCGGACGCGGCAAAAGCATTCAAGCCGAAAATCCTTTATCCGTACCATACCGGTGAGACAGACCTCGGCAAAATCACGGATCTTATGAAGGACGCTCCAGCAATCGAAGTGCGCATCCGGAAGATGAAATAGGGCCGCGGTCACAGCCGGCCTGAAGATCGTTTCCATTGGTTGAGCGAGGTCTTCCGCGCGGGGACACGGGGGTATAGTCTTGACGCTAGGTCAACGCGTGGTCATTGGTACGTTGAAAGGAAACTGCGCACCCGAAGTTGTGACGCGATATATGGTCGGTGCCAAAATGATTGTCCCATTTCCCTCGAAAAGTTCCGCCGCTGCTCAAATGGGTGATTTGACAGACATCGGTCTTCATGTATCGGGTGCCACTGCTGGCTGGCCCAGCAGTGTCTTCAAGTCGGGCACTGCTGGACAAGCCAGCAGTGGCACCCAAAAGCAATTTGCGCCGCGTGGGTGTCGAATCGAAAGGGACGTAAATTTGGCAACGACTCTAAAATGACTACCGTCGGGTGGCGCTTCTGCCGTTGTACCAACGGCTGAATTGTCTGTTCGAGAAGGTGACGCGGAATGAAAGCGGAAAACGATCGCAGCGACGAATCGGTACGGTGGGGCCGCCGGAGATTCGTTCGCTTGGCCGTGCTCGGTGGTGGAGCAAGCCTGTTTGCCTTGGTCATGCCCGGCCGTGGAAAGGGCGCGGAGTACGGCACTGAGGCGCTATTGCTGAGCTGCATGGACTATCGCCTCACTTACCAGACGGAGAATTACATGTCCGGCCGCGGTTTGCGCGACAAGTACGATCACGTCATACTTGCCGGCGCTTCTCTCGGTGCGCTTACGGAAAAGTTCCCAGCCTGGAATAAGACTTTCTGGGAACATCTCGACATCGCGATACAGCTTCACAAGATCCACAGGGTCATCCTGATTGACCATCGAGACTGTGGCGCGTACAAAGTTATTCTCGGAAAAGACTTTGCTGCTGAGCCTGCCAAGGAGACCGAGGTGCACGCGGAACAGCTACGAGAACTCCGCAAGCGAATCGGAGAAAAATATCCCAAGCTCGAGGTGGAATTGTTGCTAATGAACCTGGACGGCAAAGTCGAGACGATCTCGTAAGATTTGGAACTTTTCAAAAGCGCTTTCGGAGCGGGATCACACAGGTAGATCGTTTCCTAAGTAGCTTGCCACGTTGCCAGAGACGGCGAGAGGAATTGAACAACGCGATATGCTTTGTAGGGGCGGGTCTCAGACCCGCCCCTACCCAAGGCCGTGGATGACAACAACGTAAAGCCATTTCTGAATCGATCTACTAGTGTCTTTTCCAGCAACGGTCCCCCGCGCATTCGCAAGATGAATTGTTGACAGGCAGGATGCCTGTCCTATCGTAGGGGCGGACGCCGTCCGCCCGCATTTCTCCGCCCATACTCGGGCGCACGCAATGCGCCCCTACAATGCGGGCTACACCAACGGCGGGCGCATCAATAGCTGCACCGCGCGGCGTGCGGTTTCCGCGAGCGCGGGCTGTTCCTTTTCCAGCGCGATGAGCTGCCGCACGTGATCGGCCGTGCGGAGGATGAGCATGGCCAGGTCTCCTTCGTCCGCGTCCACGTGATCGACCAGCAAGCTCCAGTCAACTCCGTCAGCCCAGAGATACACCGCGGCGGCCGGCCAGAACATTGTGGTCGGCACATCGAACCCGCGAGAGATCATGAATTCCATGAGCGGCCTCAACTGACGGGCCATTCTGCGGAACTTCTTCCACAGTGTTCGGGACATTTGCCAGAGCTCGCGGCTCACCACGATCTCACGGTCCTTGTCGAGCACAAACGGCGCCACCACAGCTGCAAGCTCATCCGCGTCGAGCCCCTGGAGCGCCTCCTGCCTGATCAGCTCGGCGATCAGCAGCGGATGATCTAATCTGAGCTGTGCAGCCCACCGGCCGTCATAGGTTGGCGTGCCGTCTTGTTCGAGATATTCGAGTTCCTGCAAGAGCTTCATATGACGGTCGAACTCCCGCAGAAGCTTGCGGTGAACCTTGTCGGCCCTGCGCTCGTTCTCGTTGAACGAGACGAATGAGAGTTTCAGAAGCTCTCGTATGCCTTTGGGATCGTGAGAGAGCAAGAGATTGAGTGTCATCGAGAAATTGACCGCGATGCGCGATTCAAGCGGTTCCGGTTCAGACAGCAGGAGCTTTTTCACCAAAGTGATGTCCAGGAATTTTCCCGGAACGATGAGCGTGAATCCCGAGTTATCCATGCCTCGCCGCCCTGCGCGGCCGGTCATCTGATGAAACTCCGTGGCGGTCATATCCACGAAACCTCGGCCGTTGAATCGGTCGCTTTGGAGAATCACCACGGTGCGGGCGGGGAAATTGACTCCGGCTGCAACGGTAGATGTCGAGAAAATCACTTCGAGGTATCCACGTGCCATCATCTTTTCGATGAGGAGCCGCCACGCGGGAAGCCGTCCCGCGTGATGCGATCCCGCGCGGCACAGGAGCAGGCGTCGCAGCTGATGTTGGTTCTTGAGCTCGGGATAGTCCGCGGTAAGCGCTCTCACCTCGTCCGCGAAGCCGTCCACTTCGGGGCGGATGGGTGACGACTGGAGCTCCTGGAGCGCCTTATCGCAATCGGAACGGGACTTGTGAAAGACAATGGCGGGGAGGAGATTAGCTTCGCGCAGTGCGTTCACGATGCTGTTGATGTCTTGTGAAAAATTCTCGCCATGTCGGCCTTTGCGCGGACGCTCTTCAACAAGATTCGCGACTTTGGGGAAGAGCCTTCTGCCGTGAAGGAACGGCGTCAGCTGGCCCGGTGGAGTCAGGAAGAGCACGTGCAGCGGCACCGGCCGTTCGAGTGTCCGCACTACCGAGCAGGGAGCCGATCGGATCTGCGTAAGCCATTGAGCGATATCGTCCGCGTTCGATACCGTCGCCGAGAGCAGCAGGAGTCGAACTCGGCCTGGCAAGTAGATCAGCACCTCTTCCCAAACCACCCCACGGTCGGTGTCTCCGAGATAATGCGCCTCGTCGAGAATTACGAGGTCCACCTCAAGGTCTTTCCCCTCGTGCATCGCGTCGTAGAGTTGGTTCCGGAGGATTTCAGTGGTTCCGACTATGACGGGCGCGTCGGGATTTTCCTTTCGGTCGCCGGTGAGGATGCCGACGCGCTCTGCACCCACCGCGTTGCAGAATTCCTCGTACTTGGCATTGGAGAGCGCCTTGAGCGGAGTGGCGTACCACACGCCCCCGCCGCGGGCCAAGAAGACCTTAGCCGCTTCTAAAGCGATCCACGTCTTTCCCGAACCGGTGGGCGCGGTCACAAGCACGTCTTCCTTCATGACCCGCTCGAGCGCTTCCACCTGAAATGGATCGGGCATGAACGGCATGGGCTCGGGTCGCCCGATATCGGCTAGGAGCCGTTGCGCCTGTCGATGAACCGGCGCCGGCGCGTCTTTGCCCTGGGGATGGTGATGCTGGGGTCTTGTCTTCCCATGAGGGAACGACCGCTGCTTGATCGCTGGGGACTTAGGTTTTTTCGGATATGCTCGCGCCATGTGAAATCAGGTTACCGTGACGGGATATCCGCGGCAGCCGCACTTATACAGTGCCACGCACGTCGGATCCCGTTTTCGATCTTGACCGGATCGACAGACCCTACTAATTTAAATTAGTAATGTTGCAGGAAAGTGTGCACTCCAATAATTCCGATCGCGTAATTGCAAACCTAACGGCAGGTCTGCGGGCGCGTCATGAATCGTGGGCCGAGGCCGCCCTATGAACCACAATCGTATGACGCCAAGTGAACCGGAACGCCAAACCCGGGTGCTCCTCGTGGACGACATGAAATCGCTCCTGATCATAATGGAAAGGGGACTCAGAAGCCAGGGGCATGTAGTAGCTCTTGCGGAGTCGGGGCGAGAAGCGATAGAAATCTTTAAAGAAAACCCTATCGACGTGGTAGTGTGCGACTTGGCCATGGAGGGGATGGACGGGTGCGAGGTAAGTCGGGCCATCCGTCGGATCTGCGAACAGCGAGGCGCGCGCAAGACACCTTTCATCTTATTGACGGGCTGGGGAGAGCTCGATCGTTGCGCAGCGCTTGAGGAGGCCGGAGTTGACCTCGTGGTGGAGAAACCGGCGGACATGACATATCTGTTCGAAGTGATCCGTCTTGCGGTGGCTCCATGAAACAAGCCGGTCTGAAATTGGTGACTTCCAGTTGGTTTTAGGGAATTAACGCGTTTCTAACGGTCCGGTAACAATTCTTCAATCAGTCGGACACACAGTTGCGCGTAGTTCTGCGACCCGACAGCGATGACGATTCTCAAAACTCCTTTCCAAAAGGAACGTCTCGCGGGCGCGGGACGCCCGAAGTCAACCGGTCTTTCCTTTCCATAAAACGGGCTGGGTCAATTGGTTCCGGGTTTCGGGTCAATCACGCAGTAGAGAGTTCGTAGATGCCTAACGAGAAGATCTTGGCGGTCGATGACGATGAAGACATTCGGGAACTGGTCAAATACAACCTGGCGAAAGACGGTTTTCGGGTGCGCTGTGTGGCTTCCGGAGAACAGGCCATTACGGAAGCCCTCGATTTTATCCCCGATTTGGTTCTGCTCGACCTGATGCTACCGGGCCTGGACGGCCTGGATGTCTGCCGTCAACTAAAGAACAATCCTAAGACGAACCACATTCCCATCATCATGCTGACTGCCAAGGGCGAGGATTCCGATGTAGTGGCAGGTCTAGAGCTGGGAGCGGACGATTACATCACCAAACCATTCAGTCCTCGAGTCCTGCTCGCGCGGACCAAGGCTGTCCTTCGGAGACTGCGGAAGGAGCAGCCTCAGGACAACACCGTGGTGCAGGTGCATGACGTGGTCATCAACCCCGCGCGGCATGAGGTCCTTGTGAGCGGCAGCTCCGTTGAACTCACCGCGTCGGAGTTTCGGATCGTGCACTTCTTGGCGAGGCGACCCGGATGGGTATTCAGCCGGGAGCAGATCATCGACGCTGTGAAGGGTCAGGATTATCCGGTCACCGAGCGGTCGGTGGACGTCCAGATCGTCGGATTGCGCAAGAAGCTCGGCGACGCGGGCAGGCTCATCGAGACGGTTCGGGGCGTCGGGTATCGGTTCAAGGAATAACATGCAGAAACGGCGTAAACTGCTCTGGCAATTGTATCCGTCATATCTCGTGATTACGCTTGTGTCGGTGGCTGCAATTGCATGGTTTGCGTCCGCTGCGGTGAAAGCCTTGTACTTTCAAAGCACCACGGACGACCTCAAGGCCAGGGCACGACTTGTCGAAGAGATCATCAAGGGACGATTTGACGAAGATCACGCGGCTGCGCTCGACGCACTGTGCAAGGAACTGGGTACGGCCATTGCCACGCGTATCACGCTCATCCTGCCGTCGGGCAAGGTCTTAGCAGACTCGCACGAAGCACCTGAGCAGATGGAAGACCACTCGATTCGCCCCGAATTCAAGGAAGCCATCGCGGGGAATGTGGGTGTGGCACAGCGTTACAGCTTCAGTGTAAACCAGGAGTTGATCTACGTGGCACTCCGAGTCGTTGAGAAGGGCCGGTTGGCGGGAGTGGTACGGGTTTCGGTTCCGATGGTGGAAGTCGCCGGAGTCCTCAATCGAATCTATCTCCAGGTTGCGGCCGGAAGCCTCATCGTTGTAGTGCTTGCCGCTCTGGTGAGTCTCTATATCTCCCACCGGATCAACAAGCCCATCACCTCACTGGAGAAAGGCGCTCTCAGATTTGCCCAGGGCGACCTGGAGTACCGGTTGGAAGTGCCTCACACCGAGGAAGTCGCAGCTCTTGCCGAGGCGATGAACGCCATGGCCGCGCAGCTTCACTCGCGCATCAGCATTGTGACCAGTCAGCGCAACGAGCTCGAAGCGGTGCTCACCAGCATGGTCGAAGCAGTGATCGTCATTGACGCGTCGGAACGCGTCCTCAGAGTGAACCAATCCGCGGAACGGCTATTCGACACTCCCGCACATCGAATGGAAGGAAGGAGCGTTCGAGAAACGGTCCGGAGAACCGATCTGCACCGATTCGTCGAAAAGGCTTTGGCCGCGGACCAGACCGTCGAAGGCGATGTCGTGTTCCGGGGAGCGCCGGATCGTTTCATTCAGGCCCACGGCACGCCGCTCAAAGACGCGCAGGGCTCCAGAATCGGCGCACTCGTGGTGCTCAACGACGTAACCCGACTCAAGACCCTTGAAAACATCCGTCGGGACTTCGTCACAAATGTCTCCCACGAACTGCGGACACCGATTACCTCGATCAAAGGCTTCCTTGAAACGCTCAAAGAAGGAGCGATCGACGATCCGGAAAACCGGGAACGGTTCCTGGACATCATCCTCAAGCACACGAACCGCTTGAACATGATCATCGAGGACCTTTTGAGCCTGTCGAAGATTGAGCAGGAGGCGGAGCGCAAGGAAATCCACCTGGAAGACGCAAAGATCGTTAATGTTCTTGAAGCAGTGGTGAAAACGTGTAAAAATGTGGCTGAAGAAAAAAACATAGCCCTGCGAGTTCATTGCGACGAGGAACTCACCGGAAGAATCAACCCAACACTCTTGGAACAGGCCGTGCTGAATCTGGTGGACAACGCAATAAAATATAGCGACCCGGGCGGCGTGGTACATCTGGACGCACGCGCCACGGACGGTGAAATTGCCATCCGCGTGGTCGATCAAGGCTGTGGGATTTCTCGGGAGCACCTGGACAGGATCTTCGAGCGCTTCTACCGCGTTGATAAGGCGCGCAGCCGCCAGGCGGGCGGCACCGGCCTCGGACTCGCCATTGTCAAACACATTGTGAACGCTCACGGAGGCCGCATTGAGGTCCGCAGCTCGGCTGGCGAAGGCAGCACGTTCTCGATCCACCTGGGAAGGCCCAAGGAGTAAGATTCAATATGCGCATCAGACTTCAGAGAGATATCGACAGGCTCAAGAAGAGAATCATTGAACTGGGAACGCTTGTCGAAGAACGATACACCATGGCGGTGAAAGCCATTGAGTGCCGCGACATCGAGCTGGCCCGGAAGGTGATCCTGGGCGACATCGACATCGACCGGATGGAAGTGGACCTCGAAGAGGAGTGCCTCAAGATATTGGCGCTGCACCAGCCCGTTGCCGACCAACTACGTTACATTGTTGCTGTGCTCAAGCTGAACAACGACCTTGAGCGCATCGGCGACCTGGCGGTCAACATCGCTCAGCGGCTGGAGTTTTCCACCGTATCGAAGGACGCGCCGATCCCGTTCGACTATTTCACCATGTGCCAGAGAGTTGAAGAGATGCTTCGAAATGCGTTGGACTCTCTGGTGAACATGGACCTGGACCTCGCGTATCAGGTTTGCGCGGCGGATGACGAAGTGGACTTCATGAAGCACATGATGCAGTCCCAGTTCCTTCAGAAAGTCCGCGAGCACTCTGGAGACCTCGAGCAACTGATCAACCTGTTCCTCATCTCGCGCCACCTGGAGCGCATCGGCGACCACGCGACCAACATCGCGGAAGACGTGATCTACATGATTACCGGCCAGATCCATCGGCATCGTGGCGACGAGTTCGCTGCCGCTGCCTCCGATACGGAAGCCATCCGACAAGATGGGCCTTAGCGATTGTCCCACGATAACTGTGCCAAAATGCTGGGTGCCACTGCTGGCTTGTCCAGCAGTGCTCTTCCACGTCGGCACACCGTCTTTCTATGAATGCATCGGTTATTTCAGGACGAACCCTTAGTGCCGAGTTTCATTTCTTCAGACGCCCATTTCGGGAGGCTATGGTGGGACTGTAGGGGCGGACGGCCGTCCGCCCGCAGATCACAGATAATCCCGCGTTGCGTGGGGCTGTCGCAGGTAGTGGGGCCGGCCTCCGTGCCGGCCGTGGTCCACTACCAAACATGACCGACTCCCCGCCGATTGGTCGCCACGCCTGACGCACGATCAAAAAATTCTCTCCTGATCTCAGTCGAATAGACGACGCTCGGCGAACTCCTGCAAAACCGACCTTGACAGATTGCCCTGCGACCGCTATGGTTTAGGGATGAACTACCGCGGGGTGGAGCAGTCTGGTAGCTCGTTGGGCTCATAACCCAAAGGTCGGAGGTTCAAATCCTCCCCCCGCTACCAAGAAATTCAGCAGGTCACGGCTTTTGAGCCGTGGCCTGTTTTCGTTTCATGGTTCGTTGTGGCGATTCTCGCCTTGGGAGTTGGTATCATACCGATGCGCTTTCAAAGAGGTAATATCGGCGGGCGGCCGGTATGGCTCCGAAGCGAAGTCAGGCCTGCCGTCCGAAGCGGCGGAGCCATACGGCCGTCTCACAAGTTCGATTGCGCATTGGCATCAACGGCAGTTTGGCTCATCGCGCAGAAGATTTCGACGTCGATCAGATGTGTTCGTCTCGTTGACTATAAGAATGGGTTATCAGATCTTCTGTTCCGTATAGGTATGCGCGATTGATGGCTTATTATGCTGGTTTTAGTACAAGTCATAAAGAAATCTCGCATCCATTCGGAACTTTTTCCTGGGGTGAAGGTCAATCTCTAAAAGTAACTGAAAGGAGGTCAACGGATGGGACCACTCAACAACCTAATCACCTCGGCTCAGGTACTTCTTGACGGCGGCTTCGATGCCGATGCCTTCCTCGCCTGGAGAGAACTTGCCTACATGTGCCTCCTCGGGCTTCTGGGGCCGATGCACTATTACACGAAAACCTTTGCCCAATTCACGCAACGGCATGACGAACACGGGCTTTTGGCAGGTGGAGGCCTTCTCACCGCTGCGCGCGAGCACATCGTCAAGACCGCGACCGCCCCACCCGGTGACACGAACGCCGGCAGTTCTCCTCCGCACGGACGATTCATGCCCTGGCTGCTCCGCCAAAAGAAATGGCATCCTCTGACAGCACTTCGCTACAGGCATCCGGCGTAATCGGATGAAGCGGTGGCGAACCGGACAGGCCGCGCACCACCGACGCGGAAACTGACCCGCAATCCTCAGTCACACGAACTCCCATGGCGAGAATCGCCAGAACTAACTATGAAAACGCCATGAAGAATACCGGCAAGATGCCGGCGCTACCGGCGTTTTCACAGGAACGATCGCAGTAGGACGGTTGGGCGGTTCTGCGTTCGAGCTGCTGCGTACAATAATGAGCCGGAGAGCGATACCCTCCGGCTCATGTTTCGGTGAACGCCGCGGCTCATGCCAACGCGCTCTAAAATATGTGACCCCGGAATGCGGCCGAGTCGCAGCTTCTACCGCGCATTGGTCCTAGGTGTGCACCTTGGTTGGATAGACGCCCAACACATCCGCCAACTGCCAGAACGCACCGACAAGCAGCGTAACCCACCCGATGAAGTAGGAAATCACGCTCGCGCTGAACCAGATCGAGGAGAGGAAGGTTTCCTGAATAGGCACCACGCTAAAGGCTACCGTCAGCAGGAAGAACAGGCCTGAAGCTCCAACAAGCCCAAAGGGCCTGCGATGAAGCTCACAGCCTGCGAACTTGCCAAATAGTGGAGCAATGAGGGTGGCGACCGCTAAAACAAGTGTTTCGTAAACCAGTACCATAACCGATCACCTCCGCTGCAGTGGAATGGCCCACCGACGCCGGTTTTTTTGGGTGCACGCTCTCTGGCAACGCCTGTTACAGAACATACTGCCAGCGCCTGACCTGCACCGATCATAGATTAGCCACTGTTGGAGCCCGGTCAAGGGGTGTTCGTGTACCAACGCGCAAATTGCGTGTTTGAAAGTGCATTGGTAGGCGACATTGCGCAGGGGTTCGCGCGGCGGTCACTCCACATGGATCTGCACGCGCGCGGCTTCGCTGGTGGGGGTGAGAGCATGGATAGTGTGGCTTCCACGCACGGGTTTCCAGAAGAATTCGTACGGCAGTGCAGTGCGCGCAATCTCCGTGCCGTCCACCAGCCAGATTACGTACGGAACAGCCGGCTGGGCGATGGCGTGGAAGCGGACGCTCACCTCCTCATGGGGAGCGAGCACAAAACGATCTTTTTCGTGCGGACTGAGGATGTGTATTCCCGGCTGCTTCTCCGGAGGTCTCATGGAATGCCGCAGCAGGCACGACGGCCCCGAGGCGGAGACGTCTCCGGATTGGAATGTCCCGCCTGTAGTGAGCCGAAACCGCCCCACACCTTGCTCGGCTTCGCGTCGGTGGAGCCACCGGGCGTACGCGGGGCTTAATTCGTGGAAATGTTCCGATTCATGGGGAAGATCGCATCGGGAGGCGGTGGCTGGATCGCCGATAAAGAGCTCTTTCGTCACTTTAGGGCATTGCGGTCCCGCTGGCTTACCGGACATCCAGCAGACATGGTCCTCCTGGATGGTCGGCGGCCGAACAAAGGTCCCAGGAGAATCAGATCCGTACAAGTGATCCACGATTTCCTTGAGGATTGGGCCGCACAGACCCGCGCCGAATGCTCCTCGGTTCGGCGCGCCGTTGAAGTTGCCCACCCAAACTCCGATTACGTGGCGAGGAGTGTATCCGATCACCCACCCGTCTCGATAACGGCTGCTGGTGCCGGTCTTGACCGCAACCGGCACGGGAAAATCAAAAAAGGCGGGATTGCCGAACGTGAGCAATCTCGCGGACGGGTCCGCAAGGATGTGGCTTATGACGTACGCGACCTCGGGAGCGAAGACCCTCGCCGCGGGTGCACCATCCCCGCGAAACGCGCTCAGAGGCCGATACATGCCGTCTCGCGGGAGCGTAGCGTACGCTTGCACCAGACGATACAGGCTTACTTCAACGTTACCGATAGCCAGTCCGAGCCCATAGTGATCCGCCGAAGCCATGCGGTCGTCAACTATGTCGATCAGCCTGAGAAACGAATGAAACTGATCGACACCGACAGAGTTGATTGTCTTGATAGCGGCAAGATTCAGCGAATTGCCCAGCGCCGACCGTATCGTTACCGGCCCGTACGTCCTGCGGTCTGCATTAAACGGCAGATAATCGCCTTGAGGCGTCGAATAGCTCCGAAAGGTATCCGGTATCTCCGTCGAAGCGTCGAGACCTTGCTCCAGCGCCAGCGCATAAAGAAACGGCTTGAGCGTCGAACCTGCGCTCCGCATGGCCACAACCGCATTATTATATCCCTGGTCCCGAGCGCCGTATCCGAAAGACCCGACCATGGCGAGGATTTCGCCATCGCGGACGGAGGCGATGAGCAATCCTGCCTGTCGCACGTCCGTGTCAGCCAGCCGCGTTCGGTGCGAAGCCAGCGTGCGCTCCGCGAAGTGCTGCAAATCCAGGTCCAGAGATGTGCGAATCTCACCACAGCCCGCGGGCCTCTGCGCAAGAGCGAAGTCGACGAAATGCGGCGCTTCGAGAGGATTCGGTCGCGCTTCCACTTTGACGCGCGACTCGAGGGCGTACTTGAGCCCGCCGCGATCCATCCACCCCAGATCAGCCATACGTGCGAGCAGTCGGTCCTTTTCCGCAGTCGCACGTTGCAATCCTTCGGGATGTCTCAAATCACAACGCGAGGGCGAGCGAGGAATCACTGCAAGCAGCGCGGCTTCGGCTGAAGTGAGTCGCTCAACGTCCTTGCCGAAGTACGTCCGGGCAGCGATGCCGATTCCGCGCATATTGCCGCCCATGGGCGACAAATTCAGGTAGAGTTCGAGGATTTCGTCCTTGGTGAGCTGGTGCTCCATCTTGACGCTCTCGCACAGCTCTACCGCTTTCGAGCGCCATGTCCTCGGTCGCGGCGCGATAAGCCTGACCACTTGCTGGGTAATCGTGGACGCGCCCGAAATGGTGCGCCCTCGGCTCAGATTGGTTGCCGCTGCTCGTGCAATCGCAATAGGATCGAATCCGGGGTGATACAGGAAGCGTTTATCTTCGGCCGCAAGGAACGCAAACCTGAGGCGTTCGGGTACGCTGTCGATGCTCGTCCAGATACGGAAATCGCCGTGCGTGTCCGGCAATAGGCGCAGCAATCGCCCGTTGCAGTCAGTCACGAGCGTTCCGGCTGACTCTCGATACCGCTGGAGCGCGGCCCCGTAGTCCGGGAGGCCAGCGAGGTACAGAGTCACTCCGGTGGCTGAACTGACGAGGACTACCAGCGCAAGGGCAATTGTTCCGAGTTTCCTCACAGGTGGAATGGACATGAGGGTGTGCTTCATCGGGTCGCACACGACGGCACCCGGTCAACTAGCTCCGCCGAGGTCTTTCACCGCGGAGACGACCACATCGATGGCTCGGTCTATTTCGGAATCGGTGGTTGTCCTGCCGGTGCTGAACCTCAGGGTGCCTTTGGCCCAGTCGATCGGCACGCGCATTGCCTCAAGCACGTGCGAGATCTCCACTCGGTCGGAATGGCACGCGGCGCCCGCGGACGCGGCAACGTCCAAGCCGATGGCCTCGAGAATCCGGTTGGCTTCGAGATTATGAAAGGAGATGCTGAGCGTATTGGGGAGCCGTTTTTCGGGATGACCGTTGACGCGAGCGTTCGGGAGTTGCGCCATGAGCCCCGCTTGCAAGCGCTCGCGAGTCTCGCGCATTTGCCGCATGTTACGGTCCAGGTCGCGTTGGGCGATTTCGCAGGCCTGGCCGAGGCCCACGATTTCGAGCACGTTTTCCGTGCTTGCGCGGCGTCCGCTTTCCTGGCCCGCGCCGTGGAGAAACTTTTCCAGCTGGACGGAGCCCCGAACAAAGAGGGCGCCGACGCCTTTCGGCGCATAGAGCTTGTGCCCCGCAAGGCTGACAAGATCCACGTCGAGCTGATCCACGTTCACCGGCACCTTGCCCGCAGACTGTGCAGCGTCGGTGTGCAGCAGGATGCCCCGTTTCCTGGCAATCGCGGAGATCTCTTCGATCGGCTGGATCGTGCCGACCTCGTTATTCGCGTGCATGATGGTGATCAGCACGGTCGTGTCCCGGATCGCATCTGCTACGTCCGCGGGATTGATCATGCCGTACGTGTCGACCGGGAGGTACGTGGTCTCGACCCCTTCTTTTTCGAGAACGCGGCAGACTTCAAGCACCGCGGGGTGCTCGACCGTGGACGTAATGATGTGGTTACCTTTGTTGCGGAGAGCGCGGGCCACGCCTTTGATTGCATGGTTGTTGGATTCGGTCCCGCCGCTCGTGAAAGTGATTTCATCCGGGCGGCACCCCAGAAGCGCAGCCACCTGGCCGCGAGCCCTTATTACGGCTCTCTTGGGCTCGATCCCGTACCAGTGGGTGCTGGACGGGTTGCCGAAAACCCGCTCAAAGAAAGGCCTCATGGCCTCAATAACTTCCGGGTCGTGAGGAGTGGTCGCGTTATAATCCAGATAGATAGGTTCCATGACGCACCGCCTTTCGGCATGGCTGCGGTGTCATACTAATGCGCAATCAAATAGGCGACAATTTCGACAGGTACTGGTGGGACAGGCGTCCCGCCTGTCCAAGGATGACAGGCAATCCCGCGTTCTGCGCGGGACTGTCCCACCAAGAAAAGAATGTCACTGGCTTGAAAGCGCATCGGTGTCAGTCTTCCTCGGCCCCGAGGTTGATCCGGAGCATCTCCACCGATGCGAGAATGCGCTTGACGTTGCGATTCACCGCTGGAAACTCCGAGGAGTTCTCGTACAGGTCCTTGGCAAGCTCGCGAAGCATTTCCACTTTCGCGGAGATCTCACGGACGGATGTCTCTAGCTCCATCGTGCTACCTCATACCGATGCGCTTTCTAACAAGCGACATAGAACGGGCCGGCAGGGACGCCGGCCCCCACCATGTTTGGTGGCGGCCCCGCGTCCCGCGGGGTGCCCGCCATCTTCACTTGTGTGAAAGCGCACTGGTATCATAGTATTTGTACTTGAGCCGATTCTTTCACCGAGAGCTGGTCAGTGCTCATCAGCCCGGTCTGAACCGGACTGATCTATCGGTACTTTTACACCGTTGAGTTTGGTCACGCGTTCTCCCCGATCGGATCACAACTGTCGCAGTCTTGTACAGTGGGGCCGGCACGGAGAAACTGTCTCAAAATTCGGGGCGAGTTGAAAATTGTAACACAACTGAACCTCGAATGCGTGTTTGCAACCCTCACCCCGGCCCTCTCCCATGGGGAGAGGGAGCTTGCGGAGCCGGTTGTTGGTCCCCTCTCCCTCAGGGAGAGGGTTAGGGTGAGGGGGTAATCGTGCTACGCTTCCATCCATTCTGTGGGTTTTGAGATAGTCTCCGGAGGCCGGCCCCGCTAATAACCCGCGACCCATCCGGCCAAATGCATCTCCATATCAATGAGCTGATGAAAAGAAGTAAGGGGTCTGTGACCGATCACTCCCCTGCCTCTCCCAAGTAGTACTCTTTGACCCGCGGGTTGTCCAGGAGTTCCGCTCCGGTGCCCTCGAGCACTATACGGCCGGATTCGAGCACGTATGCGCGATCCGCAATTCTGAGCGCAGCATTCGCGTTCTGTTCCACGAGGAAGATCGTCACTCCTTCCGAGCGAATCTCCTCGATCACGCGGAATACTTCCCTGACCACCAACGGCGCCAGTCCCAACGACGGCTCGTCCATCATCAGCAAGCGCGGTTTGGACATCATAGCACGCCCCACCGCGAGCATTTGCTGCTCACCGCCGGAGAGTGTCCCGCCGAGCTGATCCGTTCTCGTGCTGAGTATGGGGAAGATTGAGAAGACTCGCTCCAGGGTCGCGTTGAGGTCGCGCAAGTCTCGATTGTTGTATGCGCCCATGACGAGGTTTTCCCGCACGGTGAGATTGGCGAAGATCTTCCTGCCCTCGGGTACATGGACCAGGCCCAGCCGCTGAATCAAGTGAGCGGGCATCCCTTTCAATGAGTGTCCATCAAACCGCACCGCTCCCGAAGCAATCCGAACGATACCGGACACTGCTCGGATTGTGGTGCTCTTCCCCGCGCCGTTCGCTCCGAGCAGCGTGACGATCCGCTTTTCCTCCACAGTGAGCGAAATACCCTTGAGGGCTTCAATTCCGCCGTATTTGACGCGGAGGTCTTGTATTTCGAGCACTTGTCACCTCAGGGTGAACATGACGTACGGACCGTGAAATAGGAGGCTATACCGGTTGACAGAATTCCTGTCCTTCTCGCTTTGACACCGATTCACCATGAATTATTTTTTGGGTGCCACTGCTGGCTCGCCCAGCAGTGTCTTCAAGACGGGCACTGCTGGACAAGCCAGCAGTGGCACCCGTTCTATCGAGACTGATCTCTGTCCAATAACCGATTGGAGATGCAACCTTTCTCAATGAGGGAAATCGGGCAATCATTTCGGCACTGACTATATTCCCTTGGTGGGATATCCTGCCCGTCGTTTTCGGACAGGCAAGATGCCTGTCCCACCATGTTTTAACGACGATTGTCGCCCTTCTCAAGACGCGTTGAGCAGGTTGCCGGCGCTATCTCTTCACGCCGCGGTCCCCAAATAAGCTGCGATAACTTTCTGATCGGCCCTAATCTCTTCGGATGTTCCCCAGGCAATGGGTATGCCGTGGTCGATCACTTTGATCTTGTCGCACACGTTCATCACGAACCCCATGTCGTGATCGATGAGGCCGATTGTGAGGTTCAACTCGCTATGAAGCCTCCGGAGCAGGTCGGCGAATCCCTTGGTCTCCTTGGGGTTCATCCCGGCAACGGGTTCATCGAGCAGCAAGACGGTCGGGTGGAGAGCCAGCGCGCGGGCTATCTCGAGCTTGCGCTGCCTGCCATACGGAAGCGCGGACGCCTTCGCGGCGATCACATCGCTGAGCCCCATCAGGTCCAAAAGGTACTCCGCATAGTCGCTGATACGCTTCTCGTCAGAGGTGAATCGTCCGAGCCCCATAACCGCCTCAAAGACCGTGTACCGCACCGACGAATGGCCTGCCACCATGACATTTTCGATGACGGTCAGATCATCGTAAAGTCGGATTTGCTGGAATGTTCGGGCGATCCCTTTAGCGGCGATCTTCGGGGCAGGTCGAGCGGTGATATCATCTTCTCCCAATAGGACTTTGCCCGAAGAGGGCTGAATCACTCCCGTTATGGCGTTGAATGCGGTCGTCTTGCCTGCTCCGTTCGGCCCAATGAGGCCGACGATCTCACCGCGCCGGATTTCGAGGTCAAGTCCGCTCAGCGCCACGAGGCCTCCGAAAACCACCGTAAGTTCCTCGGTGCGCAAGAGCGTCTCGTTCATCCGGTCCTCCTGATCCGCGCGAGGAGCGCCGATCCCAAGTCGATCGCGGCCTGCCACGAAAATTCCCGCCGGCTCATGATACCGCTGCGCGCAAAGATCATCATGAGGATCAGAATTGCCGAGAAGATCACCATCCTCATGCCGGGCACGCCCGGGAAATCACGCCCGAATAGCGTGAATGGCTCCTCGACTACCCTCAGCGCTTCGCCGCCCCACGCGAAAAGAATTGCGCCGATCAGCGCTCCGGTCGTGCTACCGAGCCCACCGACCACGATGATGATGAGGAGGTTGAAGGTGAGGAAGAAAGTGAAAAGCGACGGCGATATGGTTGTGATCAGGTGCGCGAGCAGACCGCCGCCCACGCCCGCAAAGAAAGCGCTGAACGTGAATGCCAGTGTCTTAGTCCAGAATGCATCGATCCCCATGGCTTCCGCGGCGGTTTCATCCTCTCGCACTGCCTTCATGGCTCTACCGTAAGAAGAGTTCACCAGCCGGACAGTGCAAATAACCGTGAAGATGCACAGGCCCCAACTCCACCAGAGCGTTGTGTACGGATAGAGCCCCTTGAGTCCGAGCGGCCCGTTGGTGACCGAAACCGCATTATTGGTGATTACCTGCATCACCTCGCCGAACCCGAGCGTCACGATCGCCAGGTAGTCTCCTCGTGTCCTGAACACCGGCACCGACATGAGAAAGGCGACCAATCCGGCTGCCACTCCCGCGGCGATAAGCGATACGGGAAACGACACGCTGATTACGGATAACGGCCAGATGAGCGGGTCGATAATGAAACTCCCGACCTTCTCCTGCGGGGACAACGTGAGCAAAGCGCTTGTATACGATCCGACCGCGATGAACGCATTCGGGCCGAGCGAAAACTGCCCGGTCACTCCGTTGATCAGATTGTACGTAACCGCGACAATGCTGAATATGGCTACTGTGTTCAGAATGCGGATAGAGTAGGCGGAAAAAGTCCGGTCGGCATACCAGAGGAACGCGAGCAACAACCCCACGGCCGCGGCCGTAAGAATTCGATCGCGGGTCACGTGCGCCCGGTAGGAACCTGTCACCGCTTGCACCACACGCATGATAGGCCGGTAAGGCGAATCACTTCGGCAGCTCCTCTCCCATGATGCCGGTCGGCCGCGTCAGCAAAACTGCGATGAGAATCGTGAATGCGACTGCGTCTCGATAGCCCGACCATTCCGGCTGAATCGCCACGATGAGGACCTCGGCCAATCCGAGCAGCAGCCCGCCGAGGGCCGCGCCCGAGACACTTCCAATACCGCCCAGGACTGCGGCGACAAATGCCTTGAGCCCTGGGATCACGCCCATGAAAGGCTCAACCGCCGGATATTTCATGCACCAGAAGATCCCGCCGACCGCGGCGAGACTCGAACCCAGCACGAAAGTAAAGGATATGACCCGGTCTACGTCCACGCCCATGAGCCGCACGGTCTCGAAATCACGTGAGAGCGCTCGCATTGCCATGCCTACCTGCGTTCGATGAATTACGAGGAGCACCAATATCAGCAACACCGCGGTAATTCCCAAAATCCACAGGGACAAATAGGGAAGGATCAGCTGGTCAAATCTAAGATCTCCCTCGAAGAGCGCCGGTCTGGGAAAAGACTTGGGGCGGCCTCCGATGATGACGATGCCGAGGTTCTCCAGCAGGAACGACACGCCGATCGCGGTAATGAGCGCGCTAATGCGCGGACTGTTGCGCAAAGGCTTGTACGCGCCGCGATCGATGAGTATTCCCAGCACTCCGGTCAGCAATATCGATATCCCGAAGACTACCGGCCACGGGAGGTGGAAAATCACTATCCCGAAAAAGCCGATGTACGCCGCAACCATAAGCAGGTCGCCGTGCGCGAAGTTGATGAGGCGGATCACGCCGTACACCATGGTGTACCCGATGGCGATAAGACTGTACAAGCACCCGAGGGTGACACCGAAGATCAGTTGCTGGAGCACAAAGGCCAAGTCCATTGACGCTTCCGGACCTCATTATGCGGAAATGCTGTTGCTACGGCTTGATGGTAGTCACGTACACGAACGCGCCGTCCTTCACTTTGTTCACAACCATTGCCTTAATGGGATTTCCATCAGGCTTGATCGTGATGGCGCCTGTCACGCCCTCAAAGTCTTTCGTGCTTGAAAGGGCCTCGCGGATTTTCTTCGAGTCGTCGGAGCCCGCTCGCTTGATCGCGTCGAGGATGATGAAATACGCGTCCGCTGCCATGGCGGAAAACGCGTCAAGCTCGGCGCCCGTTTCTTTCTTGTACAGCTCCAGGAACTTCTTTCCCCGTGGCGTATCGATCATGTCTTTGTGAAAGTGGGCGGTGAAATACACGTCTTCAACGGCCGACCCGCCAAGCGAGAGCAGCTCCGGAGCCTGAGCGCCGTCGCCGGTCAGGATCGGTTTGTTGAGCCCCATTTCGCGGGCTTGTTTCGCGACGAGCGCGCATTCCGTGTAGTAAATAGGCGCGTAGATGATGTCGGGATTCACGGACTTGATGCGACTCACCTGCGGAGTGAAGTCGCGGTCACCAGTCTTGAATTTCGTTTCTGCCAGTATTTTTCCGCCTAGCGCGGTGAATTCGTTCTTGAAAAAGCTCGCCAGCGCCACGCAGTAGTCCTGTGATATGTCATAGATAAGCGCCGCTGTTTTTGCCCCGAGCTGATCCTTAGCGAGCTTTGCGGCAATCTTGCCCTGGTCCGGATCGATGAAGCAGACGCGAAAAATGTATTTCTTGTTCTGCGTGACTATCGGATTGGTGGCGGTAGGTGAAACCATGGGGATGGCGCTCCGTTCCGCGTGGTCGGAGCCGGCAATGGTGTTGCCCGAGATCATCTCTCCGATGATGGCGACCACCTTATCCCTCTCGATGAGGCGCGAAACCGCATTGGCCGCGTCCACCTTGTCGGACTTTGTATCGACAAGCTTCAGGTCCACGGGCCTTCCGAGCACATTCGGTTCCACCTTCTTGGCAACGGCTATTCCTGACCATGCCATCTGGCCGTAGGATGCCACTCCGCCGGTCATCGGCAAGTATGCTCCAATGACGATCGGCTGAGACGCCCAACCCGGCGCGGCCAGCGCCAGGCACAATAACGACAGCACCGATACGAGCTTGAGCATTGGTCACCTCTCCGCATGTCGGGTCCAGTTGGGTAGGTTGGAAGCCGAGCGGCTCAGCGGCATTGCCGGCGACGGCGCCTCCCGTACGGGACAGCGAGCGGGACCATCCCCACCGGACCGTCGCTTGCGCGCGACCGCTCGCGGTATGGAGAACTGGTACCATATAAACCAATTCCGGGCCTGAAGTAAACGATTTCCGCTTGGATACTGCTCGCGGGAAAGAAAGAGATCCGCCACCGCAGAGACCTCAGCACAGCCGTCGGCCGCAACGAAGAGAGAATATCCGCAGATTACGCAGATTAGCGCAGATAATTAATGCAAGGCAGCTACGATTTCCAGCCTCTCTTCTTCTGTGTTCTTTGTCTGCGTCCATCTGCGTAATCTGCGGATAGATGTCCGCAAACTCTTCGCGGCTCGACAAGAGATTGAGACATAGTGGTCCGCCCCTACCTGTCTCTGCGTCCTCTGCGTGCTCCGCGGTCAAATAAAATTCTTTCCTCTCCCCGGCTTCCCCGTGTATCTTTCCCGCCATGAACAACTCGAAAGACTTGCGCATCGGAATAGTGGGTGTTGGCACCATGGGGCGCCACCATGTGAGGCTCGCATCCCAAACGCCTGGAGTGACTCTTGTCGGTCTGCACGACGCAGACGAATCCCGCGGCCGCCAGATGGCGATCGATTTCGGCTGTGTTGCTTTTGCGACTCTGGAGGAACTGATCGCCAAGGTCGACGCGGTCAGCGTTGCGGCCCCTACCGGGCTGCATCTGGAAATCGGCGAAAAGTGCCTCGCTGCGGGCAAGCACCTGCTCATGGAAAAGCCTCTCGCGGACTGCACGGCCAGCGCCGAGCGTCTGGTCGAGCTTGCCAACCGTGCAGGAGTGGTGCTTATGGTCGGACACGTGGAGCGCTACAACCCCGCGATCGGAGCGATGATCGACGTGCTGCGCGACCCCGCGGAAGAGATCGTGTTTATCGACACCAGGCGGCTGGCTCCATTCGACGGCACACGCTGCCTTGACGTGGACGTGCTCTACGATCTGCTCATTCACGATTTGGACCTTGTGCTGGAAATTGCGGATTCGCCCATCAAGCGGGTGACGGCAACAGGGCGTCCGGTGTTTTCCGATCGAACTGACGTGGTCCACGCGTCCATCGAATTCGAAAACGGCGTGTGTGCGACGCTCTGGGCCGGCAAATGCTTCCCGGTCAAGGTTCGCACTATCACCGTCACGACCCGAAGCCGCTACATCCAGGCGGACACGCTCACGTGCAAGCTCACGGTCAACACCGCGGAGACGCTGCCCGCAATGGACGAGGGAGTCTGCTTCATGGGCGACATCAACGTACAGACCCCACCCATTCTCGCGGCGGAACCGCTGCGCGTGGAATTCGATGATTTCGTTGGAGCGATTCGGCAGGGTCGCGCGCCTGTGGTGGACGGAGAGCGGGCGCTCAAGGACCTGAAGGCGTTGGACCTGATCGCGCAGGCTCTGGAGCAATGGTGATCCGGGAGCGGCTATAGCCGGTACCAAAATAAACGTCCCTTTTCCTCGAAGAGATCGGCGGTTTCTCAAGTCGGTGATTTGACAGGCATCAGTCTTCATGCCACGGGTGCCACTGCTGGCTTGTCCAGCAGTGCCCGACCGGAAGACACTGCTGGGCGAGCCAGCAGTGGCACCCAAGAGGTGGTTCCTGCTGAGTCGGTTTCGAATCGAAAAAGACGAAAATTTTGGCAACCGCTCTAATCGCTGTCGGACTCGGATGCGGCGCGCGATTCAACGACCTGATTGAGTTTCTTGACGGGAATGACTCCTTCGGCGCCTGACAGGTTCAGCACAAGCGTATTGCCCGCGCTGTCGCCCAGTGCTTGGATTGTGCGCAACCGGAGCAATGCCGGGTTGTCCTCGAGGAGACGAGCAGCATTGGCCAAATTCCTCAGAGCGGCGGTCTCTCCACGTGCCCGTTCCAAGGCTGCAAGCCCTTCCTTACGCGCTTTCACCACCTGAGCAAAGATCTTCTTCAATTCACCGGGGAACGTAATGTCCCGGATGTTGATGCCGGTGAGGTCCAACCCGAGTTCATGGAAACCCTGTTTGGTACGGTCCAAAAGCATCTTGTCCAGTTCGAGCCGTCTTTCGAGCAGGTCTTCAATGGGGTACCCTGCCACAATCTCTCGAATCGCTATTTGCACCAAGAGGTACAATGCCTGTTGGTAGTTCTGCTGATCGTGCGTAGCACGGACAGGGTCCACCACCCGATAACGAAACGCTACGCTGATCTTGACCGCGACGTTGTCCGCGCTGAGCACCTCCTGGCCGACGCTGATCCCAATTTGAGGGCGCACATCGATGCGAGTCACCGAAGTTGAGTAGGTGAAAATCCAGTATTGCCCAGGTTCCAGCACGCGCATGAATCGACCGTGGGAGTACCTCAGTCCCCTCTCCCATTCCCAGATCCGGATGTGTTGAAACAACTGGTTGAAAATCCACACACCAACGGCGGAGCCGAGTGCGATGAGGCCCAGAGTGATCAGGTGTTCCATCATGGAGAAGCCCTCAAAGTGAGCCCCCCAGCCCGAAGAATCACACGCCGAGCGCGGAGGTGTAAACCTGCAGAGCGCTCAGCATGTCGCGTTGCCGCAGATACTCAGGGCCAGGGGTTTGGTTGAGTTATAGGGAGTCGAACCCTCATAACCAGGAGGAGGGAGTTCAGCGCAGAACCGGAATGAACACCTCATTGCGGCTGCTTCGCCCTCCAATAATGCTATACCATTCGGCTCGCGGCTACGTCCAGGGTTTGGTAGGGGCGGCGTTTATCCCCGCCCGGTTCTTGGCCCTGATCGGCGGGCGGGGATGACCCCCAATGCTTGTGACTTAAGAGTTCGATCTTGGGTTTTCAACGTGGGGCGGGCTCTCCAGCCTGCCGATTCTTCAGGCAAATGAATCGCAGGCTGGAAAGCCTGCGCCACATCAAATTCCGTTAAGTCACCGGCATTAGGATGAACCCCGCGCCGTACATTGCTTTCACCAAACAAACGGCCCAAAGGCGAAAGACACCCCCTCCCTTTCCCTCCCCGTCAACGGGGAGGGGACGCACTTCCCCCCGTTGACGGGGGGATTGAGGGGGGCTCTTTCGTTCCGTTAAGCGATCCTGCACATGCGCTGACTTATTTGGAACATGGCATGGGAATGCCGGATATGGTAGCGCCGGCATCTTGCCGGTGCTCGGGGAGGCCGTGACAACATCGCGGGGCAATCTCATGCGTTGAACTTCATCCGACAACCGGTTATCGGATGCCATTAATGCCCCACGAGACGTCTACCCGGTCAAGCCACACTCTTAACTTTCTTTCTCTTTTCCAACGCCTTCCGAACGGCATTCAGGTCTGTCGAAATAACTTGCAACAGCCTTACCGCGGGTCCTCGCGGGACGCGCCTCCGTTGTTCCCAATTCTGGAGGGTTTTGACGCTAATCCCGATCAATGAAGCTAATTCGGTCTGAGTTAGATTTTGTCTTTTCCGAAGGTCTTTGACGTCCGGTACGTCTACAACAAAAGTCCTGGACGGTTCCTTCTCTCCTTTCAAGATAGACACGCCTTCCTTCACGCTTTCAAATAGCTCGTCGAATAGTTCCTTCTTCATGTGAGTCGCCTTTACATCTCTTTCAGCTTGGCATCTGACTCCGTGCTGTCCTCTGTTACGCCTTTTCAAGGGTGCAGGCTGGGGTGGATGGGAAGGCCGTCATGCTCTCAGCCGTCTACTCAATGATCGTTTTGAAGACCCCGCGGACCATTATAGTTCCGAGCCAACCGCATCCCTCTGTGGCTCTAGGATCCGTGGGCTCTCGCAGGCACTCGAAGTAGATCCGACCTCTGACCTCGTCACCTTTGCGGTAGGCTTTCTTGTCCAGGGTCAACGCTTGCTCTGTCGTCGTCCATATAACCCTCCCGTCTTGCATCGAGGGCACGCAGGGATATCCACCCCAATACTGACACCAGAATACTCCGTTTTTGATCTGAACAAGAAGTGCATCATTGCTTGATGCGGTTGACTCATGGATGAACAGATCCATCGAGTCTGTGTCGAGTAGCCTGGCTTCACAGAAACGGACCGGAGGGTGTTCCGAATAGCCAACAGGGGAAACACGCACATTCGCGGTATGCTTCAATCGCGGCGGATCGTTGAGCCTTTCTCGGGTGCTCAAGTCTATAAAACCACCGTCTGGATGGACATGAATACCACTCGGGTAGCTCCACTCATTTGCCTTGAAGAACGGATCAGACAACTTCAGATCGTATTCAACCCGGGATGACATCTGAGCCGGTTGCCCAGAAGGAGGGTCTGACCACCATTCTGCCCCGACGGCATGACCGAGGAGCAACACGGCCAAGACAGGCCCCAACAGAATCCATTTGAGAGGTCGGAGGTTCATCGAGTTACCTCAAGATGCGGACTACACCGGAGAGAATGGCTTCGGGCGAGGCGCTCTGGTGATTCCCGCTATCGATCCAGCTTGAGCAGGCGCTGCACGTTGCCCCCCAGGATGCCTTCCCGCACCTGTCCGTCGATGCCCGCGCTGTCCAGTTCTTTGAGGTAGCGCTTCAGCGCGAGAAGCGGAAAGTCGCTTCCGAAGAGGATCTTGTCGGGACCGAGGACCCGGCAGGCTACGTCGAATATGTCCGACGCGTACAAGTAAGGCGAAGCGGCAGTATCCACGTACGTACGGGCGAGCACCTGACGCACCTCGGGCATGAGCGCGTAAATGAATACGCCGCCGCCCCAGTGAGCAAGAATGAAATCCACATCCGGGTGCTTCGCGATGATGTGCAGGAGGCCGCGGAAATCCACCGGGCTCTTTCCGGGGTACGCGTGCCCGACAGGCTCGTTTACGTGGATGAGCACCGGCGTCGCGGCACGGGAGGCCTCCATAAGGGCCGGGCTGAGCGCCTCGAAATCGTGGAGACTCCATCCGCCGTGGTACATCGCAAGCTCGCCGATCCCCGAAAAACCTCCGGCGAGGGTCCGGTGCGCCTCTCGGTACGTGAATTCTTCACCTCGCGGGGAAAGAACCGCGAACGGAATCACGCGGTCGGGATAACGCTCGCGAAACGCCCAGACCTCATCGTTATTTCGGCGCACCAGGTCGTGGCTCTCCCACGGAAAGCCGAACACGATTGCCTTATCGATGCCCTGGCGATCGAGGTACTCGATGATTTCCTCTTCAGAGGCAAGCTTTGCCCGCGGGGATGAAAAGAGGGAACAGAAGGCGGGGTCGTTCTCGCAGAATTCGCCGCGGTATTCCCGAACCCGCCGCGGGAGCAAGTGAACATGGCAGTCGATTATCATGGTTCACCAGGGACGCACCACCTAGGGTTTGGTGCGCCATTTCATAAACACGGTGACGCGTCGGTTGGTCGCGCCATCTCGGCGGCCCTACCCCTCCGGTTAAGTTGGATGGGTGCCACTGCTGAAACTGTCTTATTACTCCTTGAAAGACCGCCATCGTAGCACGATTCTACCCCTCACCCTAACCCTCTCCCTTGGGGAGAGGGGACCGGAAATCGGCCCCACAAGCCTCCCTCTCCCGCTGGGAGAGGGCCGGGGTGAGGGTGACTAAGACAGAAACAAGGTATGACCGTGCTATGATATTCAACTACTCGCACGTTTTGAGACAGACACTGCTGGACAAGCCAGTCCCGCGGAACGCGGGACACCCACAAGCCAATGCTTGAGTACTTTCGAGGATCGTTTTAGTGGGGCCGGCTTCTCTGCCGGCCATTAATTCAGGACCGGCGCGGAGGCCGGCCCCACTATGTGGGTTAGTTTTGGTGCGACAGCCCCACGCGCGGCGCGGGATTGCCTGTGATCTGCGGGCGAACGGCCGTCTCCCCCTCAATCCCCCGGTCAACGGGGGGAAGTGCGTTCCCTCTCCGTTGGTGGGGAGGGACGGGGAGGGGCATGTTCTTGGAATCTTGCGTATCTTAACGCCTGTGGGCGAAAGCCGGGGTGACGAGTCTGAGGCCGCTACAGTATTTGTGAGAAGGTTTCTCAGCACCACTCGGCCTCTCCCATGCGCTCCAGGGCGTCCTGTGCCGCGTTCTGGGCGGCCTCTCTCTTGTTTCTGCCGGTTCCCCGGCCGGCCATCTGGTCATTGAGGAATACCGCTACGGTGAACTGCTTCTCGTGATCGTCGCCCCATTGGTCCACCAGCCGATATTCGGGCGTGACGCCAATCTCGGCCTGGGTCTTCTGCTGGAGCGCGCTCCGGAAGTCGTCGGTCCCTTCGCGGGTGGAACAACGCTCAATGAGCGGATAGAAGTGGCGTTGAATCATTCGGGACGCCTCGTCCAGGCCGCCGTCCACGTAAACGGCTGCGACGAGCGCTTCCAGTGTGTCGGCCAGGATCGAGGCACGGGTCCTGCACCCGGAAATCTCGTCTCCTTTGCCCATGCGAATGAAGCGCGCGAGATTTAACTGCTTCATGAGCCTCGCAAGCGCGGCCCGATTCACGAGGCTGGCTCTCTTTTTCTGGAGCTGTCCCTCCTCGTCGTCGGGGAACTCCTGATACAGGATGTCCGCAATCACCAGCCCGAGCACCGCATCGCCGAGGAATTCCATCCGCTCGTTATTGGCGGTGCACGTTTCCCGGTTTTCGTGCCAGAAGCTCCGCCGCGTCAGTGCGTTCACAAGGAGCATCCGGTCGGTAAACGTGTACCCGAGCGTCGCCTCGATTTCAGAAAACTCGATGTTTGATTCCTCGCAGGTCACAGCTTCTCCAGAGTCAGCGCCAGCTCTTCCGCGTGGTTGTGTGCGGTGAGGTCGTAGAAAAGCGGAGTCACCGACACGTATCCGTCCAAGAGCGCGGCTAAATCGGTCGCGTCATCTTCCGCATCGGGGACGACTTCACCGGACAACCAATAGTATACGTTGCCTCGCGGATCTTCACGGCGCTCGTAGCGCTCTCGGAATTTGTTAAGCCCTTGCCGGGTAAGCTTGAACCCGCGAATGGCCTCCGCCGGCACAGCGGGAATGTTGACGCTCAGAGCCACGCCTGGCGGCAAACCATCCTTGAGGACCACCCGGGCAAGCGTGGCCACATGGGGCACAGCGAGTTCGAACGGCGGGTCCTTTTTCTGTGCCAGAGAAACGGCAATAGCGGGCACGCCGAGAATCGCCGCCTCTCTGGCAGCGGAAACCGTCCCTGAATAGAGAACATTGATGCCCACGTTAGCGCCGTCGTTGATCCCTGAAATCACCAGGTCCGGTATCCGCGGGAGGAGCGCATAGAGCGCAAGCTTGACCGCGTCCGCCGGAGTGCCGTGAACGCCATAGCCGTAGAACGAGCCGTTCCGTGTGACCTCGCGCACGCGAATGGGCTCGTACAACGTGATCGCATGCCCGACGGCGCTCTGTTCCGATTCCGGAGCAACAATGAAGACTCGCCCGAGTTTGCTGACTGCTTCCCGGAGATATCGAAGCCCTTCGGCATGAATCCCGTCGTCATTAGTAAGAAGAATGAGTGGACCCGAATCCGTCATAGCAATTCCTGACACACTTCACGAAGTCGTTCGAGCCCTTTGATTATCGTCTCCTCACCGGTGGCAAAGGAAAGCCTCACATGGTCCTCCGAACCGAACGGGCCGCCGGGCACACACGCAACATGCCGCTTCTCCAGGAGGTAACGCGCGAGGTCCGCGGAATTCGACACCTTGCCGCTCCGGTAAAGCTTGCTCGTATTGACAAACGCATAGAATGCTCCGCCCGGCTTCACCATCGAGAGCCCCTCAATCTTGCTAATCTCCTCTACCATTAGGTTGCGTCGTCTTTCAAAAACTTCAACCATGCGGGCCACTTCGTCCTGCGGTCCCGTAAGAGCCTCAACGGCCGCAGCCTGGGCAGTGCTCGAAGGGTTCGAAGTCGATTGACTCTGGATATTGGTCGCGGCCTTCACGATGTCCGTACGAGTCGACGCGAGGTATCCGATGCGAAAGCCGGTCATCGCGTAGCTCTTGGACACTCCGTTGATAAGGATCGTCCGGTCTTTCATCCCAGGAAGCGCCGCAAAGGGAGTAAATTTCCCCCCGTCGTAAGTGAGCTTATCGTAGATTTCGTCGGAAATCACGAGCAGGTCGTGCTTCTCCGCGATGCGGGCCAATTCCGCCATGACTTCCGGTGGGTAGAGCACACCCGTCGGGTTCGACGGTGAATTCACCAGTATCACCTTGGTGCGCGGAGTAATACGTGCCTCAACCGCTTTGGGGTCGGGAACCCACAGGTCTTCTTCCCGCGTGGGCACGATGATCGGGACCGCGTCCGCCAATTCGATCATCTCGGGATACGAAACCCAGTACGGCGCAAGAACGATCGCTTCGTCACCGGGGTCGAGAACAGCTTGGAAAACGTTCGAGAGGCAGTGCTTCGCACCGCACGACACCAGGATTTCTTCCGCCTTGTAGTCGAGGCCGTAATCCTCACGCACACGGTGCGCAACCGCCTTTTTCAAATCAGGGGTGCCTCCGACCGGCGTGTAAAAGGTCTCACCGCGGTCGAGCGACCTCTTGGCCGCATCCCGAATGTGCGAAGGGGTAGGGAAATCAGGTTCGCCCGCTCCGAAGCCGACCACGTCGATCCCTCGGCCTCTCATTTCCTTTTCCAAGGCTGCGATTGCCAGCGTGGCCGATGGTTTCAGTCGACGTGCTCGGCTGGATAAGAACGTTTTCATGTGTGCTCCTCTAAGGGGATCCTTTTACCGCCCGACCGCGGCGGTACTATCGCATATTCGGAAATTTCTTCCTCAGCATTTCCAAAACATATGGCGGAACCAGGTCTCTGGGAACTCCGCCGGCTACTACGGTTGCCTTGATAATTCGCGAGCTCACATACAGATACCGCAGTGCGGTCATCATAAAGAAGGTCTCGATGTTGCGACTCAGCTTGCGATTCATAAGAGCGAGCTGGAATTCGTACTCGAAATCCGACACGGCTCGCAGGCCGCGGATAATCGCGTTGGCCTTCTTTCTCTCTGCGTATTTGACAAGCAGACCATCGAACGCCTCCGCTTCAACCCGGTGGTTCAAGTCTCGTATGCTGCGCCGGATCATCTCCAGACGTTCTTCAACCGTGAATATGACATCCTTTTCGGGGTTGGCTCCGAGGGCAACGATGACACGATCGAACGTTCCCAGCGCGCGACGGATGATCTCGAGATGACCATTGTGGATCGGATCGAACGTACCCGGATAGATCGCAACCTTTTCACCCATGTTCCCGTTTACCCCTTCACTTGGCATCATTCACGTCCTGCGGCACGCGATCGAAAATCTCCAGGGCCGTACCGCCATAGATACGTGAAAACCGAATCTCAAAGCACTCGGGAAGGCCGATCGCCTCAGAGGCAGCCTCCCGTTCGACTATGAGGAGTCCTGCCGGCCGGATCACGCGACACAAGGCCGGCTCCGCGACGAGCCGCCCCACCTGATTTGTACCGTAGGGCGGATCGAGAAAAACCACGTCGAAGGCCGTGCCTTCCGCCTCGATCTTCTTGAGAGCAAGGACCGCGTCCAGTGCCACCACTCGTACCGCGTCACCGATCCCGAGGGATTCCGCAACGCGCGCGATGCGGGCCGTCGCTTTGTGGTCCTTGTCAACAAAGAAGGCGCTCCGCGCTCCGCGGCTCAGCGCCTCCAGTCCAAACGCGCCTGTTCCGGCATAGAGTTCCAACACCCGCGCGTCCGCTATCGCCGTACCGAGCGTGCTGAAAAGGGCCTCGCGGACTCGTCCCGTCGTGGGGCGCATCCCTTGGCCGCGGGGGACCGGCAGCCGAACGCCCTTGAAACGACCAGCGATAATCCTCATTCGTCAGGCCTTTTGTATACCTTGTGCGGGCAGATCATTCAAGATGGAATGCGTCTGTCAACCTCGCATCGTCTTTTGTGTGAGAATCGCTCGCCCATGTACGCGAAGGTTCGGGCCACAGATGGGGGAGCCGGAGGGGGAGAAAGAGTCTCCCCCTCCATAAGACTGGAACCAAAATGGCTCCCGGAAGTCAACCAGCCCATCCGGGGCAAAGCCACGGACGGAATTCCATCTGATTCTCGCTGTTCGTTGTGGCTTGTTAGCCATGGGAGTTAGTACGGCAGTTTTTCCGGCGGCCTGCGCTCGGGAACGTAGACGTGCGGGATGAGGCCTTCGTTCCATTCCGTGGACACGTAGAGATTGCAATAACAGCTCCCGAATTCTATCACGTCCGGCTCACGATAGACGCACGGACAGATGGTGTCCCGATCTTTCTCCCGGTCGTCGGCTGCCAGCCTGCACGGGCACGCCATGTAACCGTATCGTTCCTTGTTGAGTAGGAGCCCTTCGAGCAGCTCAATGGTTCTTCCCCGGTCTTTGTTGAAGAAATATCCTTTGGGCTCCTGGACTTTTCGCAGCATTTCGTACAGCTGTTCGACGTCCATCACAATCCCAGCGCCTCCCGTATCTCCTGTTCTTTGTAGCCGATGATAACCTTCCCGCCGATGATGATGGTGGGAAAGGAACACCGCTCATTGATCTTCTTGATTTCTTGAAGTATCTGGGCCACTTCCTCTTTGGGCACCTTGTCCACGTCCGTGCAGTCGTACTTGATACCGCAATCATCAAGGAGTTGCTTGGTGCACTTGCAATGGCTGCACGTGCTCAGGGAGTACAATCTTACCGGTGGTGCCATGATCCTCTCCTAATAACTCGCTCAGTAGGCCTTTGGCGACCTGGCGCATCTCAACCACGGACCGCGCCGACATATCCACAGGATAGTGCATCGAGGCCCGCGAGCCAACCTCGGGTCTTGGATGGCGCTAACTGCCGCCCCCGAGAGTATTATCACCTTTTTGCACGGCGAATCAATGCCTTGGCGGGACTTGTCAAAAGACTGAAAGCGACCCTGAAGGGGTCGTCCAAATTCGTCATGCAGGACCCTTTCAGAGCTCCAAAAGACCGCTTGCGATGCGGGTCTCCGTAGGGTGAATCCTACGGCTACTCATGGTGTGCCCCATTCGGGGCATCTAATGCGACTTTCATCTGTGTGAGCTACCTCAAACGGATTCTTGGCCCCGCATAGCTGAAAGCTCCATATTGCAATTGACTGGCGAATTGAGGTGATGTAGGCTCAACACAAGGAAAAGACGGATCTTTCCGCAACCCAGCGCCAACATCATTCCAACGACAAACCTCCGGCAAATCGCCAAAAGGAGAAATCATGGGCACGGTTGTTCACACTTGCAGGAGCAAGATCGTGCGGGAGGAAGGACCGACCAGGAAGGCCATCATTGAAGGCTTTCCCGGGGAGGTTTTCTACGGAGTGCACGGCGGAATAAAGAACTTCTACAAGGTCGAACCGCGTGTGGAGCATCCCGCCACTCTCGATCACATGATCACGGCCATAGCTGCCTGAATGACCGGCACTTTTGCCAGGGTCCTGGCTGAGAAGCAAATTGATACGCTTCAGGACAATTACTGGGTTGAAGCGGAGGGCGACATCGAAAACGTGAACAACGTGTTGAAGATCACCAACATTCGGGTCAAGTACCATCTGAAGGTGCCCAGTGGCAAGGTCGACGATGCGAAACAGGCTCTCGCAACATACCTCGTCCGATGTCCTGCGGCGCAGAGCGTGACTGGCTGCATTGGCATTCATGACGACGCGGTGATTGAGGAGTTAGACGGATACCGATGCGCTTTCAAAAATGCAACTCGGGAAGGCGGATGGTATGCCTTCGAAGCAAAGTTAGGCTTGCCGTCCGAAGCGGAGAAGGCATCCGGCCGACTCATGGTTTCGACCGCGCATTGGTATGAAACGCGATCAACGCTAGGTATTTCACGTTGCTCTTTCGTGTTGGCTTGATTGAGGATGAACCAATGGAGAAGATCGACTTTAAGAAAGAGCTGAAGCACCTGTACCAACCGCCGACAAGCAAGGTAGTTGCCGTAGACGTTCCGGCAATGCACTATTTGATGATTGACGGCGAGGGCGACCCCAACACGTCCCAGCCATTCATGGATGCGATCGAAGCACTCTACGCGCTGTCGTACGCCCTCAAGTTCATGGTCAAGAATGGCGTACAAGCGGTCGATTACGGCGTTATGCCGCTGGAAGGCCTTTGGTGGATGGACGACATGTCCGAGTTCAGCGGTGAGGACAAATCCAAGTGGAAGTGGACGCTGATGATAATGCAGCCCGACATCGTCACCACGAACATGGTTGATACGGCTATTGCGGAGGTCGGAAAGAAAAAGAACCCCGTCGCGCTGCCGAGGGTCCGTTTTGAAGCCTTCTCGGAAGGGAAGGTCGCGCAGATCATGCACATCGGGCCGTTCTCGGAAGAAGGGCCGACAATCGAAAAGCTGCATAAGTTCATTAAGGAATGCGGCTGCACACGGTCCGGCAAGCATCACGAAATCTACCTGAGCGACATGAGAAAGGCCGATCCAAAGAAATGGAAGACCGTCCTTCGGCAACCCATGATATGATACCTATCAAAGACTTGGCCGATTCGCCCAAAATGCGGCCTTGACCGGCGATCGGCAGACACGATGACACCATGAACGCCGAGAACGAACACAATGCCATTATTCGGACGATCCTGAAGCACTATCCGGACGTGCAAGCAATCTACCTTTTTGGAACTTACGGAACAGAAGACGAATGGCCGGATAGTGATGTCGATATCGCGATCCTGCTCCCCCACGATCAGGCGAAGAAGGAAAAGAACATCATCCTCAGCCGATGCCGGTTTGAACTCGAATATGATCTTCACCGAGAAGTGGACTTGCTGAACGCCAGAGGAGTCTCTACGGTGTTCCAAAAAGAGATCATCTTTGGCGGCAACCTGATCTATTGCGCTGACAGGTATGCGGTGGACGAATTCGAAATGCTGGTTATTTCTTACTATCAGAAGCTGAATGAAGAGCGCAAAGAAATCCTTGAATCCTTTTACGAAACAGGCAGGGCTTACGCGGTATGAATGATATTGTCGTCAATAAAATCCAGAGCATTCAGCGCTGTGTCGAGCGCGCCCGCGAAGAATACGATTCCGATCCGAACGAATTCGACACCAACTATACGAGACAGGATGCGGCCATACTCAATATATTGCGGGCCTGCGAACAGGCCATCGATCTGGCCAATCACGTGATAAAGACGCACAAAATGGGCATTCCCACGTCCAGTGCCGAAAGTTTCGACCTGTTACAGAAAAGATCCGTCATCGATGTTGCGCTGTCCGAAAAACTCAAGAACATGGTAGGCTTCCGCAACACGGTCGTCCATCACTACCAGCGGATCGACTTGGAAATTGTGAAATCGGTTATCGCCTCGGGGCTCGATGACCTGATTGAATTCGGCGACCGTGTTATGCGGTTCATGCGCGGTAACGCATTCTGACAAGAGTATCTGCCTTCTTCCCGCTACAGGAGCATATTTGATCAATATCTACGTTGACGCTGACGGCTGCCCGGTGAAGAACGAGGTCTTTCGGGTTGCTCAACGATACGGGCTGAAAGTCTACGTGGTCGCCAATACCAGGATGAGAGTGCCGGAGAACGAACTCTTCGAGCTGGTCATTGTCAATGATCGGTTCGACGCGGCAGACGATTGGATCGTCGAGCACCTCAAGGAAAACGACATCGTCGTATCCGCCGATATCCCCCTTGCCGCGCGGTGCGTTGCCAAGGACGCTCGAACGCTTGACCCGAGAGGTCGTGTGTTCAACAGCGAATCCGTCAGCCACGCTCTAGCGGCCAGAGATTTTATGGCCCACCTCCGGGACATGGGGAATATCACGGGAGGTCCGCCTCCCTTTGAGAAGCGAGACCGTTCCCGGTTCCTCCAGAATCTCGACGAGGTCGTCCGGGCTTCTCTCAAAGCAGAGGGATAGACGGACGGAGAATAATCGGCAATCGTTCACCGGGACATCGAGTTGCACGGGATGGCGCCGGTTCGTGAAGAGTCCCCATCCCCCTGCCCCTTCCCCAAGTATGGAGAAGGGGAGCGTTGGAAGCCCCCTCTCCACCCTTGGAGAGGGGGTTGGGGGGTGAGGACGGCCACCCTCCCGGT
>Ga0172371_10001000_pt1 | contig 44715 bp, 38 predicted proteins | sample Lak12m_FD_114543 | JGI IMG/M metagenome (GOLD analysis project Ga0172371, IMG submission 114543) | Freshwater microbial communities from Kabuno Bay, South-Kivu, Congo - kab_022012_12m | ecosystem: Environmental > Aquatic > Freshwater > Lake | place: Democratic Republic of the Congo: South-Kivu... | reverse complement strand
TACACCACCGCCTACGCCGACGAGCGCCGCCTCACGGCGTGGGTGCTCGGCCTGGCCGGCCACGCCGAGCTGCTGGAGCCGGCGGCGCTGCGCGAGCGCATGCGCACGCAGCTGGAGGCGCTCGTGGCCCGGCTCGACGGCCCCGCCCCCGAGGCCGCCGCGGCGCCGGCCGCCGAGGCCCAGGTGCCGCGGCGCACGCGGCGGCGGCGCGCCGGCGACGAAGGGCGCGTGGAGGTGGACCGCTTCACGCGCCTCAACACCCTCGCCGTCTTCCTCTTGCAGAGCTGCGATGAAGACGAGGCCGACCTCTCGGTGCGCGAGGTGTGCGCCGCCCTCGGCGTACCGGCGGCGCAGCTCAGAGAGGACGTCCGTCTGCTCAACGAGGTGGGGTACGTGGGCGGCGGCACCGTGCTGTTCGCGGAATTCACCGGCCGCAACAAGCTTCACGTGACCTGCGAGCTCGAGGGCCCCACGCTCTCGCGCCCGGCGCGGCTCTCGCCCCTGCAGGCCGACACGCTGCTGCTGGCCATCGAGCTGGTGCGCGGCCAGGTGCCCAGCACGCCGGGGGCGCTGCGCAGCGCCGAACAGAAGATCCGCGACGCCCGCGGGGCGCCGCCCACCATCACCGTCAACGACCTGGTACGCCCCGCCGACGACGTGCTCGACAAGCTGAGCGTCGCCGTCGCCGGGCACCGCCTGCTGCGCATCGAGTACTGGAAGGAGGGCACCGGCCAGGTGACCACCCGCGTCGTCGAGCCGTACTTCAGCCGCTACGAGCGCGGCGAGTGGTTCTACGTGTGCTGGTGCCGCAGCGCCGAGGGGGTGCGCGTGTTCCGTGTCGCGACCACCAAGTGCGCCGAGCTGCTGGACGAGACGTTCGCGCCGCGCGAAGACGTGGAGCTCGATCTGTACCGCCGCGAGGGCGTGCCCACGACGCGGTCCTACGCCCCCAAGACGGCCACGCTCTGGTACAGCCCCGTGGTCACCCGCTGGGTGGAGGAGCGGCAGCCGGTGCGCCGGCTGGCGGACGGCTCCTGCCTGGCCGAGCAACCCTACGTGGACGAGGGCTGGCTGACGCACTTCCTGCTGCCCTTCGCCGGCGAGGCCCGCCTGCTGAGCCCGCCGGCGGCGGTCGCGCATCTGCGCGCCACCGTGGCCGGGCTGCTGGCCGTGTACCGCTGACCGGGGAGGCGCAGCACCGATGCTGAGCTGGCTGATCTGGGCGGCGGGCAAGACGGGCTGGTACTTCTTCGCCTGGGGGCCCCAGCTGCTCATCTGCCTGTACCTGGGCTACCGCTGCGCGAAGAAGACCGGCGGCGACCTCCTGAACTGGCTGGTCGCCGCCTTCCTCGCCTCGCTGATCCCCCTCGGCGGCGTGATCGTGATGCTGGCGGTATGGTGGCGGGCCGGCGCGGGCGTGGGCGACGCCGGCGCGGACGCCGCGGCCGGTGCGGACGCAGCTCCCGAGCCGGAGGCGCAGAGGTCTCCCGGCTCCGAGGTTCCCGACGGAGGCACGCCCGGGCCGCGGCAGGCGCCGCCGGAGGCGGCCGGGTGAGCGGCGCGCCCTGGGTCTTCTGCGGCGCGAGCCGCCTGGACGTGCCGCGCGCCGACGTCTTCGTGCCGCCGGCCGACACGGCCGCCGTCCCCGACCTTGAGGCCGCCGTGGCCGGAGCGCTGGCTTCTCCGGTGGGGGCGCCGCGCCTGCGTGAGCTGGCGCGCGGCGCGCGCACGGTTGCCGTAACGATCCCGGACGCGTCGCGGCCGTGCCCGAGCCCCGCGGTCCTGCCGCTCCTGCTCGGCGAGCTGGCTGCCGCCGGCGTGCCGGCCGGCGGCGTCACCGTCGTCGTCGGCTGCGGGCTGCACGCGACGACGAGCGCGCCGGAGCGCGCTGCGCTCGCCGGCGCCTTCGCCGCGGAGCGCGTGCGGCTCGAGGACGCCCAGGGCCTGGAGACGCCGCGCGCCGATCTCGGCGTCACCTCACTCGGGGCGCCGGTGCGCATCGCGCAGCGCATCGCCGAGGCCGATCTGGCGATCACCGTCGGCGTCGTGGAGCCGCACCTGTACGCCGGGCTCTCGGGCGGCGTCAAGGGCGTGGCCATCGGCTGCGCCGGCCACGAGACGATCGCCTGGACGCACCGGCCGGCGTTCATCAGCGAGCCGGGCGTCGGCCTGTGCGCGCTGGAGGGCAACCCGTTCCAGGCGACCCTGCGCGAGGTCGCCGCGCGCACGCCGCTGCACTGGGCGGTGAACGTCGTGCTGGACGCCGGCGGCTCGGTAACGGCAGCCGCCGCCGGCGACCCGGTCGCCGCGCAGGCGGCGCTGGCTCAGGCCCAGGCACAGGCGTGGCTGCGTGAGGTCGACGGCCCGTTCGACGTCGTGGTCGCCGGCGTGCACGCGCCCAAGAGCGACAACCTGTACCAGGCCAGCCGGGCGGCGACCTACGTCGGCCTCGCCGCCCGGCCCGCGCTCGCCGACGGCGGCCTGCTCGTGCTGTGCGCCGACGTGCCCGACGGCGCCGGTACGGGACCGGGCGAGCAGAACTTCGCGCGCGTGCTGGGCGCGGCCGGCTCGCCGGCCGCGCTCGTCGCGCGCGGGCTGCGCGAACCGCTCGGCCCCGGCGGGCAGCGCGCCTTCGTCGTCGCGCGCGTGCTCGAGCGCTTCCGCGTCGGCGTCGTGGGGGCCGCCGACCCGGCCTTCCTCGAGCCGCTCGGCCTGGTCGCATGCGCCTCCGTCGACGCGGCCGTGTCGGTCGCCGAGGCCCGCCTCAGCCGCCGCGCCCGCGTGCTCGCCGTGGCCGACGCCATGGCCACGGTGGTCGCCGCCGGTTGACGGCCGCTCGCCCGCCGTATCCGGACCCTGATACCATCGGCGCCCCATGAGCACCGACGCCCGTCTCGCCGCCGTCCAGCCCTCGCGCAGCCGCATCCTGGGGCTCGCCCCCATGGTGCTGTTCTCGGTGTCGGCGATGATCACCCTCGACTCCGTCGCCACCGTGGCCGCCAGCGGCTGGCGCGGCATCGCCGTCTTCACCGTCCTCGCCGTGGTCTTCTACGCGCCCTACGGCCTCATCACCGCCGAGCTCGGCAGCGCCTGGCCGCAGGAGGGCGGCATGTACGTGTGGATCCGCGAGGCCTACGGCGAGCGCGTCGGCGGCGTCTGCGCCTGGTTCTACTGGGTCAACCTGGCGTACTGGGCGCCGGCCGTGTTCGTCATCTTCGCCGGCACGGTGCGCACGGCGTTCTGGCCCTCGATGAGCCGCACCTGGGAGGAGCTCATCGTCATCGGCCTGCTCTGGCTGGTCGTCGCCGTCGGCATCCTGCCGCTGCGCCTCACCACCTGGGTGAACAACGCCAGCGCGGCGGCCAAGATGGCCGTGCTGGCCGCCGCCGCGATCGTCGGCATCGCGTACGCCGCGCAGCACGGCATCGCCAACCCCCTCAGCGCCACACAGCTCTGGCCCGGCACCGGCATCGGCCTCGCCGCCGTGGCCGTCATCCTCTCCAACTTCTGCGGCTGGGAGGTGATGAGCTCGCTGGGCGGCTCCATCAAGGACCCGCGCCGCGACATCCCCCGCATGATCCTCATCGCCGGCATCGCCATCGTCGGCACGCAGATCCTGGGCATGACCGGCATCCTCGCCGCACTGCCGCTGGAGGACCTCTCCATCGTCAGCGGCATCGCCGACGCCATGGACCTCTCCTTCGGCCTCGTGCTGGGCTCCGGAGCGGCGACGACCGCCGCCTACGACGTCGTCATCGTCCTGCTGCTGTTCAGCTTCGTGGGCACGATGATCACCTGGTCCACCGGCGCCAACCACAGCATCAACGTCACCGGCCTCGACCGCTCGGCGCCGCGCGTGTTCGGCCACATCAACCGCCGCTTCGGCACGCCCGACTACGCCTTCGTCCTCATGGCGGCGCTGGCCACTGTGCTCACCGCACTCAACTACGCCCTGTTCGGCGGCAACGAGCAGATCTTCTGGACGATCTTCTCGCTCTCGTCGGTGGCCTTCATGGCGCCGTACACGCTGATGTTCCCGGCGCTGCTCGTGCTGCGCCGCAGGTTCCCGGACGTGGCGCGCCCGTACCGCGTGCCCGGAGGGCGCCTCGGGGCTTGGCTGGCCGTGGTCCTCGCGGAGACCTTCGTCACCCTCGGTCTCGTGCTGTTCCTCACGGTGATCCCGACCGGGCAGTCGCGGGTGACGTACACCGCCATCGTCGCCGGCGGCGGCGTCGTGACCCTGCTCGTGGGCATCTGGCTGTCGCGGCGCCGCCGGCCGGCCGTGGGGGAGGCGCCGGACCGCTGACCCGGCCGGCCGCTACGGCAGCCGCAGTGTGACCACGGCGCAGTCGTCGGCCAGCACGCCGCCGGCGAACTCCTTCACCGTCTCCAGCAGCTCGTCGGCCAGGCCCTGCGCCGTGAGCCCCAGGTGCTCAGCGACCGTCTGGCGCAGCCGCTCCTCCCCGAACAGCTTGCCCTGTATACGCGCGTCGGTCATGCCGTCGGTGTGCAGCACGACAGTCGTGTCGTCCGGCAGGATGGCGCGGTTGGTGGGGTACACCGCGCCGCGGAAGATGCCGACCGGCACGTTGCCCTCACCGGGCATGGGGAACTCGCGGCGGCCGGCGAGGATGATGGGACGCGGGTGGCCCGCCACGGCGTACTCGAACATGTGGCGGGCGACGTCGATGTAGGCCACGACCAGGGTGACGAACGGCTGGTCGGGCGTCTGCGCGATGAGCGCCGAGTTGAGCCGGGAGAGGGCCTCTCCCGGCGAGCCCTCGGCGGCGTACGCGCGCAGCATGTACCGCACCACGGCCGACTGGGCGGCCGCGCCCAGGCTCTTGCCGCACACGTCGCCGACGATGACCATGAGCCGTCCCGGACTGAGCATGATGAGGTCGTAGAAGTCGCCGCCCACACGTGCCGCCTCGGTGGCGGCGCGGTAGCGCACGCCGACGTCGATGCCGGGGATCGCCGGCGGCTGCATGAGCAGCGCCTGCTGGAAGGTCTCGGCGATCGCGTGCTCGCGCTGGTAGGCCGCGGTGTTGTGCAGGCTGGCGCTGAGCTGGGCGCCGAGCGTGGCCAGCAGCAGCCGGTCCTCCTCGTCGAAGTCGCCGGCGGTCTTGTCGGCGACCACGAGGGTGGAGGCCTGGAGCGGGATGTCGCTCTCCAGCGGCGTGAACAGCAGCCCGTCGCTTTGGGCGACGACCGGGCTGAGCTCGCCGCCGGCCAGGTCCTCGTCCGGAGGGGCCGTCATGGCGGCGCGGCAGCGCTGCAGCAGCTCGGCCTCCACGGTGGGCAGCCGCAGCGGCTCCGCGCCGCCGGCCAGCGCCAGCGCCTGCGCGGCGAGGTACTCGCCCGAGCCGCTGAGCACGGCGGCCGCCCGTACGTGCACGAGGTCGAGCGCTGCTGCCGCGACCTCGTCCAGCACGTCCTGCAGCTCGGCCCGCTCCAGACGCCTGTTGAGGTCGACGGCGAACGACTGCAGGCGCTGCAGACGGCGCGCCAGCCGGTCTCTTCGCTGCACGGTGACGCGCTGGCGCTCGAACAGCCGCGCCTTGTCCACGGCCAGCGCCGCGAAGCGGCAGATGGTGCGCGTCAGCTCGATCTCCTCGGGCGTGAAGCGCCGCGACTCGGTGTCGTACAGCTGCACCACGGCGATGACGCGCTGGCGGATCCAGAGCGGCACGGTGACCTGCGCGCAGTAGCCGTGCCGCCGAAGCAGGTCCCGCTCCGTGTCGTTCAGGGCCGCGTCGTCCAGCGTCGTGACGATGACCGGCCGCTTCTCCGCGACGGCCGCGGCCACGGAGGCGAAGTGATCGGCCGCGAACTCCTGCGTCTCCCAGTCATCGTCCGCGTGGCGGTCGTCGTAGCTCGCCGCGATGCGCAGGGCGCCCGTGTCCTCGTCCACGTCGAAGATGTCGCAGGCGTGCATCCGGAGCACGCTGAGCAGGCGGGCGACCAAGGCCTCCAGCACCTCGGAGAGGTCGAGGCTCTGGGCGAAGTCCAGACTGGCGTCGCGGACCATCTCCAGGTCGCGGCGACGGGTGCTGAGCTCGGTCATGAGGCGTACGTTGTCCACGGCCACGCCCAGGTATCCCGCCACGTTCTCGGCGGCGGCGATCTGGTCGCTGGCGTAGTCGGAGCTGACCTCGGGCCGGTTGAAGGCCATGATGCCGATCTCACGGTCGAGGGCGCGGACCGGCACGATGAGCACGCGCTCCAGGCGCAGGTGGGCGGTGAGCGGTGCCAGGGTGGCGGCGTCCGAGGCCGAGAACACGCGCGTGAGCGCCGTCTCGCTGCGCAGTACATCGGCCGCCAGGGGCGCCTCCTGATAGGAGCCGCTGAGCTCGTCGGCCGGCACGCCCAGGCCGAAGCCGGCGCGGCCGCGCCAGGCGCCGTCCTCGAGCAGCAGCACGGCGCCCCCGGTGGCTTCGAGCTGCGCACCCATGCGCTCCAGCGCGTACTGCAGCAGGTCGTCGACGTCGTCGCGGGTGCCGCCGGAGAGGATGTCGGCGCCCGCCTCCGCCAGCTGCGCCCGCAGGATCGCGTAGTCGCTGATCGTGGAGAGGCGCCGGATGAGGTACGCGGCCAGCACCAGGCCGAGGCCGGCGAACGCACCGTACAGGAGGTTGAAGAGGTAGCTGTCGGTGAGCGTGTCCTGCCGCACGAACACGAGCACGGTGAGCAGGCCGCAGACGATGCCGGCCACAGCCACGATCTGCGCCCGGGCGGTGAGGGCGAGCATGGTGAGCGGTATCAGGTAGAAGCCCGCCATGGTCACGGGGTGGACGGAGGCGTCGAGGACGAAGATCACGGCGATGAGCGCCGCGGCGGTGACCGTGACGCCGAGGGTGTGACGCTGCAGCCACGCGGTGCGCTCGACGAGGCGCGGGTGACGGCGGCTCGCCGAGTCGGAGGAACGTGCCGGTCCCACGACTGCCACAACGACACCCTCCCATGCCGGAAGAAGCGACCAGTGCGAGACCAGATGGTACTACGCGGCCGTGACGGCGGGCCAGAGGCGGGCCGTCGCGGCCCGTTGCGGGGGCGCGGTCCAGCGCCGGCCTGCTGCGCGCCGCGGCGCCGGCCGGGGCGCGCACCGGCGCCGGCCGGCCGCGTCGTCCACCTTGCTGCTGCAGCGGGCCATGCCCTGCCGCGCGGCGTCGCTGCCCATGGCCGCCAGACGGTCGACGATCGCGCGCGCCCTGCGCGCCGCCTCTGCGTACGGCGCACCCTGCGACGCGCCTCCCTCTCCGCCGGCGCCGGTCAGGACGCCCTGGCCGCCCGGCCCAGAGACCGCTCGACGACGGCATCCACCACGAACAGACCGAACCAGGACAGCTCGACGGTGCTGGTGGACACCGGGATGAGCAGCAGCAGCAGGGAGGCGGCGAAGTAGCAGGGCGTGACGAGGCCGCGCACGACCGCATAGCGGATGCGTGCGTCGCTCACGGAGGACGCGCACATCCGGCGTCCCACGAACACGTACGCAGTCAGCGCCGTGCTCGCCAGCCCGACCCCGATGATGTTCGCCGCGTACACGACCACGGCCAGAGGCTCGCCTCCGTAGTCCGCGATCACCGAGGCGCTGAACGGCATGATCGCGATGAAGAAGAGGACCAGGAGGTTGATCCAGATCAGCCGGCGGTCGTAGCGCACCACCGCGGTGAACAGCCGGTGATGGAACATCCAGTACGACCCGATGACGGCGAAGCTCAGGGCGAGGGCGAAGAAGTCGGGCCACAGATCGTGCAGGGCCGTGCCGAGGTTGTCACGCATCGGGATCACGAGCCCGAGGCTGAGCAGGGTGATCGCGATGGCGAACACACCGTCACTGAAGGCCTCGATGCGGGCGACCTCCGGCGGCCTGTGCTCCTCGGTATCAGTGGCAGGTGCTGCCATGGTGTGCCTGTTCGCAGCAGACCGGCCGAATCCCTGCCCGCCGCCTGACCGGCGACCGCGCGTCTGGTACCGTGCGGCACATGGCGCCGAACGACTCCACCAGCGCAGCCGCCCCCGCGCATCCGCGGACGTCCGGGCGCGCGGCCGGCGACGCGCCGCGGCCACTGGTCATCGTCAACCCCAAGGCCGGCCGCAGCCGCACGAGACGCGAGCTGTCGCACGTGCTCGGAGCGCTGCGCGCCGCGCTCGGTGAGGTGGACGTCACGCCGACGAGCGGCCCGAACGCGGCCAGCACGCTGGCCGCCGGCGCCGTCACGGCGCACCGCCCGCTGGTCGTGAGCGTGGGCGGCGACGGCACCCTGAGCGAGATCGCCCACGGACTCCTGCGCGGACTCGGCCGGCAGGCGCACGGCAGCAGCGCAGCGGAGCCCGGCGACCCGCAGCAGCGCCCCGACCCGCGCCTGCCGCTGCTGGGCCTGGTCGCGACCGGCACCGGCGCCGACTTCGGCCGCACGCTCGGGATCGCGGCGAGCGTGCGCGCCTACCTCGACGTCATCGCCGCCGGCCACGAGCGCGCCCTTGACGCCGGCGTGGCGCGCTTCACCGGCGGCGACGGGCGGCCGGCCGAGCGGTACTGGGTCAACGTCCTCTCGGCCGGCGTCGGTGGTCTGGTGGACCGCTATGCGGCGGCCGCGCCTGCCTTCCTGGGCGGCCGCATCGCCTACGGCCAGGCCGCCCTCCGCGGCATCGTCGTGTGCCGGCGCCTGCGCCTGCGCTGCCCGCACGTGCTGCCGGACGGTACGTCCACGGAGCGCGTGCTGGACACGCACGCCGTGGCCGTGTGCAACGGCACCACCTTCGGTGGCGGCATGAACATCGCCCCCATGGCGCGCCCCGACGACGGCCTGCTCGAGGTGGTGGCCTTCGAGACGCGCACGCGCTGGCGGCTCGTCGGCCGCTTTCTCACCGTGTACGCCGGCACCCACACCGACGAGCCCGGCGCGACACACTTCACCTGCCGCAGCCTGCGGCTGGAGCCACTCGCCGTGCCGGCGGGGCCGCGGCGGGGCGGCCTCTTCCCCCTCGACGTGGACGGCGAGGCGCTGGGCGACGTGCCGCTGCAGGTCGAGGTGCTGCCGCGGGCGCTGCGGGTGCTGGCCCCGGCCGGCCCGCAGGCTCACGCCGCGGCCGGCCCCCGCACGGCGCGCCCTATCTGACCACGACCAGCTCGGGCTTGCCGAAGGTGAACCCGCCCTCGCGGAACAGGGCGAAGCACACGTCGCAAGCCGCGGCGTCGAAGCGCGTGCCGCGGCCGTTCTCGAGCTCCGCCAGGGCGGGGCCGACGCCGAGCGCGGGCCGGTACGGCCGGTGCGACGACATCGCCTCGGCCACGTCGGCCACGGCCAGGATCCTGCCGAACAGGCCGATCTCCGTACCCTTCAGCCCCCGCGGGTAGCCGCTGCCGTCGAGCCGCTCGTGGTGCTGCAGCACGGCGTCCATGACCGGCTCGGGCAGGGCCGCCGGACGCAGGAGGTCGTAGCCCGCCTGCGAGTGCTGCCTGATCATCGCGAACTCGTCGTCGGTGAGACGTGTCGGCTTGCTGAGGAACTCGACCGGCACCACGATCTTGCCGATGTCGTGCACCGTCGCGGCGAGGCGCAGCAGGCGCACGTCCGCTTCGCACAGGTCCAGGCCGGCGCCGATGGCTGCTGCGAGCGCCGCGACGCGCAGCTCGTGACCCTTGGTGTACGGGTCGCGGGCGGCCAGCGCGTTGGACAGCGTCGCGACTGTGCGCTCCATGGCCTCTTCGATCTGTGCGAGGCTGCGCTCGCTCTCCTCGTGCGCCAGACGGCGCGTCTCCTCCACCACGGCGGCCCGACCGAGCATGCGCACCAGCTCGAGCTGGCTGACGCGCAGCTCCGGGTCGACCCTGAAGAACGCGATGAGGGCCGCGAGCGCGCCGCCCTCGCGGCGCACCGGGTAGCCGACGAACGCCTTCAGGCAGTGCTCGCTCACGATTGGGCTGGTGTGCGCGTACACCGAGTCCTGCAGATGGGGCATGACCACCACGTCGTCGACCTCGCGGCCGAGCACGTCGTGACACACACCGCCCGCGAGAGGGACGTCGGCGGCGAGCCCGGGCGGTGCGTTCCACGTGGCCGCGAGGCCGGCGCGCTCGTCGTGGCGGCGGCAGTACAGGACGAAGTCGGCGCCGGTCACGCGCCCCGCGGCGGAGCACAGCGCCGCGAGGTTGCCGGCGAAGTCGGGGCCGAAGCTCAGCAGCGTCTCGCTCACCACGCCGAGGTTGCGCGCGTCCGCCGCCCACACCAGCTTCGCGGCGATCTGATCGGCGGCGACGCGCAGCACGTGGTGGTCGTCGTCGTCCCAGTCGTGCCGCGCGGCGGCGGTGGTGAGCATCAAGAAGCCGCCGACGCGGGCGTCCATCTCGAGCGGCGCCAGAAGCACCGACCTGTGGCCGGCCGCGCTCCAGAGCCGGCGCTCCGCCGCGGCCTCCGCCGGCAGCTCATCCACGGCGGGTACGATGACGACCTCGCGCTGCCGCAGCCGGGCGCGCAGCCAGGGCAGGCGCGTGAGGTCCGCGCCTGAGGTGCCGGAGGTCACGCCGTGATGCCGGCGCCACTCGCGCCAGGCGGCGACGGAACCGCCGTCGGCGGTCAGCTCGTGGACGGACACGGCATCGAGCCCGGCGCCTTCACCGAGGCGCGTCAAGGCGAAGCCGAGCGCGGCCTCCACACCGGCGACGTCCGCCGCGGACACGCGTGACGAGATGTCCGCGAGCGTCGTCTCCAGTTGCAGGCGGCGGCGCGCCGCCGCCTCGGCCGCGCGGCGCTCGGTCACGTCGCGGCCCACGCCGAACACGCCGCGCAACACGCCGCCGTCGCTCAGAAGCGCCTCGAAGGTCCACGCGATGGTGCGCACGTCGCCCGGCGTGGCCATCGCGATCTCGCGCTCTGCGCGATACGGCGGAGCCTCCAGCTCCCGCCACAGCGTGGCCATCTCCGCCCCCATCCTCTCCACGGCGTCGTGCGCCGACATCAGCGGCCTGCCGACGATATCGGCCGGCCTCATCCCCAACACCCGGCAGAGCGAGGGGGAGACGAACTCCACGGCGCCGTCGACGTCCAGCTTGACGGCGTACTCCCCGGGGCTCTCCAGCAGCAGCTCGGCGGCCTCGTGACGGTCGCTCGCCTCCGTCACCTGCGGACGGGGGCTGTCGTCGCTCACGAAGACCGTCCAGGCGGCCAGCGCCGTCGGAGCCTGCAGGCCGGGGATCACCGCGTCGACAGCCAGCACGGGGACCGCCACCACATGGGTCCAGCGCTTGAGGGGTCCGGCGCAGCAGAGATGGGCGTCGAAGGTGTGCGTGTCGGGCTCGTCGGCCTCAGCCCAGCGCGCGGCGCGCTCGTCCCAGCCCGGCATGAGGTCGGTCCAGTCGCTCTCGAGCAGGTCGTCCGCCGAACAGCCGACGAGGTCCAGGAGCGGGTGATTGGCGGCGAGAAGCACCCCGTCGGCCGTGACCACAGCGAGGGGCTGCTGATGCGGTACGTAGCCCAGGACCTCGACGACCCGGCGGATCCGCGCCCGCACCTCATCGGGGACGCGACCCGCGAGCCAGTCCGTGTGTTCGTAGTGCGCGACCATCACTGGCTGTATCGGCCGCGTCGCCGCCAGATTTTACGATTGCCGCAGCCGCGAGCGTGGGAGGACGTGGGAACGAGCCTGGACGGCCCGCCGGCGGCGGGCTCAGGCCCCGAAGGTGACGATGCGGTCCCTGCCCTCGTGCTTGGCGAGGTACGCGGCCTTCTCCGCGCAGCTCAGGAGCTCCTCCGCGGAGTACCCACCCAGGCCGATACCGGCGATGCCGATGCTGGTCGTCAGGGCCACGTCGCGCTGCCCGGGCTCGCTCTCGAAGCGGTGCGCGTCGACACGCTCGTGGATGCGGGTCGCGACCCTCGAGGCGGTGATCGGCTCGGGGTCGTTGGCCCGGGTCTCCGGCAGGACGATGAGGAACTCGTCGCGGCCGTACCGCGCCACGATGTCCACGTCCGTGCGCGTGACCTCGCGCAGGATCCCGGCGACCTCGACGAGAGCCGCGTCTCCCCGCGCGCGCCCGAAGGTCTGGTTGAAGAGGCGGAACCCGTCGACGTCGATGAGCACCAGCGAGAGGTCGTGGCCGTACCGGCGGGCCACCGCCACCTCGCGGCGCAACCGTTCCATGAAGTGGCGGAGGTTGTAGAGACCCGTGAGGTCGTCGGTGATGACCTGCTCGGCCAGAGACGCCTGCGTGCGCGCCAGGACGACAGCGACGGCGGCCACTGCGGCGGCAGCCAGCAGGAAGCGCAGGTCGGTCTCGGACCAACGCAGACCGGCGGCGCTGCTCCCCACGTCGATGACGCCGAGCACCCGGCCCTCGTACACCAGCGGCGCACTCGCGGCGGCCACCTCGCCGGCGTCGTCCAGCACCGCCGCCTGCTCGGGCGAGAGGTCCGGGTCGTCGCGGTACAGCACGGCCGCGCGGCCGGCGGCGGCGCAGTCGTCAAGCTCCGGCCAGTTCTCGGCGTCGTACGCGGTGCCGATCCACCCGGAGGAGTCAAGGCCGAGCCCCGGCGGCCGGTACGACGCGGCCACGACGAGCTCGTCGATCCTGTCCTGGTAGTCGTACAGGTCGCAGCGGCTGGCGCCAAGGCCCGCGGCCGCGTGATGCGCAACGAGGTGCAGGGTCTCGGCCAGCACCGCACCCGAGGCCACCGCGGAGGCGAGCTCGACGAGCGACTCGTAGCGGTCCAGTGCGAGCACCTCCCCGTCGTGCCGCAGCCGTCACGACGGCGGCCGCCCCTCCAGCTTCCCTGCAGCCGGCGCCCGGCCGACCGTGGTCGCATCTTATCTACCCGGCCACAGCCGGCCCGGCACTCACGTGAGAGGGCGCGCGCACAACCGTTGCCAGAACAGCCTACGCCGGCGACGCACCGAGGCCGGCGACGCACCCCGGGAGCCGGGCGCGGCCGTGCAACGTCCACCCTCGTCACCCTCGCTGCGCGCCGGCGTCGCTGCTAGGTTCGGTCGGTGGCCCCGACCCCCGACACGCCGCCCGCCCCGCCTCCGCTGCCCAGGCTGCTGTTCTTCGACGTACAGGGACGCCGCGACCTCGCGCGGCGCGCCGCTGAGGCGGCCCCGGAGGCGCGCTTCGCCTGGCGCCGCGACTGGACGGCCGACCCGGGCGCCGCCTCCCACGGCCTCCTCGGCAGGTCGCGCGACGCCGCCGGCATGTGGCTCTGGGAGGGCTCGGCCGAAGACTTCACGGCGCGCGCCTCGGCGGTCCTGCTCCAGCTCGTCCACCCCCTGATGGCGCGCGGCCTGCCCTACTGCCTCGGCTTCTCCTTCGCCGCGTCGCTGCTCACACCGCGAGCCCTGGGCCTGCACGAGCGCGCCCTGCTCGACCTCGAGGACCTCGGGCGCCTGCTCGGCCTCGGCGACGCCCGCAGTGAGCCGCACGTTCCGGCCGGGCAGAGGCGCATCAGTATCGCCCGGGCTTCGGGTGCGGCGGCCGGCGCCGCAGGCCGCCCGGCCGTCCTTCCCCCGCCCGACCACTCACTCGACGCCGCGCAGCGCGCCGCCGTGGACCACGCGCACGGGCCGGCGCGCGTGCTGGCGCCGGCCGGTTCGGGCAAGACCAAGACCCTGGTGAGCCGCGTCGCCGAGCTCGTGCGGCGCGGCACCGACCCGGGCGGCATCCTGCTGCTCGCGTTCAACCGCAAGGCGGCGGAGCAGCTGGAGGAGCGCCTGGCGGCGCTCGGCATCGCCACGACGCGGCGCCTGGAGTCGGCGGACGACCCGGGCGCGCGGCGCCGGCCCGGGCGTGCGACCGCCATGGGCGTCCACTGCGCCACCTTCAACGCGCTCGGCTACCGCTACCAGCGCCAGGTGCTCGGCGCGCGCGTGAGCGCCGACCTCGAGGGGCTCGCACAGCGTACGCTGATGCGCACGGCCATGGAGTCCGCCGGGGTGCTCGGCGGCGAGCTCCGGCCGGCCCGCGGCAGCGATCCGGTCGGCGCCTTTCTCGGCGCGCTCACGCAGGTGCGCGCCGCCCTCGCCGACCCCGCGGAGGTCACTCTGCAGATCGAGGCCGCCGCCGGCCCCTCGCCGGTGCCGGTGCCGTTCGCCGCCGCGCACCTTGAGTACCTGCGCCTGCAGCGTGCCGCCGGGCGCCAGTCCTTCGACGACCAGATCTGGTTCGCAGTCGCCGACATGCTCGCCGAGCCACTGCGCCGCAGGTCGATGCAGGACCGCTTCACACACGTCCTGGTCGACGAGTTCCAGGACCTCAACGGCGCCCAGCTGGCCCTCGTGGACGTGCTCTCGCGCCCGCACCGCCGCCTGTTCGTGGTCGGTGACGACGACCAGCTCATCTACGGCTGGCGGCACGCCGACCCGCGCGGCATCCTGGAGTTCCACGCCCGCGTGCCGCCGCCGCCCCACTCGGCCACCTACGTGCTGCAGACCAACTACCGCTGCTCGCGGGCGGTCGTCGAGGCCGGGGCGCGCCTCGTCGCGCACAACGCCGTGCGCGAGGCCAAGGAGATCCGTCCGCGCTCCGGCGCGCAGGAAGGCGCGGTCCACTTCGCCGGCGCGCCGCTCTGGCCGCAGCGCGCCGCGGCGGTCTGCGCCTTCCTGCGCGCCGAGCACGCGCGCCTGGGGTGCGCCTGGCGCGACTTGGCCGTGTTGTGCCGCTACCGCTCGCAGCAGCTGCTCGTGGCGCTCGCCCTGGACGACGCCGCCATACCGCGCACCGCCACGCTCGGCTGCCGTCTGTTCACCCACCCGGCGGCGCAGCTGCTGCGCGCCTACGTGGACCTCGTCCAGGCGCCGGCCCACATGGACGGCGCCCGGCTGGGCGGCCTGCTCGACCGGCCCAACAGATACATCGGACGCGCCGCCGCGGAGTGCGTGGCCGCGGCCGCGGCGCCGTGGGTCGCGCTTCAGGCGGCCGCCCGCGACGAGCCGGCCGCCGGCGCGCACCGGCTGACCGACTTCGTGCGGCAGGTCGAGGGCCTCGGCGCGGCCCTGCGGGCGGCCGACGCCGAGCGCCCGCTCACCGCCGCCGAGCTTGTGTGGGCGGTGGTGGACGAGGCCGGTCTCGAGGCGTACTGGCAGTCCGGAGGCCACAGCGGGTCCGGCGGAGACGCTCCGGCCGGCGGCGAGTCCCGCGACGGCGCCCCGGGCGAGGCCGCCGGCGACGGCGGCCCCGACGGCGCCGGCCCGCTCCGCGTCTTCGACGCGCTGCTCCTGCTCGCCGAGGCGTATCCGGCGCCTGACGTGTACTTCGGCGCCTGGGACCGGCTCGAGGCCGACGAGCGCGCGGGCGCCGCCGACGACGCGGCGCCGGAGGGTGCCGACGACCGCGTCGTGATCGGCACCATCCACGCGGCCAAGGGCCGCGAGTACCACTCCGTCGTCATCCCCGAGTACGACTGCGACGTGAGCCGCTGGGAGCCGGCGGCCATCGAGGAGGAGCGCCGCGTCGTCTACGTCGGGGTCACGCGGGCCCGCGACGAGGCGCTGTTCACGGTGGACACGTCACGGCCCTACGTGCACCCCTTCCTCCGCGAGCTGGTCGAGACGCCCGACGCGGACGAGCACGCCTCGCTCAGCGCCTGGCTCGACCAGGAGCCGGACGACGACCTGCGCGCCCGGATCAGCGTGCGTCTGAACGAGATCGAGGTGCTGTACCCGGAGCTCGTAGCCCGGCCGCCCCTTGCGGCGCCGGCCGGGCCCGCGGCCACGGACGCGGCCGGCGGCTAGGACGCAGGCCCGCCGCGGCCGCTCACCGGCCCGTGCGGGCGCACGAAGCTCTCGGGCTTGATGCTGGTGCGCTTGCCGGCCAGGAGCACGCTACCGAACCTGCGGCTGGTGCGGGTGCTCCCGCAGGCCGGGCAGGCCGAGCTGCCTTCGAGGTCGGCGAACGAGGCCATCACCTCGAAGGCGTGGCCGCAGTCGTCGCAGATGAAATCGTACAGCGGCATGACCCTAGGCTATCAGGACGGCGGGCGCAGAGCCGCGACCCGTCACTCGTCATCGTACTCCGGAGCCTCCCCCGGCCAGGTCCACAGCGCCGTGGCCAGCAGGTGCTCGCACGGGTGTCCGTCGGCTTTGCCGCACGTGCAGGACCACAGCAGCTCCTCGCCCTCCACGTGGAACTCCGCCTCGTAGATCTCGCGGTCCTCAACCTGGCTGCGGATGTGCCGCTCGTCGCGCTCCAGCACACGGACGGCACCGTTCTCCACCGCCGAGGCCCCCTGCAGGTACACGGGCGGCGGGACCAGATCCAGCAGGGTCCGCCGGTCGAACCAGTCGTCGATGATCGCCATGTCACTCCTCCGTACGTTCGTGCGGCCGGCCACCCGGCCGGCCGCACGCCACTCGTCAGGCTTGATCCCGCTCAGCCCAGGGTCGCCTCGCCGGGCTTCCAGTCCACCGGGCACTTCTCCCCGGTCTGCAGCGCCTGCAGCACACGCAGGGTCTCGTCGGTGTTGCGGCCGATGTTGTTGTGGTGCACACACGCGTACTTGAGCGTGCCCTCGGGGTCGATGATGAAGGTGCCGCGGAGCGCCATGCCCGCGGGAAGCAGGACGCCGTACTCCTCCGCCGTGGTGCGGTTGAAGTCGCTGAGCAGCGGATACCCCAGATCGCCCAGGTCGCGCTCGATCCACGCGAGGTGGCTCCACTTGCTGTCGACGCTGGCGCCCAGCACCTGGGCGCCGAGCGCCTCGAACTCCGCCCTGCGCTTGGCGAAGCCGGTGATCTCGGTGGGGCACACGAAGGTGAAGTCCAGCGGATAGAAGAAGAGGACGACCCACTTGCCCCGGTAGTCGCTGAGCTTCACATCGACGAAGTCGGGACCCTGCACCGCCTCAAGGGCGAACTCGGGGGCCTGCTGACCTACCTGAACCATGTCTCTCCAGTCTCGTCGGGGGCCGGGAGCATCGAAGGGACCCGGCGCCGTGGCTGCCATGCGGCACCGCGCAGCCGTGAGGGCCTCACGACCGCAGGTGCGCGTCGGCAACAGGAGTACCCGCGGCGCCCCGCCGCGAAACTGGATGTTTTTTGTCCTCTTAGGCGCCGTTCAGCCGCGGTACCATGAAGCGACCGTGGCCCCGCGACAACCTGCCGCGGTGAGCCCGGGGCGGCGCGACCGAGGAGGGGTGGCATGAGACTGCGACTCGTGTTCCTGGCGGGCATCCTGCTCCTGACGCTGGGCGTCCCCGCCGCAGCGGCGGTGGCACCGACGTCCGGGCCCGTCATCACCGCACTCGACCCGGGAAGCTGCGCCGCCGACCACGGCGACCTCACCCTGACGGTCTACGGCTCCGGGTTCGTGGCCGCCGGCCCGGCCGCCGGACTGCACCCGTCCGTCGTGCTGTGGAACGGCGCTCCCCTCACCACCTCCGTCATCTCGAGCGGCGAGCTCGAGGCCGCCGTCCCGGGCTCCATGATCCAACCCGGCATGTCCGAGGTGGCGGTGTTCAACCAGGGGTCGCCGCCGCTCACGACCGATGCGACGAGCAAGCCGGCGTGGTTCACGGTCACGCCGGCGACCCCGGTCATCGCCTCGCTCAGCCCGCCCTCGGCGCAGGCGGGCGGGCCCGGGTTCGACCTGACGCTGAACGGCGCCTGGTTCGTCGAAAGCTCGGTGGTGCTGTGGGACTCGACCGCGCTGGTCACCACGATGCTGTCCGCTGGCCAGCTGAGAGCGGCCGTGCCCGCATCGGCCATCGCAGAGCCCGCCGCCGTCCACGTCACCGTGCGTAACGGCCCGGAGGGGGCGCCGGTGTCCGGCCCCGTGACGTTCACGGTAGCGGCCGTCCTGCCCGTCCTCTCGGCCATCACCCCCACGCACGTGTGGGCCGGCTACGTGAAGGGCGACCTGGTCCTGACGGCGACCGGCAGCGGCTTCGTGAACGGCACGCACATCCTGCTGGACGGCGCCGCGTCGCCGACCACGTTCGCCGGCCCCGCGCAGCTCACGGCGCCGCTCACGACGGCCGACGTGGCCGTGCCGCGGACGATCGCCGTCGGCGTCAAGAGCTCCCAAGGCCCTGCCTCGGCGACCACCCTGCCGCTGGCCGTGGTCGCCGAGACATCGGCCCCGGTGACGACCATCAGCGGCGCCGACGACGGCTGGCACAACAGCCCCGTGCACCTCGCCTTTGCGGCCACGGACGCCGAGTCCGGCGTCCAGAAGACCCAGTTCCGCTGCCCGCCGGCCATCGCTTCATGGACGGACGGGACCGTCTACGTGGTCCCGACGACCCCGCAGGGCACCGTGTTCGTCTCCGCCAGGGCGCTGGACTGGTGCGACAACGTCGGCGGGACGGCAACGGCGGCGGTCCATATCGACACCACGAGGCCGAAGACCAAGGCCCTCAACGCCCCCACCGTCAAACCCTCGGGGAGGGTGACCCTCAAGTACCGTGTCATCGAACCCGCCGGCCTCAGTCCTGCCGCCGACGTGGTCGTCAAGGTCTACTCGCCGGACGACAAGCTGGTCCTGAAACGGAGCCGGCAGGACGTGCCCGTCAACAGCGACCGCACGTACAGCTTCGCGGCGAAGATGTTCCACCGGATCGGCACGTTCCACTGGTATGTGTACGCGACCGACATGGCGGGCAACACGCAGGCCAAGCCCATCGGGTCGAGCACGTTCACCGTCGGCTGGCCACACTGAGCCACGCCGGCTTCACGCATACTTGTCGGGCCGCGGCGAGGAGAACTCCGCCGTGAGCTTCTGCGTGACCTTGTGGCTGCCGCACTTGGGGCATACCGCCTGAGCCTCGCGCTCGTCCATGTGACACGTGACCTCGAAGTCGGTGTGGCACTTGTCGCAGATGAACTCGTACCTGGCCATGGCGCCTCCCTCCACCGCTGAGACAGAGCCCTTGCCCATCTCGTACCCCGCGGCGCACGGACCCCACACCGTTCCGGCCCCGCGGCGCGCAGACCGGGCCGCGCCCTGAGACCCGCGCGGCCCCTCAGCTCCCGCAGTCCCGGGACAGGGAGACGACCGCGGGGTGCCGTGGCAGCCGCCGCATCGCGGCGCGGTCCGGCGGATACGCCGCGAACAGCGCGTCCAGCCCCGGGCCGCCGTCGTCGTCGAGCCGCCTGATGAGCTCGACGGCGCCGTAGCCCGGCAGGAGGCCGGCCCGTACGCGCGCCGCGAACCACACCGGGTGCGAGCTCTGACTGACGTAGCAGGAGGTCGCGGTAGCCCAGAACCGCGCGTACGTCACCCCCAGCACCGGCGAGCGCGCGGCGCGGTCGAGCGTCAGATCGCCAACCTGCGGCTGCAGGGACTGCGCGTACCAGCCCTCCTCACGGATGCCGTACAGCGCCGGCCGGGGCCGGCCCGGCGAGTCGAAGCCGCCGGCCCCGTGCAGCGTCAGCACCATGCGGCCGAGGCCCTGGTGCTGCGGGTGCGCCCAGGTCTCGTCGGGATTGAGCGTCACGACCACGTCGGGGCGCACCCGAGCGGCGACGTCCCGCAGCAGCGCCGTGAGGGCGCTCTGGTCCCAGTTCCTCACGCCGTGGTCCCAGCTGTCCTCGAACGCGAACGACCGCAGCCCGGAGAGGAAGTACACCGTGGTGACCCCGTTCAGCGCCTGGCTGCACAGGAACTCGCGGCGCCGCTGGGCGGCGAGCGCCGCCGGCGTCGTGACGCGGCGAAGCCGGGGCCCTGCCGGAGGATGGACGACCCAGGTGCCGGGCCCCGGAGGCCGCTCGACCAGCACGTCGCCGTCGGGCGACGGATGCGCCGCGTCGATGCGCTGCACGGCCTGGCCCGCCTCACCATTGGTGACCAGCGCGATGCTGACCCGCCACCCCCGCTCGCGGAAGCGGCCCATGCAGGCCATGGTCTCGTCGTCCGGGTGGGCGGTGACGAGAAGCAGCGATGGTTGCTGCGAGACCCGCTTCACGCAGTCCGGCCGGGGGTGTCTGAGGACGACCGCCTGAGCGCTCGAGGGCACGGAGAACGCCAGAGCCGTCAGCGCGATGAGGCACAGCAGCAAGCGGGCCGACAGCGGGGCGCGAGCGGGCGCCTGGGCAGGGCGGGTGCGGGCCCGGGGCCCGCGCGCGCAGGCGCCTGCCCCGCGCGGGCGCCCGCTCGCGCCCTTCAGGCGCCACCTGACGACCGCGCCGTGCCTGCTCGCATTCATCGGCTCCCCTTGTCCGCCGGACCTGACGCTGCAGTCATCGGCCGCGACACGCCAGGTGATGAGCCGGCGGACGCACGGCGAAGGGCGCCGCCGGATGCGCGGCCACAGCGTGGCCGCCGGCGCCGCGGCGCTCGCAGGCCGGCAGACGGTGCCTCAGGCTCTCGTGCGCCAGGACGACGAGCCGCTGCGTGGCGCGCGTCGCCCCCACGTAGAAGAGGTCGCGCTCGCGGGCGGTCTCGAGATGCTCCACATCGGTGAGCACCACCGCCCGCGCCTCCAACCCTTTGTAGCGGTGCACGCTGGCGTAGCAGGTCCTGCCGCTGTGCAGCTCGACCACCGGGCCTCGCGCCTCGACGTGCACCAGCGGCGTGAGCCGGTCCCGCCACGGCGGCTCCGTCAGCGACCCCGCCACGCTGTGCGCGTCGCGGTGCGTGCTGAGCACCACGACCTGCGGACCGGTGAAACCGGCGGCGGCGAGCTCGTCGAGGGCCGCGCAGAGCAGCATGCGCTGCTGCGCGGGATCGCGGTAGAAGCGCACCGCCGGGGGCTCGTCCTCGTCGCGGCGCAGGACCGTGGGGTACGCGCCGATGCCCGCGCCGGCGCAGGCAAGAGCGGCCACAGCCGGCGAGTTGCGGCAGTTCTGCTGCAGCTCGAACACGGAGCAGCCGCCGCCCTCCTGCGCGCAGAACATGTCCAGGTCCACGGCGTCGCCGTAGATGGCCTGGTGACGGAAGTCGCCGAACACGCGCCAGAAGCCCTCTCGCAGGCCGCCGCTCACGCTCACATCGAGGACGTCGCGAAAGCCGGGGCGGAACACGTCCTGCGCCTCGTCCACGACCAGCTCGTCGTAGCCGGAGGGCCGCTCGACGAGCCCCTCCCAGGCGCGCTGCGGCAGCTCGACGTCCCAGAAGTGCGGGTCGTCGCTCGCCAGCTCGGGCGCGCCCTCGCGGATGCCCGCGGCGCGCCGCATGTGCTCGTGCAGGGTGGTCGCCGCGGCCACGCCGGCCGCCTGCTCGGCGAGCCACACGGCGAGCGGCCGGTTGAAGCACAGAAGGAGCACGCGGCGCCCGGCGGCATGGCCGCGCCGCGCCGCCTCAAGCGCCAGCAGCGTCTTGCCCGTGCCCGCCGGGCCGTCGAAGATGACCCGGCGGTTCCGCTGCATCGCGTCGAGCGCCGAGAACTGCAGCTCCGTGAAGCGGCGCACCTCGGCGTCGACCCGCTTCGCGCGGGCCTTGGGGCTCTCGAAGAACTCGTAGTCGGGGCGCAGCAACTCGACGATGGCGTCGCACTGGTCCGCGGTCGGCTCGCCGTCCGCCTCGCGGAACCATGCCACGCGCTTCTCGTGGAACAGCCGCCGCGCCTGGTGCAGCACCGCCTCCGCGCAGCCGGCCGCGTCCCGCTGCTCGAGCTTGCCCTTGTCGATCACCTGCCAGGGGTGCCACTCCTCACTCGCGTCCCGGAGCTCGAGGAACGGGAAGCAGGCCGCCGACACGAACGGCACGCCCTCCAGGTGCGCGTGGTGCCTCACGACGCGCTCGCGCAGGCTGTGCATGGCCTCCGACGCCTGCTTGAAGGGACCGCGCGGATCGCCCTCGGGGTCCGCGCCGTAGTACCACAGCCCGCCGGTCCGGTGCAGCCGGTGACAGCCCTTGACCTCGAGCACGAGCACCCCGAGCCCGGGCGCGACCACGAGGAAGTCGATCTCGCCCTCCAGCTGCCGGCGGTGGTGGGCGAGGTCCTGCGAGTGCAGCACCGTCCAGCCATCCCCCGCCCCGCCGCCCGCGGCCACGGCGAAGAGATGGAACAGGTGCCGTTCGCCGGGGCTCGGCGTCTCCGGGTCGATGGAGGGCGGGATCATGCGCATGCGCCTCCATTCGCGCGGGCGGCGTCGCACCCTGCACCAGACGGCGATGCGTCTCTCCTCACCCGCCCGCGGGTACAACCGCCGACAGGCGGTCCGGCGCCGAGCGGCCGCCCGGGAGGGAGCGCGGACCCCAGACGTCGCGCCCCACGCACGCAAGAAAGGGAACGCGATGAGACATCGCAGTATCGCGGGGCAGACGCTGCCGGCGGCCCTGCTTCTGGCGGTCATCCTCGTCGTCGCCGCGGCCGCACCGCAGCAGGCGTCGGCCGCGAAGACCAAACGAGTCACGATCGCCAACTTCAGCTTCACCCCACAGACCATCATCCTGAAACACGGCACCAAGGTCGTCTGGAAGAACGCGGACAGCGCCGCGCACAACGTGGTGAGCGCGAGCAGCATGAGTACGTCGGCGACCACGACCGGGCTCTTCGCCAGCCCCACGCTGAGCCAGGGCCAGAGCTGGTCGCGCATCTTCAAGAAGAAGGGCACCTACTACTACGAATGCACGTTCCATGCTGGAATGGCGACCATGCACGGCAAGCTGGTCGTCAGGTAGGCGCAGAGCCGTCATGGATCACATGGCCAGCGGCCGGGGGGCCGGCGGCGCGGCCGCCGCCCCCCGGCCGCTGCCGGCTCCGGGGACCGGGCCGGCCGCTCGGATGCAGCCGTGACAGCACCGCGCCGCGCGCCCGGCCGCACGTCCCTGGCCTGGATCATGGTCATGGCGCTGTTCACCCTGGGGTCCAACTTCGTCTGGATCTCCCTGGACAACGTGCTGCTGCCCACCCTGGTCGAGCGCGCGACGATGCAGTACCGCGGCCTCACGACGGGGCTCATCGGGTTCGCCGGCATGCTGCTCGGCGTGCTGGTGAGCCTGTTCGCGGGCGCCGCCAGCGACCGCGGCACGAGCCATCTGGGCCGGCGCACGCCCGCGCTGCTCATCGGCACCTTCGCCGCGCTTCCCTTCATCGCCCTGGCAGCCGTCTTCCGCGAGCCGCCGCTGGCCGTGGTGGTCGTCGCCTTCCTGGGCGTGTACTGCTTCACCAACGTGGGCAACGGCGCCTGGTGGCCGCTGATCGTGGACGTGGTGCCCGAACGCCGGCGTGGCTTCGCCGCGGGCGCGGCCGGCTTCTACGCCCTGCTCGGAGCGGCCGCCGGCGTCGGTCTCATCACCGTGCTCAACCAGGGCGGGCGTACGAGCGCAGCGCTCTGGGTCCTGGCGGCGGCGCTGGCCGCGAGCGGGACCGTCACCGTCCTCGCCCTCCGCGGCCGCGACACGCCGGCCGAGCCGCAGGCGGCCGCGGCCGGCGTGCGGACGTCCGTGCTCGCCATGTTCCGCGTGCGCCGCCGTAGCAACGTCTTCTTCTGGGTCATCGCCGCCTCCTTCCTCGCCTACATGGCGCTGAACAGCCTGCAGTTCTTCGCGCGCTTCTTCTTCGAGGCGTACTTCCCGGACATCGACCCCGACTACGGCTTCCGCCTGATGGGCGGCATCAGCCTGGTGTGCACGATGCTGGGCGCCATCGCCGCCGGCGTGGCCAGCGACCGGCTGGGGCGCCGCCGCCTGGTCCTCGCCTCCATGTTCGCCTCCGGTGCGCTGACACTCGCCATGGCCTTCGTCGCCAGCTTCCCCGCGTTCCTCGCCTTCGCGGCCCTGCGCTCGCTGGCCACGGGCCCCATCGTCGGCGTGATCCCGGCCCTGGCCGCCGACCTCTCTCCGCCCGAAGAGGCCGGCCGGTACATGGCGTACAACAACGTCGCGACCAGCCTCTCCGCCGCCTTCTCGTCGCTGGCGTTCGGTCTCGTGCTCACGACCATCGACCGCCGCGGGTTCGAGACCCTGTTCCTCGTGACCGCCGCGCTCTTCGTCGCCGGCGGCGCGCTGTTCCTGCTGAAGGCGCCGGAGCGCGCGCTGCGTCGCGGCGTCGCGCAGGCCGCCGCGACGCCCGCGGGCGAGAGCGGCCCGCACCCGAGCTGACACGGCGCGGTCCCGGCGGGTCGCGGCGCCGCGGCCCTGCCACGGCGTCATCGGAGCGGCGATCCCGCGTCCGCGTGCCTGTCCGCGCGCCTCTCCGCGTGCCCGTCTGCGCGCCTCTCCGCGTGCCCGTCTGCGCGCCGCCCGGCACCTCCGCACGAACCCGCGGTTCCGGCCTGCCGTCCCCAGGGCAGACTCCTGCCACCACACCTGGAGCACCGCGATGGCGATCACCACCTACACCAGCGTGCAGCACGGCTTCGGTGTCACCTACGACGACGCCTGGCTCGCCTGTATCGACGATCCCAACGACCCGCGACTGCGGGCGGCGTGGCGCGCGCACGTGCCCGCCCCGGCGGCAGTGACCGTGCTCTTCGCGCCGCCGGCAGCGACCGCCGACGACCTCGCCGCCGGGAGCGTACCCAGCCAGCTCATCACCACCGACGACACACCCCCGGCCCCACGCATGCTGGCGACCTGGGATTGGCACGAGGAGACCCGGCGGCTCTCGGCGCGGTTCCTGGAACGCACCGGCATGAGTGCACTCGAGGCCACGGCGGTCTACTGGCGCGGCTTTCCCGTGTTGCAGCTCTCGGCCGTGCCGGCGCCGAACGAGGAGGCGCCGCCGAACCAGGAGGCGGCGCCGGCCGCCGCGGTGCCCATCGAGGTGCTCGGCGTGCTGCTCACGCCCGCGCAGACGTTCACGTCGCTCCTCGTGATGCCGCTCACCTGCGTCGAGGAGTGGGGCGAGCGCTTCCAGGCCCTCATGGACGGGTTCTATCTCGTGCCCATCGAGCGCGAGGGCCGCGTGCGTACCGGGCATCAACTGGTGCGCTCGCAGCACGTGGAGCTGCGTGACCTGCGCGAGGACCTCACGGCGCGCTGACCGCGGGGCCGGCGGCGAGCCGGCAGGACACGCCCGCGGCGGGCGCCCGACGGCCCTCGCCGCCCGCGCCGGACGACCACGATCGCCGGCGGGGCGCGCGCTCAGCTCGCCGCGCGCCCCGGTGCTCCCCTCCCTGCCGTCGTCGCGCCGAGCCACGGTGCGCCTCCTGCCGCGGGCCGTCCGGCCGAGAGCGTGGCCGCCACGCCACAGCGGCGCACTCCCCGATGAGTACGGCGCCATCCTGTCACTCCAGCGCGAGGACCGGGGCGGCCGATATCGACAGAAGCAGGCCGGACAGCGGGCTCCCCTGCGGCCCGCGGCGCGAGGATGAGAGGAGCACCTATGAGTGCGGCAGTGGTGGACGGGCCTGATCGGCCATCCGGACGAGCCCGGTACTGGTGCCTCCTCGCGGCCGTCGCCGTGCTGCTCCTGTCGGCCGGCGGGGCGGCGCCGGCGGCCGCGCAGCCCGCCCGCGAGACCGTTCAAACCGTGTACACCCCGCCGCAGGGCGCCGACTTCAGCGCCCTCTCCTGGGTCGGCGCCTTCGACGCCCTGCACGACAAGCTCTCCCGCGAGTACGCGTTCACGGCGTGGAAGAGCGTCGACTGGCCGGCCCTGTACGCGGAGTACCTGCCGCGCGTGCTCAGGGCCGAGCGCGCCGGTGACCTGGGCGCCTACTACCTCGCCCTCAAGCGGTACTCCATGGAGCTCCGCGACGGGCACGTCGGCGTGCTCGCGGTCACCGCGCCGGCGCAGCGGGCGATAGACGACCTGGCGAAGCGACGCGCCGGCGGCGGGTTCGGTCTGGTCGCCACCCTCCTCGACGACGGCCGCCTCGTGGCCTCCTGGGTGAAGCCCGAGGGCCCGGCGGCCGAGGCCGGCATGCGCACGGGAGCCGAGCTCGTGAGATGGGGCGGCGAGCCTGCGGCGGCCGCCCTCGCCCACGCCGACGCATCCCTGGGGCCGGCCGCGCCCACCGACTGGCGCGCGGTCCACGAGCAGTCCAGGTACCTGGTGCGCGCACCTGTGGGCGCCGCGCGGCGGGTCGTGTTCCGCAACCGCGGCGAGCGCGTGACGCACGGCGTTAGGCTCACCGCGGTCGACGACGACTTCGAGACGCTGCGCATGACCGACTCGCGCTCGGTGCTCGGCAAGGGCACCTGGCCCGAGCGTGTGGTGGAGCACGCAGTCCTGCCCGGCGGCGTCGGCTACCTGCGCGTGTACTTCGAGCTCGACCTGCCGGCGGAGCTGCCCGGCGACCACACGCCGACGCTCACCCTGTTCCGCGAGGCCGTGGCGGAGCTCATCGCAGCGCAGGTGAAGGGCGTCGTGCTGGACATCCGCGGCAACGCCGGCGGGTACGACTCCATGCCGCCGGCCTTCATGGCCTCGTTCTACGCAAGGCGCTCGTTCTACGAGTACCAGAACTACCTCGACCCGGCCACGGGCACCTTTCAGATCTGGGTCGGCGACGACGCCACCGGCGCCTTTCTGGACCCCGGCCAGGGCCTGTGGATAGAGCCCGGCGGGCAGCGCTTCGGCGGCCCGCTGGTCGCGCTGGTCGACAACGGCTGCATCAGCTCGGGCGAGGGCGTGGCCATGGGGGTCAAGCGGCTGCCGCAGGGAAAGGTGGTGGGCATCTGCGGCACCAACGGCTCCTTCGGCCTGACCGGAGACTGGGCGCTCATGCCGGGCGGGCTGGGTGTGGACTGGCCCTTCGGACAGTCTCTGGACCACCGCAAGGTGGTGCAGATCGACAGCCGGCGCGGCGGAGGGGGTGTGACGCCCGACGTCACCGTACCGATGACGCTGCGCAACGCGGTGCGTCTGTACCGGGGCGACGACGTGGTGCTCGAGTACGGACTCGCGGCGCTGCGTGGCATGATGGTACGGTGACGGGCCCGGACGGCGCGTGCAGCATCCCGAAAGGAGTCTCATGACGGCGCACGACGATCTGCTCGGCAGGTGGCGTGACAGGCTCGCGGACGGCACGGTAGACGGCTGCATGCAGGCGGAGTCACTGCAGCCGGGCAGCTTCTGCACGGTGTTCGAGGTGTGCTGGGGCGGGCCCGACTGCCCGGCGGGGCGCCTGCTCACCCCGGAGTACTTCGACGGCCCGGCCGACTTCGTCGCCTTCGTGCGCGTGGTGGAGCTGCCGCGCTGCCTTGAGCAGCTGTGCGGGCGGCCGGAGGCCTGCGAGCCGTTCCCGGCAGCCGAAGCGCACCTGCCGCTGGCCGCCCCGGAGGTGAGGCCGCTGGCCGAGCAGGTCATCGCCGTCGCCGACGCGGCGCTCGCCGTGTCGGAGGTCACGATGTACGACGCCGAAGACGTCATCGCCGCCTTCAACGCCCTCTTCAGCCGCGACGGCGCGGCGGAGTTCGTGGCGTGGGGCGACCTGAGCGCCGTGTTCGCCACCGCCAGCATCACCGACGAGTTCGACGCCTGGAGCGAGGATGCCGCCGACCTGCTCGACGAGGACGAGCCGCAGATGATCGTCAAACGCCTCCTCGAGGCCGGCGACTTCGACCCGCGCGACGCCGGGCACGTAGAGATGGCCCGCGGCCTGCTGTCGTGGTTCCCCCAGCCGTAGACGGCCGGGACTGAAGGCAGCGAGGCCACGGGACCGCCGGAGCACGCGGATGCCGCGGGACCGCCGGAGCACGCGGATGCCGCGGGACGACCGAAGTGGCTGGACGCCTACGCGGCTGGCCGACCATCTCAAGGCGACCGATCAGCGCCTGCTCAGGGAGCAGGCGCCGAGGGCCGCCGCCCTCGCGCGCCGCATCCGCGACGTGCACGGCGCGCAGCACCCGGGGTTGCAGCAGGTCGCGGCGGCGTGCGACCGCCTGACCGCCGCGCTGCCGGCCCACCTGGACCTCGAGGACGACGTGCTCTTCCCCGCCCGGCAGCGCGAGCGGCGGCCCTCAGCGCGACCGCCGGAGCCGGCCGCCGCTTCACCCGTCACCCGCGATACACGACCTCCCCGGCGGCCAGCGCGACGAGCGCGCCCGGCACGAGGCTCTCCCAGCGCTCGTCGGTGAGCGGCCGCGTGGCGACCACATGGCCGCGCTGGTCGGGGCGCTTCTCCTCGCCCAGGTCGATGCGCCAGTCGTCGTCCCGCAGGCGCACCTCGCCGAACGGCGCGCTCCGCCGGGTCATGCAGAGGCCGTTGTAGCCGCCGGCGTCACGGTAGACGAACAGGTGCTCACCCTCCGAGAACACCAGGTTCAGCGTGCCGTACCGGTTGAGCTCGCGCAGCACCGCCTCGATCCGCGCGAAGTGGGCGAACCCGATGCGCTCCTCAGATAGCCGCGTGAGCAGCCTGCAGAAGACCAGCTCGGAGTCGGTCCTGCCGACCGGGTGGAACCTGAGCGACCCCGCCGGCAGACCGCGCAGCGTGCCGTTGTGCGCCAGCGCGACCTCGCGCCCGCGGAAGGTGCGCACGAACGGATGCGTGTTCTGCAGGGCCACCTCGCCCCGGCTGGCCCAGCGCACGTGGGCGATGAAGACGCGACTCTGGAACGGCTCGTAGTCGCGCACGAAGGTGGCCAGGCCGCTGGCGACCGCGGTGACCGGCTCCTTGAACACCTGGCACACCGGCCCGTCGAAGCGCGCGACTCCCCAGCCGTCGGGGTTGTGCAGACCGCGCTCACGGAAGCCGCGGAACGACAGCGAGCAGCGCGCCGGCTGGTTGAAGCTCAGGCCCAGGAGCTCACACATGCGTGCCCTCGTCGTCCGCGGACCGGTCGACGGCGCGCGCCCGACCGCGGCCGCCGGGGGGCGGCCCCGCGAGCGAGGCCGCCGGCCCGCCCCGCTGGGGGTGGAACGCGATGAAGTCGCCCTCTGCCACGGCCCCTCCTCTCTCCCCACCCGCCGCGGCCGCGGACCGCGGCCCGGTACGGCAGTCACATCTCACTGTAGGGGGCGCTGGGGACGGAAAAGCGCGGCCCGTCCCCATGCCGCCCCGCACGGCGGCGCGCGGCGTTCGCAGCCGGACCCGCGCCCCCCGAGGCGCGGCCGCGCTTCAGATTCACCCCGACCGCGCCGATGAGCCTTCTGAAGGGTGACGCCGGAGAGGCGGCCGCGCAGCGGCCGGCCGCACCGGCGTCCCGCAACGGCCGCCCGGAGGGAGCGACCGGCGTGCTCAAGGCGTACCGCAGGATCTTCGTCATCTGGCACGGCTACCGCCGGCACCTTGTGCTGTGCCAGGTGCTGCTGCTCGTCTCGGGCGCCGCCAGCATCGGCATGGCCACGATGACCCAGAAGGTCATCAACGAGGGCCTCGTGGCCGGCGACACCACGGTCATCGTCACGACCGGCATCTGGATGGCCGTGCTCGCCCTCGTCGCCGGCGGCGCCATGGCCGCGGCCGCCGCGATCGCCGTCTTCTTCATGCAGGGCACGGCCTGGGTCATCCGCACCGAGCTCTACGCGAAGCTGCAGGACTACTCGTTCGAGAACTTCGACCGCATCCGCACCGGCGACCTGCTCACGCGCCTCTCGTCCGACATCGACAACGTCAGCTGGGCGGTGCTGTACGGGGTCCTGCTGATCCTGTACGCGCCGTTCATGCTCGTGATCGCCTTCATCCTCACGATCATCCGCTCGCCGAGCCTGGTCTGGCTCCTGCTGGTCGCGACCGGCGTGGTCATCGGCATGATGGCCGTCATCGCACCCATCATCTTCAAGGCCTACGTGCACCGGCAGGAGCGCCTCGACGACGTCAACGCGACCCTGCAGGAGAGCCTCACGGGGGTGCGCGTGGTCAAGGCGTTCACGCGCGAGAAGCTGGAGGTCGACAGGCTCGAGGAGCGGGCCGCGGCGATGCGCAAGCCCGCCTTCACCGCGGCCTTCACGATGGCCCTGATGCAGCCGCTGATCAACGCGTCGGCGCAGGCCATGATCCTCGTCTCGACCTGGTACGGTGGCTGGCGCGTGCTCGACGGCAAGCTCAACCTGGGCGAGCTCATCGCCTTCTCGCAGTACCTGAGCCTGGTGGCGGCGCCGCTGGCCATGCTGGCCATCATCGTGCCGTTCATCCTGCGCGGCGGCGCCAGCATCGAGCGGCTGCTGCAGGCCTACGACGCGGTGCCGGCGGTGCAGGACAAAGAGGACGCGACGACGCTGGAGCCGGCGAGCGTGCAGGGCCGGCTGTGCTTCGAGGACGTCTCGTTCGCCTTCCGGCGGCCCGACGGCACCCTCGACCCGCCGGCGCTCAAGCACGTCTCGCTCACACTCGAGCCCGGCGAGCGCGTCGGCATCCTGGGCGCGACCGGCGCCGGCAAGACGGCGCTGGTCAACCTGGTGCCGCGCTTCTACGACGTCACCGGCGGACGCATCACCATCGACGGCGTGGACGTGCGCGACATCCCGCAGGAGAACCTGCGGCAGATCGTCGGCATCGCCCTGCAGGAGGCCGTGCTGTTCCAGGGCGACGTGCGCTTCAACCTCAAGTTCGGGGCGCCGGACGCGGACGACGACCAGATGAAGGCGGCCGCGGCCGCGGCCGACGCCGGCGAGTTCGTCGACGACCTGCCCGAGCGCTGGGACGCGCCGGTCTCCCGCCGCGGCTACAACTTCAGCGGCGGGCAGCGGCAGCGACTCTCGATGGCGCGGACGCTGACGCCGCTGCCGCGCATCCTCATCCTCGACGACAGCACCAGCGCGCTCGACGTGGCCACCGAGAGCCGCGTGCAGGAGGCGATCCCCGCGTTCGCCGGGCACGCGACCACGCTGTACGTGGCGCAGCGCATCAGCGCCGTGATCGACCTCGACAAGGTCGTGCTCATGGACCGCGGCGAGATCACCGATGTCGGCAGCCACGAGGAGCTCCTCGCGCGCAGCGAGCTGTACCGCGAGATCTACGAGTCGCAGCTCGGCGCGGGGCTGGCGCCGGCGGCCGCGGGCGGGCCGGCGTGAGCGCCGTCGCCCAGACGAAGCGCGGCGCGAAGGGCGCGGCCGGCGCGGCTCCCGCCGCACAGCCGCGCGCCCGCACGCCCGAGAAACCTCCGGACTCGGGCGCCAAAGACGCCACCAGGTACGGCGCCCGCCTGATCGGCACCATGATCGGCGAGGGCCACACGGCGAGGTTCGTCGTCGGCATGGTCCTGCTGGTGATCGCCATCGCCGGGCTCGTCATGCTGCCCTTCGTCTCGGGCGAGGCCATCAACGTCATCTCGGCCAAGGGCACCATGAGCGACCTGACCGGGTGGATCGTCGCCGGGCTTATCGCCGCCGCCGTCTACCTCGTCACCTCGTTCTTCGCCGAGCGCATCATGGCCGGCCTCGCCACCGGCGCCACCTACACCCTGCAGACGCGCCTCGCCGAACACCTGCAGACGTTGAGCCTGGGCTTCTTCGACAGCCGCTCCACAGGCGAGCTGGTGAGCAGCATCACCAACGATGTGGAGGCCATCGCGCGCTTCTTCGAGACCGCCGTGAGCCAGCTCATCCGCGCCGTCCTCCAGGTCATCATCATCGCCGTCATCATGTTCGTCATCGACTGGCGCCTCGCGCTGGCGGCGCTGCTGGTCGTGCCGGCCATGCTGGTCATCACCAGCATCGTGGAGCGCCTCTCCGGGCCGGCCTTCGCCAAGATGCAGGAGGAGATCGGCGGCCTCAGCGGCTTCTACGAGGAGACGATCACCGGCCACAAGGTCATCACGGCCAGCCGTCGCGAGGAGTGGGCACGCGGGGCGAGCAAAGAGCGCGCCGATGCCGTGTTCACCGTCGGCACCAAGTCGTTCTTCCTCTCGCTGCTGCAGTTCCCCATCACCACGGCGCTCTCCATGCTGCAGATCGTCATCGTGGTGGTGGTCGGGGCGCTGCTCGTGGTCGCCGGCATGGCGGAGATCGGCGTGATCGTGTCGTTCATCGGCTACGCGGGACTGCTCACCTCCCCCCTCTCGGAGATCGCCAACCTCACCGGCACGATGCTGCAGGCGGTCGCCGCCGGCAAGCGCTACTACGAGATCATGGACCAGAAGCCCACCACGGTGGACGCGCCCGACGCGAAGCCCTTCGAGTTCACGGGCGGGCACGTCGAGTTCCGCCACGTCGACTTCAGCTACGTGAAGGGGCGCCGCATCCTCAAAGACAACACGTTCGACGCGAAGCCCGGCGAGATGATCGGCATCTGCGGTCCCACCGGCGCCGGCAAGAGCACGATCATCAACATCCTGACGCGGTACTACGACATCGACTCGGGGACGATCCTCATCGACGGACAGGACCTGGCGACGCTGACGCAGGAGAGCCTGCGTCGCCAGATAGGCACCGTGCTGCAAGAAGCGTTCCTGTTCAGCGACACGGTGATGAACAACCTGATGTACGCCCGCGAGGGCGCCACCCAGGAGGAGTGCGTCGAGGCCGCCAAGGAGGCCAACGCGCACGAGTTCATCACCAACCTGCCGCAGGGCTACGACACGGTGATGACCGAACGCGGGGCCAACCTGAGCCAGGGCCAGCGGCAGATGATCACGATCGCGCGGGCGATGGTGGCGCAGCCGAAGATGCTCATTCTGGATGAGGCCACCAGCAACGTGGACACGCGCACCGAGAAGCTCATCCAGCAGGGTCTGCAGCGCCTGATGGCCGGACGCACGAGCTTCGTGATCGCCCACCGCCTGAGCACGATACGCCCCGCCGCCAGGATCCTCGTGGTGCGGGGCGGCGCGATCGTGGAGCAGGGCCCGCACGACGAGCTCATGGCCGCGCGAGGCTTCTACTACGACCTGTACATGAGCCAGTTCAAGGGCAAGGCGCCCGCCGGGGTGGAGCTGTAGCCGCGGGCCGGCCGTGAATGTCAACCGGCATGCCGCTCACCGGCGTGACTCCGGCGTCACCTGTCCCGCCCCCGCCCTCCCGGCATGTTCCAACTTACGGTTTCAGTCAGGCGTACCTCCAACGGGACATCCAACTGAAATCCGCGGTGCGACACCGTCAGGCCCCGGCGCGACGACACCCCGATGCTGCGTCCAATCTCCACCTCGCTGGCGCCACCATCCGACCAGAGGAAGCACACACACCACTGGTCGTCGATGCCGATGCTGTAGCGGCCCGCCCTGGTCACACGACCAAGGTATGACGCGTTGCGTCATGGGTCGATGAGGCCATGCCGGGCGCCGAGGTTCGGGTCGCGACCACGATCAGACGTCTTCCCACTCGGCAAGGGACACCCCGGCCTCCCTCAACACCAGTCGCAGAAGACCCGGTCCGACGTCACCTGCATGCGGATTGGGGATCCGCACGCGGCGTTGCTCCCGGACCATGAACTGGTGTTTGCCGCCCGAGTATGGTCCTTCGAAGCCCAGCTTGCGGAGCCCGCGGACCAGCTCCGTCCGGGACGTCGACCCCAGACGCGGCATCAGGCGACGTCGAGGACCGTCAGCGTGATGCCGTCGATGGACGGGATGGGGTGGCCCATGCGCAACCCGAGAACGATCCACTCTTCGAGGACTTCCTGCAGTTCCTCGCGGCACTCTTCGAGACTGGGAGCCTGCGCCCAGACGCCGTCGAGTCCGGGGATGGCCCCGTAGAAGGTCCCGTCGTCGGGGAGAAGCTCGTAGTGGGCCCGACGCAGTGCGGCTGCGATGTACGCCGTGAGCATTGCCACCTCCCCGGCTGTGGATCCGGGCTGCTTCCTACGATAGCTCAACGCGGACCTCCAGACACTACTCGCCTCGGAGCCGACGCAGTGGGCGCAAGTCGCGCGCCCTCCGCCATGCTCCACGCAGGCTACGCCGCCATGACCAGCCATGACAGGATGACGATCGCGACGCAGAGGTGACGTTCGACGAGCGACTCGAGCTGCGCACGCGGACCTCAGGCGGCACTGAACGGCTTGATCCGCTCGATCTCAAGGCCGACCGCGCGCTCCGCGTCCCACAGGTCGACGGCACGCTGCGCGTTCAGCCAGAGCTGGGGCGAGCTGCGCGCGGGCCGGCGGCTGGGCGACCCGCCCGCCGGACAGGCGAGCGGCCCGCCGGCCTACCCGCCGAGACCGTCCGCGAGGAACTGCTCCAGCGGCATCATGTTCTCGGCGAACAGGGCGTAGCCCATCCACGTCGCCGTGGCCACGAAGTAGTCGGCGTGCAGGCGCGGCGGCAGGCGCAACAGCTCCCGGCCGAGCGCCTGCGAGGCCGGCTGGTGGTTGGCGATGACGAACAGTACCTCCGGCCGCTGCGTGAGCTCCTCGAGGCGCAGGGCGTGCATGCGCTCGGGGACGGACGGCAGCTCCAGCCGCTGCTTGATCGCGAAGATGGTGGCGAGCTCGTCGCGGAGGAGCTCGTACGGCGCCGATGTGGCGGCGCCGTCGTCCGGGGTCAGGAAGGCCTCGATATCGCGCACGTGCTTGGCGAGGCCCGGCGACAGCCTCGTGCCCTCGGGGTCCAGGGTGTGCGAGGCCAGGGCCGCATCGCCGGTCTTCATCTCCACGATCACCGGCGTGGCCACCGCGTTCCGGCGGCTGCCCCCAGCCACTGGCCAGCGCAGCCCCACCATGTCGAAGCGAAAGTCGGCGGCCCTGTCGGAGAACGCACCCGGCGACTGCGCGTACTCCACGTCCACGACGACGTAGTCCGATCTGTCCCCCGAGCGGTGCCGGTTGTTGTCGCGCACCACGGCCTGCTGGTACTCGCGCTCGATCCTCGGGGTCTTGGCGAAGCGGATGTCCATGGCCTGCTTGAGATGGGGGAACGCGTCCACCCAGGCCTCGGCGTCGTCGAGCGACTCGATGACGCTGGGCGGCCGTTCGGCCGGCGCCCAGCAGGTGTAGCCGTCGGTGCCGCCGAGATACCGCCAGTCGAACACGGCGCCGAACCGCTGCGTGCCCTTGCCGGCCGTGAGCCGCAGCAGATTGCCGCCGCGGTAGTAGATGCTCACGTAGCCGCTGCGGATCTCGAGGCTGATGGTGTCGTCGTGCCGCAGCCGCTGCAGGATCGGCCGCAGGATGCCGTGCTCGAACTGCAGCACGAAGTCGTCGCCGATGCCACGCTGTGCGAGACACTCGTTCATGACGCCCCCTTCACGACGCTCCCGCCTGCTTGACCCACACGGTGCGCACGCCTTTGCCGAGGTCGCTCAGCTTGCTGAGGTCCCTGGTGTCGAGCAGCAGGACGCGCGGCCGCCGCCGGTCCGGGACGGACGAGCGCCGCCAGGCAGACGGCGGCCGGCGCGACCGTCACGGCCGCGGCTGCCGGGAGCACCCCCCTCGAGCGTCGAATGGCGACAGACCGGTCCACGAGTCCTCCCTCCGCTGACACCCCTCTGCTGCCCGGGCGGTTCCCATGACCACCCGGGTCGCCCACGGGGCCGCCCGGCCGAGCTCGGGCCTCCCTCGAAGTGTCGACAGCCGCGAGCCGCGCCTTGAGCCGGCGCCCGCCCGGCCTCGCCGACAGCCAGGCGCCGCGGTGCGCCGGGGACGCACGCCGGCAGTGAGGCGCCGCCGCCCGCCGGGGCTACTCCTCCGACTGCGCCGTGAGCACCGCATGCACCGCCTGCACACGCTGGACGCACGACCAGTAGATGTTCAGCAACAGGCCGGGGACGTACACCGCATTGGGCAGGAACGAGAGGAAGTAGAAGTCCTTGTTGCGTGCGGCGTAGCTGCCGAAGCCGTAGCCGAACGGCTGCTGTACGAGCTCGAGGCCGTTGAGCGCCAGCGCCAGGCCGATGCCGTCCTCCTCCGACGGAGGTGCGACGGGGAACTGCTGCAGGACGAACAGGCCGTTGCCGTAGCGCGGGTGCGGCTCGGAGGAGAGCACCCGGCAGATGACGGTGAAGTCGTCGGCCACCGGCACCTGCGCGACGAAGCCGCCCTTCTCCTCGAGGCGCGCCGACGACGCCGGCGGCTGGTCGATGCCCTGCTCGAAGGCGTCTTTGAACTCCTCCGCCGTCCAGCGGCAGGGCTGCTGGCCCGGCGAGACCAGAAGGTCGAAGACGGCGCCCACGAGGGGGTCCGGCTCGGGGCGCGGGCCCTTCTCCGGATGCCCGCCGCCGGCCACCGCGCCGTTGAGCGCACCGGCGAGCTGCGGCGCGATGGCCCGCGCCTCGGCGATCTGCATCATGGCGGCCGCGCCGAGCAGCGAGCGCATCCAGGGCAGGTTCTCGTCGGTCACCGTGACCAGCGAGTGCAGGCTGAGCGTGCGCTGCTCCTCGTCGTACACGACGCCCGTCATGGCGGCCGACAGCATGAGCGCGTCGCTCAGCACGTCCGCGCCCTCGGTGGTCAGCGCGACCGAGCGCAGCAGCTCGGTCCTGACCGAGACGAGATGGCCGACCGGCCCCTCGGGCCCGGCCTGCTGGCGCCCGATCACCTCGATGGTCTGCGCCTGCATGTCCGGCCACCAGGTGAAGCCGCCGGGCGTCTCGACGGCCCAATCATCGTCAACCTGCAGCTGCTCGTCGTGGAGCCAGGCGACGGTCTGGCGGCCTGCGTCCGGCGCCGCGTCTGTCTTGTCTGCGCTCATGGGACCCCGTTCTGGGAGGACGGGCCACGCTGGCGCGGCGCGTCGGAGGGTGCGGGACTGCAGCACGCAGACTACCCGGTCACCACGGAAAGGCGCCAATCGGACGCGCGTGGCTTCTGTGCCGGCCCGCCGGACGGTAGCATCGACGCAGGGACCGTTGAGGGCGCCGAGGCGCCGGCCCGTCCGCCGGGCGGGTCCGGCCGCAGGCGCCGGCGACCGGGAGGTGCGCGATGATCGAGCAGGTCTTCTGGCGGGTGGAGCGCACGTGCACAGCCACGGAGCCGGCGGCGGAGGCGCCGCTCCCGGAGGCCGTTGACGTCGCCGTCATCGGCGGCGGCCTCACCGGGCTCTCGGCGGCGCGCACGCTGGCCGGGGGCGGGGCCTCCGTCGCCGTCCTCGAGACGCACACCGTCGGCTGGGGCGCCAGCGGGCGCAACGGCGGCCAGGTCTCGGTCGGCGGCAAGCGCGGCCCTTCCGGCTGGACGAAGGAGTACGGGCCGGAGACGGCCGCCCGTCTCTTCCAGGCCGCCAAGGACTCGGTCACCTTCGTCGACGACCTCGTCGGGGCGGAGAACATCGACTGCGGCTGGACGATGTGCGGCAAGTACGTGGCGTGCAGCCGGCCCGAGCATTTCGGCCACTACGCCGACTACCAGAAGTACCTCGCCGACACCTTCGGCTACACCGTCGACCTCGTCCCGCCCGTGCGCCAGCGGGACGAGCTGGGCAGCGACCTCTATCACGGCGGCATGCTCGACGAGCTCGCCGGCACGCTGAACCCGTACTTCTTCGCCCGCGGGCTCGCCGCCGCGGCGCTCAGGGCCGGGGCGCAGATCTTCGAGCGCACCGAGGTCCTCGCCCTCTCCCCCGCCGGCAGCGGCTGGACCGTGGAGACCTCGCGCGGGACGCTCACGGCGAGTGACGTCTTCGTCGCGACCAACGGCTACACCGGTGACGTCACGCCCGCCTTCAAGCGCCGCGTCGTCTCGGTGGGCAGTCACATCATCGCGACCGAGCCGCTCGACAGGGAGCTGGCCCTCGGCATCCTCCCCCGGCGGCGCATCTGCCACGACACGAAGAAGATGCTGTTCTACTTCGTGCTCTCGGCCGACGACCGGCTGGTCTTCGGCGGCCGGGCCGCCTGGCGCCCGCTCACCGCCATGCAGAGCGGCGCGATCCTCCAGCAGCAGATGGTGAAGTACTTCCCGCAGCTCGCATCGGCCAAGGTGGAGTACACGTGGCAGGGGCAGGTCTGCATGACCCGCGACTTCGACCCGCACCTCGGCAAGCTCGACGGCCTCTACTACAGCCTGGGCTACTGCGGGCACGGGGTCGCGCTCTCGGCCTACCTCGGTGACGTCATGGCGCGGGTCATCGCCGGCAAGCCCGAGGACAACGCCTTCCTCGAGCTCAAGCCGCTGCCCAGGATCCCCGGCCACACCGGCAACGCCTGGTTCCTGCCGGCGGCGGACGTCTACTACAGGACCTACGACCGGCTGAAGTAGCGGGCGGGCGGCCCGACTGCTCACGCCCGTCTCGCGCGTCCCACGGCGCGGCTTCCGTCACCCGGCGGACGTAGGGTGACAGTGAGGGGGCGGCGCAGCGCCCCGACGCAGGTGGAGGAGGCAGCCATCCGCTACGTGATTCACAGGGGCCGGCACGACATCGGCGGCATGTGCATCGAGGTCGCCGCGGACGACGGCACGCGCGTGCTGCTCGACCTGGGCATGCCGTTGGTGGCCCCCGACGGCGGCGACTTCCCCCGCGACACGCCGCAGCGACCGGCGGAGGAGCTGATCGCAGAGGGAGTGCTCGTCGACGTGCCCGGCGTGTTCCCACACGACCCTGCGGCCCCGGACATCGCCGCGATCGTCCTCACGCACTCCCACGCCGATCACTACGGCCTCGCGCACCACGCGCACCCGGCGATCCCGGTGTACGGCAGCGAGGGGACCATCGCGATCCTCGAGGTCGGGCGCGTGTTCTTCCCCGGGCAGCGGCTGCCGGCCGACCTGCGGGTGCTGCCGGCCGGCGAACCGCTGCGCCTCGGGCCGGCCGGCGCCGACGGGCGCGCGGGCCCCAAGCCGCACGGCGGCCTCACGGTGACGGCCATCCCCGTCGACCACGCGGCGCCGGACTCTCGGGCGCTGCTGGTCGAAGCGGACGGGCAGCGCCTGCTCTACACCGGTGACCTGCGCGCCCATGGGCGCACCGGCTTCCGCTTCGAGAACCTGCTCGCCGACGGGCGCGTGCGCGGCGTCGACTGGCTGCTCTGCGAGGGCACGACGCTGGGCTCCTCCGGCGGCTCGCACGGCCTGCGCAGCGAGGCCGGGGTCGAGGAGCGGCTGGTCGAGCTGGCCGCGACGGCGCCGGAGAAGCTCCTCGCCGTCGCCGCCTCCGGCCAGAACCTCGACCGCCTCGTCTCCTGCTTGCGAGCGGCGCGCCGCAGCCGGCGCCAGCTGGTCGTGGACGCCTATCAGGCGTACGTGCTCATGAAGCTGGCGCCGCTCTCGCGCAGCATCCCGCAGGTGAGCTGGGACGGCGTGCGCGTGAGCTTCCCGCCGCACCAGGTCGAGCGCCTGAAGGCGGCCGGGCTCTTCGGCCTCGCGCAGCAGATGAGCCGCGACGGGCGCGTCTCCAGCGACGAGCTCTCCGAGCGGCCCGGCCGCTTCCTGCTCTGCACGCGCGGCAGCTACGGGGTGACGAAGCTGCTCGACAAGGTCGGCCCCGGCAACGTCACCCTCGTCTGGTCGCTGTGGAGCGGCTACTGGGAGCGCGACGGCTGCGCCCTGCGCGAGTGGGCCGGGCGCACCGGCGCGGAGTGGCACGTCGTCCACTCCGGAGGGCACGCCTGGCCGGAGGACCTGGCGCGGCTGGTCGCAGCCGTCGCCGCGCGCGAGACCGTCTGGGTGCACACCGACTGGGACGGGCGGCCGGGCTCCTGACCGCGGCCGGCCGGGAGACATCGTCTAGCGGCCGTGACCACCGTCAGAACGCGGACGCCGTGAGGCCGCTCTGACGCGTGTACGTCATCGTCTCGTGAGGCATCCCGGACGCCTCGTGCGTGAGCACCTGACCGTCTTTGCAGCTGAACGACTCGCGGACGTTCCCGATGATGTCGCCGGAGAAGAGGACCCGCGAGCCGCTGAGCAGCAGGAAGCGGTCGCCGTAGGCGACGGTGAGGGTCAGTGGTCCGTAGGGAAGTTCGCCCCTGTACGTGCCCGTGAACGCCGACGACCCGGGCCGCCACAGCGGCGCACTCACGGATTCCTCCCACCCGGGCGCCATGAAGGTGATCTTGGTGGGCGTGAAGATCATCTTGAAGTAGCGACCCCTGGCGTCCCTGGTCGTGATCGACGCGTGCCCGTCGCGCTGGCCGATCTCGATGGTCACCGGGTCGTCCCCCGTCGCCTGGCCCAGGTCGTCGACCCACGTGCCGCCCAGCGCCTCGGGCCACGTGGACGGGGTCGGAGTGGGAGGCGCCGGGGACGGACTGCCGGTCTTGCCCTCCGTCACCGCCTGACCGCCGCACCCCGCGACGAGCGCCGACAGAAGGGCGGCCGCGCACAGAGCCAGGACGGCAGCACGGCGATCAGCGCGTGGCGACATCGGCACGACCCCTTCCCGCGTGACGCGGAGCATCTTCCCCCACCATACTCGGCACGCCGGACGGCCGTCTTGACGCCGCCCGGTTGCTCAGCTCGCCCTCTCGAGACGCTCCGCGATCCAGACCTTGATGACGGACTGCCGCGCTACGCCCAGGCGCCGCGCCTCGCGGTCGCGCGACTCGACCATCCACACAGGGAAGTCCACGTTGACCCGGCGCACGTCCCTGCGCGGACGGGCTGCGGTCGCACTGTCGAGGTCGTCGACGACGTCCTCCTCGCCGGCGTCGAACTTCTCGTCGAGCTCACTCGCTTTCAACGCACGTACCTCCGCCTCGCGCTCTGCCGACCGATGCGGTCGGGACCGCTGCGCTCAGGCTGAGACGCGCGTCAGCGTGTAGACTCGAGCCAGCTTCGTCGCCGTCAGGAGGTCTCCGCGTCTCAAGGCATCCCGGACCTCGTCGATCCTGTAGGCGTCCTCGAGCGACAAGTAGGGTGACCAGCCTTCGTCCAAGGAGACGAGCTCGACGTCCACCTCGGCCACATACTGGCCTTCGTGGACGAGCTTCGTGTACGCCTTCTTCGTCACCGTTTCCTCCGCCGATAGTCCGCCCCCCACCGCTGTGGGTCCGGCCTGTATGCAGTCACAAGGACCGCCGGGGATTCGCCGCCGCTCGGGATGCCCCAAAGCGCATGGATGGGGCCACCCCCTGCATCTGTCTGAAGCACGAGCACACACGGCCCCTTCGGATACTCAGGATAGTCCTCCACAACGAGCCCGCTGTCGATCGACGCTACGCACTCTCGCGCCGTGAGGCCGTCGGCTGCCAGCTCATCATAGCCATGATCGGACACTCTGACGTCTCCGGCTGCCACGAGCCGGAGGATCCGGACGAAGGTCTCACTCGCGGGCTGCTCATCCATTGCGACCCGAGGGTAGACGCCGTTGCAGGGAGGCGCAAGGACGACGATGCCGGGCGTCATGCGCGGACGCCGTCGGCACGCGGTCGTCGGCGTCGAGCTCCCTGCCCGTGTACTCGGCGCATGGCTCGCTCGAGCAGCAGCTGTTCTCGCCGGAGACGCCGAGGCGGTCGATGACGTAGCGCTCGTGCGAGCGCATGATCTCCGGCGTGTACCCGACCGCGGTGGGTCCGTCCCCGGCCTCGATCACGCGGGCGGCCGGGTACACCGCGCGGATCCAGCCGGCGCGCACGGCGAGCGGCACGCGCGTCGTCCCCGGGGCGTCGTAGACGATCACGACGACCTCGTCCATCTCCTCGAGGGCCGTCTGGATGACCAGCCGGTGGCCGCGGTGGAGCGGTGGAAACTTGCCGAGGGTGAGGCCGCGCTTCATGGGCGTCTCACGGCAGCACCTCCACGAGCCAGGCCTCCAGCGACGGCGCCCCGGCCGGCGCCGCGACGCCCTCGGCCGCCAGCCAGGCGAGCGCCTTGTCGGCGAGCGCCCGCCACTCGTCCTCGTGGCCCGCGAAGTCGCGGGCCAGGACCCCGACTGCGAGCAGCGTCGGCGCGACCCGGTCGAGCACGGCCGGGTCGAGACCGAGCGAGCCGAAGAGCCGGCCGCAGTCGGCCCGCGCGATGCCGATCCTGCCAAGGACCTCGTCGTCCCAGGGCCAGCTGCCGTCGGCGCGCTGCGCGCCGACCAGCCGGTACATGGGCAGCACCAGGAGATCGTCGGGCGCGAAGGCGACGTCGCCGTGCTCGCCGGATGTGGGCGGCCAGGCGTCGAGAGACCGCATCATCGCCGCCGGCTCGGGAGGGGCCGAGCTCTCGCAGAAGTCCTGAGCGTCGTAGCGCTGCGACCTCATCAGCGGCATCGCTGACGGCGCCATCGTGGCTTGCACGCCCCTCATCATGAGCGCCTGCACGCGGCCGCCTCCCCAGCCGTGCCAGTCCTCGAGCAGCGCGACCGGGATGCGGCGCAGCTCGGCGCCGCGCGCGTCGGCCTCGGCGCCCTCGCGGACCTCGACGGCCACGAAGCTCGTCTCGGACGACATCAGCGTGTAGCGCGTCGCGAGCGCGACGACCGCCTGCGCGTCGTGGCGCTCGTGACGGGCGCGCTGCCGCGAGCCGCGACGGGCGGCCGCGAAGCGGCCCTCCTCGAGGTCGCGGATCGCCTCGCGCGCCATGAGCCGCGGCACGGCGGCGTCGGGCACGGCGGCGGCGACATCGACGGCCGCCGCGAACCGGACCTCGCCGTCCGGGCCGGTCGCGACCAGCGCGACCTCGACCGGCCCGGAGCTCTCGCTCCGCCCCGTCAGCTCGCCGGCCGGCACGCGCCCGTAGACCGTGAGCGGCGAGCCGGGGTACAGCGGCGGGAGCACCGCCGGGGCCGCCAGGTCGACCGGCAGACCGGCCCAGTCCACCTTGACCTGGCGCAGCCCGCTGGTCGCGAGCCGGCTCATCTGGCGCATCACGACCGGCTCGATGCGCTCGTTGGGGTGCACGTACTCGGCGTGGCCGTTCCCCGCCCGCGCGACCCCGTTCACGAGCACGTCACTCGCTCCGTAGCCCACGCCGATGGTGAACACCGCGACCGTGTCGGCGTGACCGCGGACCAGCTCCACGACCTCCTGCTCGTTGCCGACCTCGCCGTCGGTGAGGAGCAGCACGCGACGCGGCAGCTCGCCCGCCGGCCGCGCCAGGACCTCCCGCAGCGGAGCCGTGATCTCGGTGCCGCCGAGGTCGGCGTCCCAGCGCCGCACGGCGTCGCGCGCCGCGTCCAGGTTGGCGTCGTCGTACCGCACCGGCCCACTGAAGAGGCTCTCGAACCTGCTCCCGAACCCGTACACGTTGAACGTGTCGCCCGCGTGCAGCGACCCCAGCGCGAGCAGCAGCGCGTTGCGCGCCTGGGCGATGCTCGACCCGCTCATGGACCCCGAGCGGTCGATGAGGAAGACGGCATCCACGGGCTCGCGCGTCTTCGTCACCGGCGGCACGACGTCGAGCGCGACCACGTAGTCGCCCTGCTCGTCGCGGACCACCTGCGCGGCCGTCGGTCCGGCGTCGGCCAGCGTGAACGACACCACGACGTCGCGGTCGAGCTGCACGTCGGCGCCGCTGAGCTCCACCGTAGCCTTCGTCCCCGCCATCCCGACCTTGACCGGGTGCGACGGACACTCCACGCCGACCACCTCGCTCGCCCCCTCGAACTCCACGCGCAGCGCGAGACCGTAGGGCACCCCGCTGGGCACTGTGGGCGGGTTGAGGTGATCGAACTCCGCCGGGTCCATGCTGCGCAGCTGCGCCTCGGGGATGTACCGCGGCGCTACGGTGGTCGGGATCTTGAGCCGCATCTGCTCGCCGTGGCGCTCCAGCGGCGCCACGTACTTGAGGGTGACAACAGCCTGCTGCCCGGGCAGCAGGTTGCCGATGCTGGCCGTGAACAGGTTGGCCCTGTCCTGATCGAGCAGGTAGGCGCCGTGACCCTCGGCCATGGCGCGGTCGTACTCCTCGAAGGCCTTCTCCTTCTCCTCGACGCGGCCGACGACACGCTTCTCGCCGATCACCGCCTCGAAGCCGTACACCGCCGCCAGCTCCTCAAGCGGGAAGCTGTAGACCGCCTCGACCGGCACCTTCTCGCGGTTGACGTACCGCTGCGCCACCGTGACCGCGCTCGCCGTGCCGCGCGCGGCGACGTCGATGCGCACGCCGGTGAGCGGCACGCTCTCCGCGCCGAGCGGCCGGCCCGTGCCCTCGGCGACGGCCATCAGGCCGCTTCTCGTCTCCGTCATGACTCCTCCTCCGGGTCTTCTTCAGTGTGCGTCTGACCGCCGTCGCCGGCGGCGCCCTGACCAGGTCCGCCGTCGCCGGCGATGCCCCCTTCCTGCGCACCGGCGGCCGCAGCGCCACGCGCGGACGCGCCCGCGGACGCGTGAGCCTTCAGTGCGCCGGTGACGGCCTCAGTCAGCTCGGCCACGAGCGCCGGCGTGATCGCGGGCCCGCCGGGTGACAGCTCCAGTGTGACGTTCTCGGCGAGACGCACGCGCATCACACTCATGATGGACGGGGTGACGGACGGAAGAACGGCGGCACCCGGGCCGGGCCGAGCGGTGGTCGCGGCTGCCGAGGTCGCGGCAGGCGCGGCGGCAGGTTGCACGGTGCTCGCCGAGCCGTCGCCACCCAGCGCCGGCGCCCGCTGCGCCCGCTCCATGTCCGCCAGCGGCACTCCCATCCCCTGCAAAGCGCGCACTTCCAGGATCTGACGCGCGTGCCGCTCGTCGTAGTGGCGCCCGCGGCCCCGGCCGAGAGGAGGGTCGATGAGCCGGCGCTGCACGTAGAAGTGCACCGTGCGCCGGCTCACCCCCGTGAGCTCGGCCAGCTCGCCGATCGAGTAGCGCCGTCCGTCCATGGCCCCTTCATTCCCTGACTGACAGTTACTGTAACATTCACTGTCAATAAACAGGGTGTGCACCGGGGCGGACTGCGAACGGATGGAGATCTGGCGCCAGGTCCTCAGGCGAACGTGCACGCCGGCATGCCCCGCGCCCTGTGCAAGCATCGGGACAGGTCGTGCACTCCAGGTCCTCTTGCCGGATCTCGCCGGTCGCGGCAAGACGAAGCAGGCGGTCGGTGGCACCGAGGTCAGGGCCTCCCAAGGCGGCTCATCGATACACGGCCGGACCGGCGAGTCGCCGGGGCTGCTATCGTCTTGCGGCAGCGCCGTACTGTTACGCGATCAGCTCGCGGCTGGTGCGGCAGACCGCCTGGCTCTCCAGCACGGCTCTGAGCTCCGGCCTCTCGCGCAGCAGCCGCATGAGG
>Ga0172371_10000998_pt1 | contig 44738 bp, 31 predicted proteins | sample Lak12m_FD_114543 | JGI IMG/M metagenome (GOLD analysis project Ga0172371, IMG submission 114543) | Freshwater microbial communities from Kabuno Bay, South-Kivu, Congo - kab_022012_12m | ecosystem: Environmental > Aquatic > Freshwater > Lake | place: Democratic Republic of the Congo: South-Kivu... | reverse complement strand
TTGCACCCCATCAGTCCGAGCGCAGCTACCGCACATCCCGCCAGCCAGGTCGTCTTCATGCCTCCTGTGCTCCCTTCATCCGTTTCGTGAGCCACCCTGTGCCGAATGCGAACAGCCGCCATCCGCGCTGGGGGGCACATCCGGCACCCCGCACGGATGGCGGGAGGTCTCGCCCTGAGACCGAAGCCGTTCGCTCAGTCCCCGCACGGCGGCCTCCGGGTCGGAGCAACCATGCACCATCACTTGGCCGTCGGGGTAAAGACACAGGCGCCATCCCTCGAGCTGGGCTTCCCGTAACAGACCCAGGTCACGAACGGCAAGGCCGGCCGCGGACAATGCCGCGACCGCCGCACCCGGGACCACCCCGATGGTCCCCCAGAATGCCGGGGCCAGCCGTACGGCGTCCTGCCCGCAGACCGATTCGGCCACAACCTGTGGCGGAGCTGCCAAGAAGGCGAAGTCCCGGCGCTGGCAGCACGGGCAGTCGGGTACGGCTGCCAGACGCAGGGGACGGCAGCGCGAGGACCACAGGTCCAGGTGCAGCAGTTCTCCGCGTGGGGGCACTCCGAGGATGAACTGGCAGGCGAGGGTCACTTGGTGTGCCACCGCCGCGGCCACGGTGGTGGCGAGAACGCCCTCGGTTCGGCAGGTCGAGACGGCAGCTTCGGGCGGCGGCTCGCGGAAGAGGCAACGCAGGCAGGGCCCTCCAGTGGGTCGGACCGGCAAGACCATGGCCGTGGTCCCGGCCACGCCGGCGTATACCCAGGGCACACCTTGGCGGACGCAAGCGTCGTTGAGTGCATAGCGCGTTGGGAAGTTGTCCGTGCCGTCGAGGACGACATCGATGCCCTCCAGGCAGTTCCCGACCGTGGTGGCGTCCAGCGTCTGGACCAACGCCTCCGTACGCACTGCCGAGTTGATCGCCTTGAGCCGCCGAGCCGCCGCGATGGCTTTGGGTGCGCCGTCGTTGGCGTCAGCCTCGGTGAAGAGAACCTGCCGTGAGAGATTCGACCACTCGACGGTATCCCGGTCTATCAGCCGCAGGCGGCCGATGCCCATGCGGGCCAGGAGCTCCGCCTGCATGGAACCGAGCGCACCGCAGCCCACGATCAGGGCCGCTGCCGACCCCAGGCACGCCTGCCCGCTCTCGCCGACTTGCGGCACCCGCATCTGGCGCGAATAGCGTTCCTGGAGGGATGCTGTGTCCATGGCTATCCGTGGGTCCTCAGCTATGCCCGGGAGCGGCTGCGGCCGCCGCATCGATCCAGCCGCCCCCCAGAACACGGTCCCCGCTGTAGAGCACCAGAGCCTGGCCGGGAGTGACCGCCGACACCGGACAATCGAAGGCGGCATCGACCACCGAACCGTCGGGCGTGCTCAGCCGGATCGACGCCTGGATTGGCGTCTGCCGGTAGCGCGTCTGCACGAGGCAGCGCGCTGACGGCAGATCCTGCGCATCGGTCAGCCAGCGCATGCCGCTGGCCCGGCAGGCACCGGCCGCCAGGCGGGTGGGATCGCGCGTGAGCTCGACCTCGTTCGTCTCTATGTGCCGTGCGCGCACCCAGAAGGGCCCGCCGGATAAACCCAAGCCACGCCGCTGCCCAACCGTGAACCGGTGGATGCCCGCGTGGGTTCCGAGTCGCCGACCGTCATCGCCCACCAGATACCCGTGGGGCATGGCAGGACCGAAGCGCTGGCGCAGGTACTCCGGGAAGCTGCCGGCGGCGGAGACGAAGCAGACATCCTGGCTCTCCGGTTGGCGGGCGTTGACGAGCCCGGCCTCCTCGGCCAGGCGACGGACCTCGGTCTTGCGCAGCCCGCCGAGGGGGAAGCGTGTGCGCGCAAGCTGGTCCCGGCTCAGTGCAAAGAGGAAGTAGGACTGGTCCTTGGTGTCATCCACGCCCCGGCGCAACACCGGCTCGGCGGGGCTGCCCTCGACCCGCGCGTAGTGTCCGGTGGCCACTAGCTCGGCGCCAAGGTCGTCGGCAACCTTCAGGAGTCGCTCGAACTTGATCGCCGCGTTGCACCGGACGCAAGGGTTCGGTGTGCGGCCGTGTCGGTACTCGTCCCAGCTCGGGGCCAGGACACTCCTCGCGAACTCGTCCGCCACGTCCAGAATGTAGTGGTGGATGCCAAGCTGCGTGGCAACCTCTGCCGCCACGGCTGTCGTCGCCAGGCCGCAGCAGGAACGGCTGTGACCGCTCAGGGGCTCGGAGCAGGCGTGCAGCCGCAAGGTCACTCCGACGACATGATAGCCGGCGCGCTGCAGCAGCAGTGCCGCCACAGCGGAGTCGACGCCGCCGCTCAGCCCCACCACTGCCGTGTGCCGGGAGCTCATGGTGCGGAGAGCCTCTGCACGACGTCGGCCAGGGCGTGCAGCGTCGCGTCGATGTCGTGAGTCGTCGTGCCCCGTCCGAGCGAGAAGCGCACCGCGCTGAGGGCCAGTTCGGGACGAGCACCCATGGCCGTGAGTACATGGGGCGGGGTTCGCTGCGATGCCGTGCATGCCGAGCCGGTGGAGACCGCGATGCCCAGCACGTCGAGGTTCATGGTCAGGGCTACGGCATCAATGCCCGGGAAGCTGGCATACGTCGTGTTCGGAAGCCGCTCTACGCCCTCGCCGTGGATGCAGACACCGGGGCACACCAGGCGCAGTCCCTGCTCGAACCGGTCACGCAGAGTGCCCATGGCCCGCCGGTCGACGTCGAGTCGCGCCGAGGCCAGGCCACAGGCTGTCCCGAGGCCGGCGATCCCAGGGAGGTTCTCGGTCCCCGCCCGTCGGTTGCTCTCCTGGTGGCCGCCGTTGAGGAGGGCCGGCCATTCCCGTCCCTTCCGCACGTAGAGGAAGCCGACACCCTTGGGCCCATGGAGTTTGTGGGCCGAGGCGGAGAGGAAGTCCACACCCAGGTCAGCAACCACCACCGGGACACGGCCAAGGGCCTGCACCGCGTCCGTATGCACCGGGATACCGCGCGGACGAACGGCCGCCGCGATCTCGCGAACCGGCTGCAGCACACCGGTCTCGTTGTTCGCGAGCATGACCGACACGAGCGCGGTGTCAGGCTCCAGCGCGGCCACAACCGCAGCCGCCTCGACCCGGCCACATCGGTCGGGCGCCACGCGCGTCACCCGCCAGCCGGCCGCCTCGAGTACCTCGCACGGGCGCAGGACGGCCTGGTGCTCGATGGCGGTGGTGACCACATGCCGCGGTCCTCCGGCCGCAGCCGGAAGCCCCAGCAGCACCTGGTTATCGGCCTCGGTGCCGCCGCTGGTGAAGACGATCTCCTGGGGGTGCGCGCCGATCAGCCGAGCGGCTTCGGTACGAGCACGCTGCAGGACAGCCCGTGCAGCCTGTCCACCAGCATGCAGGCTGGATGGATTGCCCCAGGTCGCCTCCAGGCAGCGCGTCACGGCGGCAACGACCTCTGGATCGGGACAGGTCGTGGCATTGTGGTCAAGGTAGATCATCTGGGCTCCCCTTCAGCCGCCCACCCCCTCGAACAGCACCGTGGAGAGGTACCGCTCGCCGGCGTCCGGCAGGATCACCACGATGGTCTTGCCGGCGAACTCGGGCAGCTTGGCCAGACGCACCGCCACCGCGGTCGCGGCACCGCAGGAGATGCCGACCAGGAGCCCCTCCTCCCGCGCCAGGCGCCGAGCGAACTCGACGGCCTCGGCACTGGTGACCTGCTCGACCCGGTCTACGATGGACAGGTCCAGGGTGTCGGGGACGAAGCCGGCGCCTATGCCTTGGATCTTGTGCGGTCCGGGTTTCAGTTCCTGCCCGGCCCGTTTCTGTGTGAGGATTGGACTCTCGGCCGGTTCCACGGCGACCGACAGCATCGGCTTGCCGCGTGTCTTCTTGATGTAGCGCGAGACGCCCGTGATCGTGCCGCCCGTGCCGACGCCCGACACCAGCACATCGACGGCACCGTCGGTGTCCGCCCAGATCTCCGGCCCCGTCGTCTGCTCGTGAATCGCCGGATTGGCGGGGTTCTTGAACTGCTGCGGCAGGAAGTGGCGCTGCGGGTCCGAGGCGGCGATCTCCTCGGCGCGGCGGATGGCGCCCTTCATGCCTTCCGGCCCAGGCGTCAGGATGAGGGTGGCACCGAAGGCGGCCAAGACGCGCCGCCGCTCGATGCTCATGGTCTCGGGCATGGTCAGGGTCAGCTTGTAGCCGCGGGCGGCGGCGACGTAGGCCAGGGCGATGCCGGTGTTGCCGCTGGTCGGCTCGATGATCTCGACGCCCGGCTTCAGGACGCCGCGCTTCTCGGCGTCCCAGATCATGGCGGCGCCAATGCGGCACTTGACCGAGTAGGCCGGGTTGCGGCCTTCGATCTTGGCCAGGACCGTGGCCGGTGCACCGTCGGTGACCCGGTTGAGCCGCACCAGGGGCGTGCGGCCGATGGACTGCGAGTTGTCTGTGTAGATAGTGCTCATTGTGTCTGTCTCCGGGAGGTCTCGTGGTCGTCGGGCGTGCCCGCCCCGGGGGACCGCTTCCGGCCGTCCCCGAGGTGGGCGCCGACGGGTCACACCGCCCCCTGCCTCAGTGCCTGATCGATGTCCGCCTTGATGTCTTCGACGTCCTCCAGCCCGATGGAAAGCCGGATGTAGTCCGCCGTGACGCCGGTGGCCCGCTGCTCGTCGGCGGTGAGCTGCTGGTGGGTGGTCGAGGCCGGGTGGATCACCAGGCTCTTGGCGTCGCCGATGTTGGCCACGTGCGACAGGAGCTTCACCGAGTACTCCAGGCCCACAGCCAGCCAGGAGAAGGGCAGCACGTCGAGGTTGGCGAACCAGGTGAGGTCGTGGTCGTCGTCGTGGCCGAAAACGCCGGTCACCAGTTCGTCGGTGTAGAGCAGACCGCCGGAGAGCAACACCGGCCGCGGCAACTGCGTGATCAGCTTGGTCGCCACGAGGTAGGCGTCCCAGCCGGCGTCGTCGAAGTCACCCGTCTCGGCGTCGGTGGTCTTCCACAGACCCCCGACGGAGACGGCCGGGATGAGCTTGTTGTCGCCGTAGTTCTCCGGCAGCAGCAGGACCTTGGCGCCGTAGTTCTGCTTGTGGATGTTGTCAGCGCCGTCCGGCGCGATGATCTCGTAACCGTACGAGAGTTCCAGGCGCTTGAAGAAGGTCTCGGACACGCCACCCGCCACCCAGTCCACATCCACGTCGCCGAGATGCACGTACCAGGCCCCAAGCTGGGGCCGGCTCAAGGCCAGGTGCAGCCCGCCCTTGTCCTGGTCCTCCTCCGCGTTCTGCCCGGACGGGTAGGCCAGCGGGTTGAACGCTACGCCGCCCACGCCCTGCAGGTTGTTCAGAGGTACTCCCGCGAAGCTCAGCCCGGCACCTAGCACCAGGGCGCTCACAGCCACACGAATCGCGTTCTTTCCACGTTCCGTCGTCATCGCCGTCACTCCTAGTCGTCCTGGGGGGCGCGAGCCCCCGCCCACATGCTCAACAGGGGAATCCGTCGTCAGTGCAGCGCTCTGGGGTCCGACCGTGAGCGGGCGCAGCGCCTGCGCCCACCTCGGAGGTGCTCTGTCACCACCTCCGACTCACGGTCGGCAGCGACAGGCGCATCGCCGGCTCAACGGAACCGGAGGCGAGGCCAGGGGGACGGGCGGCTTGGGCTGCAGCTCAGCGGCAGAGCCTGCCGACCACAGGGGAAGCCCAGGAACCCGGCCAGAACCAGGTACAGTCACCGCACCCCTCCGTGCAGAAGCTGGCACCGCATCGGTGGGGGCCACACTCCAGCCTGGGGTGCGAGTACGGATATGGGCTGCTGCGTCCGTCATTGGGTGTGTCTTCACCGACTCCGAGCACCACTGCACAGTCACGCAACGGCGCCCAAGATAAGCAATCTAATCGAGTTAGTCAAGAATGACGGCGCAAGAAAAGTACGGGCAGGGAGCGCTGAGCACGGTACCGCCCTCACGGGCCATGCCCTGGCGAGCCTCAGATGGTGAACGTCGGCACGTAGCCGGAGCAGCGTTGCTGCTCCTGGTCGACCAGATCCTGGAAGGTGGTGGTGGTGTAGATGGCGCTGACCGCGTCCTGAACGCGCTGCCAGAGCGGCAGGAATACGCACTGCCCGTCGAGCGGACAGTGGTGTTTGCCCCCGGGGGTCAGGCAGTCTACTGGCCCGACCGGGCCCTCGACGAAGCCGAGGAGCTCGCCGACTGTGAGGTCCTTCGGCGGCCGCGTGAGACCGTAGCCGCCATCATGGCCGCGTTTGGCCTCGACAAAGCCGCCCTGTTTGAGCTGATGCAGGATGATCCCCAGGAACTTCGGGGGGATGGCCTGGGTCTCGGCGATCTGCGGCGCTCGGAGAAGTCCCTGGCCATAGTGCCGGGAGAGCTCGAAGATGGCGCGAAGGGCGTACTGTGATCTCTGCGATATCAGCATACGGCTCACCTGCGTAGGGCACCGCCCCAAGCAGTGGGCTTGGTTCCAGCGGCGCCGGGTTGGCGCAGAGGAGCCAGCCATCCGGGTGGTCCCCGCACCGTGCGGCGGCCCCGAGTGCGGCGCCTGGCATCGCCGCTGCCGGGCTCAGGCCAATGGGAGGGGCCCGGACAGGTGCTCCCCTCCCAGCGTCTCATTCATGCTGCCGGTGCGGTACCCCTGAAGATCGAGGGTCACGTAACGGAACCCGCTCTGCTTCACTCCCGCCACGGTCTCCGCCGCTCTGGCGAGCACCGCCGGGAAGGCGGACGGACTGACCTCGATACGCGCCACGGTGCCGTGGTAGCGCACCCGCAAGGCCCCCGGCACCGCGCCACGCAGCACCTCTTCGGCGCGGTCGATGACGGAAAGTCGTTCCGCGGTGATCCTCTCACCGTAGGGGAATCGCGAGGCCAGGCAGGCGTAGGCCGGCTTGTCCCACGTCGGCAGACCCAGATCACGGCTCAGGCGCCGGAGCTGGCGGCGGGCGGAGTTCAGGGAGCTGCAGTAGTCACGGTGGGGCAGGGCCAGGCTCTGGGCCAGGCCGGCCAGGTGGCGGTCGTGGGCGCCCGGCTTGGGCGAGCGGCCGGGATGGAAGTCTTTCATCTGGATCGGAACACTCTGGGCCGCCGGGTCGCCGCCACCACCTGGCATGGGTGCATCCTCCACGTTGCGTGAGGAGACAGTACCATGGGTGGCGTTCGCGCGCAAGCGTGCCAAGGATGAGGAAGAGGGCTCTCATCACGCCAAGGCGCGGGGACACCAGGGAAGCAGGGCAGAGAGGGTAACGTAACCGGGGCACCGCTGGCCATGCTGGTAGGGGTTCGCCGTTGACCGCCCGCTCTTCGTCTGTCTCGCCCCTTTGCGTCTTGGCGGCCTGGCGTGAGGTACGGCCTGGGGTCCCTCGGCCGCTGGCGTCGTAGCGGGTGGCGTCGTAGGGCTCCGCGTCCTCGGCCAGGTAGAGCAGTTCGAGTTGGAGGGGGACCGTGTACTGCAGGGGCGGCGGGGCGCGGGATGGTGGCGGATCGGTCCACAGGCCGCAGTGGCGCAGGATCCTCTCCACGGTGGTGGCCTGGTCGCGCCGCTCGATGAAGGCGATGATCTTCATGGTGCTGCCGCACTTGGGGCACAGCAGCGGGTCGACCTCGTACACCCGGCGGATCAGCTCGGCCCAGCGCATGCGGCGGCGGTGGACCCCTGGTGAGGCGTCGACAGGTTGGGCTGGGGCGGCGCGGTGGTCTGCCTGGGCCTGGCGGGCCTGCTTGGCGCGCAGCCCGTGCGGGTGCCAGTGGGCGAGTTCGCCGAAGGTCTGCAAGGCAGTAGTCATGCCGGGATGAAGGCCGTCGCAGGCGAACGCCGCCGCATAGGCATCACGGACTGTCTCCCAGGCCAGCAGCGGCAGTGCCGAGAGCAGGTCGCGGTAGCGGCGGAAGTAGGGCCGCAGGTTCCGTGGCACCGTGAAGACGAACTGCCGGTGCGGGACGGGCGCAGACCTCTTCGGCCACATGCATTCCGGTCAGCAGGGCCTGCTTCTGGTGGCAGGAGGGGCAGAGGCAGCGTTTCCGGCAGGAGAGGGCGACGAAGAGGTCGTGACCGCACTTGGGGCAGTGCACCCGCGCGAAGCCTTCGCGCAGGTCGCCGCACTTGAGGCAATCCGCGACGGCCCGGGCGATAGCCGGCCGCCAGGGCCCGTAGCGCTCCGCGTACTTCTCGGCGTAGGTCTGCTCGAACTCGGGGAAGTGCGTGTCGAGGAGCTGGTAGAGCGGCGAGGTCTGCGGACTCCGCGGTCGGTAGACGGACTGGTGTTCATCGCCAACGCAGGACATAGAAACACTCCTTGGACGTCAGTTGGAGCAACTGAAGTCTACTACTTACCAGCTATCATGACGGTGTCTTTGGGTGGTGTATTGGCGGGATGTGGGGGGCTAGCCGGGCCAGGGGCTGCCACGTGGGCCCGTGGTCGGGGACGACGTGACGCACAGGGGAGGCGCCGGCAAGGGACCGACGAAGGAGCGCGAGCAGTGAGTAAGAGCACGAGGGAAGCGGGGGACCGGGCCGCGGTACCCCCGGCGGCGGCAACAGGCTCGGCAGGCGTGGCTACGGCCTTCTTACCGGCAGTCTTGAGTGGGAAGTCGCGGGCGAAGGCTGGCGTGCTGCGCATGGCGCGCCAGAGCGGCGAACGTGGGGGGGGTATGCCCGCGCTTGGTCCAGGTGACCGGGTAGGCGGTGTGGCCGATCGCCACCGTACTGGCCTTGGCGTCGTACTCCCAGCCGTACTTCGCTGCCAAGCCGTCGAGGCTGTCGCGCGAGATGACTGCCGCCATGTCTGCTCCTCCACACCGGCTTGCGCGCTGTCGTGGACAAAGGCGACAGCTCAGGAAGCCCGAGGGCCAACCGGAGCACGGTACGCGCACAGCCACCGGTTTACAAGGCGCCCTGTTGCCTCTGCGCCATTCCGAGCCTTCATTGGATCGCGGTAGGGACCCGGTTGCCCCGGCCCCCCCCCGCACAGGTCCGGACGTGAGGATCATAGGGCGCTTGCCTTGATCTGGCGGCAGACCGGGCACCGGAACCGGGTGTCGACGGCCAGGACTGAGTGAAACCCATCACCCACCGGCTCAGCCGGTGGACTCCGCCGCCTCGGGCCTGAAGCTCACCACCACCGTGACACTGCTGGAGGATGGCACGGCCCGCTTCGAGGAGTTCAGTGGCCAGGCGTTCGGCCAGGCCGCAGGGTGGTGATGAGGGAGCCGACCGAACCGCCGGCACGCCCAGCCCCGCCGCCACCACCCGGAACACGCTCGACAGGGGGCTGCCGACGGTCCTACCCAGCCAACGTGACAAGTTGACAAGATCAGCGCCTGGGGGTAGAGTCTGTGCAGATACGGGGTATTGGCATCGGGGCCCGGAGTCACCATGAAAACACTCACCGTCGGGGAACTCAAGGCCCGCTTCGCCGACGTCCTCAAGGAGGTCCAGGGCGGACAAGCCGTGGCGGTCAGCTACGGGCGCCGGCGCCAGCGTATGGCGGTCATCGTGCGGTACGACCAGTATACGGGGGCCCAGTCCAGGGAACTGGGGGTGCTTGAGGGGAAGGCCTCGTACCGGATCGCCCCTGACTTTGCCCTATCCGACGAGGAGCTCCTGTCGCCGTGACGTTGCTGCTCGACACGCACGCGTTCCTCTGGGCGGCCATGGACCCACAGCGACTGAGCGGGACCGTGAAGGCCACCCTCCGCGAGCCAGGCAGCGACGCGCGGGTCAGTTGCGTGTCGTTCTGGGAGATCTCACTCAAGCTCGCCGTCGGTAAGCTCGAACTGACCGGGACCACGCCCGAGGCGCTGCCCGACGTGGCCCGCCAGATGGGATTCGAGGTCGTGCCCCTCGCCGAACGTGAGGCCGCCTCGTTTCATCTGCTGCCGCGGGAGCTGCACCGGGACCCGTTCGATCGGATGCTGGCGTGGCAGGCCATCTGCCACGGCTGGACACTCGTCTCACGGGACCCGGAGCTGCGCGGGTACTCAGAGCACGGCCTGCGCTTGCTCTGGTGAGGCTACTGCTGCGGCCGGGTGTAAGGGCAGGCCATCAGGCACATCTCGGCCACGCAGGGCCGGATCTTGAGCACCTTGTCCTGGTGCTTCATGCCCTCCGCCAGGGCCGCGGCGGTGATGTCGCCGGGAACCGGGACGGCGCTCTGCGAGCCGGTGTATTTGACGCCCTCGTCCTGGACCAGGCCGTAGCGCAGGGCCCAGTCGCAGCGGCGCTGCTCCACAGGGCGGAAGGCCAGCTTCCTGCGGCCGATGGTGACGCTGGCCGGCTTGCGGAAGGCGTCTACGGTGCAGTGCGTGGTGCAGCGCGTGCAGCCCGCTTCGCACTCCGTGCGGAGGCCCTTGAGGTCAGCCAGCGCGTCCTCGGTCAGCTCCCCATCCGTGACGATCGCCACATAGCGCAGGTTGGTGCCGTACTGCGGGTTCCGCACGAAGCCACCCTGGGTGAGGGTGCCCAGGCCGGCGGCCACGGCCGCGAACCGATTGCTGAAGGCGCTGGGGTGCTGGCCGCGCGGGTTGGCGGCCAGAGAGCCCGTGCCGCAGAGGTCATCGGTCACGGTGCAGCGCAGGCCCCAGCCCCGCAGGATCTTTGTCAGACTGGTGACGGCCTGGCGCAGTTGCCGGTGGCTCTGGTGCAGGGCAAACGCATAGGGCCCAATGGCTTCCGCCGGCGGCTTGGCCATGCGCTCGACGCTCTCCCGCGGTACGCGGATGCCGAGGACGATGACGGAACGGGCCCCCGCGAGGTGGTCGCCAGGGCCCTGCACCACGCGCCGGCTTTCGGTCACATCTGCCCCCGACGAGAGCCACAGCCGCCCGGTCTCTTTCGCGTTCAGCAACAGCTCCCCGTCGAACACCGGCCGGAGTTGCTCGGCAATGGCCTCCAGGCGCGCCGCCGAGCTCACGCCAACCACGTCGGCGCCCAACTCCAGGGCCAGACGCTTCACGGTGGCCGTCCGGTCGAAGGACGGCGCCAGAGGACCATAGGTGGCCTGCCGGCGTGTCGGCGCCAGCCGGGCGCTGGTCAGGGCGAAACAGGGGTACGTGCCGGGGCGGTCCTTGAACAGCGTCGCGCAGTAGTCTTTGACCTGGATCGCCGCGGTGCGGCCGGGCTCAGCCTGGACGCTGGCGACCATGTAGGGGGCGCCGCTGTAGCCGAGCTTCTCCAGGGCCGAGGCGGTGTAGAAGGCGCACTTGCGGCCGAGGTAGCCCATGGAGTACCCGAACTCGGTCTGGTTGCGGGCGCCCGCCTTGGGCGTCACCGGCGGCCGGTCCACGGCAAACAGCACGATGGACTGCACATCCGGCAGCAGGGGCTTCAGCGACATGCCGCGGGCCTCCCAGTCCGCCGCCGACTCGATGACCACCTCGTCGGCGCCCCAGCCGATGGCCTGGGCGATGAGGCGTTCCTGCTCGCCCCGCGTGGGCTCCGGCGAGGCCGGGGTCGCCTCCTTTATGCGGATAGGGGCCGTGCTGTACGCCTTGTTCCACGAGCGCTTGGCCTTAGGGAGGCAGAACTTGAGGCAGTAGCCCATGGTCCCACCCCGCAGCCCGTGGGCCGCCACCGCGTCCAACGTGTTGGCCTCGGTCACCGCCTCCGGCATCTCCAGGTCCACGCTCAGCCCGAAGTGCTCTGCCCAGGCACAACGCCAGAGGTTCTTGTCGGCAAAGGTGAACCGGTGCCCCTCGATCTCCAAGGCGACCTCGCCTACCACCTCGTCGCTGATGGCCTTGGTGGGGCACATCTTCACGCACATGCCACAGCGGTCGCACAGCGTGTTCCCGGGCAACAGAGGCGTCGGGTCCAACGGTGCGTCGGTGATGATGGAGACGAAGCGGTTGCGGGTACCGTACTCGGGGGTCATGGCCAGGCCATTGTAGCCCATCTCGCTCAGGCCGGCAGCCACCGACGCGTAGATGTGGCTCATGTCAGGCGCAAAGGTGGCCTTGAGGTCCTTGTAGGGCCGGTAGCGCCAGATGTTGCTGGCGGTGATGGGTACCGCACGGTACCCGGCATCCTCGAAGAAACGCCCCAGGGTGTAGCTGATCACGTCGAGCTGGTCGTTCATCAGAAGCTGGAACAGGTAGCTGCCCTGGTCGTGCGGCGAGGACTCGCCCCCCATCTCGATCATCCCATCCGTGTGATGGATGGCGCACACCAGCACCGAGCGGGCCGTCGGCATGATGCCCCTGGGGCTCATCAGCGGGGGCGCCTTGTCCCAGCGCTCGATGCTCCCCACCCCCACCAGGTCTGCCCCCAGCGCAAACGCTTTGCTCTTCGCCAGCGCCGTCAGCCGTGTATCCGTCATCATCCGTCCTTCCGCCTTGAGCCTTCCGCCTTGAGCCCCTGCCGCCCGCCATAGCTCACTCGTCGTGGATCGCCGCCCCCTCGTGACTCCCCGCCCGCGCCAGCGTCTCTCCCAGCCTTGCGGCACCGCTGCGCAGGCCGGCAAGCAGGTGGTCCCGCTCACCCGGTCCGTAGCGGAAACCGGGCAGGAACGTCCCCACCGCCGCGAGCAGGCTGCCGTTCCCGCTGAGCACCGGCACCGCCAGCGAGGCAACGCCATTCCCCTGGTCCTCGGCGCCGTGCGCCTCGCGGACGGCGGCCAGGACCGCGGCCAGAGCCCGCCGCGACGTGACGCCAGGCCAGGCCCCGGCCGTGGGCAGCCCCTCGGCCTGCAGAACCTGCGCCAACTCGTCCTCGCCGCAGAAGGCCGCCAGCACCCGCCCCGTGACCGTCGACCAGATCGGCCGATCACCCCCGTCTGCCGTACGAGCATCCACCCGAATGGCCTGCGTGCCGCTGGCCCGCGCCACCACCCGCCGCCGCCCAGCCACCAGCACCGCCACCACCACCGCCTCCCCAAGGGCTACCGAGATCTCCGCCGCCACCGTGGTCACCGCCACCACCCCTGCGTCGCCCAGCAGCGCCTGGCGCCCGATCTGCGGTACCTTCCAGCCCGGCCGGTAACGACCATCCCCCACATTCCCCGCGAACCCGCATACGCAGAGCGTCTTGAGCAGGTTGTGCGCCGTCGACCGCTTCAGCGACAGCCGCTCCGCCAGCACCGCCAGCGGCACACCGTCCCGCCCCGCCTCCGGACCGCACAGGATCTCCAACAGGTCCAGCCCCTTCCTCAAGGACTCGACCGGCACCCGCACTCTAGCCATTGTCTCGTTATCATTCATTATAGTGGAACGATGTTGCGTAATGTAGTACGGATGGGGAAGCGATGCAAGCGGCTGACCGGTGGAGCCTCACTCGACCTGGAAGGTGGCCTCGGTTTCGAGCCCGACCTGTGGCACCCGGGCAACGACGCGCCAGGTGCCACGTCGGGCGTTGATGGGGAGGGTCTCAGTGACCCTGCAGCGTCCGTCCCCGGTAGCTCGTGCTCCACCGAGCCGACCGTGGACGTTGCCCTCCGGGTCGGTCACGGTCAGGTCGACCAGCCACACTCCGGGGACACCCAGATCCACATCGTAGGCCAGCGTCCCGCCGCGCGGAACGGCGGGCGGAGGGGACCGCAGCCGCAGCGCCTTCGGGACGCGGGGGTAGAGGGCCACGTAGCGCGCGTCGCGGCCTGCCACCCGCAGGCTGAGCGCGACGCTGCCGTCAGGTTCCCCCACCACGCCGACCGGGCCAAAGGTAACGAGGTCCTGGGCAGCCCCCGGGACAAACGGCAGCGAGCCAAGCCGCACGGCGGCGACCTGCGGCTCGGGGGCGTGATTGACGACGACGGCCAGCACGGTCCCATCGGCACAGCGGACACCGACGTCCAGCAACCGTTCGGGGCGGAGTCCCTCAGCCCTGGCCGGGCCTGCCGGCCGGAGACGGGCTCGCAGCGTCTGGCGCAAGCCGGCGATCTGCGTCTCCCACGCTCCGTCCCCGCCGCCCTCGACGGCCACCCGGCAGCGTGATTCGATGCCGGGCTCGACCAGGATCCATCGCCCGGTGCCGTAGGGCGTCTCCCCCGGGCCCAGGCGCAGGGCTTCGGGCCAGGGCAGGGGCTGGTCTCGGTCGTCCGTCGCCGGGAGCTGGTCAAGCAACGCGGTGCCGCCCTCTTGCACCCAGGTCAGAAGCCGCTCGAACGCATCCCTCCGCAACACCTCCACGCCGCACACCACCAGCACGTCCGCAGGGGTTGCCCGCCCCTCGGCGAGAAGCTCCTCGTGAACGACGTCGGCGTCCCCAAGTGCCTGAGCCAGAAGCGCCAGGGTGTACTGGGGCAACCCATACCCGTTCCGCGCGAACCACTGTGACTCCGGGAAGAGCACCGCCACGCGCGCCGGCGTGCGCTTCAGCCGCGTCAGCAGAGGTCCCAGCCGGCGGATTGCCCGGAATGCCTCCCCTGCCCTGGCCCACCGCTCGGGCCGGGCGCCACTGCCCGTGGTGCAGGTGCGCAGGATGAAGGTATTGAGGTACTCCGCGCCGGCGGCCACAGCCGTGTGGGCGCACTCGGCACTCGCCTCGGGTGGGTTCTGCTGGAAAGGCCAGTTGCGGTCGTCCAACTCGACGTAGAACCCCCACGGCTTGCCCAGGGCCCGGCCGATGACGCGGCTGGCGGCAAAACACCAGTTGGCCTGGAGAAAGCGGATGCGTTCGGAACTCGGGTAGAAGTAGGGGTAGACATCAACGTCAAAACGGTCCGCGGGACGACTCCAGCGATAGGCATCCTCCAGTCCATCGAGGGGCCGCGAGGCGCCAAAGCCTGGGGCCATGTAGGTCTGGAGCAGGTCCCAGGTGGCGCCGGCCTGGTCACGCACGGCCCGGGCCGCGGCGAAGTCGCGCTCGGCGAACTCCGAGAGGAAACGGGCATAGGCGATGCGCTCCGCCGCCGAGGTCCCCAACGCCGTCCGCTCGGGCAGCTCACGGCCGGCGCGCTCCCGGAAGGCGGCACGCGTCGGCTCGGTGGAGCCGAGGGCGGCGCCGCTGACCGTAGGTTCATCGAGAAACTTGACACTCAGGAGGCGGGCGATGTACCGGCTCTCCGCCAGCGCCGGGCCATAGCGCTCGGCCAGCCGCGCCGGAAAGGTCGGGTCAAAGGGACTCAGCTCATGCGGGCGGTCCTTGCGCAGGAAGGTGAACGTAGTGTATTCGAGGATAGAGGCCATGCCACGCGCGAACGCCTCCTCCTCGGCCAGGCCCCGCAGCTCCGGGCCGATGCCGCCCCGCGCCGAGGCGCCGAAGCCGCCGATGGCGATGGTGTTGAACCCCTGCCGGTCGACCTCGGCCACCAGGCGCGATACCATGTCCGGGTCCGCCCAATGCCCGCCGTCGCTGGTGGGCAGGTAGGTGATGAGCGGGAAGAAATCAGCCCGGCGCAGGGGATCCACAACACGGCCGGCCAACTGCGCGGTGACACCGTCTGCGAAGCGCACGTGCGCCTGCACCGGCCCTGCCGCCACCTCGGGCAGGCTGCCGTCCACGACGAACGAGGCGGTGGCCGCGACGGTCTGCGCCCAGACCGTCTCTCCGCCGGCGCTGATCACCACCAGGGCGTCCCCTGCCCCGGCAGGCAGCGCCTCCCGGGTCACCTCCAGACCGAATGGGGTCCCAGGCGCCAGGGCGGACTTGCCGTAGCGCCACTGCAGGCGTGCGGGCGAGGCCCCTGTCGCGGGCACGGCGATGGGCGGCAACGGCCGGCCGGCAAGCCAGGCCAGCATCCTGGCCGCAAAGGGGGCCCAAGCCGCCGACGTCATGAAACTGCCGTCATCCAGGCGACCCGGCTGGGCCCAGGCGGTCAGCACCAGCACGCGCCCCCGCCCGGTTGTGCCAGCCACCAGCAGTGGCCGGCCCGCCACCGCCAGGAGCGTCGTCGCACCCGCTTCGCGGACCCGGACCGGGCACACCGACCTGACCGCGCCCAGCAGCGCCGGGTCAAACCCCGCCAGCAACTCGTGTTCCGCGGCCGCCACCGGGGTACCCCTGACAGGCACTGGCCCCGCGCCCGGCTCCCAGGTCACCGGCAGAAGCTCCCGGAAAGTCTCCGGATGCGCCTTGGCCTGGCCCAGGCTCCACGGGCCGCCTGCCACCAACAAGCCGACGCCGGAATGCACGGCGTCGGCAAGCCACTCCAGTTCCGCGCGCGTCAACACATAGGGATCGACGTCACCCAGCGCCACGACGTCGTAGGCCAGAAGCCCCTCCCGGCTGCCGGGGAAGTCCCAGATCGGGAAGTGCAGGCCGCGGAAGGGCGACGTGAGCACCTCGGACTCCAGGTCCAGCCGGCGCATGGCCCGGTCGAATCCATACCAGCCGTCTGCCCCCTGCGGCACCGCAAAGAGCCGCGGGTGCGCGTTCCGGGGCCGCTCCAGCGGCATGGGTCGGTAAGGCATCTCAGCCACCTCGGGCTCCAGCCCGAAGTCGATGCCGGCCAGGTCGAGGTGGCCCCGGGCGTTGACCTCGTCGACGTCGTCAAGACGGAAGGTGAGCTCGATCACGTCCATGGCGGTGAAGAGGGTGTTGTAGACGTTGCGGACCTTGGGCCCGAGGAGGCCGACATCCAGGTCCACGTCGACCCAAGTGCCGGTGGGGTACCGGCCGGCGACGGGAGGCACCTCGTAGTTGGTGTGCTCCGTCGGGCTCGTCCGCAACCGCACGATGAAGCCGCCCGGCACCAGCAGCGGGGCCGACGCCGCGCCATCGGGCACCTCGGTGCCGAACCGGTACGCGAAGCGCAGGCGCCGGATCGGGCGACGAGGCATGGGCGGCTCCAACCGCCGCGTGATGAACACCGGCTCACTGGCACGCGCGTCACCGAAGCCAAAGGCGGCGCGCAGGACCGGCCGGGCGCCCTCCTGAACGAGGGCCAGCAGGGGGGCCTCAGGACCCTCGCCTGCGTAGGCCGGCCGGGCGCTGTTGCTCCAGCCGGCTGTGCTGTCGAGGAGCGCTGCCGCGCCAGCCGCAACGGCACCCATCAGCAGCGCACAGGTTGGTCGGGCCATGCCCATGGGAGGTCCCCGCTACACCCGCAAGGGCCAGGCTGGAATCGAAGCCTGCCCCGCCAGACCGCCCGGTGGCGCCGTCGCGCGGTCACGGAGACGCGCCCGGCACCAGGAGCCGCGGTGGCGACTCACCGCATCGCCACCCGACGCCGGCAGCGCACTGGGCTGGCGGAGACATCCCTCTGCCTGCCCACGGGGCCCCCAGCACACACCGCAGCAGATCCGGAGGACAAGAGCAGGGCCACACACGTGGCCTGCATCGCCGCCGCGCGCCCTGGCGACCCACCACCCCGGCACGGCATGTCGGGTGCGTAAGGTAGGGCCGTGGCGGCGCCCCCGCAACCTGCCGGGCACGGCCTCCATTCGAGTTGAAACCCTTTCCCCGTGCGCTAGGGTACCGAATGACGTTCCGGTACCGTTCGCCAGGGCTGGACCAGGTACGCCACACCGGTGGCGCGCAGAAACCTCCCCCTGGCCCCCGAAGAGGGGAACCGTACGTCCGGCAACATGCCCCCGCCGGGCCCTCAGCGCCCTGACGGGACTGCGGTGCGGAACGCACGCGAACCAGGACACATGAAGGGAGACAGCATGGCCGGCAAAATGGTCACCATCGATGGCAGTACGGCGGCATCGCATGTCGCCTATGCCTTCAGCGAGGTCGCGGCGATCTACCCGATCACGCCCTCATCGGTCATGGGGGAACTGGCCGACGCCTGGGCCGCCAAAGGCCGCCTGAACATGTTCGGCAAGACCCTTTCGGTGATCGAGATGCAGTCCGAGGGAGGTGCCGCCGGCTCGGTCCACGGCTGCCTCTCGGCCGGGGCCCTGACGACGACCTATACCGCCTCCCAGGGCCTGTTGCTCATGATCCCGAACATGTATAAGATCGCCGGCGAGATGCTGCCCACGGTCTTCCACGTGTCCGCCCGCTCCCTGGCCTGCCAGTCCCTCTCGATCTTCGGTGACCACGGCGACGTCATGAGCACGCGCCAGACCGGTTTCGCCCTACTCGCCAGCAACTCGGTGCAGGAGGTCATGGACCTGGCCACGGTGGCGCACCTGGCGACCCTCGAGAGCCAGATCCCGTTCCTGCATTTCTTCGACGGGTTCCGGACGTCCCACGAGGTCCAGAAGGTCGAGGAGATCGACTACGGCACCCTGCGCGCCATGGTCGACATGGGGGCCATCGAGGCCTTCCGCAACCGCGCCATGAGGCCCGAGAACCCGGTGATCAAGGTTGCGGCCCAGAACCCCGACGTCTACTTCCAGGGCCGTGAGACCATCAACCGTTACTACGGTGTCTGCCCGGCCATCGTCCAGAAGTGCATGGACCGCCTGGCCGCCACTGTGGGCCGCTCCTACCACCTCGTCGACTACGTGGGCGCCCCAGACGCCGACCGCGTCATCGTGGCCATGGGCTCCGGCTGCGAGACCATCGAGGAAACCCTCACGTACCTGAACCGCACGCAGGGCACGAAGCTGGGGCTCATCAAGGTCCGCCTCTACCGCCCGTTCCCGGTGGACGCCGTTGTGGCTGACCTGCCCCAGAGCGTGCGTCAGATCGCCGTGCTGGACCGGACCAAGGAGCCCGGCGCCATCGGCGAACCGCTTTTCCAGGACGTCGTGGCGGCCCTGCGCGGCAAGCGCGACGACGTGGCCATCATCGGCGGTCGCTACGGCCTGAGCAGCAAGGAGTTCACGCCCCCGATGGTGAAGGCGGTCTACGACCACCTCGCCGGCAAAGCCTTCCATGGCTTCACGGTCGGCATCGTCGATGACGTCACGCACCTCTCGCTGCCGGTCACCGAGGACCTCGACTGCGAGCCTGCCAGTGTGGTGCGCTGCATGTTCTGGGGCCTGGGCTCCGACGGAACCGTCGGCGCCAATAAGGACTCCATCAAGATCATCGGCGACAACACCGACCTGTATGCCCAGGGCTACTTCGTCTACGATTCGAAGAAGTCCTACGGCATCACCGTCTCGCACCTGCGCTTCGGCAAGGAGCCCATCCGGGCCCCGTATCTCATCGGCCGGGCCGACTTCGTCGCCTGCCACAACCCGGCCTACATCGGCCGCTACGACCTGCTCGGCTGCATCAAGGACGGCGGTGTCTTCCTGCTCAACTCCGAGTACCCCAGCAGCGAGGTCTTCAGCCACCTCACCCGCGAGATGCAGGACACCATCATCCGGCGCCGCATCAAGTTCTACAACATCGACGCCCTGAGCATCTCCGAGAAGGCGGGACTGGGCAAGCGCATCAATACCGTCATGCAGACGGCCTTCTTCCTCATCTCCGGCGTGCTGCCCCGCGACAAGGCCATCGGCCTGATCAAGGGCGCCATCAAGAAGACCTTCGGCCGCAAGGGCGAGGACATCGTCAAGATGAACTGGGCCTGCGTCGACAGCACCGCCGACGCCCTGCAGGAAGTCCAGGTCCCCGCGACCGTCGCCGAGTCCTTCGTGCCCGCGGTCCTCATCAAGGACAGCGCCCCCGCCTTCGCCCGGGATATCATCAAGCCGTCCATGCACCTGCTGGGGGACACCATCCCGGTCTCGAAGATGAGCTTCGACGGGACGCTGCCGAGCGCCACAAGCTGCCTGGAGAAGCGCGGCATCGCCCCGCGTGTCCCGCACTGGGTCCCGGGGAACTGTATCCAGTGCAACATGTGCGCCTTCAGTTGCCCGCACGCCGTCATCCGCGCCAAGCAGATCGACCCGAAAGACATGGCCACGGCCCCGGCCAGCTTCAAGACCATCCCCTCCAGCAGCAAGAACGACCGCGGTCTCCAGTACAAGATCCAGATGTACATCGAGGACTGCACCGGCTGCGGCGTCTGCGTGCAGACCTGCCCCGGCAGGAAGGGCAACAAGGCTCTCGTCTTCAAGACCCTCGAGACCGAGCGCGCCGCCGGCGAGCGCCAGAACGCCGAGTTCTTCGACGCCCTGCCGGACAACGTGGTGGACGGCGCCCCGGTCACCTCGGTCAAGGGCAGCCAGTTCCTCAAGCCCCTGTTCGAGTTCTCGGGTGCCTGCGCCGGCTGCGGCGAGACGCCCTATGTGCGTCTGGTGACCCAGCTCTTCGGGCAGCGCATGATGGTGGCCAACGCCACGGGCTGCTCCTCGATCTACGGCGGGACCTTCCCGACGATCCCGTACTGCAAGGCCAAGGACGGCCGCGGCCCGACCTGGGGCAACTCCCTCTTCGAAGACAACGCTGAGTACGCCCTCGGCATGCGCCTGGCCGTCGACAGCAACCGCGAGCAACTGGGCCTGCTGGTGGCCAAGGCCCTCGAGGCCGCCACCACCCCGGAGCTCAAGGCCGCCCTCGCCAAGGCCAAAGAGCTCTGGAACCAGACCGACGATGCCGCCTTCGCGGCTCAGAAGGCAGTCCAGGCTGCCCTGCCGGCGGCCATTGCCGCGGCCCCGGCCGACCTCAAGCCGGCCCTGGAGATGATCCGCAGTCTGTCGGACTACTTCGTGGATAAGAGCGTCTGGGCCTTCGGCGGTGATGGCTGGGCCTACGACATCGGCTTCGGCGGCCTGGACCACGTCCTGGCCACCGGGCGCAACGTCAACGTGATGGTCCTCGACACCGAGGTCTACTCCAACACCGGCGGCCAGGCCTCAAAGTCCACCCAGATCGGCGCCGTGGCCCAGTTCGCGGCCGCCGGCAAGCGCCTCGGCAAGAAGAACCTGGGCATGATGGCGATGAGTTACGGCTATGTCTACGTCGCCTCCATCGCCCTGGGCGCCAACCGCCTGCAGACCCTCAAGGCCTTCCAGGAAGCGGAAGCCTACAAGGGCCCCTCGATCATCCTCGCCTACGCTCCCTGCATCGCTCACGGTATCGACATGATGCAGACCCAGGAGGAACAGAAGCTGGCGGTCGAGGCCGGTTACTACCCCCTGTACCGCTACCACCCCGACCTGGTCGGCAAAGAGGGCCAGAAGGCCTTCTCGTGGGATGCGAAGGAGACCTCCTTCGACTTCCAGCAGTTCCTGGCCCGCGAACGGCGCTACACCTCGCTGAAGAACACCGCCCCGGCCGAGGCGGAGGCGCTTTTCAAGCGCGCCGAGGTCGACTCCAAGCGCCGGATGGAGTTCTACCGGAAGTTCGGCGAGATCCTGTGAGCCGAGGCTGACCCGGTCAGCACGTCGGACGACTGAACCACCGCCCCGCGGGCCCTCACCCGGCCCGCGGGGCGGTGCCTTTGCGGGCCCCACGCCGGGGGGTGCGCATCCAATGCCGTCGAGTTCCCGGCCGCACCCTCGGTTGCGGACGGGCCGGTCGGTCGGGGGTGACGCAGTCCCTGAGCGTCGCCGAAGGGCCAGTACCCGACCCCGGTCGCGAGCTGCGGGAGCGACCGGCAACGTCGAGCGCTCGATGGCCGACCGCGGGACCTGACGGCATTGGGTGTGCACCCATGCTCCCGGCGCGGGTCAGCCACCGGCCGAACAGCCCGCCGCGATCCCCAGGGCTCTGCAGACGGCCCGCATGGTCTCAGGGCTGGCCTGACCAAGCCGCCGCCGAAGCGCGGGTCCACCACCCCGCGAACCGCGGTCTTGAAGCCCTGCCTACAGGTCAGTATAGGAATACAGTCCGAACCAGCGTCGGCTGCCCGTACCCACTGAGCGCACGCTGAACTGGCAGGGCTTGCCGGGGGTCAGGCGGTCGCGCGGCACGGTCACGTAGAACACCCCGAAGGTGTCCGGGCCCACCGTGCGTTTGACGTCGAAGCGGAGCTCGACGGCCTTGTCCGCGTTCTCCCAGCGCGTAGGCCCAGGCAAGTCAAAGGGGACGCCATCCTTGCCATTGATCTCCAGGACGAACCCTGCGGTGGCGGGCTCGGTGGCGTAGCCCAGCCCCCCGGCAAAGGCGAAGGTCATCCGGTCCTCGCCGGTGGCCTGCGGCACGGGTGCCGTCTGCCAAAGCAGGCGGTTCCCGGGCCTGGTCTGACGGCAGATGAAGATGCGGGCCATGTCTTCCCGGTGCGAGTACCACAGGTCATCCTCGCCCTCGTTGGCCAGTATCCGCCGGTAGCCCAGCAGGCAGCCCTCGGGAGCAGACTCCACCGGCGAGAGGAAGCCTACCGGCCACGAGACAGCCGGCGGTTGCAGGCGAGTCGCATGCTCGATGAGGCGTGCCACCAACCAGCGGTTCTCGGGACGGTCCTTGGCCAGCCGGTGGTTGAGGCCGCTGACGATGAGGGTGCCCTTGCCGACGCCGACCTCGTAGAGCAGGGCCTCATCCTGCACCAGCGCCAGGCTAGACAAGGCGCGGATCAGGACCTCCGGTCGCACGGGCGCCTTCTCCAGCAGGCTCTTGGCACCGCCTTCCACCAGGTAGAACCAGCCCTCATCGCACCAGCCGTCAGGGGCCATGCCCCGTGTAACCGGATGGTCGTAGACATAGGTCCCGCAGTGGTTACGGTCGGCTGAGTCGCCAGCCTTCCACCACGTGGTGCGAAAGGTGACGCGGCGCGTCGGCAGCACCTGCGACACACCATCGAGCAGCAGCACGCTGGCGCCACGCTCCAGGGCAGCGATCAGGCGTGGTTCGAGCCAACCGACGACATACACAGCCCGCGCGGGCAGATCCCCCTCAGGCGGGACCGTGGCAAGGGCCCAGTCGGCGCACGGCTCGCGTTGGGGGTCGTCCGCGAAGACCGGGACACCGGCCGTGCGGGGCCGGGTGTCGGCAGGGTAGAGCCAGGCGGCCCAGTCGTTCCGGTAGACCTGCTGTCCGGCAACGATGCGGGCCGCGACGGTCAGCTTCGCGGGGGCCGTCCCGGCCGGCAGTTCGAGACCGATGCGCGCAACCTCGCCCACCGAGCCCGGGACCGTGCCTGGGAGGTCGGACTCCGCCTGCCCGATGGCCTGCTCCCCTGCCCTCACCTCCCAGGCAAACCGGCCGGACAGCGCCGCGTCCGCGAAGCTGGACACGCGCACCGTGAGCTCCAGCCGCTCGCCGCTGCGGTACGTCCTCGCCAGGCCGTCCACCAGCAACACCACCTCGCGGTTGAAACGCAGGACCTCCTCCGGGGTGATCGACTTGGGCCGGAACGTGTGGTCCACCAGGCCGTTGGAGGAGGTCCAGTAGTCCTGGAACAGCCACCAGTGGTAGCCCGAAAGACGCGGATTCGCACGCAGCGCCTCGAGGTTGGCCTTGTGGCAGGTCAGGTAAAGCCGCTCGGACGCTGCCGCCCAGCGCTCGGCCTCACCCGACAGCCCGAGCGCCGCCAGCTTCGCGCCGCCGGCGGTCATCCAGAAGGGCTTCATGTTCGCCCCGAACCGCTCCGGCAGGTCCGGCCGTGAGAAGGTGACGTAGTTGCCAGCCTCGTGCGAGAAGGTCGGCTTCCTTGGCTCGGGGGTGCTGAACTTGCCGGGATGGTCCAGGGGATTGCTGCCCTCGTCGAACTGGACGAAATACAGGTCCGCCGTCGGTCGGTCGTTCGTGGGATCGAGCAGGGCCTGCGAGGCGCCATCGGAGTCCACGAAGAACCGGGACGGATCCAGCGACCGGGCGAGATCCCCAAACTCGTGCCGCAAAGGCATGTCCTCGTAGAGCTCGTTACCCATGACCCAGCACAGGATGGAGGGGTGGTTGCGCAGCCGGCGGATGGCCCCTGCCCATTCGCGCCGGTAGGTCTCCAAGGCTGGGCCCGGATCGGTGCCCGGGGCCACGTGTGCCCGCCAGGTCTCCCCTCTGCCCGGCAGGAACGGCGCGTAGACGATCGGGAACTCGGCCGTCGACACGATGCCCACCTCGTCGCAGGCGTCGTAGTACTCCGGGGGCATCATCGTGCTGTGGTGCCGTACGTGGTTGAATCCATACCTCTTGATGAGACGTAATCTGCTCCGGTGCAGTTCGTTGTCTGATGGCATGCCCATCCGGTCAACGTAGATGTGGTCATCCCCGTAACCCCGCAACATCATGGGCTTGCCGTTCAGCAGCAGCCGGTAGCCATCGGCGCGGAACTCGCGCAGGCCGAAGCGCGTCTCAGCCGCGTCAATGACCCGGTCGCCAGCCAGCAGGCTGAGCCGGGCCGTGTAGAGCGTCGGCCGGTCCGGAGTCCACAACTCGGCACCGGGCAGATCGGCGTGTACCTCCAGCGGGGCTCCGGCAGGCGTGTGCGGCGCCAGGACGCCGGAAACCGACGCGACCTGGCGCCCGCCCGGCTCGAACACCTCCAGGCGGGCGCCGTCACAGCCCCCGGCCTGGCCGCGGGCCATGGCGCTGGCGACGCAGCTCGGACCGGCCACCTCAGAGCTCACGAAGAGGTCGTCCAGCCAGACCCCGGCTCGGGCCTCCAGATACACGTGCCCCCAGATGCCGCCCCAGGCGACGTCCACGTAGTCCGCCAGGGCCGAAGCCCCATACAGCGCGTCCACCTCCCAGCGCTGCTTCGAGTCCACCTGGATCACAACCACCAGCGGCTGGCCCGGCACGATGTGGTCCGTGACCTCGAACTCGGCCGGGGAGACATAGCCGATGTGCTCGCCGACGAACTGACCGTTGATCCAGGCCTTGGCATAGCGCGAGACACCCGTAACCGCGAGGAACGCCCGCCGGCCGGCCCAGCCGGCAGGGATGCTGACGGTGCGCTGGTACCAGCCCTTGCCAACGAAGTTATGCCGCACCTTGGGGGTCTCGGTGCCGTAGCCCTGGTTGTCCCAGATGCCGGGGACCCGGATCGTGCCATCCGCGTCCGGCGCATACCCCGGCAACGGCATGGCGGGCAGGGCCACGGTCGGCTCAAACCAGCGCTCGGTCTCGCCCCGGCCCTCGGGGTCGGTGGCAAAACGCCAGGTGCCATCGAGATCGAGCCGCTCGCGCGGGGCCGCGGCCTGCGCCAGGACCGGCAGAACCAACGCCGCGACCACCGCTAACACAGAGTGCAGACGACGGGGGTGCATCATGCCCGCAACCATACCGTGATGGGGCAGGCCTGCAAACGGCCAGCCGGCCACACCAGAGCCCGCCGCCTGCAGTCGCCGACAGTGCCGGCTTTGCCCCGGCCGACCACACCCCGGCGGCCCCGTCCGCTTGCCGATCCGTCGGATCTGTCGGATCCGTCCGATCCGTCCGGTCTTCCATGCCCGCTTACAGCACACCGCGATGGGCCACTGCCCGTGCTATGTTGTCCGCCATCAACCTTGGGACAGGACTTGGCATGGCTAGGCGCATCGTCATCCTCGGTTCAACGGGTTCCATCGGCGAGAATGCCCTGGCCGTGGTCAGGCATCTCGAACCGCGGCTGGCGGTCGTGGGTCTGGCCGCAGGCTCGCGCACGCAGCGCCTGGCCGAGCAGGCCCGCGAGTTCGGCTGCCAGTGGGCCTTCAGCGGTCGTGGCGACTGCCGCGAGGACCTCGCGGCGGCACTCCCCCCGGGGTGCCGCGCCATCGCCGACGAGGGCGAGCTCTGCGAACGGGTCGTGGCGCCCGGCGTCGACATGGTCCTCTGCGCCATTGTCGGCACCGCGGGCCTGCGGCCAGTCCTGGCGGCCATCCGGGCCGGCAAGGACATCGCCCTGGCCAGCAAGGAGATCCTCGTCATGGCGGGCGAACTGGTCATGGCCGAGGCCCGGCGCTGCGGCGTCCGCATCCTGCCCGTAGACAGTGAGCACTGCGCCGTTCACCAGTGCCTGGCCGGTGCGGGGCACAATCCGTTGCGCCGGCTGATCCTGACGGCCAGCGGCGGCCCCTTCCGCAGCCGTCCGGAGCTGGACCTCGGCACGGTCACCCCCGACCAGGCCCTGGCCCACCCGACCTGGCGCATGGGCGGCAAGATCACCATCGACTCGGCCACCCTGATGAACAAGGGCCTCGAGGTCATCGAGGCGCGCTGGCTCTTTGGCCTGCGGCCGGAGCAGATCGAGGTCGTCGTCCATCCCCAGTCCATCATCCACTCGATGGTCGAGTTCGACGATGGCAGCATCCTGGCCCAGATGGGCTACCCGGATATGCGGCTCCCCATCCAGTACTGCCTGACCTTCCCCGACCGCGTCTCGAGCCTGCAGCGGCCCATGGACTTCGCCCGGAGCCACCGCCTGGACTTCGAGCCCCCGGACCATGCCCGCTTCCCGGCCGTCCGCCTGGCCCTGGATGCCGTCGCCCGCGAGGGCACGCTGCCGGCTGCCTACAACGCCGCCAACGAGATCGCGGTCGGCCGTTTTCTCGCCGGCCGCCTGCGCTTCGACGGCATCTGGCAGGTGGTGGCCGAGGTCCTGGCGCACCATCCGGACCACCCGCGCCCTGGCCTCGAGACGATCCTGGCGGACGATGCCCTCGCTCGGCAGAGCGCCGCGCTGGCCGCCGACCGGCTGGCCGCTGTGACACCGGCCCCGGCCAGGCCCCGTGTGCACCCACGCCGGCACCCGGAGGACGCCTGACGAAGCCCTCCAGACCCGGCCCGCTGGCCTTCAAGCCCGGTCTGGAGGACGCCGCGCGGGGCAGATCCGGGGCGGGCCGGAAGAGATCAAGCAGGTCCACGGCCAACCCCGGCCGGAGAAGGCCTTCTACTGCACCTGGGCCAGGGACCCCTCGGAAGCCGAAGCGCTGCTGGGCTGGTTCGTCCGGCACACCCGAGGCCGGGGCATCCCGTCCCGCCCCCGGCGGGGAGCGTCACGGTGCCCCCGGCGCGGGGTCCGCGGACACCATCCCGAAGAAACGCAGCGCGTTGGCCGTCGTCACCGCGGCCAGGACGTCCTCGCCAAGGCCCTTCTCCTGGGCCACGCGCTGCCCCACCTCGACCACGTAGGCAGGCCGGTTGCGCTGGCCGCGGTGCGGGACCGGCGCCAAGTACGGCGAGTCCGTCTCGAGCACCAGACGGCCCACGGGAACTACCGCCAGCGCTTCCCGGATGTTCGCGGCCTTGGGAAACGTCACCATGCCATTGAAGGACAACATGCCGCCAAGCCCAAGGACCGCCTCGGCCTGAGCCGGACTGCCGGTAAAGCTATGGACCAGGACATGGACCCCTGCCGCCGCCCATCCCGCAGCATGGGCAGACAGTCATCGTAGGCCTCGCGGCAGTGCACGATGGCTGGCCGCCGGAACTCCGCCGCCAGACCGAGAAACGCAGCGAAGATGCGGCGCTGGTCCGGGCGCGGGGAATGGTCGTAGTGGTAGTCCAGCCCGATCTCCCCCACCGCCACAGCCTTCGCCGACACCAGCAACCCCCGGAAGAGCCCCAGATCACCGGCGGCCTTGGCCACGTGGGGATGGACCCCCGCCGCGACGACCACGTCCGGCTCGGCCTCGGCTACGGCCAGGGCCCGGCCGGAGTCCTGCTCATCCGTCCCGGCGATAAGGAAGTGCCCGACCCCTGCCTGCCTGGCCTCCGCGAAGATCGCCCGCGGGTCGTCCTCAGGGTCGAGATGAAGATGGGTGTCGAACCACAGCGTCTTCACTCACTGGCCGCCCGCGTCGAAGTCCTCGGGAGTCTTCACATGGTACTTCTTGCGGAGCTCGGCCAGCAGCGCGTCGTAGCGCCGGTTCTCCTCCTCCCGGCGAAGGGTGTCCTCGATGCGCTTGCGCAGGGCCTCGTCCAGTGCCGGCACCGACTCAGCCCGTCGGTCGGTAAGCTTGAGGATGTAGAGGTTGCTGCCCAGGTCTACCGCCGTCGCGGAGACGGCCCCGACGGCCAGGCCCTGGACCGCTTCCTGCAGCTTGCCCGAGGGGGCCGTGATCCAGCCCTGGTCACCGCCATCCTCGGCATGCGGTCCCTCCGAGTAGGTCTTGGCCACTTCCTCGAACGTGCTGCCAGCGTTGAGCTTGCCGTAGATCTCGGCAACCGTCGCATCCAGCCGGTCGCTGTAACGCCCCTGGGCCTTCTTCAGGACCACCGCCTGCAGGCGAACCCCGGCCTTCTGGCTCAGCTCGCCGGCGCGCTCGGCGTAGAACGCCTCGATCCGCTCGGGACCGATGGTGACACCGCGGGAGACCCGCTCATGCAACAGCATGTCCACGGCGACCTGCTTGCGCACCTTGTCCTCGAAGTCGGCGAAGGTCATGCCCTCGGACGCCAGCATCTCCTCAAACTTCACCCGGTCGCCGCCGCAACGGCTGACCACCAGTTGGTCCACGCGGGACTGCAGCAGCTCGTAGGGGACCTTGGCGCCCAGCTTCTTGAACTCGGCATAGACGAGTTCGCGATCGATCAGGCGGCGCACGGCGAGCCGGCGCATGTCGCCGATCTGCTGACGCTGCTCCTCGCCCTTCCACTGCGCCCGCAGGCGTGCTTCCTCCTGGCCGGTGTATTCCGCCACGTCGTGGACGGTGATCACCTCGCCCTCGACCACCGCCACTACCGAATCGCCCGGCATCGCGGCCTGGAGCGAAGGCAGATGGAACACCGCCGCCAGAAACAGAGCCGTGGCAGCCGCACCAACACAGGTTCTACCGGTCATAGCTCGACCGTCTCCTTCATGGGGGCACCTGGCGCCAAGGACCAGCCTGGCGCTCCGGCGCGACCAGCACCATAGCATGCGAGCGGGCCATTGCCACGGCACCGCGGCACGCCGTCGCCGGCCGGCTGTCGGGCCCACGCGAGCCGAGCCGCAGCGCATTCGCGCCGAGACGCGGTATACTACTCGGTCTGGCCGGCAGGGACCGTTCTGCCCGCCACGGCAGCCCTCCCGGCAGGGGGAGCGACCGGAGCACAGACAGGGATCCCATGACACTGGAAGAGCTGAAAACGAAAGTGGTTCTGGCCCGCGGCCGGCTGGATCACTTGAGGGGGTTTCTTTGAGATCCCCGGCAAGACCGAGAAGCTGACCGAACTCGAGGCCCAGATGACACGCCCGGACTTCTGGGACCGCCGCGAGCAGGCCCAGACCGTCATCGGCCAGGTCCGCGCCGCCCGGAATGTCCTGGACCCATACCGCCGTGTCAACGGCCTGGTCGATGACATCACCGTCCTCCTGGAGTTCGCCGAGAGCGAGGGCGAGGACAGCGACTCCCTGCGCGAGGCCGACAGCCTCTGGGAGCGCCTGGCGCCTGCCCTCGACACCTTGGAGATGACCAGTTTCCTCTCCGGCAAGATGGACCCCAACAACGCCATCTTCTCCATCAACGCCGGGGCCGGCGGCACGGAGTCCTGTGACTGGTGCAGCATGCTCATGCGCATGTATACGCACTGGATGGACCGCCGCGGCTACACCTACGACCTGCTGGATATCCAGCCGGGCGACGAGGCCGGAACACGGAACGTCACGTTCCTGGTGCACGGCGACTACGCCTATGGCTACATGAAGGCCGAGAAGGGCGTCCACCGCCTGGTCCGCATCTCCCCGTTCGATGCCAACAAGCGCCGGCACACGTCCTTCGCCGCGGTGGATGTGGTTCCCGAGGTCGACGACGACATCCGGATCGAGATCAACGAGGGCGACCTGCGCGTCGATACCTATCGCTCCAGCGGCGCCGGCGGCCAGCACGTCAACCGGACCGACAGTGCCGTGCGCCTGACGCACCTGCCCACCGGCATCGTCGTCGCCTGCCAGGCGGAACGCTCCCAGCACAAGAACCGGTCCACCGCCATGCGCATCCTGCGGGCCCGCCTCTACGAACACGAGGAGGAGCTCCGGCGACAGGCCCACGCGGCCCAGTTCGGTGCCAAGAGCGACAACTCCTGGGGTAACCAGATCCGCTCCTATGTGCTGCAGCCCTACCAGATGGTCAAGGACCTGCGCACCGAGGTCGAAACCAGCAATGTCAACGCCGTTCTCGATGGCGCCCTGGACCCCTTCATCGAGGCCTACCTGAGGCGGAAGAAGGACTGACGGCCCGGTCGCCCGGCGCCAACCCCCTCGGCAACCTTTGCCGGTGCAATCACGGAGGACCCTCGGCGATGAGTTCTGACAGCACCCTGAAGCAGGCCATCGACACCGTCCGCATCCTGTCGGCCGATGGTGTGCAGAAGGCCAACTCGGGCCACCCGGGCATGCCCATGGGCTGCGCGGACTACGCCTACGTCCTGTGGAGCAACTTCCTGCGCTTTGACCCCAGTGATCCCCAGTGGCTGGGCCGGGACCGTTTCGTGCTCTCGGCTGGGCACGGCTCCATGCTGCTCTACAGCCTGCTGCACCTGTTTGAGTTCGGCCTGAGCCTGGAGGACCTGGCGCAGTTCCGGCAGTGGGGCAGCAAAACCCCCGGCCACCCCGAGTTCGGGCACACCCAGGGCGTCGAGGTGACCACGGGCCCGCTGGGCAGTGGCCTGGCCTCCGGCGTCGGCATGGCCATCGGCCTGAAACAGCTCGCCGCTCAGGTGGGCAATCCGGAGCTCTTCGACCAGCGCGTCTTCGTCATCTCCGGCGACGGTTGCATGATGGAAGGGACCACCCACGAGGCCTGCGCCATCGCGGGCCACCAGAAGCTGGATAACCTCATCCTCTTCTACGATGACAATGGCATCACCATCGAGGGCCCCACCAGCCTGTCCTTCTCCGAGGACGTTGGCCAGCGCTTCGCGGCCTATGGCTGGTATGTCATCCGCATCAACGGCCAGGACCCGGCCCAGATCACCAGGGCCATCACCGAGGCCCTGGCCACCAAGGGCCATCCCGTGATCATCGTGGGCAAGACCACGATCGCCTACGGAGCTCCTCACCTGCACGGGTCCGCGGAAGCCCATGGGGCGCCCCTCGGCGCAGAAGAGCTCGCCGCCACCAAAAAGGCGTTCGGCTTCGACCCGGCACAGGCCTTCGTCGTCCCAACGGAAGTGCGGACGCAGTGCGCCGCCACGGCGGCCGACAAGAGGGCCGCCGCCAGCGCGTGGAACCAGCGCCTGGCGGCCTGGCGCGAGGCCCATGCCTCCAAGGCCGCCCTGATGGACAAGCTGACGGCCAGGGCCGTTCCCGCCGATATCCTCCCGCAACTCCTGGCCGCCGTGCCCGCCAAGGAAACCGCCACCCGCAACTCGGGCGGCGTCATCATGCAGCGTGCCGCCCAGCTCGTGCCCGCGCTGACGGGCGGCTCGGCAGACCTCAACCCCAGCACCAAGACCTACCTCGAGTCAGACGGCGATTTCACCCCCCACAACCGCGGCGGCCGCAACATCCACTACGGCGTCCGCGAACTGGGCATGGGCCTGTGCTCCAACGGTCTGGCCCTCTGCGGCACCGCCATACCGTTCTGCTCCACCTTCGCCGTGTTCTCGGACTACATGAAGCCGGCCCTGCGCCTGGCGGCCATCCAGAAACTGCATGAGGTCTTCGTCTTCACGCACGACTCGATCTTCGTCGGCGAGGACGGTCCTACGCACCAGCCCATCGAGCAATTGGCCATGCTGCGCGGCCTGCCCGGCATGATCACCATCCGGCCGGCAGAGTCCCATGAGGTGGCCCACGCCTGGGCCGCAGCCCTGCAGGCCAAGGGGCCCGTGGCGCTCTTCCTCACTCGGCAGAACGTCCCCAACTTCACCCCCGAACAGGTGGCGCGCATCGCTCTGGCCAAGGGAGCCTATGTGCTCAGCGACGAACCCGGCTTCGAGGCTATCCTCATCGCCACGGGCTCCGAAGTGGGCCCGGCCCTGGCAGCCGCTGACCTCCTCCGCCAGCAGGGCCGCAAGCTGCGCGTGGTCTCCATGCCGAGCTGGGAGCTCTTCGAGGCCCAGGACGCGGACTACAAGGCCTCCGTGCTGCCCCCGGCGTGTACCCGCCGCGTGACCGTCGAGGCGGCCTCGACCTTCGGCTGGGAACGCTACGCCGGTTTGGCCGGGCTCATGATCGGCCTGAACCGCTTCGGCGATTCGGCCCCCTACAAGAAGCTGGCCGAAGCGTATGGCCTCACCGCCCCGGCCATCGCCGCCCGCGTCAAGGCGTACCTGAGCTGAGCCGGTACCAGCGCCCGAGGCGAACGCCCAAGTCAGCGCCCGTGGGCATCAGCCACCGGCGTTCGGTCCCCCCGTCTCTGGCGCTCCCTGACGCCACCACGTCGGCCCTCGCCGCCCGCTTCACCTGCGGAAGCAGGGCCCTGACGCTCTTCCTGCCCTACCTCGACCCCAACCTCTAGCTGCGCTTGTTGACGCAATCTCCGCACGGTTGAGGCAAGTTCCCGGCCACGCCGGGAACGCCTGGAGGGCGGGTCCTCCGTAACCCGCCGCCGGGATGCGGAGGTCCCGGCCTCCAGACCGCTGGGAGCTCTTGGCGGTTTGAGGCGGAGCTTCGCTCGCCCCGGGGGCGGCGCCGCACCCCGCTCGCGCCTAGGCGCCCAGGATGATGTAGGACTTGGGCGGCACTCCCTGAACCCAGTAGTAGATGCCGCCGATGAGCATGGTGACCGCGCCGGCCGCCATCTCCCCGGCAATGAGGCCGAGCATCACCGGCTTGAGGCGGCTGTACAGGTGCCCGCCGCCGTACTTGACGACACCCGTCTTGACCAGCCACCCCACCAGGAACGAGAAGCCCAGATAGCGGCTCTGGTAGGACCCCAGCACGATGAAGATGACCGGATGGAGCGGGAAGCGTGGGAAGCGCATGCGACAGACCGTGAACAGCAGCACCAGCGAGAAGGTGCCGAAGAAGGCCACGACGCCGGCCACGTGCGGCTTGGCGCGGCCAAAGCGGGCCCAACCGCCCGGCAGCGCCTGGGCCAGGTCGCCCTCATAGCCCAGAGACTTGAGACGCAGTTCCAGGCGGGCGGCATTGTCGAAAGGCCAGCGCATGACGTTCAGGCTCCAGCCGTCGCCCACCCGCATGCACCCCTGATCGTACTGCCAGTAGAGCGTCGCGCAGGTGCCCACAACCAGCCCCAGAAGGACCGCAATCAGACCGCAGGCGGCGATCCGCCCCAGCGGCAGGCGGACCCGGTCCAGAAGCGCTACCGCATGCGAGGCAAAGGGCATGAAGATCTCGCGCGGGTCCACCATCAGCACCACCGTCACCATGAACAGCGTCGCCAGCGTGCGCGGGTCGAAGGCAAGTGCCCCCAGGAACGTCAGCAGCAGCGCGCACGGGTAGAAGTAGCAGTGGATGAAGAAGGCCCCGGTCTCGGCGACCACCCGGCTGAGCACCACCGAGATGAGCATGAAGAAGAAGGTATAGAGCACCGCCAGTTGCCAGTCGATCCCAAGAGTCGTCAACTGCAGCACAAAGGCCGCTGCGGCCAGGACCATGATCCGGGCCCCCCAGACCGCGTAGGGCTCAGGCCGGTCGGCCGCCGGCAAGCCGAGGCTGCGCCGGGCCACGCTGGCATAGTAACGCCGCCCGTTGTAGAGCATCACCAGCCCGATCCCCAGGTAGGCACCCCCGTAGAGCCCGCGCTCGATGTTCTCCAAGGCCAGGAAATTGGTGCCAATGGCGATGCCGTAGCCGACACAGGTGCCCTTGAAGAGCGCATAGGCATACGGCGCCAGTCCCATGGATAGAGACAGCTCGGACGACAGGAAGTAGGCGAAACCCACGACCGTGAACAGCAGCCGCGGGTAGGCGATATCCCAGCCGTCGCCCCGGGCAAAGGCGGGGAACAGCGGCACCAGGGGAGTGAAGTTGTAGCGCAACTGCACGGGAATCACCCTGTCGGGCCACCAGACGACGGCGCAGTTGTTCATGTGGATGAGGAACACGCCGAGGGTACCCAGCCAGAACAGGCGGCTGCGGAATACCGCCCCCCACGGCCGGTCCCGGCTCGGCAGAATCGCCTCGGCAAAGGTGACGATCGGGTAGGGTATCTGTTCGTGCACCGCCCATTGCCGGTGAACCACCAGCGCCAGGCCGGTCAGGGCCACGACCATGGTGAACAGCAGTGGCCCCCAGAACAGGAGGGTCCGCACCCACGCATCCCAGGGGATGTCGCCCAGGCGGATGTGGGTGCTGCCCTGCCCCAGGCCCTGCACGAAGCCGCCCAGGGCAGCATCCTCGTCCAGACTCACGTCCGCCAGCATCCGCGGCGGCACCAGGCGGATGGCGTCCACCTCCTTCCAGGTGGGGTCCGTCTTGGCGTAGTGGTGCGGCAGCATCAGCGTGCCAGTGCCATGGTGCATCAGCCCACGACCGGGGATGAAGCAGGCAAAGAGCACCACGGCGATGACAAAGGCGAGTTCCGGGCCAGAGAGCATCCAGGAGGGCCGGAGCCGCCGCAGCAAGGGGTTCAGCAACACCAGGAAGAGGATCAGCCCACCGTAGATCGGCATGGGCATGAACGTGCCGACCATGTAGGTCTGGCGCAGGACAAAGTCGTTGAAGAAGCCCAGCCCACAGATCAGCGCGATCCCCGCGCAGGCCAGAACGACGGATCGGACAGTCATCCGCGGCTCCGAAAACTCGAGGCCCCTGCACTGGGTCACAGCGCGGAGAGGCGGACCGACTCCTGAGCACGCCGCCGGCGCATGGGTCGGGTCAGAATGACCTCCCCACCACGATGCGCGACGCCATGGGCGAGTAGCTCGCTGTCCTTGGCCGCCGCAGCAATATTCTGCACCAGGTGGAACCGATTCGCGGGCAGGCTCTCGCGTGCCTCTGCCTCGACCACTACCCGAACCGTCAGGTCATCCTCGACCCAGAGCAGCCCCCAGCCGTCCGCGAGTTCACACCCCTCCACCAGGCCCGTCGGCACCGCCAGATACAGGTGGTCAGCCAACTGCGCACTGCGGATCCGCTCGAAGGAGGTCCCGTCGTAGAGACTGCGTTCCACCCGACCGATGGCGCGACGCAACGCGTGGTAGCGACGGTTGTGGCTGTCCTCATAGCGCCACACGGCGTACTCCTCGAACAGGGCATTCGAGTCGCGCAACTGGGGCTCCTCGACACGGATCTTGGCCTCGACCTCGGCCAGCTCGCCCTTCAGGCCCTTGAGCTTGGGCAGCATCTCCAGGGAGCGGGCAAAGTCCGGCCAGCACTCATCCCGCTCGCCGTAGCACTGGACAATGGCCGTTCGTACCGGGGTCAGGATGCGCTCCGGCCCCTCGCTGCCCGAGTTGCGCACGGGCGAACTCCAGAACGCGGCAATGTCAGCCCGGGTGCGCTGAATGCGGGTGATGACCTGGGCCGCCAGCCCCGTCGGTGGCGGGGCGGTCTGCTCCAGCCAGCGCAGGACGGCCCGCCGGATCGCCTGCCGGCGCCCGGAACCGGCCCCGCCGTCGCCCTCCGCCGCCGGCGGCTCCGGCTGAACGACCTCCCCCAGATCCCAGGAGAACGTGAGCTGCTGGCTCATGGTGTACCACCGCCCAACCGTTGACCCACCTGCCCATGGGGCCCTGTCACGCGTCGCGCGCGCTCCGCCAGGCAGTGGCCCCAGTCCAACCGACCCGCCGGCTACGGCGGCCGCACTTACAGCCCGGTACAACGGTGGCGGGAATATTGCGGCGTTTTGCGCGCATTCAAGCACCGCCGGCACGCAGCCTGCAGCTTCGGCGCTATACTAGTCGGCGCCCGCGACGAACGGCGCCGGAACTGCCCCCGGGGCAGCCGCGGAAGAGGATGGCCTACGATGGCACTGTCGTTCCACAACTCACTGACACGACGTTTGGAACCGTTCGTACCGATGCAGCCCCGAGAGGCGGGTCTCTACACCTGCGGACCCACCGTTTACAACGTGGCCCACATCGGCAACTTCCGCGCCTACGTCTTCGAGGACCTCCTCAAGCGCACGCTGCGGTTCTGCGGTTACCGCGTCCGCCATGTCATGAACCTGACCGACGTGGATGACAAGACCATCCGTGATTCCCGCGCCGCCGGGTGCGCCCTGGCCGCCTTCACCCAGCGTTTCAAGGAGGCGTTCTTCGAGGATGCTGCCCGGTTGCGCCTCGCCCCCGCCGACGTCTACCCGGCGGCCACAGACCACATCCCCGACATGATCCGCATCATCCAGACCCTCCTCGACAAGGGCATCGCCTACAAGGCCGACGACGGGTCGGTCTACTTCTCCATCGCCCGCTGGCCTGCCTACGGCCAACTCGTCCACATCGATCCCACCCAGATGCGCGCCGGGGTCCGCGTCAGCCACGACGAGTATGCCAAGGAGGCCGTGGCAGACTTCGCCCTGTGGAAGGCGTGGAGCGAAAGCGATGGCGAGGTGGCCTGGGAGAGCCCTTGGGGCAAGGGCCGGCCCGGCTGGCATATCGAGTGCTCTGCCATGAGCAGCCGCTACCTCGGCCCCCATTTCGATCTCCATTGCGGCGGCGTGGATAACATGTTCCCCCACCACGAGGACGAGATCGCCCAGAGCGAAGCCGCCAACGGCTGCCGCTTCGTCAACGTCTGGCTGCACTGCGCCCACCTGGTGGTTGACGGCGAGAAGATGTCCAAGTCCCTGGGCAACTTCTACACGCTGCGCGACGTGCTCCAGCGCGGCTACGCCGGTCGCGAGGTGCGTTACGTGCTGCTCGCAACCCACTACCGCCAGGCGCTCAACTTCTCCTTCCAGGCCTGCGACGACGCCCGCGCGGCATTGCAGCGGCTGGACGCGTTCCGGACCCGCCTGGAAGAGGCCGCCCCACTGCCGGACGCCGGCAGCGAGGCCGCACAGGAGGCCGCGACCAAGGCCCTCGCCGCCTTCCAGACCGCCATCGAGGACGACCTCAACATCTCCGCCGCCCTGGCGGCCCTCTTCGACCTGGTCCGTGAAGGCAATCGCCTGCTCGACGCCGGTGGCCTGGCCGGGGCCGCGGCCAGAGCCGGGCTCGAGGCCCTGGCACGAATGGATACCGTCCTGGCGGTGCTCGCGCCGGACGACGCCGAGCAGGTCCCGGAGGCCATCCTGACCCTCGCCGCGGAACGCCAGGCGGCACGGAAGGCGAAGGACTTCGCCCGCGCCGACCGCATCCGCGACCAGCTCGCCGCCGCAGGCTGGGTCATCGAGGACACAGCCAAGGGCCCCCGCGTCCGCCGGAAGTGACCCCGCCGCGCCTCTACCAGACCGGCTGCGCGCCGTCCCACAGGCGCGGGACGGCGCTTGCCCTCCACCCTGTGGGCACGACGAACGCCTGGAGGGCAGGAGCAGGTCCCGCGGCCGCGGGACCGGATCGCCGCCGTAAGCAATGGAGGCCCGCCGCAACTCCACCGGGCAGAGCCCGGCAGGGGGGGAGGCGCGCTCCGTCGCGGCGACTCTGCCGGCCCCGGCCCGCTTCAGCCTTGCACAAAAGGCGGTTCCCCACGCACCGCGGCCAGCACCTGCTCGGCCCGGGCCAGGTGCTCGGCGGTGCCGAACAGTGCCAGCCAGATCGCACCCTCGGCGCCACCCATGCCACCGGCCCCTGCCGGGACCGCGGTGACGCCAGAGAGCACGGCGAGTGCCTCGATCTCGGTGAACAGCTCCCCGGGCACCAGCCACAGGGTCGAGCCCTTCCCCGCGGCATCGCCGTTGATCCTCTCCGCCACGGCTGCCAGGTCGGCACCGACGCTCTTCTCAAGCCCGGCCGGGTGCAGGAAACGGATGCGTCGCGCCATGATGGTGCCGATGACCGCACCGACCGTGCCGCCCGTCGGGTGCCCAATGAGCACCGCCCCCTGGCGCCGCTCGTAGTTCAGCGCGTTCAGGCCTTTCATGAACACGTCGCCAGGCCCCATCTCGGTGATGTACTGGGCGGCCTTGACCCCGCGGATGCGGGTCCCCTGGCGCAGAACCACATCCTCCCCGGTGTAGGTGATGGCGGGCCCACTGTACCCAGCCGGCACGGTCCGCCCTGTGACCATCGTCTTCTTGTCGATCCGCTCCCCGGTCAGTTCCTCGATGACGTAGGCGTTGGTGCTGCCGGAACCCACGGCCACGACACCCTCCTGAAGGGCGCGCCGCACCGGCTCGTGGGCGGCCACCCCCTTGGCGATCAGCCGCTTGGATTCGGACACCGTGAGGGAGATAAGCACATGCATCGTCAGCACTCCCGGAGAACGCGTTCCCACACTGTGCGCGACAGCGGGGCGCCCCGCCACCCGTCGTGCACCCACTCCACCTGGCCGGGGGTCAGGGCAGTGCCCCCGCAGACCCCCCGGACGGAACGGCTGCCGTAGCGGCCGCCGCACGCGTAAAACGCCCATACAACACGCTGCTCTGCCGTCCGGGGGCATCCCCGGAGAAGCACAGGCCCGTGATCGGCCGGCCAGAAGCGTCGAAGCGGCTCAGCACGACATCCGCCAACAGCGGGTCGGGGATGCGCCCCTCGGCAAACAGCCCCGGCCGCACAACCACCTCCAACACACCCCCGTCGGTCCGTGGCCTCCACACGACGGAGACCCCCTCGGCCTGGGCCGCCTCGACCGTCACGCGGCCGTCCGGCCCGGCGCTGACCACCACAGGGCTCTCCGAGACGCCGAACCCGCCTCCCTCGCCCCCGCGGGGGTCAACCAGCAGCGCACAGCCCGTCGCCAGCCCCGGAGCAGACCGCACGTTCAGGGCCAGGCAGAGGCTGCCGCCAGACTCGGCCGCATAGAACGTCGCGGACAGGTCCCCGGGGCCCTGCCACGCCTGCTCGGCCAGGACGACCTGCGAAGCGTGGTTGAGCGGGTACCCCGCACACGTCCAGTCACCCAGATCGCCATCCACCACCACCGCCTCCGGCAAGGCCGCCAGGTGCCCCGCCATGCGCACCCGCGGGGCGACCTCGATGCAGACCGGCACCGGCCTGCCCGTGCCGTCCTGGCACCGCGTCGACAACACGAGCCGCGGCACGGCAAACTTCAGGGGGACCCCGTCCGCCACCTGCAGACGGAAACGCTGCCGGAAGGGCTGTCCTGGATCCAGCCGGAATCCGAGCACCTGCGGCTCGACGCGACCGGCTACCCCCTCGAACCGCCACTCGGCGTCAAAGGCCAGGGGAGCCTCGGTCGGGTTCTCACAGCGCACCTCCGTCACCCCGTCGGCCGCCGCCACGGGACTGGCCTGACAGGCGGCGCGGAGGGTCCGGCGCTGCTCCTGCAGCCGCCTTGAGAACACCTCCGGCGCCAAGAGCGCAGAAGGCTCAAGCACGTGCACCGCGAGGCCCGGAGGCGCCAGGGTTACCCAAAGCAAGCCCGCGAACTCCCCATCGGCTGGCGCGGCGCCAGCCGCCAGGAGACCGGCCGCAGCGCCGCCCAGAGTGTGGTAGTGGATGCGCCCCGCGGACCACCAGGAGAACCGCCGCGCCCCGGCCGCGATGACGTGGACCCCGTCCCCTTCCCGTACCCCAAGCTCGGCCTGGACCCGCTCCCAGGCCTCGGGCTGACTCGCCCAGAACGGTTCGTCAAGAAACACGAGCAGAGGCAGCGCCGGGGGCGCCTCGGCAACCTGCTGCCGTAACCATGCCACCACCGAGGCCTGGTCCCGGCGCACCGCCCCCCCCGCAACCAACAGCATCGTCGCGTTGCGGCAGGCCCAGCGCAGCGTCCCCGCTTCCACCGCGGCCGCAGGACCGGGAAACGCAAGCACCGCAGGACCACCCGCTCCGGAGCCAGGGCCGCCAGCCTCCGGCCGCGCCCGCCCCGCGGCACGTGCGTCCTCGGGAGCCGCCGAAGCCCCCAGCACGACCACGTGCTGGGGACCCAGTGCACAGGCCGCGTCCCAGACAGCCGCCAGCCCGACGCCGGCCGGGTCCCCCTCCGGGTCGGCACAGATCACGGCCACTGTGCAGGTGGCGCCGCAATGGGCACGTGGCCCGTCCGCGGGAGGTTCGCGCTCTGCTGGCACCGCGGTGGCCGCAGGCACTGCCTCCGGCACGGGCGCCAGTTCCTTCGCCGGGCTCCAGGCGGCCGGCGGCGGCGGGCGCATGCCCTGCTCGGCAATCCAGGGAATGCGCGACTGGCACCCGCCGAGACACGCGGCCACAGCCGCCAGAGCAAGGCCGAGGAGGACAGACCACTGCCGACCTGGCCCCCTCGGACCCGCCGGCAATGCGCCTGTCGGCGCGCTGGCCGCTGCGCGCCGGCCATGTCGGCGCCCGTGGCGCTGCCGTGGCCACTGCCAGCGGGCCAGCCGGGTGGCAACGGGCTGCTGGGTGGCGCCGGTCAGCCGTCGCCTCAGGGGTATGGATAGGGACTTGCGCCCGCTGGCACTGGCAGCGTTACTCATCACGTCGTTCCCCGCACCAAGCCCGACACCGGCGCCATTGTAAGCGCCACCAGCCACGCTGCGAGCGCATCCGCCAGGACACCCCTCGGTAGCACCCGCCGAGACCCTCGGGCCGCAGGCCATAGCCCCAAGGTGCGGTCCCACCGACGCCCGAACGGCAGTGCTCTGGAGGGCGAGACCCCCATGGCGCGCCGCGTCCTTGGCGAAGGCGGCTGCTCAGCCACGCAACCGCCCGCGGCAGTCGCCGTACAGCACACTAGCGCCAGCGGGCGTGAGTTTCTACCCATGGCCATGGGGCGACGGCTGGCCGGCGCCGCACCCAGTGGCATCGCACCCGCCCGTGGCTATCTTGTGGCACGCATCATGTACTGCACGGTCCCGCAGGTCCCCCAGCCCCCCCCCCGGTGGCGCGCGCGACAGCCGGGATTCGGAAGGAAGACGCTATGGACGGAGCAGAACGCATTACCTGTGACTACCTGATCATCGGGTCGGGGTTGGCGGGACTGACGGCCGCCCTCAAGGCCTCCGCCTACGGCAGCGTGATCATCGTCACCAAGACCTCCGCCGATGAAGGTAACAGCCGCTACGCCCAGGGCGGCATCGCCTGCGTCGTGGACCAGGAGGACACCTTCGAGTCCCATATCGAGGACACCCTCAACGCCGGAGCCGGGCTCTGCCACCCGGATGTGGTCAGGGATATCGTCCGGGCCGGGCCGGACCGGGTCCGGGACCTGGAGGCCTGGGGCGTCCAGTTCACGCGGCACGGCGACGTGGCCGAGGAACCTGCCGGCCAGGACGCGGAGGACTTCGACCTCGGACGCGAAGGGGGTCATACCCGCCGCCGCGTGCTCCACGCCGGCGACGTCACCGGCAAGGCCGTCATCGATGCCCTCCTGGCGCGTTGCCGCGAAGTGCCCGCCATCACCATCCACGAGCAGCACCTGGCCGTGGATCTGATCAGCACCCGCCATATCAGTTGGCAAGGCCCCAACTGGTGCCTGGGTGCCTATGTCATGGACCGACAGACCGGCCGCATCAGGACCATCCTCAGCCGCTTCACCATGCTGGCGACCGGTGGGGCCGGCAAGGTGTACCTCTATACCAGCAACCCGGATGTGGCCAGCGGCGACGGTATGGCCCTCGCCTATCGCGCCAGCGCCGACATCCGCAATATGGAATTCTACCAGTTCCACCCGACCTGCCTCTGGCACCCGGAAGCCAAGTCTTTCCTCATCAGCGAAGCCGTGCGGGGCGAGGGTGCCGTGCTCAAGATCCGACGCCGAGGCCAGTATGCCGAGTTCATGGACTCGTACCACCCCATGGCCAGCCTGGCTCCCCGCGACATCGTCGCCCGAGCCATCGACAATGAGCTCAAACGCAGCGGCGAGGACTGTGCCTACCTGGATATCCGACACCGGCCCGAGAGCTTCCTCAGGAAGCGCTTCCCGACCATCTACGCCACCTGCCTGCACTTCGGCGTCGATATGGCTCACGACCTCGTCCCCGTGGTCCCTGCCGCCCACTACTGCTGCGGCGGCGTGCGCACCGACGTCAACGGCTGTACCACCGTGAGCAACCTCTACGCCATCGGTGAGGTCGGCTGCACCGGCCTGCACGGCGCCAACCGCCTGGCCAGCAACAGCCTCCTGGAGGCCATGGTCGTGGCACACAACGCCGTCGCCCACAGCCGCACCCGCACCAGCGATCACCCGGATATCTCCCCCACCAGCGTCCCGGACTGGTCCAGCGGCAACGCCGTCGACTCCGATGAGCAGATCGTCATCGCCCATAACTGGGACGAGATCCGACGCTTCATGTGGGACTACGTCGGCATCGTCCGCACGGACAAGCGACTCGAACGCGCCAAAAGCCGCATCCGGCTGATCCGCAAAGAGATCGAGAAGTACTACTGGGATTTCATCCTGACGCCAGACCTGGTCGAACTCCGCAACCTCGCCTCGGTCGCTGAGATGATCATCGACTGCGCCATGGCCCGCCGCGAGAGCCGTGGCCTGCACTACAACCTCGACTACCCCATGGCCGACCCCGCGTCTCGCGGCCGTGATACCATGCTGCGCTGCCCAACCAAGATGGAGATCTGGTGCGAATGACCCCGGCAGCCCCAGACGCGCCAGTGGGACTGGTGGTCGCCGCCGCCGGCTCTGGGACCCGCTATGGCCGGGACCGCAGCAAGCTCCTCGAACCGTTGGCTGGCGTGCCGCTTTTCCTGCACTGTCTGCGGGCGCTGACGACCGTGGTGCCCCCGGAGCGCACGGTGCTGGTCGTGCCGGCGGCCGAGACAGAGCGTTTCGAGGAGGCGCTTGCCACGCCGGCTGGCGCCCCCCGTGTCAGACTGGTTCCCGGCGGCCAGTCGCGCTGCGAGTCTGTCCTCCGCGGCCTGCGGGCCCTTCCCGCCGGCGTGTGCCTGGTAGCCGTACAGGACGCGGCCCGGCCGCTGACCTTTCCCGAACTGCTCCGCCGCTGCATCGCCTCCGCCCAGACGCGCGGCTCCGGCGTCGCCGCGCGCCGTGTGACCGACACCGTCAAGGTCGCGGACCCCGCTGGACGCGTGCTGGCAACACCGGACCGGTCCACTCTCTGGGCCGCGGAGACGCCCCAGGTCTTCCGCCTGAATGACCTGCGCCAGGCGTGCGAGAACGCGCTCCAGCATGGGACCACCCCGACAGACGATGCCGCCGCCGTCGAGGCCATTGGGCTGCCTGTCTACCTCGTCGAGTCCACGGCCCCCAACCCCAAGGTCACCCACCCGGCTGACCTCCTCCTGGCGGCGATGCTGCTCGGGCGGACACCCGGCGGCGTCCGCCCGCCATAGGTGACCCCTCAGCCCGGCCCGCCGCAGCTCCAGCCGGCGTCGCCCCAGGCTACGGTGATCGTGCCCCGTTGGGGCGATTCCGGTGGGACCGCGGGTAGATCGACAGGCCCTGGAGGCGGCACCCCTGGCGCCAGAGCCACCCCGGCCCCTGAAGGAGGGGTTGCGGTCATGATCGATACCCGCTTGCATTGGCGGTGCCTTCGGCCATATTCCCTCTAGACGGCCACGAGGTACGGCTGCACAAGGAGCACGACTATGTTTGGCGTTGGCGGCTGGGAACTCTTTCTGATCTTCCTTATCGTGCTTCTGGTGTTTGGCGCCAAGCGGCTACCGGAGATCGCCCGGTCCCTGGGCAAAGCCACTCAGGAGTTCAAACGGGCCAAGAACGAGTTCTCCAACATCGCCGCTGAGCCGCCCCCTGAGACCACCGCCTCCCAACACCCCTCCGGCGACTGGCAGAACCGGCCGTCAACGTCTGTCGCCGAGCCGCCGAAGACCGACCCCGCAGCGCCGCGGAAGTAGGCGTGCGCCCCGGACGAACCGGCCAAACTCCACCTGAACCGATCCTAATCCGGGCTGTCGTGTGCGTCTCTTCGGCTTCAGAATCACCCCCGATGCGGATATCGACGACACCCGCGTGTCCATCCTCGATCACCTCGAGGAACTCCGCGGACGCCTGCTGAAGAGCATCGCGGCGATGGCGGTTCTCTTCCCCGTCTGCTGGTTCTTCTGCGGGGATGTGATCAACTGGTTCCTCGAGGTCGTCTGCGCCGATCTGGCCAAGGTCCAGACCCTGGCCGTGATGGAGCTGTTCTTCACCCAGATGAAGGTCAGCTTCTTCATGGCCCTGGTTCTCTCCTATCCCATCATTGCCTTCCAGGCCTGGCGCTTCATCGCCCCCGGCCTCTACCGCCATGAGCGCTTCTACGTGTCGCGCTTCGTGGTCGTCAGTACAGCGCTCTTCGCCACCGGGGCGGAGCTGGCCCTCTTCTATGTCTTCCCGCGAGTGGTCCAGTTCGGGGCCAGCATGGCCAAGGGCAAGATCGAGATGACGCCCCAACTCAGCAGTGTCATCAGCCTGGCGGCGTGGCTGATGCTCGGGTTCGGCGTCATGTTCCAGTTGCCCATCGTTGTCTACCTCCTCGCCATCACGGGACTCGTCTCTGTCGCGACGATGCGCAAGGCCAGACCCGTGGTCGTCATCGTCATCTTCACCCTGGCCGCCATCCTCACCCCAACGCCCGATGTCGTTACCCAGTGCGCTCTCGCTATCCCGTCCTACGTCCTCTTCGAGGCCAGCATCCTCTTCACCGACTTCGCCGTGCGCCGAAAGCGCCGCCGGGAAGAGGAGGGGAAGCGCCAGGAAGAGGCGGAAAGCAAGCGCCGGCTGGGCGAGCCGCCGCCCCCGCCAGCCCCCCAGCCGCCCACCGCGACCATCCCGCTGGCCGCCGCCACCGGATCGGCCCCTGCGGCTCTGCCGCCCGCCACCACACCACCCGCGCAGGCCGATGTGACGGCCCCCGTGGAACCGCCCCCGTCAGACCCCCAGCCCCATGCCAGCGCGGCGCCGCCATCCGAGCCGGCCCCCGCCGGCCAGCCGCCCAACGACCGAAAGGCCGGCACGCCTGCCGCGGAGAGCAGTTGGGAACGCTGGTATGGAAACGTCGAACCCCCCGTCGAGCCGGCCCCCGCGGCCGCGCCGACGGAAACCCCCAAGCCCACGACGCCGCCGGCGGTGCCGCCACCACCCGCACCCCCTCGCGGCGACGACACGACCCTGGGCTCAGGTACCGTCTAGTGCCAGCGGGCGTAGGCCCCTGCCCATAGCCCTGAGGCGCCGGCTAGCCGGCGCCACTGAGAGGCCTGTGGGCTCCAGGGCGGGCCCGCCGGCAATGGCCATTCCGGCGGGTCCCTTGGCGTCAGCGCAGGGTTTCGTGTGCCTGCTTGGCCACCTGCCGAGATGCGGCTCGTCATCTCCACCCGCCGGCACTAGG
>Ga0172371_10000997_pt1 | contig 44755 bp, 35 predicted proteins | sample Lak12m_FD_114543 | JGI IMG/M metagenome (GOLD analysis project Ga0172371, IMG submission 114543) | Freshwater microbial communities from Kabuno Bay, South-Kivu, Congo - kab_022012_12m | ecosystem: Environmental > Aquatic > Freshwater > Lake | place: Democratic Republic of the Congo: South-Kivu... | reverse complement strand
TTCGGACTAATCCTAAATGGGATCATAGCAAACGGCTTAGTACTAATTCTTTCATCAAAAACAAAAAACTAAAAATCATGGAAAATCTCACTAAACTTTGGATATTAATATCCAACAACAAAATAGACTTATATGTCTTATTTAGTCTTTATTTAATTGTCATAATAAGCAGAATAATACTAATTATTCTAAATCCATCAAGAGATAAATACTCTGGAATATTTGTTTCTTTTTTTCCAGCAATAATATCTATTCTAGGAATCTTAAAGATAAATACGTTTGATATGTCTTTACTTTCCGATACTTGGCTCATCTATATACTTAAAATATTTTTGCTAATGTTTTTCTTCTATTTACTTTGGGATCTTAGAGAAGAATACACGTATTATAAACACGATAAAGAAATTAGAAAATTTAAACAAAAATTAGAACGATTTTGGAAAAGATAATTATAACTAACAAACCTGGATTCGTTTTCGAGCTCCAGGTTTTTTTTGTTATTCTAATCTCATAGCAATTTTACATCCATAATCCAAGCTGAAAAGATTACATTGACTAAGCAAACCAGGGCCGAACAAAATGGCGGATTGTGAGGTCTAGAGTTTTTGAATGCTTTTGGGGCAATGCCAAAAGTATTTCGTCGTCTGGGGGCGAAACCCCAGTAAATAATAAATTAATTATAAGATTCCGGTTGCATTCGCCTAGGCGAAAATAACACCGGAATGACAGTATAGAAAGAGAAAAATGCCCAAAACTATGTCCTAGGGCTTGGGCCTGCCTATCGGCAGACAGGACACAAAAAGCCCCATAAAAAAAATTAAATATTTAAGATTGCTTCTCCGCCTAAGCGGATCGCAATGACTTATTTCTGACTTCAGACTTTTTAAATCACTCCCATAACTAATAAACTCACATAAGCAACATAAATTATAAGCATTATAATACCTTCTATTTTCACTATAGTAGAATCTTTTTTTCATACCAAAATAAAAATAAATAACAAAATAGTTGCAAAAATAGTCATAAGCACATCTCTATCCAATCAAACATTAAAAGGCAATGGATTGATTACAGCACTCAATCATAATATCCAAAATATATTAAAAATATTGCTTCAAATTATATTTCATATAGCTATATCAGATTTCTTTTTCATAGCAGCAACTACACATGTAGCAAGTTCTGGTAAAGAAGTACCCACAGCAACTATTGTAAGTCATATAACAATCTCACTCATTCCAAATATTTTTGCAATATGTATAGCTCCATCTACTATCCATTGTCAACCTAAAGTAAGTCAAATCAATCAGAAAATTATAAATAAAACAGATTTTCATACAGACATCTTTTTCACATTAACTTCTTCAGACAAATCTTTTTCACTCTTTGCAATTCCAAAAACATAATACATAAATATAGCAAAGAAGCTCAACAAAACTAATCAATCAATTCTAGTTATTCCTGAAAAACTAGCTCAATCTATAATAGCATCATTTGCTACAAATCATAAAACCAAAACAGCTAACAAACTAAATGGAATTTCTTTAAATGTTGTAGCTTTTTTAACTGATATAGGATATATTATCGCAGATATTCACAAAATTAACAAAATATTTGATATATTACTCCCCAAAACATTTCATATAACTATACCAGCACTTCATTTTATACTTGCCATTATATTTACAACAAGTTCTGGAGCAGAAGTTCATACAGCAACTATCGTTAATCATATAACAAGATCCGAAACCTTAAACTTTTTCGCTATACTAGACGCTCATTCTACCAATACATCAGCTCATTTTATCAAAAATACAAATCCAATCACAAACAATATATAAACCATTTCAATAAAAACAAAAAATAAAATCTGATTTTTTTATAACAATTTTTTTTCACATTACAATAAATTATATATATTACCAATGAACCAATTCCCAATAAACCAATAACAAGTTACCAATTTCCTTGTTTTATAAAGCAAAATTATTATACAAAATCAGTTAATCCTTTAATCTTTAATCAGTTAATGTTAAAAAAGTTATTAGAATCTTCTCAAAAGATAGCAATATTCTGACACGAAAACATAGATTGAGATTGTGTATGATCTATGCTTTGATTATGAAGTTTACTCGAAAAGCAATGAAAAAAGGTTTCATATTTTACACCATCGCAGCCTAGCAAAATTTTCAATTTTCTTCCAAATATAAAAAAAATTAAAACAAACTTTGACTACGGAAAATATGACTTACTTATATTTACAGATTTTACCTGATACTGACGCATATCAAAATTTACAAAAAACAAATCTAAATATTTTGACGATAACAGACTTATTATCATAGATCATCATGCGGAAACGATTACGCCCAAACATGCAATACTCAAGAAAGATATACATTCTATCAGCGCCTGTGAAATAGTTTTTGAAATAAGCTATAAACGACGAAAAAAATTATATGACAAAAATATTGCTACATATCTATATTTATGATTGACCACTGATTCTGGAAATTTTCGTTTTGATCAATGATTACAGACGCCTAGATTACTAAATAATGCTCTTAAATTAATAAAACTATGAGCAGATAAAAAATCTATCATCGATAATATGTTTCGCACCAAAAGTTTCCAATCAATCAAGTTTATGCAAAAAGTATTGGATAGAATGATACAAGACTGAAATATAGTCTATTCATATTACGAAGATAGTGAATTATCAAAATACAAACTTGACGAAGAAGAAGCTGTTTATTGACAATTTATAATGCAAGATATTAGTTGACCAGATATAGTTATTTTATTCAAAAAAATATGAAAATACATCAAATGATCAATAAGGTCAAAAAAAACAGACGCATCCAAAATCGCTCAAAGTTTTTGATGATGATGACACCGTAATGCTTCATGATTTAAAGTAGAATTTAAGTGAAATTTCATTAAACAAATAAAAGAAATAGTAAAAAAAATAAAACTTCAATAAGTCATTCCGGCGATTTATTTTGCGGCCGGAATCTTAAGTTTTAATTAGTTAATTTAGAACATGGCCGGCTACAATGTCAAAATCCGTCTTATCAGACCCATTATACATTTTCTAATTATAATAACTATTTTTTATGTAACTTATAGAATCCGTCTAGTAACAGATCTAATCCCATTTGTACAATTAACAATACCGGCAATAAATTACTATGAAATCATGTTATTCTCATTCATATCATGAATATGATTTATATTCATCTGAATTTTCCAGAATCTATACGAATTAAACAAACCAATCCAAAAATATTTTCAAACATTTACAAAAGTCCGGACATATCGATTTATAACAATCACTTTCATATCATACTTTTGACGATGATTTATTTTTAATTATTGAATATCTAGATTCATAATAGTTATTACTGGTTGATTGTCTTTTATATTTATATTAATTTTCGATCAATTACGAAATCACATAGAAGCTGTCAAACACAAAAATTCTTGAAACAAAATTCTGATTATATGAAGTGATACTATGGACAGTTATATAGCAATAGAAAAAATAAAAAAATGATTTTCTTTCCCATCAGAATTTGCAAAAATAGATGAAATAGAAGATATAGATCTAAGTACATACTTTATAGTAGTTGCTGCTGGTACATTTGAGAAAACAAAATTACAAGAAATCTTTGAAAGAGTCAGATTTATAAATACTAGATTTTATCATATCTGAGAATGATTCTTCTTGGAAGATGTAGTCTATATGCCAGAAAATATAGATAGTATAATTGCTCTAGAATACAAACATTCTAAATTAGATTGACGATCTATTATATTTAAAAGGATAATAGATATATTTGCTTCGATAATACTAATCATAATAACATCACCAATTATGTTGATTATTGCTATTCTTATAAAACTAGAAAGTAAATGACCTATAATTTACAAAGCAAAAAGAGTAGGACAGAGATGACAAGCATTTACCTTTCTAAAATTTCGTAGCATGTATACACATTTAAGTGTATGATACTGATGAGAAAAAGCGGAAAAACTATATAAAGACTTAATCAATTCTGATCAAAATATTAGAGAATGAGTATTGCCAAAAATTAAAAACGATCCCAGAGTCACAAAGATTTGAAAGTTTATCAGGAAAGTTTCTTTTGATGAGTTGCCACAATTATTCTGCGTCCTGGTAGGTACAATGTCTTTAGTATGACCTAGACCTCACCTACAAGACGAAGTAAATAACTATGAGACTCGACAAAAAAGATTATTTAGTATAAAACCATGAATCACAGGATATGCACAAGTATTTGGTAGAGAGCTAGATTTCCAAGAAGAAGCTAAATTAGATTTATATTATATACAACATCGATCATTATTCCTTGATATATATATCTTACTAGCTACACGATGAGTAGTTTTCAAAGGAAAATAACTATAATGTGCTCCTTTTTTTAAAGGAGCTGTCGTGAACAAAGTGAATGACTGAGGATTTTAATTTATAAGAAAAGCTCTCTTAGAAAAAGAGAGCTAAACATTGTGGTCCAGACAGGACTCGAACCTATGACCTCCTCCTTAAAAGGGAAGCGCTCTAGCCAACTGAGCTACAGGACCAAAAGACGTAATACAAATCCAAAATTAAAAATCAAGACATTTTATAAAAAAAATATATAATATAATGACTTTTTGAGAGAATACAGAAAGACTACAAAATTACATAAAAAATAATTTAAATCTCGAAAATAAATCTGAAAAAGAAATTTCAGAAATTTATCAACAACTTATAGATTGTATTACCGACCACAATCATCTCTACTACATTGAAAACAATCCTATAATTTCAGACAAAGAGTATGATGAACTTTTTGATTATCTAAAAAAAATAGAGGAGTACTTCCCCTACCTAATATCTTGAAATTCTCCTACACAAACATTGATTGGTCAAATAGCCGAATGATTTAAGCAAGCAAAACACACAACAAAATTATTATCGCTAGAAAATACTTACAATGCACAAGATCTTTTGGATCGAGACGAAAGAGTTAGGAAAAATTTAACTAAACCAGTCATTCTGAGTGAAACGAAGAATATAGAAAAAAATTTATATTCTTCACCTTCAGAGTGACAGACAAATGTCATCCTGAGTGCGTCTAGGCGTACGAAGGATATAATTTACACTATAGAACCCAAATTTGATTGAATCAGTGTTGAACTCATTTACAAAAAATGAAAATTACATCAGGCCATCACACGTTGAGATTGACTTGTTTGAGAAGATATTACAACAAATGTAAAAACTATTAAAAACATCCCCACTAAACTTTGAAACATTGAAACATTGAAACATTGAGACATCGCCGTTAGAGGCGAAATAATGATGCCCAAATCAGTTTGGAAAAAATTAAATAATGAAAGAGAATCTAATTGAGAACAGCTATTTGCAAACACTAGAAATGCAGCAGCCTGAAGTATAAAATTATTAGATTCATCGGAAGTATCCAAAAGATGATTAGTTTGCTACGTTTACGATATCTTAAATGTCATTCCTGGCGAAAATTTGTCATCCTGAGAGTCAACGAAGGATATAAATTTAAAACAACTCTGACTCCCTATTTTCGATCGACAAAAAACATCAGACAATATTTCCGATGTAATAAATATTTGCCTAAACGAAGAAACCAAATCATATTTAGATAATCAGGATTGCGATTTTGATTGATTAGTCATAAAAGTAGAAGATAATACTCAACGTGAAATTATTTGATCCACAGAACATCATCCTAGACGAGCCGTAGCATATAAATTCCCAGCTCAACAAGTTTCTACTCAGATACTTTCAATAGATTTTCAAATAGGTAGAACAGGGATTATCACCCCAGTAGCAAATCTTTCTCCAGTACAACTATCTTGAGCTACAATATCTAGAACTACTCTTCATAACTTTGATTTTGTAAACACTAAAGATATAAAAGTCTGAGACTATGTACGACTCCAAAGAAGTTGAGAAGTTATTCCTTACATAGTATCAGCAATAAAAGACAAAAGAAACTGATCTGAAACAACTGTCAATCCACCTACAAAATGTCCTATTTGTAATTCAAAAATAATCAACGAAGATATTCACTATTATTGTTCAAACGAAAAATGTCCCTGACAAATAAAAGCTAAATTACAACATTTTGTATCCAAAAATTGTATGGATATAATGTGAATAGGGGATAGTATAATAGAAATTTTGGTAGATCAGAATTTAGTTTCAGATATTTCGAATCTATTCAAATTAGCAGATCAAAATTATCAAATCTTATTACAAAAATTTCCATGATTTGGAAGTAAAAAAGTAAGTGAAATAGCCAATCAACTCATAGAAGCCAGAGAAAAACCGCTATGGAGATTGTTAAATTGACTATGAATATGACACGTTTGAAAAAAAACTGCAATAATGATAGTAGATAGCTTAATAAATTATTATAGTCTCCAAGATGAAGATTTAAGTCCACTAGAAAATCTAATTAAACATATAACAGACCAAGATTTTCTCAATTCAATATTTGGCATATGAGAAAAAACAGTTCAAGAAATAATAGATTTCTTCAATAACAAAAACAATATAGAAATCTTAAAAAGACTTGAAGAATTCTGATTAAACTTCGATCCTATCAAATATTACAAAGACAAAGAAAATATTTGAATTTTTGAATGACTCAATAATTGATCATTTTCTATTACTTGATCTTTTCCTATATCTAGAGAAATAATCATCGAAGAAATGCAAAAAAATTGACGAACATTCCATGAAAATCCTAGAAAAGACACAGAAATTATCCTTATATGAGATAAACCTTGAAGCAAAAAAGCCAAAGCAGAAGAACTAAACATAAAAATAATTCAATGACGAGATTATATCCTAGAAGAACTTCCATTTCTTTCAAATATACCAATATCAAATTCCCAATTACCAATTACAAAAAAACCATTTTCCCAAAGCTTATTCTAGTCATTATATAAAAAAGTATAATTTATAGTTGATTTAATAAATCAATTAGATATTTTCTATTTACAAAAATAAAATATAAACCTAAAAACAAAATAAAATGGCAAAAGTAAAAAAAGCAAATAAAAAAATATTTGTGATTGACACAAATGTTATTCTTTACAACTGGAGATCTATTTTAAATTTTGATGAGCATGATATAAAAGTATCTATCAAAGTCATCGATGAAATAGACACCTTCAAAAAGGGTAAAGAAGAAATCAATATCAATGCTCGTAAATTTACGAGATTTATTGATGACCTCAGAAAAGAAAGGATTAAAAAAGAAGGAAGAATGGTTTCCAAACTTTGTAATGGAGGAGTATCATTGGGAGAAGGAAAGGGCACTATAGAAATAGTGATGCAAAAATCCATAATTCAGGATGTAAAAGAAGCATATCCGGAATCATCAGTAGATCATTATCTCTTAAGCATGGTTTACGAAATGTCTAAGGACAAAGAAATCGAGACAATTCTGGTTACAAAAGATGTTAACCTACGTATCAAAGCAGATTCTTTAGGATTATATGCAGAAGATTATGAGTCTGAATATATAAAGGACATTGATTCTTTATATAAAAGTCAACAACTTATAAATGATCCTAAATTAAGTGATACCATACAATTACTTTACAAAAACGGAAAAGCTCCATTTCCAAAAATTGAAGGACTCGACCCAATTCCCAACATGTGTTTAATTTTACAAGCAGGGAAACAACATTGTCTTGCTAGAGTAGACATAGAAAGAGAAAAAGAAGAAAATGTTAACGATAGCAATGAGTTTGAAAACAACAATATAAATAAAAACAATCCTAGTACAAAAAAAAATATTGAACTAATTAGAGTTTCGAAAAGAACTGTTTCAGGTATCGATACTCTAAATTCAGGACAAGCTTTTGCAGTCGATGCTATAATGAATCCCAATATTAAACTTGCTTCTCTCATCGGTCCGGCTGGCACTGGTAAAACACTAATTGCAATTGCTTGTGCATTTGAGAAATTATTAAAAGTTCAATGTAAACAAGTATTTATTTCAGCTGCATTGGTACCTGTAGGTAACAAAGAAATCGGTTTTTTACCTGGAGATTTATATGAAAAAGTCTCCCCGTATATGCAAGGTTTGTTTGATAACATGGAGTTTGTAAAAACAGAAACAAGCAAAAAAGATGCTAAAAAAATCGAAGCTTTAATAACTCTACAAAAAGATGGTGCAATGAAGATTCAACCTCTGAGTTCTATAAGAGGAAGAAGTATTAATAACACCGTCTTTGTGATAGACGAGACACAAAACACCACCCCACATGAGGTTAAAACTGCCATCACAAGAGCTGGTAAAAATACTCAAGTGATATTATGTGGGGACATTGAACAAATCGATGCTCCATATCTAAGCAAAGCAGACAATGGATTGATCCATGTTATTTCCAAGTTAAAAGGACAATTTATTTACGCAAACATATTCCTTGATAAAGGAGAAAGAAGTGAACTGGCAACTTTAGCAAGTAAACTTCTATAATCTAATAAATTTTCTTAATGAGTAGGGTTGTTTTTTACGACTCTACTTTTTATTTACTCAAAAATTCTTTTATAAAATTTTCTATCTCATTAAACTTTCAATCTATAGTTTCTCTTTCTTCTCTCTTAAAAGGACTCAAAACATATTCAGCTACATAATCAGAATTCGCAGGCCTATCTACACCTATTCTTATTCTATAAAATTCTTCATCTCAAAATTTATCCATAATGTCTCTGATACCATTATGACCAGCAGCTCATCATCAAAGTTTGAGTTTAATTATTCATACTGGTAAATCTATATCATCGTGAATCACCAAAATATCTTTTGCTTCTATTTTATAAAAATGAGCAATCTGACTCACTGCTCATCAAGAACGATTCATAAATTCCATAGGTTTCAAGAAAATTACCCTTTGTTGGAAACTGTCACCCTGAGTATTATGAAGGGTATAAGTAGTCTGCACTACTTCTCATCAAAATTTATTCTCATAAAGAAATAATTCTCATAAAAACTTTCATTCATCATTTTGTAATTTATCAATCATCAAAAATCATACGTTATGTCTCGTATTTTTATATTGTCATCCTGGATTTCCAAGTCCAACAACTAACTTCATTTTCTATAATTCTAATTTAAAGTTTTATCAATGTTAATCTACTTTTATCGTGAGTATAACGAACATTTATCGTCCGCTATTGCTGACTTTTATCGCGAACGTAGTGAGCTAACGCATTTCTTTTACAAAGAATTCTAACTTATCTCATATTTCTATTCTTTTTGATGTCCTGGTTTTGATACCACATTCTTCTCCTTCTCATACTTCCTTAACCTGATCTTTATTTCTATGTAATGATACAATATCTCAATTCCCAAGAATCTCATCTCATCTCATTATCCTAAATCTAGCATTTGCCATAACCTTTCATTGAACAATCTTTCATCATATAGTCATATCTTTTCATTTAGTATAGAATATTCAAAGTACTTCCATATTTCATATCACAAGCTCATATTCTTCAAGTTTAATCATTCACTTTGTAAGATCAGTCAGATAATCGGTCAATTCATATATTATATCAAAGCTCTTCATCTCTACCTTCATTGCCTCAGCTTTCTTTTTCAATAAAGCATTCATAGAAAGATTAAATCAAAGCAACAATGCTTTTGACGCTTGAGCAAGTGATAAATCTGAATCACCAAAATGTCCTACATCAGTATGCACAATTTTTATTATAACATTTTCAGGCAATGCAATTCAAGCAACTGCTTGTTGAAGAGCCTCCAAACTAGAAGATCAATCAGATTTCAATATCAATCTAAGTTCAGAAATTTTATTGTCCGTAGATTGCAATCATGATAAAAATTCTTGAACAGCAGAATCAGCAGTCTGTTTTTTGTCTTTATCTTGGATTATATTTACCCTTTCATTAGCTTCTTTTTCATTTTTCACGACCTCTATCATACGACCAGGCTCTGGCATTGCCGTAAATCAAAGAATTTGAGCTGGCTCTCCTCCTGTAGCACTACTAATATTTTGTCATTTCCGATTTTGCATTCTTTTTACTTTTCAATAAGTGTTGTAAGCAACCATTATATCTCATACTTTCAAAGTTCAAGTCAAAATAATTATACTAGTAACTACTCATTGTTTGGGATCTTTATGTGCATCCAAAATCACTCATACAGCACTTCTATCAGGATTATATTTAAGATCAAGCATTTCAGCTTGTAAAAGTATGTTCTCAAGAAGCTCAGGGATTCACTGTCATGTCTTAGAAGATATACCAACTACTGGAGTTTCTCCTCATCGATCCTCAGGAGTTAATCCATGTTTAGCTATATCAGATTTTATTTGTTCAAAATTATTTCAAGGTTTATCTATTTTAGTTACAGCTATAATAATAGGCACTCAAGCAGATTTTGCATGGCTTATAGATTCCACAGTCTGTGGCATCACACTATCATCAGCAGCGATTACTATCACAGCTATATTTGTAAGCTTTGCTCATCTTGCTCTCAAACTAGTAAACAATTCATGTCATGGAGTATCTATAAAAGCAATTTTTTTTCAATTATGATCTACTACAGACGCTCATATCGATTGTGTAATTCATCAAGCTTCTCATCATGCAACATTAGTTTTTCTAAGATAATCCAAAAGAGAAGTCTTACCATGATCTACATGTCACATTATAGTAACTATAGGAGCTCTCTCAATAATATTTTCTGCTGATTTATCTATATCAAGGACTGATTGTAAATCTCCAGTCATAAAACTCTCTACATTCATTTGCGCTTGTTTTTTCTTCAAAATTACTCACAAATCTGAAGCTATTAAACAAGCAGTATCAAAATCAAGCGAAGAAGTAATTCACGTCATTATTTTATTTTGAATCAATTTTTTCATAATCTCTGGAAGTGGCACTCATATTTTTTCAGAAAATTCTTTTACTGTGATTTTTTCATCTATTTCCACCTCTTGCTTCTTTATAAGATTAGCTGAAGTAGCTGCTATCTTTTCTTTTTTTACAAATTCCGGTTTATTTTCAATTTTTTGTGAAGTTTGATTTCCTTGAATATATCTATTATTTGATCATACATAAGGTGGTTTTTTGTGTTCTCAAGGTTTATATGGAGGCCTATATGGAGGTTTTGACTGCCTATTATCAATTTTGGGTTTGTTATCAAAAGATTTAAAATGTGGTTTTTCAGAAGACTCTTCTTTTTTTTGTATAAATTCTTCTTTTTTTTGTATAAATTCTTCTTTTTTTTGTGTAGAAAAAGTAGCAAATTCATCTTGCTCTTTTATTTCTTTTTTTTCTTCTTCTTGTATAATATCTTCAACTTCTATATCAAATTCTTCTTCCTTTGAAGGAGAAAATCATAATCAACTCAAAAATCATGAAGATTTACCGAGTTCATCCGATTTTAAAACTTTTGCAGGCTCAGATCTAGTCTTTATTATTTTAGACTCATTTTTTTTAATCAATTCCTTTATTTGTTCCAAATTTTTTTCTGAAACAGTAACGACTTTTGCTGTCATTGGCTTATCCATAACTTTTTCATAAAACTTAGCAAAAATCTGCTTCTGAATTCATAATTCTTTTACAACATCTTCTATACGTGGCATTAAAATATTGAGATACTAAAAAACATGAGTTATATACTAACAATATAATACTTATTTTCAATCTAATTTACATACTTAAACATTTAAAAAAAATCAACCCCAAAGATTTGACAAATCAAAATTTATTAAATATAATAAAGGTATATTTTAATAAATATAAAAACAACAATGAAAAATCTAAAATTTCATAGCAAAAAAATCTGATCACATTATGAGATTAAAATGAAAAATCTGATTATGATCTTTTTTAGCATTATACTTTGATTATGAGCAATCACAGTTTTTGCAGAATTAACTATAGAAACAAGTCTTATAAATGCAGTACAGACTATCAAAAGGATTATCATTTCTGAAGATTGAACAAATGATCCAAATAAAATATTAATAGATATAAACACAAATGACGCTGATCATAAAGTAAAATTTCACACAGACAGACTAAACAGTCGAAGTGACGTTGATAGTCCCGCCAATGTATGAAGATTTTTATGAATAAATAGCTCTTGAGAAGTTATATTTATAAAAACAGGTGTAATTGGAGCAGGACCAGCTTGACCTCAATGACCAGCTTGACCTCAATGACCTAGATGAGCAACATGAGAAAAGTGAGACCCATGAGATACAGGACCCAAGTGAGATACTTGATTTTTACAAAATTGAATTTTATGAGCTACTCCATTTTGGAATTGAGCTTCTCGAACAACAACAAATACAAACATATATAACCTTTGAACATGAGTATGAATCTGAACTACTTCACTAAGAGAAAAACTTAATGTAGCTGGAGCAATAAAAATATGAAATACAAGCAATTCCTGTACAACAACCAATGAATGATCTATAAGATATAGGAATCAATGTCTACAAATGTGTGATTGAGACCAATGGCTTGATATACAATGAATTGGATGTACAAATTTAAATTATGATTGTAATGCAAGTCCTACACCACCAACAAGCAATGCTATACTATCAATTGTAAGTCCCACAGTACCAAATATTGAGCGACATTTTGGTAATTTAAATGAAGCCTGTGCATTTCAATGTGAAGCAAATTACACATACAACGACGGATCTAATACTTGCAATGCCAACACACAATCAGGAAACTGTACATGATTACCAGTGTCAAATGCAATTTGGTTTAACGTAAGTTCTATAACTCAAACATGGGATTGATCTTCTCGACTACCATCAACAGCATGAATTTATAGTACAGTTTGATCAGATACAGAATGTAAATTTAAATGTAATGCATGATATACATATAATATTGGAAATAACACATGTACATCTGCCTCTTGTGCATGAAGTTTACCAACAAATGCATCAAGCAATGCGACATCAACTACAACAACTCGAAATTATAGTACAACAGCATGAGATTGTACATTTATATGTAATACTAATTACACATATAGTGGTGCAACTAATTCTTGTATAGCTAACATAACTCCAACACCAAATGCTTGTGTATGATTAATAGCAAATTCTCATTGGAATACTGCTACTTGAATATATCAAACATGGAACGGTACCAATCGGATGCCATCTTTAACATGAGTATGGAATACAAGCTCAAGCACTACAGAATGTAGATTTACTTGTGATACTAATTATACATATAGTTGAGCAACTAATTCTTGTATAGCAAATTCATGTGGCTGAAGTTTGCCAGAAGAAAATTATACTACTACACAAACATCAACAAACGGCAACCGAACTCATAGTCAAACACCTTGAGATTGTACATTTACTTGTAATACCAACTATACATATAGTTGAGCAACTAATTCTTGTATAGCTGACACAACTCCAAATATTTCTTGTCTATGGAAACCTACTAATTCTTATTGGAATACTGCTACTCAAATAACTCAAACTCGAAGTTGATTAGCTAATGCTTTCTTACCAAGCACAACTTGAACACATAGCTCAACTCCACGTACTGATGGTTGTTTCTTTGAATGTGATACCAACTATACATATAGTTGAACAACTAATTCTTGTATATTAAATTCTTGTCAGTGAAGTAGACCATCAGCAAATTATACTACTACAGAAACATCAACAAATACTAACCGAAATTATAATGAAACACCATGAGATTGTACATTTATATGTAACACATGATATACATACGAAATGGGAACAAACTCTTGTGAATCTATTATGCCTATATGTGATTTCACATTCTCACCTACAACATGAGACGCACCATTGACAGTAACATTCCAATGAATTGAAGAAATTCGAGCAAACTATAGTTTAAATCTTTGAAATTGAACAATAATAAATTCTCTAACTTCAGTTGATTGAATCACATGAACATATGACGCAAGTTGAGCGGCGTATTTCCCTCTGTTAACAGCAACTCATAATGAGGATCCTAGCAAAACAATATCTTGTTATGCAAGTTGAATGTCTACAACAGGAATCACTTCTTATCCCGATTGTTGAAATGCAATTGTAGAGCAAGGTGAACAATGTGATAACTGATGAGATAATAAAAATGATCCTGGCTTTGAATGTAATACATCCTGTCAATACAACCCACTTGATTGTTCAATCTTCGCAAATCCTCAAATCCTAACATGATGAAGCTGATCACAAACCAACCTTACATGAACAACAAGCACTCGAGCAAATTATACAATAACATTTACACGATCATGAGAAAATACGATTGCAAGCTACATAACTTGATGAGATTCATCATTTAACAAATATTTTAAATTTTCAAAGACTGGAGATTATCTTGTTACTTTATCTTCTACAGGTTGATTATGAACCGGTTGTTCTACCCCAGTAAAAGTTTACGATAACGAATTTTATGCTTGTGGCATTGCTCACAATAGTGATGAATTCATTTTAACAAAAGATGATACATGATTATGTGCTGATTGATATACAGGGACAAATTTCACATGAGATACTTCAACAATAAAAAATGTAATATGAAGAAACGCCATAACAAAAGCTGTTATATTATTTAATACACGAGATGTCGTACCTTCTTATGAATACATAGATACAGGAAAACATATGATATGGTATTCATGATCAGAATATATTGTTTGGACTGCAACAGTGCTTGGTATAAATGCCACTCTATTACTACCAGAGCAATGATATAAATATTGGACTCGAGAATGTATAGATGAAAATACAAGTACTCTTGCTTCTATCTGTCATGCACACAAAACATTAACTTGAGATTGTGCTTACGATATGAACCTAGATAATGATCCCATTTCTTGAGTTCGCGCACTTAATGAAGCACAAATAAACGCAGCAAGAGCTAATAGTTGAAAGCTACTAAAATGTATTTTATCTGAACCTCGAATAGACGAATATTTAACTCCGCAAAATTTTAAATACACACGATGAATAATAAAAACAACTCCAAAATGGGCACCAGCATGTCAAATAATAACATGAAATACTATTGAACAAAGTCTATTCTATATACACCGGACTTGTCCATGATATAATTATTGAGATGAGTCCCAAAGTTGTGATTCTGTTTATTTAACGGGCTTTGGTATAACATCATGTAGTGATTTATTCTATAGTTTTTATGGAAGTTTATGAGACACTTGATCAATATGAGTACCTCGTAATTAATACAGTATACTATTTTCAATTGAAATCGACCTCTCCTTTTATATTATAGGGGTCGATTTTAAATACATAATTTTTTCTTATGCAAAAAAAATTGACTAAATGACCGTCATCCAATTATGAAATCGAACTCATCATTACTCCACTAGAATTGAATCAAGCAAAAACATCAGTAATCAAAGAATTCCAAAAAGATTTGGACCTCCCTTGATTTAGAAAATGATTTGTACCATTGGATATGGTAGAAAAAAATATCAAAGCTGAATACCTACAGATGTGAATCTACGAAGAAGTAGTAAATCTATGAATACAAGAAACTCTAAAAGAAAATGATAAGATAAAGTTTATCTGAGAACCATATGATTTCAATCAGAAACAAGAAAAAGATGAGACTATCATCACAATGAAATTAGATGCTTATCCAGAAGTTGAAATATCTGATCCCAATCGACAAAACGAAAAAATGGATACAATAGATGTCCAAGTGAGCCAAGAAGAGATAGATAACGCAATTACTTCTATCAAAAAAAATTATGCTGACTATCAAGACTCCGATATCATCAAACTAGATACTGTTTCCAAGATATTGGTAGAATACCTAGATAATGAATGAAATATAGCAGATAAATCCAATATTTATCTATGAGAACAAGAATTTGCTGAAGAAAAATTTTTTCCAGCTACATTTATAGATAAGAAAAAAGATGAAGCTATCGTCATCCCTTACGATACAAAAAAAATACCTACATTGCTTATCAATCAAAAAGAAAATCTTACAATAAAAGAGATTAGATTTATAATCAAAGATACCAAAAAGGTTGTTCTTCCAGAATTAACCACAGAAACTATAGAAAAACTATTTGGCAAAGAAAGTGAAGTAAAGACTCATGATCAGCTTCTAGAATATATCAAAAAAGAAATATCTAAACAGAAAGAAGATAATACTTTGATGCAAACTATAGATAAATTCCTACAAATAGTTCAATCTAAATATATGCATGTATCTATACCTCAGACACTTGTCACAGAAGAATTTAAAGTCAGATTAAAGTCATTTGAAGATAGATTTGGATGAGAAGAAAAAGTCAATCAATACTATACACAGATGTGAGATGCAAAGAAAAATCAAATGATAGAAGAGATCAAAAAATCTTCAAAGCTTAGCTTAGAAAAATTCTTCATTCTACAAAAAATCACAGAAGCTCTATGAATAAATGTTGATCGACAAAAATCAGAAAATCTAGAAGTCGAAAAACAGATTTATGCAAAATTATCTTCAAAAGAGCAGAGTAGTAACAATATAGAAAAAGTAGAGAAAGTAGCTAAAAAAGAAACATCAAAAGCCAAAAAAGAGCCCAAATCTCCCAAAGCAAAAACGACTAAAACAAAGAAAGAATAATAATTTATCTATAGCAATTATTAAGCTTTTATTACTGGAAAGATTATATAGATAGCAAATTAGAAAAATCACGCGTCGATTGATTTTTCTAGATTTTTTTGAATACTTTTTGGAGCAATGCCAAAAAGTATTTCAAGGGGTTTGGGGAAAGAATAGCCCCATAAAAAACCAAATATATTCTTATATTTAATTTTCCAAATTATTAACATGTACCAAATTACTAGTTTTTTTTAAATATATAATAAATTACAAGAAATGGCATTATAAGTATCTTTTTTATATTGGGTTTAATCCACAAAAAAGATGGATAATTTTTTAATAGTGCATCTAATAATATAGAAAATCTATTATTTTTTTTATCCTTATCAAAAGGATATATGACTAAGTCTCTAATAAATTTTAATATTCACATTTTACTAATTACAAGTAAACTAATTACCAATTACTATTCGATCTTTATATCTTCATAATTTTCTCTAAGATATGTCCTAGTTTTTTTAAGAATCAAATTAACCTTATCGGGATCAGATAAATCAGATTTATCTATATCTATTTTTATACTAATATAACGATAAAATCCATTCTGCTTAAGTTTTTTCAATAAAGATGGCAGTTTCATTACTCATTCTCCAGGCAATACATGTCATTCTCAAATTTTAGTTTTATCTGAGAAATATAATACCGCTACATAAGGTAAGAAATCATTTAATTTTCTTAGAAATATAGATTCAAATCCATCCATATTCATATTTGATATATCCAATCATATATAACATCCATATTTTTTAATTATTTCAACGATGTTTGTAAAACGATATTTAGGAATCGGCAAAGCAAAAAAATTAGAATCTTCAGGATTTATGATAGCAAAATTCAGATTTTTATTATGTTTTCTATAAAAATTTATATTATCAGCCAGGAAATTGAAAGATTTGTAATTAAAATATTTAGGAGCATTTATACATATAGTATCAGCTCAAGTAGCATCACATATATCAAGAGCTTTATTCAGCTCTTTTTCGTTAACATTACTTGAAACTTGTACAACTCTCACGGGCAAATCATAACTCTTTGATATTTTTTTTACATACTCCACATTCCAAGCATCAAAATTTTTCCACATTGCTAAATCTATACCGTCAAATCAAGAAGCCTTCGCAAGATCAAAAATCAAATCTAAACCAAATCATGGTAAAGAATCAGTACTTATGATAAACTGCGCTTTTGCTCATTTGTTTTTATTTCGATTTTCAGATTCCATTTCAAAAAAAGCATCTGATCAAAGCTCAATATTGCTCTTTTGTTCATCTTTTTTGTCTGGCATAAGCTTGTTTTATATTTTAAAAATTTTATTTTTAATAATTTAACACACTTTATTATAATCTTTTAGCCATATTTTGCAAATTTTCCGCAAGAAAACGTAGTCCTCGAATGAGGGCAAGTTTTTATTGATTTTAGACTAGTAACCAATCCGACATAAAAAACAAAGGTTACAACCAAAATTCACTATTATCCTGTCATTCCGGCAATATTGACGAAGTCTGCAGCCGGAATCTACTATATTTTATCAAAGCTCATCTGTGTTAATCTATCTTCATCAACAAGCCCCTATGATCAGATCAATTAATTTTTATAGATTTTAAATATATATTCTTTACATCAAAATTAACCCATACATGATCTATATGAGACCAAAATATTGGAAAATCAAATAAATACCATGTAAACAAAATAGGAATTTTTCTAGTAATATTAATAAATCCAGATCATAATCAATTTTGAAACTGTTTATAAAATATACTCCACGGTGATACATTAAAATCTCAGACAATTATTACATTTTCATCATCTCTCCTATGTTTATTTTTATGTAATTCAAAGTTATCTATGAAAGTTTTGAGCTGTTCATTTCTCATTAAATAATGATCATAACTATCCGGAGAACTAGTATGTACCAAATATATATAAAAATCCTTCTTATCTAATTTTAATTGAAAATAAGCATACCTCCAATTTCACTGAGGGAAATCATCTGCTCGATTCTCGATTGGATACTTAGAAAATACCATACTACCAATAAATTTTTTTGACCAAGTTGTACTATTTATATAAGGATATCTTTCTTGCAAAAAATCTTTCAGATTACTATAGTGATATTCACCAAATTCTACAAACATCAACAAATCTGGATTATTTTTTATTATAATATTTTTTATTCAAGTATAATTTTTATTATCTTTATGAATATTAGCATACAACATTTTTAATCAACTACCTCATGATATACTTTCATCTAATTTTAAATTATAAAATCCATTAAATTCTCTAGAATAGATCAAGAAAACAAATCCATGTAAAAGAAATAAAATTCCTAATAAAAGTTTTTTATAGCTTCCAATTTGTCATTCCACATCCTTGTCCTCCTTTGGAAAAGGAGAGCCTGTCCCGCAATGGCGGGAGGTAGTGCAAAGCACAGGAGGATTTTTTTTATTATTAAAATTTATATTAGTTCTTAATCTATAAAATTTTATAATTAATATAATCAAAAAAACTATATTCAAAACCAAAAAATAAGGCAAAAAACTTATACCAAGCTCAGATATATAGTAGTTTGAGCAATAATAGATTAACAAAGAAAAAATAATTATAATAGGGGAGTATATCAACATATTATATACAAAAAATAAATCCATTTATACTTTATCAAAACAGAACTTAAATTTTAGCTTTATTAATGCAAATACTTTTTTTTCTTGCATAAAACAATTTAATCAATATCTAATCAATCCAACATTTAAAATTTAACATTTAACATTTTGCTAAAGTTTCATATATTGATATTTGGTTGTCAAATGAATTATTCAGATTCAGCAAGAATAAGGGCAATCCTCCAAAATTGCTGATTCTCATATACAGAAAATATTACTGAATCTGACATAGTTATCTTCGATACATGTTCGGTCAGACAAAAAGCTGAAGACAAAATCACATGAAAACTCAAAGAAGTCTGATCTCATCAAAAAATATGGATTACCTGATGTATGATCCAACACAACTTAAGACAATGAAAAATTAATAATGAAAAAGGGAAACTAAAAATATGAAACTTTATGTGATCTCTCAAAACCAAAGCCCCAGAAATAATCTGATTAACTACAGATGAAATCAATCATTGAAACAGTGAAACATTGAAACAGTGAAACATTATTTGAATCAACCATGCTTTCAATCCACTATTCCATAATCTCACTCGAAAACGAAAAAACATAGAATTATTTTTTAGAATTGATGATGTAGGATTCTTACCATTAATTCTTCCAAAACTATGATACAAAATAAAATACGATAGTGAAATCATAAATGAATACGAAAAAATAATACCTAAATGAATAAATACATCCATGAATCATCACCAATCAACAGCTTACATACCAATTTCTACATGATGTAACCAATTTTGTTCTTATTGTATAGTTCCCTATGCTAGAGGACTAGAAAAAAATTTTCCAATCCAACAAATAATAAATGAAGCTAAATTACACATCGATAATTGAACAAAAGAAATTGTTTTACTATGACAAATAGTAAATAAACATCCTGATTTTATAGAAATATTAAAAGAAATTCTAAAAATCCCATGATTAGAATGGCTTAGATATACATCTCCATACCCAAATTTTTATTCAAAAGAATTATTAACTCTCCACGAAAAAGAACAAAAATTATGCCCACATATACATATCCCACTACAATCATGATCAGACAACATTCTAAAAAAAATGTACAGATGATACACATCATGACAATTTAAAAAATTTATAGATAATATACTTTCATTATCTAGACCGATAAGTATGACTACAGATATAATAATATGATTTCCTTGAGAAACAGATGAAGATTTTCAGGAAACTCTAAATATTGTAAAATACGCAAAATTTGACATGATATATATGTGAATTTATTCCACTAGACCATGAACCATAGCAGAAAGAAAATATCCAGACGATATACCATATAAAGTGAAACATAAAAGACGAACAGAATTAAATAATTTATTAAAAAAGATCTCCTTAGAAAATAATCAAAAAGAAATCTGATCCACTAAACAAGTTATGATTAACGAAATACCAAATCAATGAAGCATTGAGACATTTAAACACTGAAACATTACATGATATACCGATAATATGAAACAAATCCTAATAAAACAAACAACTATAGATTCAAACACTGTAACATTTAAACAGTGAGACACTGAAACATTTAAACAATGAGACATTGTAACAATCAAAGTTACAGATTGAAAAGCATTCAAATTATACTGAGAAGTTTTTTGACTCCCTTGATAAAGGGAGGTGGTCGCCTAGGCGACCGGAGGGATTTATAACGTTAAATTATTTTAATAACAATATTTTACAACTAACATCTTTCCTTGAATTTTTAAGTCAGATAATTATCAAATAGTTTGCAATTTTTTTGCTTAAAAAATATTTTTAGATTTTAATTACCTGTCCTGCAACGACAGGGTTAGTTTTTAGTTATTAGTTTTTAGTTGATATGCTTTATCCCAAACACCTTGCAATAATCCCAGATTGAAATAGGACCCGAGCAAAAACAAACAATAAAACCATTCCAGAAGCATATATGATATCTTATCAAAAATGAGTAGAATTAATTAATTATACATTCACACAAACAGATATAAAGATATTTACACTTTGGTGATTAAGCACAGACAATGGTAAAAAAAGACCCAAAGAAGAGTTTGATTTTTTAATGAATATGTATAAATTAGTTGATGATGATTTAGATACAATATTAGTTAACAATAAAGTAAATTTTAAACGGATATGAAATCCAGACTGAATAACCCAAGATTTCAAAGAATACTTAAACAAAAAGGTTGAAATGACAAAATGTAATTCTGATAAATATTTCGTATTTGCTATAAATTATTGATGAAGAGATGAAATAATAAGATGAATCCAAAAATTAAGCAAAGACAAAAAAGATCTCTCAGAAATAAGCGAAGAAGAAATAAGCAAATCATTAGAACTTTGAGACATAGAAACAATAGAATTAGTGATAAGAACTAAATGAGATCAAGCCCAGAGGACGTCTGGTTTTATGTCACGATGGATATGATATGCCGAACTATATTTTACAGCAAAAAAATGTCCAGAATTTGGAGTAGAAGAGTATAAAGAAGCATTAAATCGATTCGATAAAATGGCCGACAAACGCAATTATTGAAAATAACATCTTGTCATTCCGGTCTTGACAGAAAACTAAACAAAATATTTATCTACCGAAATAAAATCCCAATCTTAGACCCCTTAATTTTTTAATCTTTTAATCGACATCCCATGAAAATCACAGTAGAATTAGATCAATTAATAGATTTAACCGATATTGCTAGTAGGTTCGTTGCTAAAAACGCAACATTACCAATATTACAAAACATATATATGAAAGCATCTATAGATAGCTTGATTATAAGATCAACAGATATGGAAAAATATATAGAAATAGAAATGCCATGTAAAATTTCTGCTGAATGATCAATAACAGTAAACGCAAAAACATTTTTAGATATTATTAGAACTATTGAAGAAAAAGAAGTTGAACTAAGCGTCGATCAAAAATCTCAAATAATGACAATAAAATGATCCAAAGATAATTTCGAAATCAATTGAATACCATCAAGTGAATATGTTGCTCTACCCGAAGTCCCAAACGACAATAAAATAGTTTTAGAATCACAAATGTTTTCTCAATGAATAGAAAAAGTAGAATATGCTGTTACAGATAAAAATTTCAGTCCAGTTTTAACATGAATCTTATTAAAATCAAAAATAGAAGATAATAATAAAAAATTAATATTTGTATGAACAGATTCATTTAGACTATCAGAATACAAAATATTATCAAATTGAAATGATAATGAATTTTCTCTTATAATTCCAAAAAATTCAATCAATGATTTCAAAAAAATAGCAGATTACCAAATATCAAAAGAGAATAATGAAATTCAAGTAAAATATTCAGATAATCTAATATCCTTACAATTCGCTATGGGAAAAATAAAAATGACAGCAACATCTCTTTTGATTCAATGAAATTTTCCAGAATACGATAGAGAAGAAATAATGCCCAAAAAATTCAATACAAAAGTTCTTTTAGATAAAAATCTTTGTGATAAATCTATCAAAAAAATCTGAATTCTTACAAGAGATATAAATAATTTTATTCAGATACAAACCGAAAAAGATAGCATCACCATATCTTCTTGAAAAACAGATAAATGAGCCTGAACAACTACAATACCAGCTATTATAGAATGAGATCCAATTACGTTTTGAATAAATTGAAGATATATCACTGATTTTATCAGGACAATGGAATGAGATGAACTATTATTTAATATAGTTGATAATCAGAAACCACTAACTGTTGAAGATAAATGAAACTCAGCATACAAATATGTAGTAAGACCTCTTATAAATAATTAAAAATATGAAAAAATTAAAATGATTTTCATTAATAGAAATGTTGATGGTGATTTCAATAATTTTGGTATTCTTAGTCGTTTTCCAATGATTTTTTAAGCCCAAGAATATTGAAATATATTATTGACAAAAATGCATAAATGAATTATATTCTTTTATAAATAGATTCACCATAGCTTGATTAACTAGTAAATGATTTAATTCATGATGAGTAATGATTTATCCAAGTTCATATAGGACCGAAATATTAGCATCTGAGAACAAAATAATCAATTCAATAAGTTGAACACAACGAGAAACCGTAAATTTATCATGAATAGATTCATCCAAAAAATTATGCTATATAAATGATGTTTATAACATACAATTAACTTGAGAAGATATTATAATAAATATAGGTAAATGATCATTAAACAACCTATTTGATATAAATAAAAGTAACGGGACATGACAAGTAAGTTTATTACTATGTGGGAAAAATAATTCATGTATAACAATATGACAATATATAGTAGATAAAAGAAGTCAAACAATAACAAAAAGAGTATGTTTAGGTTTTAGCTGAAACGATTGTTTACAATGGAATCAGTAAATAAAATTAAAGAAATATTATTATCAAATAAATATCTAATTTTTTATAAAATAATGAAATATCCCATTCCTCAAAATATGGAATATTTTTTTTTTAAAAAAAATATAAAGAATAATATTAAAGATAAATCTTATTCAATAGATATAAATAAATCATTTTCTCGAAAGACAAAAAACAAAAACATGGATGAATATGTAAATTTTATAAATAGATATTGAAAATTATATCAATCACTACCATTTATAAAAGAAATATATTTATGCAACTCCATAAGTTTTAATGCACTAAAAGAAAACTCAGACATTGACTTATTTATTATAACAAATAATAATAGTATACGACGTGCTAGGTTTTTTAGCCTATTATTTTTCTATATATTATGACTTAAAAGGTGAAACAATATTAGAAAAAAATTTTGCTTAAGTTTCTATATAACCCAAGATCATCAAGACCTATATAACATCATTTTACCAAGTTCTGATGTATATTTAAACTATTGGTTAGCACACCTAATTCCTCTATATCAAGAACAGTTAAATTCATCAAATTTATATAAAAAAAACAAACGATTCAGCGTGACAATGCCCAATCATCCTCAAAAATTTTGTATAAATATATGAAACAAATTATATCATTGAAAATCTAAATTAAAGAAAAAAATAGAATTTATATTTTGATGATTCTTTTGAATTACGTTTGAGACATTGATAAGTTCTATATGGAAACCAATACTATTACTCAAGACTAAAAAACTATGAAAAAAATGACAATGAATAATAATCAATAATAATATGTTAAAGTTTCACGAAGACAAAAGGTCTAAAATACATTTAATCTATGAAATCGAGCATAAAAACTATAGATAACCAAATTATATCGAGCTGTTTTTATAGTGATAACTATCGTATATCATAATTAGTTAAAATATATTTGTTTTTATAGATACATTACATAAATCTATGTCGAAAGAAAAAATCGACTTTTTTTATATCATTTTTAAACCATCATGAAAGACATCAGGGCAATATTTGATATATGAAACGATGTCATCAAAGGTTTTGTTTTCGCTAACGATAGTGAAAAAGATATTGTATTAGCAAAACAAACTGAGATCACACAAGGCATGCGTAAAGGCAAAATTTTAGATTCAGAAAATTTTGCAACAACCATAAACAAAATCACAGAAACATTCATAAAAAAATTATGATGAGATTTTATAGATGAAGTATTTGTTAGCATTTCTCACCCTGAAATGATAATAAATAGAATAATAGAACAAAAAAGGATTATGAAAGATGAAATAGAGGCTGATGACGTTGAACATCTTTCAAAAATCATATGAGAAATATCAGACAAAAACAATTACGAAATAATAAAAATAGTCCCAGTTTGTTGGATTATAGATGAACAAAGAAAAGAAAAAGATCCAATAGGTTTGAAATGAAAAAAACTCGAATTGGTAGCAGATGTATTTATGATACCCAAAAGTATATATAACTGAATAATAGAAACATTTGAAAAAGTCTGATTAAACATAGCAGATATTATACCAAACATAATTGCCGCTAGCGAAATAACATTAGATTATGACAACAAAGACCTATGAACAGTATTGATAGATATAGGGAAAAATCAAACTAGCTATGTAATATATGAAGATTGATATACTCTTTGATATTGAACAATACCTATTTGATGAGAAGATGTTACAAAAGACATATCTATAGGTATGCAAGTAGATATCAAAGAAGCCGAAAATATTAAAAAAACACATGGAACAGCGATAGTAGATGTAAATCTATCAGAAGATAGTGCTTTAGACGTTCACTTTCTATCAGATATTATAAACGCCAGATACGAAGAAATATTTTTAAAGATAAACGAACATCTAAAAAAATTAGATAGAGACTGAAGATTAGCATGATGAATTAAGATGATATGATGATGAGCAAAGATGCCAAATTTAGACTTATTAGCTAAAGATATCTTTAAGTTAGCAACCTTTTACTGAAAAGATCACATCCTAAATCTTTGAGATCTTTCTACAAATATACAATTCATGAATGTATTATGAGCTTATGTTTGGTCAAAAAAATATACTGAATGAAGAAAATGAAGTTTTAAATTAAATTTTGATGTAGTATGATCTGTATCAAAATTCTTTAAAGACTTATTCTAATAATAAATACTATTTTACTTTCTATTAAATTATTAAAATGGTTATAAAAGAAATAATGCCAGAATTCATACCTGGAGCTAAAATTAAAGTTTTATGAATATGATGATGTGGTTGTAAAGCAATCAACAGAATGGTATCAGAATGATTAGAATGAGTTTGATTTGTATGAATAAATACAGATGCTCAAGATTTAGCTACATGCCTCGCTACAGAGAAGGTAAATATTTGATTAAATCTTACAAAATGATTATGAGCAGGAGCTAATCCTGAAATATGAAGAAAAGCTGCAGAAGAATCAGAAGCAGAAATAAAAGCAATATTACAAGATACAGATATGGTTTTCATTACGCTATGACTTGGATGATGAACATGAACATGAGCTTGACCAGTAATAGCAAGTATAGCAAAAAGTATGTGAATACTGACAGTAGCAATTATTACAAAACCATTTTCATTTGAAGGCAAAAAGAGAGATTTCAATGCAGAAGAATGATTGAAAAAACTAAGAGATAACGTAGACACTCTAATAGTAATACCAAACGATAAAATCTTCACAGTTATAGACAAAAAAACATCTTTCAGACAGGCATTTATAATGATAGATAAAATTCTATTCTTATGAGTCCAATGAATATCTGACTTAATAGTAAAACCTGGCGATATAAATATAGATTTTGCTGATATTAAAGTAGTAATGCAAAATTCTTGAAATGCATTGTTATGAATAGGCTATGGTGCTTGAGAAAAAAGAGCTATAGATGCTGCTAGAAAAGCTATAGAAAATCCATTATTAGAAACAAATCTTGATAAAGCAAGAAATATAATATTTGCCGTAACATGATGACATGATCTTACTCCTGTAGAAGTTAAAGAAGCAGCAGCAGTAGTAGAAGAAATTATAGATACAGATGTAAATATGATATGGTGAATGACATTTGACGAATCTTATGAAGACGAAGTAAAAGTTACTATAATAGCTACTTGATTTCAAGAACAAAGTAAAGATGATATTTTAAAAACACCCAAAAGAGACATATTATGAAGACCTACTAGAGATGCTGAAAATTTCATAACAAGATGATTGAAAAAAGAATTTAGAAATGATGAAGACGATGAAAAAGAAGAAGAAAAGAAAATAGAAGAAGACTACGAAACACCAGCTTTTATAAGAAAAAAACTAAAGACAAGCTAATTTATAATTATTACACTAATGTCAATTAAGAAAATACTTAAATATCTTAATTATTAGCTTTAGTTTTAACTACCATTAAAATTATAATATAGATTTTAAAGCTTGTAAATGACAATGAGACTAAAAATTTCAAGTCCAGAAAACGTAATCTATGAATGATTCATAGAAAAAATTATACTCCCAACTGAAAGTTGAGATATTACAATTTTACCAGATCAAACCCCAATAGTATCAGCATTAAAACCAGGTTTACTAAGATTTATTCCTGAAGGAAAAAAAACCATAGAACACATAAGTATATCAAAATGAATGATGTTTACTGATGGTAAAAAAATACGTATAGTCACTTCTTCAGCTACAAAATCGCCAACAGAATCTGAAGAAATATTACTCAAAGAAAAACAAGATTTAGAAAACAAAATAAAAGAACTAAAAAAGTCATGAAGCATAGAAGAAATAGAAAAATTTACAATAAAATTAGAAAAAATTAACGCTGATTTAAAATTAAAAAAGATAGGAGCTTAACTCAAATAAACCAAACGAAAGAAAAGATCCGCTAAAAACGGATTTTTTCTTTTTAATTGAAAGTCAAACAATAATAACTAATATATCAATAACCAATTACAGCATTTATTTATAATACAAAAAATGTTTTTTGCCATCCTTTGAAAAAATAGAGAAATAAGTCTAGAAGAATTAGAATTTATACAACCACAAAATTTAAAAGAAATAGACAATATAACTATCACCTTTGAAACTTTTTTTCCAGAAAAATTAAACTTATTATGAGGAATCATAAAACGATGAAAAATAGTTAATACAGATGAATTGGATAATATATTATCGAACACTAAATTATTGTGAACTCAAGATAAAAACCTATGAATCGAATTTAAAAAAAAATACAAAATCAAAAGATTCAAACTAGTAGATTTATTACATACAGATAAAGAAGTAAAAGAAAAATGAGTAGAGATGATTAAAATTAAATCTGAATTTGGTATAGTTCAATGATATCAAAACATACCAATATACGAAGCAATAGACTTTGACAAACCAGCTCGTGATATGAAAATGTGAATGATGCCATCAAAACTCACACACATTATGTTAAACTTATGATTAACTAATATAGAGTGAAATCCAACTGTCTACGATCCCTTTTCATGATCTTGAACAACATGATTTTTAGCAAATTTTTTCTGATACAACTTTATATGATCAGATATAAAAACAAACTATCTTATACAAAATTTAGAATGGTGGCAAAGTACAAGTTTTTGTAAAAAAAGCAGATTTGAAACATTTCAACAAGATATATTTCTCCCTATAAAAACTCAAGAACTAAATATAGTTGTAGTTACAGAATGACGATTATGACCGATAGTAACCGACAGCACATCTGCAGATCAAATACAAAAATACCAGCATCAAGTAATAGATACCTATAAAGCACTTATAAAAAGGATACAAGAAATAAAAGCAATAAAAGCAGTTTTTACTATACCTTATTATATTTGATTTGACAATAAAATCGAAAACGAACTGCAAGACTTATCTTTACAATTAGGATATCAATTTAGTTCAATACATGAAATTTATAGAAGAGAAAATCAAAAAGTCTGAAGAAAAATAGTTATATTAACTATTTAAACTGTCATTCCAGTGTTAACTAATTTCTTATTCCCAATATCCTATTAAAAATATTAACCAGTGTTTTATTGACACGATTTTCTCGTCGAATAAATATATTTTTATTAAATAGAATCAAAGTAACCACTATTCATATAATACTTCAAGAAATTACGTCTGTTGGCCAATGCACTCAAGATGTAACTCTTGCAAAACTCATAATTAAACTAAAAACATAAAATACAATACCTCAAACAATAAATTTTCTATCCTTATTTTTTAATCATCGAAATAATATAGCGCTAGCAAAAGCCATTGAAACTGCAGCATGATCAGATGGAAAAGAACTGCTAGGTAAAAACTTATGTAATATAGTTTCAGTTTTTAAATCAGAAAATCACAGCACAACAACGGGTCTGGCTTTATCTATAACAAATTGTATAAATACATTTACAAGTGCAGAAAAAAATACTGCAAAAAAAGTAAATAGAGCAGAGGATTGATAATAAAATTTTTTTCTAATAACTCACCGTAAAAAAACTAACAACAAATATATTGGATACAAAAACACAAAAACATCTGCCAAAAAAGGTATCATCCATACCCATATTTCATCTTTCAACATCCAGTAATAAAGACTCTTCAATAATCTTTCTCCCCATAGGGGTTCTTTAAGAGCAATCATTTTAATAATTAGATTTTAAAAACATAAAGTTAATCAATGTTGATCAAAGTTTATCAATGTTGATTATTATAATACTTACACATCTTCTTCAATTTACATTCTTCACACCTAGACTTTCTTGCCATACAATAGTATCTACCAAACAAAACTAATGTATGATGAGCAGTATCTTTGTAAACATCTGGAATGACTTTTTCAAGCAGTTTTGATGTTTGTTCTGGAGTGCCAGTCTTTACTATTCCAAGCCTATTAGTTACTCTATGCACATGTGTATCTACAGCTATGACTTTTGTTCCATACAAAACATGGCTTATAACCTTAGCAGTTTTTTCTCATATTCAAGGAAGTGTCTTTAGTTCATCAATTTTATCTGAAATATAATATCAGTATTTTTTATAAATATATTTTAATATTTTAGAATTAATATTACTAAATTTCATAAGATAATCCTGACTCAACATTACTTTTGATAACGCAAAAATATTTTTAGCTTTTCATTTATAAAGTCATATTGATTTTATTTTTTCAGTAAACTTTTTTTCTCAAATCTTTATAATATCTTCTGGAATTTTTATTTTTTTAAACAAAATTTCAGTAACTTTATTTACCTGTTTATCAGTAGTTTGAGCAGAAAGAATAACAGCAATCATAAGTTGAAAAGGAGTAGAGTAGTTAAGCTCAGTTTTAGGATTTGGAAATAATTGTTTCAAATAATCAAAAACAAATCAGAGTTTTTCTTTTTTATTCAAATCTTTCTATTAAGATATAAATTATTTATTATTTTACTAATCTCTCTAGATCTATTGTTTCTAGATATCCCAATTGATCAACAAATCACTTATCGTGGCTTACCATAATCATAGCTCATTGATATGTATTGAGTGCCTGAGCAATAACAGGAAGATGACGAAAATTTATATGATTTGTAGGTTCATCTAATATAAGAAGATGTGGTTTTTGAAGAACAAACATAGCATAACACAAAAGTCATTTTTGACCCTCAGAAAGCAACCCTATAGTATTTTTCAAAAGATTTCCTGTTAACAAAAATTTAGCAGCAATACGATAAATATCTTGATCCGTAGCATCTCCAGCTACTTCATGCAAAGCATCTCGCACTACCATATTCATATCCAATGCATTAAAATCCTGACTATAATATCAAACCCTGACATCGTCATGAATTTTTGCATCTGCACCATGAGAATTTACAAGCTTTTTAAGAAAAAAAGATTTACCTATCCCATTTGGACCCGAAATAATATATTTTTGATTTTTTTTAATAACAAGCTGAAGCTTATGAATAACTACTTCATGAGACGAATTCATCAAACCAACTCTATGTATAGATACTATAGGTCATATGAGATTTTCAAAAGGAATTGTAAATGAAGCAATCGTTTTATCCTCTTTTCTCACCTCTACTTTATTTTCCTCAGCTTCTTCTACCTCATCCCTCATTTTACTAGCCAATTTACGCATTTTACCTCATTTATTTGAGAAAAAATTTATTTTTTCTTTTGCATCAATAATTTTTTTCTCAGCTCTTGCATTCTGCATTTGTTCTTTTTCTATCTGTGCTGCAATTTGTTCTACTACATCATAATAATCTCCCCAATATTGTTCTACCTTACAACGTGCTTTATTGAGATACAATACTCAATCGGTAAATATATTCAAAAAATCTGCATCATGACTGATAACAACAACAGTTTTATCATAAGATATCAAAAAAGCAATCAGATCATTAATTCAATTTATATCTAAATTATTAGTTGGTTCATCTAAAAGAAGAATATCAGGATGTTGAATCAAAGCATAAGCCAACAAAAGTCTTGCTTGTTGTCATCCTGAAAAATCCTTAATCTGTTTATTTATCGGCACATTAAAATTCACAACTTTAAGAACCTCACCTATTTTTCTATCTAATTGATAATCTTTTTCATCAAATGCTGTTCCAAAAAACTCTTTTATAGTAAGATTTAATTGATCTCTAGGAACTACTTGCCTAGAAATAGCAATTGTATTTCAACTAACAATATTAATTTTTCCTGATTTTGGTTTGAGTTCTCCAGTAATCATTTTAAATATAGTGGTTTTACCAGATCCATTTTGTCACATAATCGTTATTTTAGTATTTTGACGTATAGAAAAATCACTTTCTATCAAAATAGGATGTTTTCAATCACTATAAGCAAAAGAAACATTATCAAAACGAAGAATAATTGGATTTTGGTTACCAGACATATTCAAGCAAAAAGATCATAAAACACAGGATATGAACTATATGGAATAATTTATTATATTCAAGAATAGAATAAATTTAAAAAAATTAGAAAACTAAATTCCTAATTTTTTAAACCAGGGCCTGCAAGACTCGAACTCGCGACGCGGAGCTTTGGAGACTCCCGCTCTACCTCTGAGCTAAGGCCCTATAATTTTTATCCAAACAATAAGCCTGATTCTGTATTAAGTATCATATATCTAAACCCGCTTATAGCGAGTAATTTGCACTTCCCCGGCACCTTTTGACATGAATACAAACCCATATAATTCTCTCTTAAAATATTAAATATAAGAATAATACCGATAAATATCTATAACAAAAGGTGCCGGATAAGCTTGCACCAATTATGGTTTACCACTTGAAGAACTATCAGTTCAACTAAGGAGGATTAGTCCACCTAGGCGGACATATCCACGTTGCATCTTTGATCGCCGAGGCGACTAGTTTTCGTTTCTGTGGCACTTTCATTTGCCTGCTAAAGCAGAGTTCCAACATCCGTTAGATGTTAACTTTTTTTTGGTGTCAGGACTTTCCTCCACGGAAGACTCCGTAGTAAATACCTATTTGGATAGAAGACCTTTTAATGAAATAAACTTTTAGTTCAACACAAAAATCAAAAAATATTGAATAATAAGATTTTTTCTATATCATCCAATTTATAATTTCGAATTTAAACTTTATAATTCCTTAAATGTCTATATCTGTCAATATTAGTAGTGTCGAAATAGAAAATAGTTGGAAAGAAATCCTCAAAGAAGAGTTTTGAAAACCATATTTTTTTAAAATAAAAGAATTTTTATTACAAGAAAAAAATAATTGAAATACAATTTATCCTGAATGAAAAAATATTTTTAACGCATTCAATCAGACTCCATTTGATCAGGTTAGGGTAGTTATATTATGACAAGATCCATACCATTGAGAATGAGAAGCACATTGACTTTGTTTTTCCGTTCAAGATTGAATCAGACAACCACCATCATTAAAAAATATATTCAAAGAAATCGAGTCAGATTTATGACTTCCCAGACCTAACTGATGAAATCTAACAAAACGAACTCAACAATGAATCTTATTACTAAATGCCGTACTAACAGTTAAAAAAGATACACCAGCCTCACACAAAGATATCTGACGGCATATCTTCACAGATGAAGTAATCAGAAATTTATCAGAGAAAAAATCCTGATTAATATTTCTTTTACGATGAGCGTTTGCTCATTCCAAAGAGTGACTTATAGACCAAGATAAACATATAATTTTAAAAGCAGCCCATCCATCACCATTCTCAGTTCATAGATGATTTTTTTGATGCAAACATTTTTCTAAAGTAAATGAAATACTAAAGAACAGATCAGAAAAAGAAATAGATTGGAGTCTATAATTTTTTTTAAATTTTTAATTAGCCGTCCCGCAATGGCAGAGTTAGATTTTAGTTATTATTTAAACAAGTACATCTCACATTTTTTCTTTTAAATATTTTTTTAACAAATCTAGTCACCTCAACTTAGGATATTTTTCTAATAATCGCTTTGCTCCATCTTGAACATTTTCAATAAATTTCATATCAGATAAAACATGAAGGGGGATATCAGATTCTCAAGATTGCATAGTACCAAGTATTTCTCAAGCACCACGGTTTTGTAAATCTATCTCTGCAAGTTTAAATCCATCACTAATTTCTTCCATAGATTGTAATCTTTTATACGTATCTCACGATTTACTTTTAGTCTCCAAAAAACAATAAGATTGTATATTAGATCTTCATATTCTTCATCTTAATTGATGAAGTTGAGACAAACCAAAACGTTCAGCATTTTTAATAATCATAATAGTAGCTTCAGGAATATCTACTCATACCTCTATTACAGTAGTAGACACCAATAGACATAATTTTCAAGATTTAAATTGATTCATTATATCATCTTTATCACTAGATTTCATCTTACCATGGAGCAATCAAATTTTTCATTTAAGTTCAGGAAATAATTCTTTTGCCTCTTCAAATTGAGTCATAGCAGCCTTGAGTTCTTCCATCTTTTCAGAGTCTTCAATAAGAGGAGTAACAATAAATACTTTTTGTCATTCATTTATTTTAGATAATATCCAAAGTTTCAATTTTATATACTCTTTTTCAGAAATTATCTTTGTGATAATTGGTTTTCTTCCTATAGGCATTTCATCTATTATACTCACATCAAATTCTCAAAAGAATGCCATCGCCATAGATCTTGGTATAGGAGTTGCACTCATTTGTAATATATGGGGACTACCGAATCTCTTTAAAACAGCTCTTTGTCTAACGCCAAATTTATGTTGTTCATCAACTACTGCATATTTTAAATTTTGGAATTCAACATCTTCTTGAAGAACAGCATGAGTTCAAACAAGTAAATGTATCCTTCAATTTTTTAAATCAGACTTTACTTCATCTTTTTCTCATTTAGTCATAGCTCAAGTAAGAAGAGAAACATTTAATCATAGGGGTAATAATAATTTAGCTAATGTTCTATAATGCTGATTAGCTAACACTTCCAATGGCGCTAAAAAAACCGATTGTCATCAAATTATTTTATGCGTATAATAAGCTGCAATTGCTGCAACTACTGTTTTACCACTTCCTACATCTCACTGTAATAATCTCATCATAGGTTTGGATAAATGCAAATCATCAATTAAATGCTTTATTACCTTTTTTTGAGCCATTGTTAATGCAAAAGGTAGTCTTTCTATTATTATTTTTACTTCATCTCGATTGGGATTTCATATATTTGCAAATTGAGATCAAAAAGAATAATCATCTTTATTTAGAAGTGAATATAACTGGATTCTCAGTAATCTATCAAAAAACACTCTATGAAAAGCCTTTTTATTTAATTCAATATCTGTAGGAAAATGTATTTCTTTTATCGTATCTAAAACATTCATTAGATCGAATTTATGTAGGAATTCACTAGGTAAGTACTCATCAAAAAATCTGTCTACTTTGTCCATAAGTCATCGCATTTTTTTTGCAAACCATCAAGATGATATTCAAGCAAGTTCTGGATATATAGGATATATTCTACCACTCATAAACTCTTCCTCACCCGTCATTCCGGCGTCAAGTTTTGCAGCCAGAATCTCAGTACTAATTTCCAATTCCTGATTCCCCATTCCTAATTCCTGAGTCTTTACAACACTAGGATGAAAAAAAACTATCTTTCTAGCTTTTATAGTAGGTTTTCATATTATTATATACCATTCTCACTCCTGTATCTGACTAGCCAAATATCATGAATTAAATATAGATATTGATCATCTATTTCATATCTCATCTACAAAGATTATATCATATATCCTTTTATTTCATCTCATAAAAACCTTTTTAGAAAGTATCTTACCCTTTGTTGTAGTTACTCATTTTTCATCGAAAATAAGTTCATTAAGATTTCTTATTTTAGTTCTATCTTCATAAGATCTAGGAAAGTACTGCAAAAAATCCTTTGGAGTTTTTATTCAGTTTTTTTCCAAAAGAGAAATATATTTAGGAGTGGTTTTTAATAAAAATTTTAAGTCATCCAAAATATATAAAAATTATCAATTAAATATTTCAATCTAGTTTTAACATTCTGCTTTTCACTTTCAACTTTAAACTTTTTAATTGAAATTTAAACCTAATTTTATATACTAAATAAACGTATTTATTTAACTTCTTAAAAATATATGAAAAAGGGCATAATATTAACGATATTGTTTATAGTTATTATGATGTGATTACTACAAATTTACAAAAGTAGTAATATTTTTGTAAATAACACAATCCAAACAATAAAAGAAAGAAAAGATTTATCATTAGATCAATGGTTAAAGCTTTATAATTCTTGAACTTTTTTAAACATAAAAATCACCAACGATACAAAATTACAATGATATGAATTTCTTGGAACATGAACAGACAAATCTTTTATGTCAATCAACAAAACACTAAAACAAGAAAATTTTAATATATACAACTCATATAAACCAAGTGATACTCCACTAAAAGACCTATGAATAAGCTTAAATTGAAATACAAAAGTAGAAATTGAATTTACAGAAACGTCTGTTTTTCAAAAAATATTAGAACAAATATGACCATTAATATTATTTATGGTATTATTGTTTTTCTTAGCTAAATTTGCTATGCCTAAGTGATGATGATTCCCATTTAATATAAAAGTTGGCAAACAAAGTAATAAAGAACAAATAAAGACAAAATTTTCTGATGTAGCTTGAATGGAAGAAGTTAAAGCTGAATTAAACGAAATTGTAGATTATCTAAAAAATCCTGATAAATATCATAAAGTATGAGCAAGACATCCTAAATGAGTACTTCTTTATTGACAGCCAGGATCTGGTAAAACACTTCTTGCTAGAGCAGTAGCCTGAGAAGCTTCAGTACCATTCTTTAGTGCTTCTTGATCAGAATTTATGGAAATGCTTGTTGGTATGTGAGCAGCAAAAGTTAGAGAATTATTCTGAAAAGCAAAAGCAGTTTGAAGAGCAATAATATTTATAGATGAAATAGATGCCATAGGTAAAAAAAGAGGATCTGGTTTTACATGATGACATCAAGAACAAGAACAAACACTCAATCAGATATTAACAGAAATGGATTGATTTGATAATACTACAAAAATAATAGTCATGGCTGCAACCAATAGGCCAGATACATTAGATCCAGCTCTATTAAGAGCAGGTAGATTCGATAGAAAAGTTCTCGTTTGAGCACCGACCTACGAAGAAAGAATAGAAATTTTTAATTATTATCTTAAAAAGAAAAAAATAGCTAAAGATGTAAAAGTAGACTCATTATCAAAAAGGACAAGTGGTTTAGTATGAGCAGATATAGAAAATATATGTAATGAAGCTTCTCTCAAAATAGCAAAAGAAAATAGAAGCACAATAGAATGAAAAGATTTTGAATACGCACTAGAAAAAGTATTAATGTGACCAGAAAAAAAATGAAAATGAATTAGCGAACAAGAAAAAAAAATAATAGCATACCATGAATTATGACACGCAATCACATCTCATTTATTGCCCAATGCAGATCCGGTAGAAAAAATTTCAATAGTACGCAGATGACAAGCTTTATGAGTAACTCGGATATTACCCAATGAAGATAAATATCTATATTCAAAAGCAAAGTTTATAGATGAAGTAAAATCTCTCTTATGATGAAGAGCTGCCGAAGAAATATTCTTTTGAAAAGACAATATAACAACTTGAGCTTCAAATGATTTTGAAAAGGCAACAGCAATTATCTACAATATGGTTACAAAATATTGAATGGACGAAGAATTATGACCTATTCAATATTCAGATCAAAACAAAGAAGAATATAAATTATTTAAAAATTACAGTGAAAAAACAGCAGAAATCATAGATCAGAAAATAAAATCATATCTATTCTCCTGTTATGAAAGTGCAAAGAAAATAATAAAAGGAAATAAAAATCTGATTGAAAAAATGTCAGTTATATTATTAGATAAAGAATATCTTACTAGAGAAGAATTCGAAGATTTAATGTCTTCAAAATAACCGCTTTAACATTTTAACGTTTTAACATTTAAACGCTTATGAAATTATACGTACTAGATCGATTCACAAATAAAAATATAGAAATACAACAAGTAGACGAAGTCTCTTTTTGAAATATAAAAGCATGAGACAAAATAGTTTATAATTTAGAAGATAAAAATAATACAAGTAAATTATCCATATGAATAAATTTATGACACGAAATATTAACAGATAGAAAATGAATTTTTGAAAAAATATTAACAGGAGAAGATAAAGAATATTTTGAAGAACAACAAAAATTTGCTTTAGATATATTTCCTTTATTCAAAGAACTTTTTAAAGAAAGTTTCAAATGATCCATACCAGTAACTGCAAGATTTAACATATATTGAGATCAAATTTATTTTTATTTTTATTCAGAAGAAAGATATGTTTTCACAGAATTTGTAAAAGGATTAAGAGAAAAATTATGAAAAAACATATTCTTGTTCCAAGTTTGAGCAAGGGATATGGTTAAAATGTCTCCATGAACAGATCATATAACATGATGTAATTGATTAAATCTTTGTTGTAAAAGTTCTAGAGCTTTACCAAGTGTAGAAATGGAAAATATAATATTACAAAATCTAGAATGAAGAGATATAGAAAGATTAAAATGAAGATGCGGTAAATTAAAATGTAGTTTAATTTATGAATTAGAACTATACACTCAAGAAAGCAAAAAATATCCACCAAAATGATCAGAAGTAGAGTGTAAGTCTTGCGAAACCAAATGATTTTCAACGTCTTATAATATAATGACATGAGATGTTACAATAAGAACAATAGAATGAGAAACATTTAGAGTTAACGTCTCACAATTAAAAATAATAAAAATAAAAGAACCAGAACACATTGAAAAAGCAGAAAAGACCACAAAAAAAGAAAATTTAGAATAATAATATAAAACCCATGCTAAAAATTTGAACCATTTTATGGATAATATTAACTATAATTATAGTTAGTTTACCACTATGACTACTGTTTTTTGTTTTAACAAAAAGAACACTAAAAATTTGATTTTTTTTTGAGCAAAAATTTAATGATTTTAAAACCCTAAAAAAAATAAAAAAAGAAATTCTAGAAAAAAATCAAGAAGAACAAATAGAAATAGAAATAATAAAAGAAAATTTAGAACCAATAGATGAAATAAAAGAATTGATAACAAAAGAAAAAGATGTTCAAGAAATAAAAGATAATATAGAACCAGAAAGTGAACAAGATAGAAATATTCTATTGAAACAAAAGAAACTTTTAGAAAGGATCGTCTATGAATCGCTAATATTAAAAAAAGAATGAAAAATTGATGAATACGAAAAGAAATTAATAGAATGATTAGCAATTGATCCAAACAATTTAGATATCACAAAACAATTAGCAGAACTATATTTTACAATATGAGATCATAAAAAAGCTCTATCATTATCAAAAAAAGTTATAGAAGAAGACCCCGAAGATCACAACGCAATACGACAAATATGAGAAATATATTTACTAACATGAGACCTCAAAACAGCCGAAATACTAGTAGAAAAAGCAATAAACCTAAAGCCAACCAACCCGAAATATTATATAAGTATGGTAGAAATATTATATAATACAGAAAGAAAAAAAGAAGCAATAGATAGTATGGAAAAAATTGTAAAACTTAGACCAACAAATACAAATTACATGATGACTTTAGCTGATCTATACGAAGAAATAGACGAATCAGATAATGCAAAAAAATATTTCTTCAAAATATTAGAAATAGAGCCATCCAATGAAAAAGCAAAAAGAAAAATAAAAAACTACGCAAAATAGTTTTTTAATATTTCCCCAAATTACCATGATAGCAAAATACTATCAATTATTAAAAGAATTTATAGAAATCCCTAGTATATCAATAGATAAAGAACATTGAACAGATATCAAAAAAACTGCTAAACGGTTAAAAAAAGTTTTTGAAGAACATAAAATGGAAGTTCAATTTATAGAATGATACTGAAATCCGATAATTATAGCATACTATGAACAAAATAAAAGCTTACCAACTTGTACAATTTATTGAAATTACGACATTGTTGCAGCTTACAAAAAAGATTGACGAAAAGAAGACCCCTTCTCTTTATATATTTGAAAAGAAAACATATATTGAAGATGAGTATCAGACTCGAAATGACAATTACTTATACATATGGTTTCTATATTTGAATTAATAAAAGAAAAGAATCTATGATACAACATAAGATTTTTCATAGAATGAGAAAAATTGACTTGATCTGAAAATACCAAAAAATTTATAATAGAAAATAAAGAAAAATTAAATTCAGATTTTTTTCTAATATCAGATTGAAATCTAGTAAATAACAACCCATGTATATGAACATCCACAAGATGACACATCAATATATCTTTGATCATAAAAACAGCAAATAATCAAATTAATCCTTGAATATATTGATGAATAGTTCCAAATGCTATACACGAAATATGTAAACTATTATCTAAATTACATTGAGCAAATAATCAAATAAATATACCATATTTCTATTATGACGTAGAAGAAATCCCATTTAATACAATCTTAAGTAATAAGAAAATAGAATTTGAAATAGAAAAAATACAGAAAGGATTATGAATGGAGAATATATTTAAAGAAAAAAGTTTCGATTATATTTCACAAATTTGATTGAGACCGACAGTTCAAGTCACATCTATAAAATCTTGATATAATGATAAGGTCTCAAGAATAACAATACAAAACAAAGCGATAGCAAATATAAGCATCAAAACAGTTAAAAAACAAAATTCCGAAAAAATTATAAAAGCATTTGAACAACGAATATCATCAAACATACCAAACTATGTAGAATACGATATTAAAACAGATCAAATATCACAATGGACAGAAATAGACAAAAAAAACAAATATTTTTGAAAAGCCGAATCTTTTTTACAAGATATATTTCAAACTGAAGTAATACAGCTAAACTCAGGTATAACAATACCTATACTCAATACTATAAATACCAATATAACAAATAACATACTATTAATACCATTATCAAACAACGAATCTAACTCACGATGATCAAGTGAAAACTTAAGTATAAAATTGATAGAAAAATGATTTTTATTTACATTAAACTTCTTTTCTACTCAACTACAACTATTTTAATTTTATTTAATTCATTAAAGAGCTTTAATCAATAATGTTTTAATTAGTTAATATAAATTCATGAAATCTCTTATTGTTGCTTGAGGATATGGAACTAGAATGCTACCAATATCAAAAGTAATAGCAAAAGAAATGATGCCCGTATGAGATAAGCCGGTAATTCAATACATAGTAGATTGAATAGTATCCTGCTGAATAAAAGATATTGTAATATTAAACACCTGACAAAAAAAAATAATAGAAGATCGATTTGATAAAAATTATGAACTCGAAGATATGTTAGCAAAAAAATGAAAAATTGAAATGTTAGAAAAAATAAATAGACCAAGAGAAATGGCAAATTATACATTTGTAAAACAAATAGACCGACTATGAACTGGGGGAGCAATATTACAAGCACAAGATTGGATAGATGATGATTATTTTATAATAAATTTTTGAGATGCTATATACGATACAAAAGATTTTCAAAGAATGTATCAAAAATTTCAAGAAACTAAATGTCCAGTTATATGAATAATACCTCAACCAATAGAAGAAACCTGAAATCATTGAGTAGCTAAATTAAATTGAGAAAAACTGATTGAAATAGAAGAAAGTCGTAATATAGAACAAGCTCAATCAAACTATATACGAGATTGATTCTGTATACTACCAAAAGAGATTTTTGACATATTAAATGATATTAAAAAAGAAAAAAATTGAGAAAAATTCCGTTTAGCAGATTGAATAAATATCTTAGCAAAAAAAATGGATATTTATGCTGTCAAAATAGATTCTTATCGAGATATATGAAGCATACAAAAACGACTAAAAGCAAATGATAAAATATACAAAGATTGATCATTATTTTAAATGGACATACTTAGACAAAATTAGAAAATTTTACAATTGATAATTAATTTATTTTAAATATATTTTCAAAAAACTTTAGATTAGTATCCAATAATATGATTCAAATAGATGATATCAACCTGCCACCACACAATATCGAAGCAGAAAAGTGAGTTCTATGCTGAGCTTTGATGGATAATGACCTTATACGAATGTATGACGGGGATTGATTGATGTCTCAAGATTTCTATCAAAGAGAGCATTGAATGATATATAAAGCAATACAAGAATTATGGACACAACGTAGGACAATAGATGCTTTGACTGTTGCTGATCAACTTACAAAAAATAATGAAATAGATCTAATATGAGGAACAGATTATCTTTATGAGTTATCTAGTTTTTTGATATCTACATCATCTTGTTGAGAATATTCAAAAATAGTAAAAGATAAAGCGGTTCTGAGAAATATATTAAAAGTTTCACAAAAAATTATATGAGATGTTTATCAACAAAAAGACACATCAGAAATATTAGACGATATAGAAAAGAAAATCTTTGAACTTACACAACAAAAAATGTGAGATTCTATGATGAAAATATCAGACATTCTGAAACAAAGAATAGAAAGTTACATGGAAATAGTTGATAATCCAGAAAAAGCAAACGAAAAAAAAGTATTATCTTGATATTCATGATTAGACAATTATTTAACATGATTCAAGGCTTGAGAATTAATAATTGTAGCAGCGCGTCCAAGTATGTGAAAAACATCTTTTGCAATCAATATACTTACAAACGTAGCTCTCAAGCAAAATAAATCAGTAGTATTACTTACATTAGAAATGCAATCAGAATCAATAGTAGATAGAATAATATCAGAGGTTTCAAGAGTTCCAATGTATAAAATTACAAAATGAAATTTAGAAGAAGAAGATTTTGCAAATATAGGAGAAGCAATAGAAGCTTTGGGAGAAACAAAAATTTATATAGATGATAAATGAGCTTATACAGTACCACAACTCAAATCAAAACTAAGAAAATTAAAGATAGAAAAATGAAGTTTAGATTTAGTTATAGTTGATTATCTACAATTAATGCACTGAGTTACATATAATTCAAACAATAAAGTACAAGAAATAAGTGAAATTTCTAGATGACTAAAAGAATTATCAAAAGAGCTTGAGGTGCCTATTATAGCACTTTCACAATTATCACGTGCAGTTGAACAACGTGTTGATAAAAAACCTCAACTTTCTGATCTTAGAGAATCATGAGCAATAGAACAAGATGCAGATGCAGTTATCATGCTACATAGAGAAGATTATTATGATCAAGATACAGACAGAAAATGAGCCACAGATGTGTGTATTAGAAAAAATAGAAATTGAGCAGTATGAGAAATTGAACTTCAATTTGAAAAAGAAATTATGAAATTTACAGAAAAAGCAACAAAAAAATCAGACAACACCTATTAAAAATAAGAGAGCAGAGTAGTTACTCCTAAATAATAATTACGGCCCGATCTTAAAACTATAAAAAATCTAAAAAACAGACCGGTCTAGGTATAAATTAGAACTTTATAAAAATCTGATTTAATAATGATTAAAAAAATATCAACTTTTTTGTTACTGATTACATTGTTTTCTTTTGTCGTATGATTTGAAATACCAAATCCTGAGTGATTTGTTAACGATTTAACAAACACCCTAACAACAGACCAAAAAAATCAAATTACTGATTTAATATCAAACATAAAACAAACAACAAGCACCGAAATAGCAGTTCTCATAGTGCCAACAATAGACTGAGATGATGTAAATTTACTTGCTGCAGATATATGAACCCAGCGATGAGTTTGAGAAAAATGAAAAAACAATTGAATTATAATGCTTTTTGCTATGGAAGATAGAGCTCGATCTATACAAATTTGATACGGCCTAGAATGAACCATACCAGACGCTATAGCAAAAAGAATATGAGAAAACAATATCGTCCCAAATTTTAGAGAATGAAATTATTTTCAAGGTATATATACAGCTATAAATGATATTAATTTATATATACAAAAAGATCCGACTGTTATCCAAACTTATACAACAAATAATACAAATTCAAATCAATGAAAAATAAATCTTGAATTTATAATATTATGGTTATTTATAGCATCTGTAATATGACGTGCAATCATACCAAAATCAAAAATCAAAAATAAGAAAAAACGAATAATAACAATACTACTAATATTATGAGCATCAATAATAATATGATTATTAATATCAAATCTGATACTACCCATTATTGCTTGATATATTTGAATGTTACTATGAATATTTGGCAAATGATGAACATGATGAACATGATGAAGCTTCGGTGGGGGAGGCTGATGATGAAGTTCATTTTGATGATTTGGATGATGAAGCTTCGGTGGGGGAGGCTGATGATGAAAACGATAAAATATTGAAAATAACAAAAATAAAAATATATTAACAAAAAGGTTTTTACGTTTGTACGCTTTTACATTTTTACACACATAATGAAAAAAACACGATTAATTATTGTATGAATCATTGTAGTAATTATACTATTATTATCAGGTAAATACAACAAAATGGTTTCATTGGATGAATCTACTAAAACAGCTCGATCACAAGTAGAAAATGTTTACCAAAGAAGACTTGATCTGATACCAAATTTAGTCAATACTGTAAAATGATTTGCAGCACAAGAACAACAAGTATTTTTGTGAGTAACAAACGCTAGGGCATCAGCGACAAAAGTTAACATAAATGTGAACGATGCAAAACAATTCGCTGATTTTCAAAAATCACAAACAGAACTTTCGTCAGCCCTTTCAAGATTATTGATGGTTACAGAAAACTATCCAGACCTAAAATCAAATCAAAACTTCCTAGAACTACAAGCACAATTAGAGTGAACAGAAAATAGAATAACAGTAGAAAGAAAAAATTTCAATGAAGCGGCTAAAACATATAACATATATATTCGCATATTCCCCAATAATATAATAGCTTGAATAATGTGATTTTTTAAAGCAAATCTATTTGAAGCTAATGAATGAGCAGAAAACGCACCAGTTGTTGATTTCGCTCCACCAGTACAAGAATAAAAAATCCACCTAAAAACAATTAAATAAAAACCAGGATTAATCTTCTGGTTTTTTTTATTTCCTTATAATTCCGATCCGCTTAGGCGGACAGCCGGAATCTTATGTATTAATTCCTAGTTATAAACTATTAACTCCCAATTTCTAATATCCTAAGTTTAAATTTGAAAACCGACACTTGATAGATTATAATAGTTAATAACTTTATTATCTCACACTATCAAATGTCACAGTTATCAATTATGGAAAGAGAAAAAATTATGAAATGACTAA
>Ga0172371_10000993_pt1 | contig 44806 bp, 25 predicted proteins | sample Lak12m_FD_114543 | JGI IMG/M metagenome (GOLD analysis project Ga0172371, IMG submission 114543) | Freshwater microbial communities from Kabuno Bay, South-Kivu, Congo - kab_022012_12m | ecosystem: Environmental > Aquatic > Freshwater > Lake | place: Democratic Republic of the Congo: South-Kivu... | reverse complement strand
GTGACAATCATGAAACTTACGATATCAGACGAAACACGTACCCATTGGGGGCACAAAAGCATCGGGGAATCGTGTCGGATGGTCTCGATGGGGCCTAACGTGAGTACTCCGACAGGCTCCTAGCGCTGACCGTGTACGGGGAGGGTGATACCGAACTGGGCGGTGTTCTGGGACTTGGTACCGGCACCTTGAATAAGTTCGGCGGCGGCACGCTGACCCTGAGTGGTGCGGGCGCCAACACTTTCAGCGGCGCGACGGCAGTGAATGCCGGCACTCTGCTCCTGAGCAAGAATGCGGGCGTGAATGCGATTCCCGGCGCTGGCGCGGTCAACATCTACAGCGGCGGCGTTTTGAAGTACGGCGGAAACAACAACATGGTTGCCGACACCGTGGCGGTGAATATCTATGGCACCGGCCAGCTGGATTTCAACGGTGCAAGCGACACGATCGGCAATGTTGCTGTCAATGCAACCACGGGCGCGTCGGGGGACAGCACGAACCTGGTCAACACGGCAGGCGGAGGGACGCTCACTATCGGCACGCTGACAGTTACGCCGGTTTCCGGTTACATGGCTGAGCTCGACACGGGAACGGGCACGTTGAAACTTGGCGGCAACGTGGCTTTCGCGCTGAACGGAACCGGTCGCGTGAGGACCAGTGGCAACCTGGATCTGGGTGCCGCGAATCGCACCTTCACGATTGGCGACGGAGCCCACCCTGATTTCGACATGCTCATCGACGCGAATGTCTCAGCTTCAGGGGGCGCCTACGGGGTGGTCAAGGCGGGGGCAGGCAAGCTGGTGTTGTCCGGCACCAATACCTACACAGGGATCAATACGCTGAGCGCCGGCATACTGCGCGCCGAACGCAACACCAATGCCCTGGGCCGGAGCACCGCAGCCAATGCCCTTGCCCTTGCCGCAAGCACCTTCCTGGAACTTGGCGGTAACACGGGCCTGAATTTCGGGCGCAACGCCACGGTCGGCGGTGCCATGCAGATTGCCAGCGACCGGGTAACACCCGGAGCCGGTGTGACCCACAGTCTTGCCTCGATGTCCATAGGGGCGTTTGTTCTGACCGTGGCTGGCGGGACGAACGTGAACTCCGGGGTTGCAGGGCTTGCCTTTACGAATGCGACGTTGACGGGTGCTGCGACATTTACGGTGAACAACCCGGTGAATGGGGGCGCGACGATGCTGACGATCGATGGCCCGGTCGCGGGTGCATTTGCGTCGGCAAAGGCCGGGCCGGGAACACTGAAGCTCACGGGGCCTGGAGCCAACACGCGGAGCGGCCTGTTCACCGTCAGCGCCGGTACGTTGTTACTGGACAAGTCAGGCTCGTTAGAGGCCATCGCCAATGGCGGATTGACAATTGGTGCCGCCAGTACGAATCGGGCGGTGGCGCTGTACACGGGAGACAGTACGGACATGATGGGCCGGGGGCCGATAATCATCAACGGACAGAGCCGACTGGACTTCAACGGCAAGACGGACACTGTCGGCCCCGTGACGGTGGCATCGGCTGGCGCCGGTGGAGATACCACGGCAATCACGAACACGGCGGGTGGCGGGATGCTGTCGATAGGATTGCTTACGATCACGCCGCTGGCGGGCTATACCGCCACAATCAATTCGGGGACTGGTACGTTGCGGCTCACAAATAACGTGACGTTTGCCGCGGCGACCACCGGCCGGGCGAAATTGAGTGGTAATCTTGACCTGGGTATCGCAAACCGCACCTTTACGATTGCCAATGGGACCCATCCTGACTACGACATGCTCGTTGATGCCAACATTTCCTCCGCTTCAGGGGCCTATGGCATCATCAAGGCTACTGCGGCCAGCACGCTGGTATTGGCGGGTACGAACACTTACACAGGGATCAACACGCTGAGCGCGGGTATCCTGCGCGCCGAGAGGAACGCCAGCGCTCTCGGCCAGAGCACCGCCGCCAATGCGCTTGCGCTTGCGGCAGGCACTTTCCTGGAGCTTGCAGGCGATACGGGCCTAAATTTCGGGCGCAACGCCACCGTCAGCGGCGCAATGCAGATAAGCAGCGACCGTGTCACGCCCGGCGCCGGCGTCACGCATGGGTTGGGCGCATTGTCCATCGGGGCATTTGCCCTCACGGTGACTGGTGGATCGAACGTGAACTCCGGCGTGGCAGAGTTGACGTTCACGAACGCAACCCTTACAGGCAACGCGGCATTTACCGTGAACAACCCTGCTAACGGCGGTGTGACGAGATTGACTCTCAATGGACCGGTTGGCGAGTCCGGCGGCGCCAGGACGTTGACCAAGAACGGGGCCGGCACGCTCAGGATGACAGGCACGAACACCTGCTCGGGCGCCACGACGGTCAGCGCAGGCACGCTGGAAGTAGTTGGACTGTTTGCCAAGACGTCCGGGACGACAGTGAATGGGACTGGCGCAACTCTTGCCGGAACGGGGACTGTCACGAATGCAGTCACGGTCACCAGCGGCAAGGTTACGCCGGGAGAAGCGGGATCGAACCCGGGAGTCCTGACCATCAAGGGCAACTACAACCAGGCCAACGCCAACGGCAATCTCACGGTTGATGTTAACGGCGCGTCAGCCGGCGCGGGATACGATCAGCTTGTGGTCTCCGGTACAATCACACTTGGCGGCGGACTGGGAACTTTGACGGTCAACGGCACCTATACACCGGTATCCGGTGACCAGTTTACAATTGTGCGCAAAGACTCTGCCGGCGCGGTGAGCGGGTATTTTAGCGGGCTGGACGAGGGAGCGACGGTCAGTGTGAACGGTGAAAACTGCACCATCACTTATGTCGGTGGAGACGGAAACGACATCGTGCTGGTGGCACCGCTCACTTTCAAGACCTGGGATGGCGGTTCCACTGTGGACTCCAACTGGACGACAGCTGAGAACTGGATTCCGGACACGCCGCCGGGGGCTGGCGCTGCCCTGATATTCGTCGGTCCCGGCAGGTTCAATAACGTGAACAACTTCGGAGCGTACACACCATTCGCCCAGCTTTCTTTCACGAACACCTCCGGGTCTTTCACTCTCTCGGGCAATGCCATAACGCTCAGGGGGAACATTCTCAACTACAGCTCCTATCCGCACAGGCTCAACCTGGGTCTGCGGCTAACGGGGTATCGCGAAGTTACAGCCATTGATGGAAGCCTGATGCTTGGCGGCCGTGTTGAAGACGATGGCACAGGCTGGGGAGTGCTGATTAACGGTGCGGGCCTTGTAACCATGACGAACGACAACGCCTACACCGGTTCCACGGTTCTCCAGGGCGGAACGCTTTGTGTGCAGGGACACACCAACGCGCTCGGGTTGGGCACGGGGCCTGCCGCATTGAACCTGACCGGCGCAGGTTGTGAGCTGCGGCTTGTCGGCGATGCGGGGCTTGCTTTCGGCCGGAACACGACGGTCGGTGCCGCGATGAAGATCACCAGCGAAAGAGTCACATCCGGCGCGGGTGTGACCCACAGGCTGGGCGCGCTGTCCATCGGGGCCACGACGCTGACCTTGGCGGGTGGAACGAATGTCAATTCCGGCGTTGCGGGCCTTACGTTCAGCAACGGCACGCTGACCGGAAATGCGGTTCTGGCGGTAACCAATCCGGTTGCCGGTGGTGCGACCTGGCTGACGCTTGACGGTGCGCTTGCGGGCGCGTTCTCGTTGACGAAGAACGGGGCCGGAACTCTTAAACTGGCTGGTTCGGACGCCAATACACGCAGCGGACTGTTTACTGTCAATGCCGGGACGGTCCTGCTGGACAAGTCCGGCTCGGCACAGGCTGTCGCCAATGGCGGGCTGACAATAGGGTCCGCTTCGACGAATCGGGCGCTCGTGATGTACACGGGCGGCAGCTCCGACATGATTGGAACAGGGACCCTTACGGTCAACGGCCAGGGCCGGTTTGATTTCAACGGCAAGACAGACATTGTAAGCAATGTGGTGGTTGTGGCGACCGGTGCCGGCGGGGACAGCGTGGCAATAACAAACACGGCGGGCGGCGGTACGCTGACAATCGGAACACTGGGCATCACCCCGTTGGCGGGTTACCTCACCACGCTTGGTTCCGGGACGGGCGTCATCAAACTCGGTGGCAACGTTACGTTTACGGCGGGGGGCACGGGCAGGGCAAAGGTCGATGGAGTCCTGGACCTTGGGGCTGCCAACCGCGTCTTCACGGTCAATGACGGTACTTCCGTGACTGACCTGCTCGTGAATGCGACCATAACTTCGACCTCGGGTGCAAGCCTCATCAAGGCCGGGACCGGGTTGATGACACTTGTCGCAACGAACACGTTTGGAGGAAGCCTCACAAACACTGCCGGCACACTGACGCTGGCCTGTTCCAACAGCTTCGGCGGATCCGGCAGGTTTGTTACACAGGCCGGCGGGACGCTGAACATCAACCATGCGTCGGCCCTGGGTGATTCAGCCAATATCTTCGTTGTCAATGGTGGAACGATCAACAATCTCAACGGCTCGCCCATGACACTGGCACATGACTATGTGTTGCGCTGGGGCGGCGCTTTTACTTTCACGGGGTCCCAGTCGCTGGATCTTGGGAATGGGCCGCTGACGCTGACGGGGAACTGCCTGCCGACCATTTCCGCCTCGTCATTGACGGTCAATGGCAACATCGACGGCGCCTTCAATTTCGGCAAGGCCGGGGCCGGCATCCTGAACCTGTGGGGAACGAACACGTTTGGCGGCGCCGGCAGGACATTCTCAATGTCCGCAGGTACGCTCAATTTTGACCACCCTGCTGTGTTCGGCGATGCGGCCAACACGCTTGTGCTTACTGCCGGCACGTTCAACAACACGACAAACGGGCCGACGACGCTGGCATATAATTACGCTCAGACATGGAGTGGCGGCTTCGGTTTCGGTGGCGCCAGTTCGTTGCACATGGGTACGGGCCCGGTGACGCTTACCGCCAATTCCACGATAACCGTAGTGACCAATACTCTGACTGTTGCCGGCCCCATAGGTGGTGCCTTCTATGTTGCCAAGGCCGGCAATGGAGTGCTGGAGTTGACGGCGACCAACAACTATTCGGGTTTCACGTACCTCAATCTTGGTGTTTTGCGCGCGGATCAGGGCCGGGGGTTCCCGGCGAACTCACTGCTGTACTTCAACTACAATGGAACGGCCGGTCCGAACTGCCTGGAAACGAGCGGCACTTTCACGCGCAACATCGACAGTGCGGCAGGGCCGAACGTCTACTGGTTCTATTCGGGTGGGTTTGCGGCGCGGGGTGGTCCGCTGACGGTGAACCTGGAAGGTGGTATCACCCTGAACTGGACCGATGGGAACACAGGGTTCCGCGGTCAGTACCTCCTCATGGGGTCACGGTCAGCCACGGACGTCGTGACCCTGGAGAACAGCATAGAATTGCGGGCGGATCGGAATATCTATGTGTTCGACAATGCGGCCGTCACGACCGACTACACGCGTCTGACGGGTGTGCTGGCGAACGGGGACGCAACGGCCCGCGGCCTGAATAAGCTTGGTGACGGGCTCCTCGAGATCACGGCGAAGAGTACCTACTCTGGGTATACGCGTCTCTATCTGGGCGAGTTGCGCGTGAACGGGACGATCACCAATGCAAACCACCTGTGCACGGTTTCCTACAGCACTACGGCCAGCACACTGAGCGGGACCGGAATGGTCGGGCAGTTGACGGTCAATGCGCTGGGGACGGTGTCGCCCGGAAACAACGGCGCAGGAGCTCTCCGTACCGCCGGCAATACGATCTTCAATAACAACTCCACCTACAACTGGGACATCGGTTTGCTGACAAACGACACTGTGCATGTCACCGGCAACCTGACACTGAATTCAACGTGGACCCTGAGGTTGAGAGACGTGGGAGGCGCCTCGGCGGCATCCGACGAACTTGCTGTGTTCACATACACAGGCTGGATGGCGGCGATCCCGGGCACCTGCCAGCTCGATGCCACCCAGCTCGATCCGGCACTGTGGGATGTTTCAGGGCTCCAGCTCATGCACGACCCCGTGCTTAAACGGGTATACCTGAAAGGCCTGCGCTACAAGGGCATCGTAGTTTCAATAGGCGATGCAGTTGTTGAGGAGGGCGACAGCGGAACCACCAATGCGACATTCGTGGTGTCTGCGAGCGCCGGGACGAATGCCACGGTGAACTTCAGCTCCGTCGACGGTTCCGCAGTCTCCGCGTCGGACTATGCCGCCACGAACGGTCTTCTCATCTTCACCCCGGCCCAGACCTCCCGGACCGTGACCGTGGTCGTGAACGGGGACGTCGGTGACGAGTGGCCGTCCGAGCAGTTCTACGTGAACCTGCTGACCCCGACCAATGCCCGCTTCTCCCGTGCGCGCGGAACAGGGTTCATTGCCGATGATGACGGCGGGATGCTCTACTGGATGAAGATCACAATCCCCGGATACTCGAAGAATTCCACGTTGACGAATTTTCCCGTGGCGGTGAAGCTCAACGAGTCCCTGGACGGGTTCAGCTATGACCAGTTCGCATCACTCACCGGTGGCGACCTGCGGTTTGTCAGTTCAAATCGGGCCGTTGCGCTCAACCACGAGATCGAGAAGTGGGACCGGACAGGGGACTCGTGGGTATGGGTTCAGGTGCCACGCCTTTCGGGCACCAACACGTACTTCTGGGCGTACTGGGGCGACCCTGCCAGGGCAACGGCACCGGCCTACACGACAAACGGCGCAACCTGGTCGGAGGATTTCGTTGCCGTTTGGCACCTGAACTCAACGAATGCGGCGGGGAAGTTCGAAGACTCAACACCCAATCCCTATGACGGAGTCAACCAGGGCTGCCTGGACGCCGTCGGAACCGTCGGCGGCGGACAGGATCTGAACGGGCTGCGACGTGTCAACATCACGGGCGTCACCTATGCGCCCAGCATTGCCGCGGACCGCGTCTTCTCAATGCAAATGTGGGTTAAAGGCGGCGACACGGTAGCCGACCGGCTCCTTGTCGACGTCCAGACCGGGCGGCTTGGCCTGCTCTTCAATCAACCGGATGGCGGCAAAGTAGGATACAACGACAATGCGACATACCGTGGTGGCCTGAGCGGAGGCCTGAACGATTCTGCCTGGCACCACCTGGCGTACGTGTTCAACGGGGGCGCCACTACCTGCTGGGTGTACGTGGACGGACAACTTGCAGGCCCGTTACCGTATGCAGGAACCTATGCCATAAACGGGAATGCCAGAATCGGCAGCGACTACAACGGCGCCGGGAACCATTTCGAAGGGCTGGTAGACGAGGTGCGCATATGTAAAGGGATGCGCTCGGCCGACTGGATCTGGGCGATGTATACCAACCAGTTGTCCGGCAGTGCGTTTGTTTCCATGGGAGACATAGCGGCCAATGCCACTGCCCTGCAGGTGGCGGCCCGGCCGGCCTCCGATGTCGGTACGCGATCGGTGACCATGAACGGAGTGCTGGTATACGACGGCGGGACGAATGCCCGCGTTTACATGTGTTACGGGACGGCGGATGGGGGCACCAGCACAGCGGCATGGAACAAGGTGGTTTTGCTGGGCACGAATTTCGTATCGCTGGATTCGATCATGTACAACGCAACCGGACTCGTGCCGCGGACAGTATACCAGTACAGGTGTTTTGCCACGAACAGCACCGGTTACAGCTGGTCCGCTCCGCCACGCACCTTCCGCACGTGGGGTGAATGGTACGTGGCCACCAATGGCAATAACACTGTCGGCACGAACTGGACCACTGCCTTCACAACCTTGCAGGCTGCCCTGGATGCGACGCCAAAGACGTCCAATGAAATTTTCATGGCCGGCCACAGGTACGTGCTGGGGACCCAGGCCGTGTGGACGAACTCGTACGTCAGGATCCGTGGTGGATACCAGGGGGCTGGCCTGCCGGGGAGCAACAACCCGGCCTTGTGGACCAGCCTGTTGACCCGTAATTCCGCCGCCACCACGAACCGGCTGCTGTTTATCCGCAACGTTGCCCACGGGACAATCTATGGAGTCACACTGACGAACGGCTATGCCCGCGGAGCCAGCCATCCTGCTGCCAGCGGTGCCGGAGTGTCGGTGACCAATTGCCCCGGCGTTACGTTCGACACTTGCCGGATAGTCCGCAACAACTGCTGGCTCACCACGGTCAACGGCGGTAACATCTATGGCGGCGGCATCTGCAGCGAGAACAGCACGATCGTTGTAACGAACTGCGTGGTGTCGTCCAACAAGACCATTACGGTTTCGACGTCCAACCTGCAACACGGGAACGGCGGCGGGATTGCGTCGATAAACGGTACTATTACAGTAAGGAACAGCCTCTTGGAGAAGAACCTGGTCGACGGCGATTACCTGCACGGCATCAACCGTGGTGGCGGCCTGCACATAGGCGGGACGGCAGGCGGGCAGAATGAAGTTACGGACACGGTTATCATCAATAACGACAGCGATCCCTCCAATAATTATTCCCCTTCCAGGGGTGATGGAATCTACGTCGGGACGCCGGCTGGTGCAGGCGCTTTCTCGGGCTCGGTGGTATTCCGTAACTGTCTCATCGCGCGGAATACCGGCGTGGGGGTGTGGTTGGAGGGAGGCAGCACCCTGTTCGAGAACTGCACGCTGGCCCAGAACGCAAGCTACGGCATCTACCGCAACGCCGGCAGTGCAAACGTGCGAAGCAGCATCCTCTGGCAGAATGGCGATGACGTCTTTCAGAACGTTGTCGGAAATGTGAACTTCTACTACTGCACCATTGAGGATGGCGATAACTACATGGTGGACGGATGTACTGATGTGGACCCCGTCTTCAGCGACACGAACACGTATCACCTCGCCTCGATGTATGGCCACTACACAAACGGCTACTTCGGTGGAGGCAGCTGGGTTACGGCCGGGGTTAACAGCGCGGTAATAGACCTCGGGGATCCGGCGGCCGCCTTCCCGAAGGAACCGCATCCCAATGGCGGCCGGCTCAACATGGGTGTGTATGGTAACACGGCAACGGCCTCCAAATCGCATCCGTTACAGGTGAGCAATCTGGCGCCATCCGGGATTTCGCCGACCAATGCCACGTTGAATGGGCGTCTTGACTACATCGGGAGCCCGGATGTGAAGGTATGGCTGTACTGGGGCCCGAGAGACGGAACGAACAACCCGTCCGCGTGGTCAAACAGTGTCTACATGGGACTGTTCAATGCGCCCACCTCCTTCTCGACCAGGGCGGAAGGACTGACGGTAAACTCCAATTACTACTACCGTGTCTATGCCACCAACAGCGGTGCTGCCGTGGCCTGGGCCCAGCCTTCGACGAGCTTCACGGCCAGCGCTTCGGCGCCGGTGGTTGTCAATAGGGGGGTGCTGAACGACGGAACTGCACTGGTGACTCTGCAGGGCGAAGTCACCAGTGCCGGCGGCAACAATCCGAAGGTCTATGTTTGCTGGGGCCTGGAGGATGCCGGGCTGTCGACCGCTCTGTGGGATCATGTCGAGTACGTTGGAATTCACAGCGGTACGTTTGCCACGAATGTTGTCGCCGTGGCAGGTGAGAGCTACTACTACCGCTGCTATGCCACGAATATCGTCGGTGACGGCTGGTCAGATCCGGCCACGGACTTCGGCGCCTACAGGATGCTGTACGTTGCGACGAATGCTGCCGGGTTGGGCACCGGCGAGAGCTGGGATAACGCGTTTACCAGCATCGATGCGGCCCTGGCCGGTTGCAGCCTTACTAGAACCAACCGCATACATTTGAAGGGCGGCACAGGCGGGACGTTTGAGGTGTTCAGCCAGGTTACGGTAAACAAGTCAAAGGTCATGTTGCTGGGAGGTTACGAGGGGACCGGTTGGCCCGGGGCCCATAACGCTCAGACATGGCCGACGGTCCTGAAGCGTTACCCTGCCAACAGTATCAGGCTTCTCTCCATCCAGAACGCTACAAATGTGACGGTCAAGGACATCACGATAACGTCCGGTTTTGTCGATGGTAATGGCGCGGGCATCGAGATTCTGAGTTCTACAAACGTGTTCCTGGGCAGATGTGTGATATCCAACAATACAGTATCGGCGGCGACGCTCAATTCCTACGGCGGGGGTATCTATGCATTCACAAGTTACGGTGTGATCTCAAATTGCTGGATTGGACGCAACCGGATGCAGGCTATCGTCGCCAGCTATGCGCTGTACGGGAGCGGCATCTATCTGGCCGGCGGCGGGTGGTCGATACTCGATTCTGTGCTGTTCTACAACACGTCCCGTTCGGCGGGAACGGGCGGGAACTGCTTCGGCGGCGGGATCGGCGCCGGCTCCGGGGATCACTTTGTGAGGAACTGCCTCGTGGTGCAGAACTACTGTTTCGGGGTGGCGGACAGCGTGGTCAACTCGAGAGGGGACGGGGTGTACCACTCGGGCGGCACGCTCACGATGGAGAATTGCACGATTGCCGGTAACAAGGGAGAAGGTGTGCGGGGGATTGCCGGCACCACGCTTCGTGACTGTAACCTGTGGCGCAACGAGCGGGACGTGACAAACAGCGCGGTTGTTGTGACAGACCACTGCAATATCGGCAACGGCGAGCGTGCCGGTATCAACGGCAATATTGCGGCTGATCCCCGGTTCGAGCTTGGATTCTACCTGTCCGCCGGCAGTGACTGCATCGATGCCGGCAGCAGGACCGTGGCGGCCGCGGGCCTGGCCGGGAAGACAACGCTGACCAATGGAACAGCCGATGCAGGGACTGTCGATCTGGGATACCACTATTCCGGTGTGCACCCATTGCCCGACCTGTATGTTGCGGTTTCCGGTGCGAACACCAACAGCGGCACCAGCTGGGCCGCTGCATACAGCACGTTGACCAGGGCGCTTTCGCGGGCGGACCTGGGTACCCGGATTCATATTGGAGAGGGAACCTACAGCACGAACAGTGGCGAAGTGTTTCCGTTGAGGATCGATGTTGCAGGTGTTTCCCTGGCTGGGACCAATCGCAGTGCGACGGTCCTGATGGCGCCGGGTTCTCCGGTGCAGGGTCGTGTTGTGGAGATATGGAATGGTTCTTTCTGCCGGGTTGCCGGCGTTACAATACGCAACGGGTACCTGCGTCGGGATTCAATACCTGTGCTGGGAGCGGGGATCCTGTTCACTAACGCTACAGATGGCATCATCGCTGACACTGTGGTGGCGACAAATCTCCTGTGGGGTGACGCCAATTCGACCCTTCGCGGAGCAGGAGTGGCTCTCACAAACAGCTCGGTAGTCATGCAGGACTGCTTGATCCAGGGAAATCGAAGCATATTCAATGCCGGACCGTGGGCCGGCAACTCAGGTGGCGGTGGGATTTTCGTAAACGGTAATCGTGTGGCGATCAGTCGGACGGTGGTGCGAAACAATAATGCATACGCAAATGCCTACGACACGGCCCGGGGTGGCGGCATCTTTATCGAGTCAGGGGCACACTCGCTGACCAACTGCCTGGTCGTCCGGAACAGCAGCTATGCGTACAGCATTAACGGCGTTGACCCGCAAGGGGATGGTATCTATGCCAAGGGTACGGTCAAGATAGAGAACTGCACCGTGGCGGACAATGGGGCCAGCAACACGGTCTCGCCGATAGGTATCTGGGGGCAGGGCGCCATTACTGTTACCAACTGTATTCTCTGGAACAACGGGGATGACTTGAGTGAGAACGTGGTGGGTTCCATCCGGCTGTTCTACTCATGCATTGAAGATGGCGACAACGAGGGCGTGCAGGGCTGTGTCCGCGATAACCCGGCATTCTCTGATACTGTTTACTACCATCTGCGTTCACAATATGGTCACTATACAAATGGGTACTTCTCCGGTGGTGGCTGGGTTAACGATGCAACGACGAACAGCTACCTGATAGACAGGTGCAGGCCGGACGTGGTCCCTGTGGCCGAGCCTTCACCCAATGGGGCAGTGGTCAACATGGGCACGTATGGCAACACGTACGTTGCCTCAAAATCTCCTCCATTGACCGTAACAAACCGGCCTCCGAACGGCGTGGCAACGAACGCGGCCACCCTGAACGGGCGTCTGGTCTGCATGGGCGATCCGGGAGTGCATGTGTGGTTCTACTACGGCACCACGGATGGCACCAACAACAAGGGCGCGTGGGCCACGAACGTGTACGTGGGCGAAATGGCGGCCGCCGGCAACTTCTCCAAACGGGTCTATAATCTGGCCAGCAACATAACCTACTACTACCGCTCGTTTGCCTCCAATTCGGCCGGGGTAGTCGCATGGGGCGAGCCCTCTGTTACTTTTGTTGCCGAACAGATGCCGCCGGAAATTGAGACGCGGGGGATACTCAATGAGGCGGGACCGGTGGCGACGCTTAAGGGCGAAGTGACCAGCACCGGTGGCGATGATACTCGCGTGTACGTCTGCTGGGGCGTCGGTAACGGGGGCAGCGCCACGTCCGGGTGGGAGCACGTTATAGATATGGGGATCCAGGAGAGTCTGTTCCAGACCAATGTGACCATCGATGTAAGATCCAATTACTGGTACAACTGCTACGCTACGAACCGTTTCGGGAACGGGTGGGGCACGCCGATGTCGTTCGGGCGCTTCCGTGTCCGGTATGTGAAGAAGTCGGCGACGGGGCTTAACACCGGCCAGAACTGGACGGATGCATTTACGGATCTGCAGGCTGCGATCGACGGCAGCGCGGTCGATCGGACCAACATCCTGTACATCGCAGGAACATATACTGTGCCGGCGGAGATCGTGTGGACCAATTCCATGGTATGGCTGAAGGGTGGCTTCCAGGGTATGTCGGGATACCCCGGGGCATACGATCCCCGGCTGTACCCGACAGTTATTTCCAATATAGCGGCGTCAATTCGTGTCATGATGCTGAACCGTGTGACGAACTGTGTCATCCAGGACGTCATAGTTTCCGGCGGCAAGGGAAACGTTGATGGCGGCGGGCTTTACATTGTGCGGTGCACGAATCTGACCTTGAGCGGTGTGGCTGTAAGTTACAACTCCGCCAACGACGTGGCAACGTACTCCTGCGGCGGCGGCCTGTTTGCTTCGAACAGCTATGGTGTTCTGACCAACTGCTGGGTGCGGGAGAATACGACACGATCCGTGCAGGCCAACCGCTATTGCCTTGGCGGCGGAATGTATGTCCGTGACGGTGAATGGCGTTTCCGGGACACGGTGTTTTATGACAACCGTTCGGAGAGCCTTGGCGGCAGCGGCCGCGCCTTCGGGTCGGGCCTGTATCTCCAGAATGGAACGCATGCACTGAAGAACTGCCTGTTCGTGCAGAACTACTCCGTGGCGGCCAATGATGCGACAAACTTTGCCCGCGGAGACGGAGTGGAGGCGGCAGGAACTGCTGTCGTTTCCGTGGACAGCTGTACCGTCGCAGGCAACAAAGGGGAGGGAATTCGAGGGACAACCAGTACAACGATCAGCAACTCGATTCTCTGGGCGAATTTCGATGATGTGGTTGGTGTGCCTGCGGGCAACATCCGGTACAGTAACGTGGAGGATGGCGACAACCTCGGGGTGAACGGTTGCCTTGCTTCCGACCCCGTGTTTGAGTACGGGTTCTATCTCACATCCACCAGCCCCTGTCTGAACGTTGCCGGCACGTCGGCGACAGCTGCAGGGTTGTCGACTTATATGACACGGGCGAACGGAAGCCTGGACGGCGGCGTTCTGGATATGGGCTATCACTACAGGACGGTCCCCAGTCCGGCCACCAGGGATCTCTATGTAAGCACGACAGGTTCTGACTCCAATAGCGGGACCAACTGGGCACAGGCATTCAGGTCGATTACTCATGCCATAGCAGCGGCCGATATCGGCACCCATATCCATGTTGGTGCCGGGACATATGTAACCAATGTGGCTGAGTCGTTGCCGCTGGAGTTGCGCGAGGCAGGTGTGTGGCTGATCGGCGGTCCGCTCCGGAACGATGTTGTTATCAGTGCTCCACCTGGAACCCCGGCCAGATGTCTTAACGTTATTGATGCCTCTTTCGCGAAAGTCAGCGGAATAACTTTCCGCGACCACTACCGCCTGAACAGCAGTTTCTGGGAGGACATACAGGGAGGTGGTGTTTACGCCAGCAACGCGACGGCATTCACTGTCCAGGGTTGCCTGATCGCAGGCAACAGGATTGATGGCAATGTTAACGACTACCTCGACGGAGCGGGATTCTACATGACTCGCAGCTCAGTTCGCATGATCGATACGCATGTTTCAAGTAATCGCCTGTACGTGACGGCCGGTGGATGGAACGGGCACGGCTGGGGCGCTGGAATCTATGTGGCCAGTGGAGAGCTTTATGCGCGCAATCTTGTTGTGTGCGACAACGTGACGTCCAATAACAACTATCAGAATGCAATGGGGGGAGGTATCTACTTTGCCGCGGGTTCTCATTTCCTCGAGAATTGCCTCGTGTTCAGCAACAACTGTGTGGGGACGGATCCGGAACGCCTTGGAGACGGAATGTACGTTGACGGGGCCGTGACATTTGTAAACAGCACTGTTGTCGACAACGGAGCCAGGAACCCGGGCGTCGGCTACGGCATCTACGTAGGCAGTGGATCTCTCAGGATGACAAACTGCATCGTGTGGAATCACGATGACGATCTCTACAATGCTGGCACGAACTTGTCCTACAGCGTTATTGAGGACGGTGATAACAACGGGACCAATCACTGTAACAGTGTGAACCCGGAGTTTGCTGACCGGACCTACTATCATCTCAAGTCGAAGGTAGGTTACTACCAGGGCGGCTATTTTGATGGTGGAACGTGGACGACGAACGAGATCAGCAGCCCCTGTATCGATGCGGGATGGCCCGGCGGATCGTTTGAGAGGGAGCCGTCCCCACACGGGAATCGTGTCAATATAGGGGGCTATGCGAATTCGCCGACTGCATCCAAGAGCGGGACCATTCCTCTCAAGGGTTCGATGTACCTGTTGTACTGATGGCGATTTGGTTTCTCGGGGTTAGGGGTGTGGCGACGCCACGCAGGAGCGTGGTGGCAGGAGGCTTGTAGGGGATATGACGGGGACGCAACACAGCAGGATGTCGGCACCGGGCCGTGGAGTGCTTGCCACGGCGATGGCCGTGGTCTGCCTGTGTGGCGCCTTGGCCCGGGCAGACCTCGGGCAATGGAAATACACGATGCAGGTCAGGCTCCCCGGGTATAGCAAGAGCGAAACCCTGGTCGATTTCCCGCTCCTGGTTGTGTTTACGACGAACCGGACGCCCGAGTTTTCGTATTCCCAGTTTGCCTCACCCCTTGGACGCGATCTGCGGTTCGCGGGCCCGGACGGAGGCGTGGAGTTGCCTTACGAGATAGAAAAGTGGAACGCCGGCGGGGACTCGTATGTGTGGGTCAAAGTGCCGGCGCTCACGAACGGGGCATGCGTCTGGGCCTACTGGGGGAATACCGGTGCGGTGTCGTCTGTGCCGGCCTATACGACGAATGGAGCGGCCTGGGACATGAATTATCGCGGGGTGTGGCATCTGGGCGAAACCAATATTGTCGACGATGGTACTGGTGGAACTCATCAGGATGCCACAGCCAATCGGAACACCGGCGCCCAGTACCGCAATGGTCCGGCAAGCGGCTGGATCGGTGGAGCACAGAACTTTGACGGGTTGACCGACTACATCGACATGGGTAGTCCGTCCAGTCTCGATTGCGGGCCCAGTGTGACAATGATGGCATGGGTCCGGCCGACCACGCTGGCGACCTATGACGCGATCTATGCCAAGTGTGTCTACAATTCGGCCTGGTCCTATATTTTCAGTCTCAGTGCGACGGCGATGTATGCCTACGACGGAGGAGTCTGGCGGAACTCCGGTGCCGCTGGATTGACTGCCGGGACATGGCAGCATGTGGCATACCGTAAACAGGGCGGCAACCTGTACTACTTCCGGAACGGACGCCAGTACACGACTTCTGTTTTCACACACAACGAGAGTCCATCGTACAGGGTCTATCTTGGAACCTACGGTAACACCACTGTTGACTACGACGGGATCCTTGATGAGGTGCGTATTTCGGCGATTGCCTGCAGCTCCAACTACATCTGGGCTTCATGGCTGAGCCAGGCATCCAATTCTTTCTTCTGCGCCTACTCCAATTTGCCTGTTCGTGCGGTGAATCTCGACCACCGGTCCCTCGGTATGCCGATCGTGAGCATCGGTGGCAGGGCATACGGCCGGTCCAATGGTTGGCAGAACGCGAAGGGCTATATCTGCTGGGGCACTTCGGATGGCGGGACCACCTTCGGCGGGTGGAGTTCCAACGTCCTCATGGGGACTAATTTCGGACGATTTGATTCGTTCAGGACCAACATCACGGTGCTGACGAATGTCCAGTACTACTACCGCTGCTACGTGACAAACGCGCTGGGAGAGGACTGGTCGGATGTAGCTTCGGCGTTCAGGATGAATGCCCCGTCGGTCAACAACAACTGGGGGGCCACCAACATCGGTTCGACGGACGCCTGGCTGGTCGGCAATGTTCAGGCCACCAACGGGGCCGCTACCCGTGTCTGGATCTGCTGGGGTCGCGGCGACGGCGGCACCAATACCAATACCTGGGCGAATGTAATGGATGCCGGCTACCTTGAGGAAGGAATGTTCTCCCGGCACGTGACAGGCCTCCAGGCCAACGCTCCTTACTACTACAGGATATGTGTAAACAATGGCTGGGGTGGATTGCAGTGGAGCCCCGCCAGGAGGGCATTCAAGACCGGCCCGTGGACACTGACGTTTGTCGACTATTTTGACGACAAGGACCTTGGCAACATCGAGGGCCAGAACGGATGGACAGTGCTGAGCAACGACTGGGCCAGGATCCAGACTGCCGTGACACACGGTGGCAGCCTTAAAGCCTGCAGCATAACAAACACCACGCTGCGGCATGATTTTGCCGATATCTTTGCAACCAATGAGGTCTGGGCTGACTTCTGTGCGCGGCCGGTCTTTGCGGATCTCGATGTTACGGCAACCAATGCGAGCGTGGCTTTCTGTGTTCACACGAGCGGATATGTAAAGGTCCGGAGCGGAGCGATGGACCTGCTGTTGACCAACGGGCCGGTGCTGAACAGCAATACATGGGTCCACTTCACGATCCGCAGCGACTACCAGGCGCGACGGTGGGACATGTACATCAACGACGTGATTGTCAGAACCAACATGTATTTCCGGGACATGCAGAAGACCAACTTCACCCGGATAGAAGTGCAGGAAGCCTCGTTACGGACCAACAGCTATTTCGACAGCCTTCTCCTGTCCAGGTTCAGCCCGATGGGCCTTGCGTGGGGCAGTATGGTGGAGATCGACAGCCAGGTGCGGACAAACAGTCTTCTGCCTTTCACGGACACGTTTGAAAGCTACAGCCTTGGCTCCATTCACGGGGTTAATAAGTGGGTAGGCTCAACAAACTCCCTGCCGGTTGTTCAGACTGCGGTCCGGTACGGCGGCTCCAAGGCGGTTCGCGTGTCAAACGGGTACCTGTATCACAGTGTAAGCAACATGACTGCCACCAATGTGTGGATGGACTGCTATGTCTACGCCAGCAGGCATGAGCGGCCGGCTCCTCCTGATGTCGACACTGATGCAGCTGCCGCGTTCTACGTCAACCGGGACGGCTACCTTGTTGTGCTCAGCAATACGGCCTGGGTAGCGATCCTGACGAACCAGATTCCATCCAATACATGGCAGCGTTTCACGGTGAAGATGGACTATGCCAACCAGCGATGGGATCTTTACAAGGCCGGGGCCGTGCCAAACGATACGGCAGTGCTTATGGCGCGCAACATGGAATTCTATGCGCCTGGCGTGACCTCCGTGCGAAGCTGGGGCTTCAAGCAGAAGAATTCGCTGGGCTACGTGGATGACGTGGGGGTAGCGACCAGCCCTCCAGCCTGCATTGACGAGGACCGCGACGGAATGTCCGATGCGTGGGAGGTCCAGTTCCTTGGCAGCACCAACTATGCTGCCGCAGCGGATAACGACGGTGATGGTGTATCGAACTACCGTGAATACCTGGCCGGAACTGTGCCCACGAATGTGGCGTCCTACCTGCGCATGACTGAGTTCGATCTGCCGGGTGAAGCATCCACTGACCTTCGCCTGAGCTGGCTGGGCGGCAATGCCCGGGTGGTAACGCCCTTCTCCTCCGTTGGCGACCGCGAGGGACGCCGGTTCCTTGTGCAGGCTGTCGACAACGATGCCGCCGATCCGATGGCAACCCGGGCGACCGTGGCGGCTTCCGGTTCCGAAACGAACACGTGGACGGATTCGGGTGCCGTCCTCGGGCGTGTAGCACGATACTACAAGATCGCAGTAACCTATGCGGGCGGGTCATATACGAATCCTCAGGAATGGGCACTGCACGTCCAGCCGCGTGTAAACAAGAACCTGTACATGGTGGGTGTCCCGGTTGCGTACGGAACGAACAGTACACTGAAGAACATGCTGGGGACACATCTTGCCAGGGGGCTCTATCCTTCTTCATCAACCGCAACGGCAGACAGGATTTTCTTCAGGACGACTAACAGCGTATGGAAGGAATTCTACTATGTCACCAACGCTGCGGGCGAGGCAATGTGGTGGGACTATGATACGGACACCAACGCCGAGTGGACAGTCACTCCGGTGACCGGGATCTGGGTTGACCGGCGCAGTGGTTCTCCACGTGTCCGTACAAATACGGTTTTCACCGGCCTTTCTCACACGAGTTCGCCGCCAATCAACATCACAACCAACGGGGCCGCCTCGGGCTGGGCCTGGAACGTTTTTGCCTGGCCGTTTTCTGCCGCAGACAAACAGGTCAACTCGGGGATAGGGCCGACACCGCCAGACCAGCTCGGTTTTGAATGGATGGCGCATGGCGGGCAGACCATGGATGCGGAACAGCCGCATGACCGGAAGGGTGACCAGCTGTGGGTCTGGGAAAGCAATAACTTCAGGCGTGTATACTGGCTGATGGGCGGGGTGAGCACCAACCATGACGGGCGCTGGTGGAGTGATCGGGACGGCAGCTTCGGTAACGTCAGGCTGGAAGCCGGGAAGGCCTATTTCTACCGCCATCATGTGGGCACAAATGGAACCGTAACAGGCACGAATTTCATCTGGCAACCGGTCCCTTGACATGGGAAAATACAGCAAGTGAAAACGCGTATGTACTACAGCCGGGGGTTGAAAGGCAGGCTCGGCTTTGCCTTTCTGGCCGCGGTATTTTTCTGCCTGCGACCTGCCTTGGCCCTGGAGACGGTTGACACGGTGGAGACATGGTCGGTTCCGGGCCTGGCCGGTTGGACGGGCGGGTCCGTCCTGGCCAGGCTGACAAATGTTCACAACTACTTGGAGGTAGTCTTTCCTTCGCAGAGTTATCCTTCTCCCGTGAGTGTCATTCCCCGGAAGGCGGTGACATCTGTCTATCCGACCACGCTGAATTGTCGCTTGCTTGTGTCAAAGGCGCCCAGCGCCCTCTGGCTCTGTATGCATTCGAGCCGGAGCGGAAACATGTGGTACCTTCCTTTGCAGCCTGCGGCGACTGGCGAATGGTTCAATGTCGAAGTGCCAATCGTGTTTGAGGCCGGATGGACCACCGGTCCTCTGCGGAATCGCCAGCAGTTTATCAACGATATACTGGCCGTTGACTGGATGGGATTCTATGTGCGCCGGGGAGCGGAATGCAGTACTCACAGTGTATGTGTGGACGACATGCGTATCCGCGGGATCTGTCTACCGGGTACCCTTGCCCTTTCAGGTATCGTCTATTACGAGGGAGATCAGTCGGGTCCTGTTCGTATTGGCGCGACAAAGGTTTCAGGAGGGACGGGCACGCTCAGCACCGTGACCGAGCCGGGGGTCTACAGCCTCGAGGGATTGTTGCCCGTGTCCGACTATGTCGTCAGTGCATACAGGGACTCAAACACGAACGCGGTACGCGATGCCTGGGAGGCCTGCGGAGCGGCTCAGGTGAACCCGGTGTCTGTGGACTTTGATTCGATCATTGGGGTCAACATTGCCTTGCAGGATCCCCTTGCGACGAATGGTGTGCCGCTTTGGTGGGTGGCGCGGTATTTCGGTCTGCCGCCAGGTGGGCCGGAAGTGTTTGTGGATCTCACGGGCGATACGGACAGCGACGGGCTCACAGATGCCGAGGAGTTCGTGGCCGGGACAGATCCGACGGACGACACGTCGGCCTTTGATATTGAAGTCGGGTCTGTTGAAACGCCGGCACTAACGGGGGTTGTGGTGCGGTGGGCATCCATCCAGGGGCGAACCTACACGGTGTGGCGTTCGGCCAGCCTGATGCAACCGTTTGAGGTAATCGCAGGTGACTTGCCCGCCACTCCGCCTTTGAACACCTTTGTTGACGAGGATGCAGAGGGTACGGGCCCATGGTTCTACCGGGTCGAGGTTAATAATCCATGAGATCTGCTTCGCTACACAGACCGCTACGGCACGGCCTGCCCGCACATTTGCTTTGCGGGATATGCTTTCTTGCCTGTGCCACGCTAGCGGACCGCGCCCTTGCGACGACAATAGTGGCCCAGGACGACTGGAATGATGGGTCGTTGGAGAACTGGTATGAGAACCAGGCATGGGTGTCCATGGTCAACCCTGGTTCCGGCGGCGTGACTAACAGCGGTTATTTGAACATCCAGATGGATGCCACGGATCCAATTAATGAACTCGACGGCGCCGAATGGTGGGCTTTCACCCGTGTGGACGCAACGAACTTCTATTCGGGGATCTGGCAGACCAACTACAACATGCAGTTCTCTTTCTGGGCTTCGAACGTTGTGCCGGAGTACATCCAGGTTCGCTGGTCGGGCAGTACCAACAGGGTCTGGCGGGATACGGTGTTTGACAGGGATCTGAATAGCATGTCCACGCAATCGTGGCAAACCCTTGTGTCAGACTACTTCTACAACTGGGCTTCGTGGGATTACGGCGGTGGCACGGAAGCTGATTTCCTGAATGATCTCGCGACCATAGACTGGGTGGGTGTGTTCATCTGGCGTGGTGACGCCAGCCTGCAGAACTACGGCATTGACGATTTTGCCCTGACTGTGCCTGAGCCTGCTGCATGGGTCCTGGCATTAACGGCGCTGGTGGTGTCAGGACGGTCGCTGAGTCGTCGTCGCAAGGGCCGTCCTCCTTCCGGCGGGAGCGGGTAACGTCCGGATCTCAGCGTGTCGGGGCGGTCGCAGGCGCAGACGAAACGGGACCATCTTTCTTCTCTGCCAGGCGCACTCCGATTTCCTCCATCAGACTGCCCACCCGCAGGACATCCTCATCCGGAATACCCTTCGTGTACGGCGTAACGGCCACAATGTGATCATGGGCCTTGCGGGGGCTTCCATGCGTCAGCTCCAGCTCTGCTGCATGGAGGTGTGCCCTGAACCAGAACACGGAACCGGCTGATTCACCGGCAAGAATGCGCTTGATCAGGGCGCTGGCCTTGTCTCTCTGGCCAGCCCGCAGGTAAACGGTGCACGCGGTGTCCAGCACGTGGAGATTGTCAGGGGCCTTCTTCAGCAGAGAGGGGATCATCGATGCCGCCTCTGCGATGCTGGCCGGCATGGACACCAGGGTGAAAGCCAGGTTGTTTTCAAGCGCCAGGTCACCGGGGTGATCGTGAAGTCCCATGCGCAGGTACTCGCAGGCCTGCTCCGGATCGCCCAGCAACCTGGCGGCTTCCGCCGCCGAAACGTATGCGGTCTTGCTGGTGACACCGGCATCGAGCGCGGCTGACATCTGGGCCAGCGCATCGACCATGTCCCATCCGCCCCGGCTGAAACGGGCCAGCCCGAGCATCTGGGCCCACAGCGCATTGGACGGCTCGTCATGCCGAAGGACGCGGAGGGCCTGGATCGTGGTGTCATCACCCGCCACGCGGCCGCCATCGGTCTTAAGGTTAACGAGTATCTTGTACAGGGCCACAGGCGGACGGAGGGATGCCTCAATGGCGAGCGTGGTGCTCTCCAGCGCCAGTATTGCATCCCTGGTTGCCATCGCACAGCGCAGGCCTGTAATGTACACGGGCACAAGGCCGCGTGCATTCTTCACTGCTATCCTGGTCACATACGTCGCCGCGTGGTGGAGTTGCCTGCGCACCAGCAAGTCCCCGGCCCTGGCGAGTACTGCCGGAGGCATGGCCTCCAGGTACTTGTCTTTCTCCAGCTCCGAGAACATGCCGGCATCGGTGATCGCACTGTCCTGTGCCCTTACCACGACATCTGCCAGCCACAGCTCCGGGTCTGCGGGGCAGGCAATCCGCGCCTCTCTCAGTACGGCAGCGCGGTTTGTTGCGAGGCCGACCCGGACGTGCCAGAGAAGTTCCGATGCCGGTAACAGGCGGACGGCCTCGGCAGCTGCCTCGTCAGCAGAACTCATCTGGTTATGAAAACAGCGAAGCATGGTGAGTTGGCCAAGCGCCATGGCCTTCTCGACTTTTGTCCTGCCGCAAGCCGCCCAGCGCTCAATCTCCGCCTTGTCCCCGTCACAGTGTGCAGCTGCGTCGAGCCACAGTTGTGCAAGCGGCCCTACAAAGGAACGGGGCAATGCAGGGATCTCGCGTCTCAGGAATGACAAGTGTGCAGCGACAGCCTGTTTGGACGGTATGGCGAGTCTGTGCCACAAGAGGGAAAGTTCGGCCGGCGGTAGGAAACTGTCCTGGCGAGCGTCCGACGGGAGTGGAGGTGGCGACAGCAGGACGCTGCGGCAGAAAGTCAGCAGTTCCCTGAATCTTTGAGTCCTGTAAAGGGCCTCGGCCTCGATGCGATCCAGGTCCCGTGACCGCCTCGCCCGTGACGCGTTTGCGACCATCAATGCCTCATGCGGCCGGTTGCCCGCAATGAGGAGCCCTGCCAGGTTGGCGGCGGCGTGTGAAGAGTTGGGATAGCGGTCCAGCGCAACGCGCGCTGAGTAGATGGCGCCCATGTGCATCCCGAGAGCCGCCTGCGCACGGCTGAGGCGGAGCAGCGGCACCAGGTCCGGATTGGTTGTCTCGGCATAGCCGTGCAGGGTCTCGTAGACTTTTGCCCAATCAGCCTTCTGTTCATATATGCCGGACAGGACAAGCCGGTTCCGGTCTGCCTGATCGGGATGAGTACGGTCGAGTTGGTCAAGGCGCTGGAGGGCTCCATCGGTGTCATCTGCCAGTTCCAGGGCACGGATATGCTCATACTGCATGCTGAGCGAGAGGGGTGCGCTGGTCGCCCGCAACTGGAATTCGTCGATTGCTGTTGTGAGCAGCTGCTTGCGGGCGTCCACCCGGGTCAACCCCGACAGAAGATCGCCGAAAGGGATCGAACGGCACAGCGGGCGCCAGGAAGGCAGCATGAGCCCCAGCCTGTAGAGATGCCCGGCATCGAACGTCTCCTGGCGGTACGCCGCAGGCATGCCGATTGTGGACTTCCGGAATGTGAACCAGGCATCTCCGTACCTGGCGGCGGCAAGGTGGAGAAGGGGGTGGTGTGGGTCAATCTGGCCGATGCGCCTGCATAGTGCCCATGCAAGGTCAGGGCGACCGAGTGCTATGCATTTCTGGACCTGGTGATAAAGCTTCTCGGGGTCATGCTCCACGAGGGTCCATGCAGTGAGCAGGCCGGCGAAGCGTGTTTCCCAGTCGGTACCTTCCCGCCGCAGCGCCATGAAATACATGGGCTCGATAAGCCGCTCGTCCCCGGGCCAGAGACTGGTTGCCTGGATGACGATTGATGCCACGCGTCCCACCTCGTCAAGGTTCATGTAGGCCTCGGATGCGGCAAAAGCAGATGCAGGTTCGGTGTATGGCGCGATCCTGTCGGTTGTGCGGATCGCCTGCCAACGGCGGTGTGCCCGCAGGAAGGGATAGAGGTTGCGTACCATGGCAAGGTTTGCCGGCAGGCGTGCAGCAACCTGGAGATGGGACACCACCTCGTCCGCGCTGCCTGAGTAAAGGGCGAGTTCGGCAAGGACCATGGCCACCTGCGGATCGTGCAGGCGGTAACGCTCCGGGAGTGTCGCGACCAGGGCTCTTGCTTCGTTGATCCGACCGAGGCCCATGTTGGCATATGCCTGGAGAATCTGGCGTTCAATCAGCTGCAATGGAGTGTGACCGGGCAACATACGGGCATGCTTCAGTGCGTCCACCCAGCGACCCTGCAGAAGCAGGAGGCGTACACGGGTGGCAAGCCATTCGGTGTCATACGGCGCCAGGCGGGCAACGGCTTCTGCCGCGCGCTGCGCATCGTCAAGGCGGTGTGCATCCCGGAGCGCCATGGCCACGCTCTTGATCATCTCAGCCCTGTGAAAGGGGCGCTGCTTGAACGCGATACCACCAGCCGCCAGCAGCAGACCCAGCCCGATCCATATCCTTCCCCGGTGGAGGGCCAGCCAATTCCAGAAAGGAGGAAGTCCCGTTACAGATCGCAAAAGGTCCAGGGCTGGTTCCCGTTGCAGGCGCAACCGGCTTTGCCGGCCGGAGTGCCATGTCATGAGTTCGGCGTACACAACAACTACTCCTATCAGCGCAATTGTGCCCGCCGCATCATGGAGAGGAGCCTTGCCGCTGGCGGTCTGGTACCGGGCGAACAGGACCACGATGCTGATGCGGGCAATGTTCAGGATGAGCGTCTGGACAAGGGCCAGCGGCAGAAACAGGCACCACGCGGCTGAAGGAAGCCGGTACAACAGGAGCATTCCCATGACCATGAGGATGACTGTCGTTGCCGCCCGCAGCCCGCTGCAGGCGCCCGGGACCTCCACGTCAAGGAGCCCGGTACGTAAGACCATCCCATCGGCCCACGCCCGTATGTTCAACGTGTGGAGCAGCCACTCTGTGCCCTTGACCGCCAGCACCTGCAGCCAGTTTTCCAGGGGGCCGAATAGCTGGCCGGGCAAAGGATGGATCCAGTAGAGCAACAGGAACGCGGGAAGGACATTTGCCCGGTACGATCCGGGAAGTCCCCAGGCAAGTCCCGAGCCCGCAAGGAGCAGAATGCCCAGCCATTCGGCCTGGTGGACAGTGAAAATCAGGCCGGCCACAACCAGCAGCATGCCGGCACACCCGCACACGAGAGGCCATGTTGATGAGTATACGGGCCTGGCCTCCGGCATGTCTTCTCCCGTCTCCGGAGCCCGCCGGAACAGTATGACCAGCGAGAATACGAGCCCGAGAACAAAACGGATCAATCCCTCCTGGATCCAGAGCAGACGCGGCATGTTGGCCGCGATCCAGCCGGCCAGCACAAATCCCGCCAGGAGGGCGGTGATTCCACGACCTGTCACTCGGGATTTAGCAGTCATGTTCAAGGCTCACAGCAACGGACAGAGGATTTGCTTTCGCCCAGCGGATGGTATTATATGCGAGGCAATGGGTAAACGAGCAAAAACACGCATGGCCGGCAGGATAGTCGTTGTCCTGACAGCCATTGACAACTGTAGGCGGGCCGGGACGATGGCAAAACGAGCTGTGCGCGAACACCTTGCGGCGTGTGTCCAGTGCCTGCCCGTGACAAGTACCTACCGGTGGAAGGGTCGACTTGTGACCGGGAAGGAGTTCCTGCTGGTGATGAAGACACGGGACAGCAGGTCTGCTCTCCTCGTTGACCGGGTGCGGCAGTGGCACACGTACGAGCTGCCGGAGATAGTGGTCATGCCTGTCGAAGGCGGGTTGGACAGCTACCTCGCATGGGTGAGCAGAGAGACGGGTTTGAAAGCATGAAGTCCGAAACTGCACAGAATTCCGTCGGTGTTGTGGAAACACGCATCGCACGGATACAGCTGCCCCCTGAAGGTTTCCGCATGGAGTGCGGCCGGACGTTGCCTGAGCTGCAGGTGGCATACGAGACATACGGAACACTCGCCCCAACGGGAGACAACACGGTGTTCATATGTCACGCCCTGTCGGGCGACGCGCATGTTGCCGGCTGGCGTGGCGAGGTCGGAACCGGTGTCGTGGGCTGGTGGGACGAAATGGTCGGGCCCGGCAAGGGGATAGACACTGACCACTACCACGTCGTCTGTGCCAACATCCTCGGCGGCTGCAAAGGTACCACCGGTCCTTCTTCGATCAATCCCGCCACTGGCAAGCAGTACGGTTCCGACTTCCCGCCTATTACTGTGGGCGACATCGTGCGCGCACACAGCATGCTGGTCGACTGCCTGGGTATCAGGAAACTGTCGGCCGTTGTCGGTGGCTCATTCGGCGGGATGCAGGCATTGGAGTGGGCGATACGTGAACCGGATAGAATCGACCACTGCATCTGTATAGCTTCTGCGGCCAATCTGTCTGCACAGGCGCTGGCCTTCGATATTATTGGGCGACGGGCTATCATGTCCGACCCCAACTGGGAGGGAGGCGACTATTACGGAACGGGCCAGGTGCCTTCCGAGGGACTGTCCCTCGCCCGCAAGATCGGTCACATCACATACCTCTCGCACGAGATGATGGGCAGTAAATTCGGAAGAGAACGCCAGCCCGGAACAACGGGCCGGGGTGCGCAGCAGCCATTCCGCTCGGACTTTCAAGTGGAGAGTTATCTCGATCACCAGGGAGAGAAATTCGTAAAACGTTTTGACGCCAATTCGTACCTGCACATCACCGCGGCGATGGACCAGTACGACATGGCTGAGGCAGCGGCAAGCCTGGAAGCGGCCCTTGTTCCCCTGCGAAGCAAGGTCCTGGTGGTGGCTTTGAGTTCAGACTGGCTGTTTCCGGCCGAGCAGTCGGTCGAACTGGCCAACGCTCTCCTGCGCGCGGGGAAGAGGGTCTCATACTGCTGCCTCTCAGCTCCGCACGGGCACGATGCGTTCCTTGTGGATGTTGAGCACTTGTCTTCGGTAATCCGTGCATTCCTGCCCTGGGTTGGAAACAGGAGCGAAGCGGAAAGAAACCGTTCGCCGGATTCGGCGCCGGCGCCGGAACTGCGGACCGAATACAGCGTGATCGCGGAATGGGTCCGTCCCGGTTCAAGGGTCTTGGACCTCGGGTGTGGAAACGGTGAACTCCTGTCCATGCTTTCCCGGCAGAAGCAGGCATCCGGCACAGGGGTGGATATTTCCATACAGTACGTCATCGACGTGATTGACCGTGGGCATGACATCTTCCAGGAGGATATTGACCGTGGCCTCGCAATGATTCCGGATGGCGCCTATGAATGCGCGATCCTGAGCGAGACGCTGCAGGTCGTGAAGAAACCGAGGTTCGTTCTTCGCGAGATGCTGCGGGTGGCGCGCGAAGGTATCGTCAGCTTTCCGAATTTCGGCAAGTGGTCGCATCGCCTTCAGCTCTGGAGGACGGGTCGGATGCCGAAAGGCGGCGCTTTGCCGTTCGAGTGGTATGATACGCCCAACATACACCTGTTTACCCTGCGCGATTTTGTTGATCTTTGTTCCGTGGAGGGGATCAGGATCATGCAAACAGCGTGCATTCCATCCTGTGCCGTCGGAAGGTGGCTCATACGGGTGGGTTGGTGTAACCTGGGGGCGGACAGTGTCATTGCGCGTATTACAAAAGGATCGCCGGCAGAGAAGTGGCCGAAGTCCTGCCGGATTCCCGACTGATCGGGGGGAGACGATATGAAACGATCGCGTTGGATTGACAGGGATTTGCCTGCTGTCATGAAGGGCCTTTCGGCCTGTTGGCAGTGTCCCATCGGCAAGAATACGGAGAAAGGCCTGAACCTGGCCGGCCAGCAGGCGGTCCACAAGGTGTTGAACGATATCATTTCTGTTCTGTTCCCCGGTTGCCATGGCCACGAGCCCGCCGTTGAACGCGACCTGCACGGACAGGTGTTGTCCCGCCTGCGGATGGCTGTAGGGCAGCTCAATGAACAGGTCTGGCATGCCTTCCGGTACCAGTGCAAAGTCGAGAAATGCCGGCATTGCGGGGACTGCCGCAAGAAAGCCGAAAAGGCCGTTCGCGGACTGCTGCAAGGCTTGCCCGGGATCCAGATGGTCCTGCAGGAGGACATTATTGCTGCTTACGAGGGCGATCCTGCCGCCAGGTCAACCATGGAAGTCGTGATGAGTTACCCCGGCGTTTTTGCAGTGATCGTTCACCGAATCGCCCACATGTTGCACGCAAGCGGTGTCCCGCTGATCCCGCGTGTGATGTCCGAGTACGCCCACTCCATGACAGGCATCGACATCCATCCCGGTGCAAGAATCGGGCCGGGATTCTTCATAGATCATGGGACGGGCGTGGTTGTAGGGGAAACATGCGAAATCGGCCGGCACGTCAAGCTGTACCAGGGAGTGACGCTGGGCGCGCTGAGTTTTGAAAAGGATGCGCAGGGCCGGCTTGTCAAGGGTATCAAGCGGCACCCGAACGTCGAAGACAACGTGGTGATATATGCCGGAGCCACGATCCTTGGCGGAAAGACGACCATAGGCAGGAATTCAGAAGTAGGTGGTAACGTCTGGCTCATCCATTCAGTGCCTCCCAATTCAAAAGTGTACAACCAGCAACCCCGCCCCCTGATTCGCCAGGCACGAAAGTGAGCCGAGGCCGGCTACAGCAGGCGGGAAAGCCGTTCCCTCTCGCAGACTCGGGGAGAACGGCTGCTATAGTACGGACAGGAAGAAGCCCGAGGGTGTAGCCGGGGTCGGGCACCCCGGCTCTGACAATCATGGACAAGCTCCGCATCTGCATAGTCGATGGCTACAACGTCATTCATAAAGCCCCTGAACTGCGCAAGCTGCTTGAGGGGAACCTTCTGTCGGCCCGGGAAGGGCTGGTCCGCCAGTGCGCCGAATGGTGCAGCCAGCGTGGCGACTTCTCAAAGTTCTACGTGGTCTTCGATGGTGACTCCTCGGTAGCGCCCGGCGGCTCCAATCCGGCTCCGGGCGTGAACGTGATCTACAGCCGCAGTCATGAAACTGCCGATGAACGTATTGTGGAGCTCGTCGAGGAACGCAGGCCGGACTGCGAGTACACGGTGATCTCGAACGACCGCTATGTGAGAGACAAGGCCCGCGAAGCGCGGGCAACGGTAATGTCCGTTCAGGAATTCTGTGCCACGCTGGGCCGGACGCGCCGGCAAGGGACTGGTGGTGCCGGATCTTCCGGCTCGGAGAAAGCCGATCTTACCCCCGGCCAGGAGAAGGCAATCACCGACAGCCTTCGACAGGAATGGGGAGTGTGATCGCGCGGATTCCTCACGCAAAGGCACAAAGACACGAAGAATGCCTTTTCGGTTCTGAATACTTTGCGTCTTGGCGTGAGATCTTCCGCCGGCAGCCGTGCCCGTCAGTAACAGTGCTCTTTGCCGGGGAACTTCCCGGTTTCCACGTCCCGCTTGTAGGCCAGGAATGACTTCCGCATCAGCGCCCCGAGGGACGCGTATGTCTTGACGAACTTCGGTGTGACGTTGGACACCATGCCGAGAATGTCATGCGTGACGAGAACCTGCCCGTCGCAGTGCGGACCTGCGCCGATGCCTATCGTGGGAACATGCACAGCCCTGGTTATGCGTCTTGCCGCTTCGGCGGGCACGCATTCAAGCACTATGGCAAAGACACCGGCCTTTTCCAGCGCGCGGGCGTCTTCCACAAGGTCACGCACCTGCGTCGACGTCCGTCCCTGCACCTTGTATCCGCCCATGGTATTGATGCTCTGCGGTGTCAGCCCGATGTGGCCCAGTACCGGGATCCCGTTCTGCACAAGTCCTTTGACCACCGGCGCGCGAAACGCGCCTCCCTCTATCTTGACGGCCCCAGCATGCGCTTCCTTCATGAAACGTCCGGCGTTGCGGACGGCGTCCCTGGTGGATACCTGGTAGGATAGGAAGGGCATGTCGGCCACCACAAGCGCCCCCTTCACGCCGCGTGCGACTGCCTTGGTGTGGTGCAGCATCTCTTCAAGCGTAACGGGCAGTGTTGTGTCGTAGCCCAGGACGGTCATGGCGAGAGAATCGCCCACGAGGATAAGCTGAATCCCGGCTTCATCAAGCAATTGCGCTGTGAGGCAGTCGGCTGCCGTGAGACAGACAATCTTCTGTTGCCCTTTGCATGCCCTGATCTTGCTGACAGTCCACGTGTTCATAAGTTGTCTGGGGACATCACCATGCCCCGTGTTGTCGGAACCCACCCCGCGCTATGCGCTTCCCCCTCCCGGGATGGGACCCCATGGGGCTGGAGGCAGACTGGTTTCCCGGTCCCCTCCACTGGAGGGGTGGCCCCGCAGTGCGGGGCCGGGGTGGGTACGCCCAATCACCACCTCTCCCTGAACAGAACCACCTTCGGCGTGTCCGGTAAAGCCAAAAGAATCTCCGCAACGGAACGTGTCTGCCCCGGTAGAACGAAATCCGGCCGCACATCGCAGAGAGGGCGGACGACAAAACGACGCGTCGCCCAGCGCGGGTGGGGGATTGTGAGTTCCGGTGTGTCCATAACCTCCAAGCCCGCGTAGATCAGGTCGAGGTCCAGTGTCCGCGGCGTGTTCTTCGTTCCTGTTCGCACTCTTCCGCATTCCGCCTCGATGCGATGGAGTTCACGGGCGAAGTCTGCCACAGGCAGTGACGCTGCAAGAATGACACATGCATTGAGGAACAGGAGGGACTGGTGGGGTACAGGCACGTCCACCGGGTCGGTTTCGTAGACGGGTGAACTGGCTGCAATACTTGTCCCAGGAATCCGGCTCATCGCTGCGCGTCCCTCCCGCAGGTGCGCAAGCCGGTCTTCGGCATTTGATCCCAGGCTGATTCCTATTTCGATCTTCATGATCGGCATCCGCAGGGAAGAAGATGTGCACCGGCAACATGGACCCGTGCAAGGCCCGGTATCAGGGACGCTGCAGTCCCAGCACGGTCTGCATGTCGTAGAGACCCGCGGGTTGCTTGAGGACCCATCGTGCGGCATGCAGCGCCCCCATGGCGAGTGCGTCACGGCTCCAGGCGTGGTGCGTAAGCTCGATTGTCTCGCAGTCGTTTTCGAACGTGACTGTGTGATCGCCGACCACTTCCCCCCGGCGGTGCGAACGGACCACGATCCTCTCTGCAGAATGGTGCCCCCGTGGACCACTGCCAGTCTCGTGGACGATGGCGGACTTCGGGTCCTGCCCGCGCCCCTGCGCGGCCCTTTCGGCAAGCCTCAGCGCCGTGCCGCTGGGCGCGTCTTTCTTGTGCACGTGGTGGGTTTCGTCAATGTCGATCCTGTACTGCAATCCGAGTGTCGTTGCAGCCTGCTGGACCATGGCGAACAGCAGGTTAACGCCGAGGCTCATGTTGGGGGCCCACATGATTGGGATCACTGTGGCTGCATTGCGCACAACGGCGGTCTCGGCGTCCGTCAGGCCGGTAGTTCCGATAACCGCGGGCTTGTTACAGTCCCGGGCCGCCTGGATGTTGACAGGAACGGCGGTGTGGAGTGTGAAGTCGACGAGCACATCGGACTGGGCGATGCCCGCAAGATCGGACGTGAGCACCACGCCTATCGGGCCGGTACCTGCCGGATCACCGGCGTCTTTGCCCAGCAGCGGATGCCCTGCAATTTCGAAGGCGGCGGAGATTGAGAATTCGCCGGACCGTTTTGCGCAGCGGATCACAGCCTGGCCCATCCTGCCGGCCGCTCCGGCAACGGCAAGGCGTATCACGACAGGACTCCGGTGGAGCTGAGGGTCTGCTGCAGACGCTGCCTGTTCTCCGCCGAAAGTTCGCAGAGCGGGAGGCGGTAGACTTCTTCGATCCACCCGAGCATGGCCATCGCTGCCTTGACTGGGATGGGGTTGGCCTCGATGAAGAGGTCGCGGAAGACGGGGTAGTAGCGGGCGTGGATTTCGCGCGCCTCGTTCCATCGGCCTTCGAACGCCGCGTGGACCATCGTGGCAACCTGTTTCGGGATAACATTCGATGCCACACTGACAACTCCACGCGCTCCTACTGACATCATGGGCAGTGTGAGTGAATCATCCCCGCACAGCACTGTAATCCGGCATGCCCCGAGTATGGCGCTTACGCGGTCGACGCTTCCGCCGGCCTCTTTGATACAGGGAATGTTCGGATTACGGCTGAGCCGCGCAACGGTTTCCACCGCTATCTCACGTCCCGTCCTTGCTGGCACATTGTAGAGCATTACCGGCAGCCCAAGTTCAGCAACGGCCGAAAAGTGGCGATAGAGACCTTCCTGGCTGGGCCTGTTGTAGTAAGGTGTGACCTGCAATGTGCCGTCGGCCCCGGCAGCCTTTGCCTCCCGGGTCAACTCGAGGGCCTCAGCAGTGCTGTTTGCCCCGGTGCCGGCAACTACTTTGATCCGGTGCCGGCACAGTTCCACCGTCCGGGCCACCATCTCGGCATGTTCTTTCATGTCCAGGGTAGGGGACTCACCTGTCGTTCCAACTGGAACAATGCCGTCCACGCCGGCCTGGACCTGCATGTCGATAAGCGCGGTAAGACGGGAATAGTCTACCCGTCCATCCCGCGTAAATGGCGTTACAATAGCAGTATACGTACCTTCAAACATGACTCTTCACCTTGTTCGCAGGGCCGAATCCGGCTCGCGGAGGGTCAAGATAGCCCATCCCCTCGCATGGCGACAAGGCGGAAATCGGAGGGGTAAGGGAGAGTTAACAGGATTCAGTGTGAGATAGACTGTTCTGGGAATCCAGACCGTATCCCAATCCTGTAGTCCCGTCCAACCCCGGCTCTGTCCATCCTATGGGTGTGGATACCTGCCGTGTTCGAGGCAGGCTTCGTACACGGCTGACAGGTTCTCCATCGGGCAGGCGGGCGGGAGGTTGTTCCCTTCCTGCAGGATGAATCGCCCGCCCACCATCACGCCGCTCTGCAGTATCTTGCGTGCGGCATCGGCGCACTGGTCCGGGGTGCCGTTCTGCAATACGCCGACATGTGGGCCGCCGGAAATCTCCACTTCCGGCCCCAGTGCACGCCGCAGCCAACCGTGGTCGACAGGGAAACCGGTGTCAAAGCTGACCACGCCCAGCCGTTCATGTATCATCGGGAAGTGACGGGTCGCATCGCCGCAGAGGTGGATACTGCGGCGTCCCGAAGCCGGCGTCGTGTCGGAAACCGAGCTGTACCAGTACTCATGCAGCGGCAGAATGTGTTCCTCGTACATCGCATTGCTGATGAGCTGGATGGAATCGTCGGCGAACCAGGCGGAGTCGCTTTTCTTCCACGTTTCGCCTGAGTTTTCAACGAGGGCCCTGTTACGGACAAGCACCGCGTCTGTCATCTTCCGGAGAAAGCGGACAGCTTTTTCCGGTTCAGCGCCGAAGAGCAGGAACATGTCGGCCCCCAGGAGCACGGCCCCGATTGTCAACGGGCCGTCAAACCCGAGGTGGAATGGCACCACCTGTCCTTTTCGACCGGCATAGGTGAAATCCTTTGCCGCGTTGGTCAATTCCGAGTGGAAAGCCAGACGGTCCCGGATCCATGGGTTCTCCAGGGGCCGTGAGAAGTCACGGCGCAGGAAATCGTCGACATCGTCTTCCTTCATGCACGGCAGGTTACTGGGACAGTTGCCGGGTGCGCATTCAACCGGTGCCCCGAAATAGGCGCCGTCGGCGGCATTCTGTGAGTCCACGTAGAAATGCCATTTCTCCGGCAAGTCACCTGGATGGTCGCAGGTTCGGCTGAGGACAGTGGCAACATACTCCTGGAAGCGCGACTGGACTGTGAGCGTGACCAGTGGTTCGTTCAGGTACTGTTGGAAGCTGTAGCCCTCAGGGTTAAGTTTCGGGTCCAGGATGATAATCCGGGGGTTCACATTCCAGCGGAGCGGGACGCGAACAGGTTGCCGCTTATGGTATGAATCCCACACGACTCTCTTTGCTTCGGCGGACGGAGCAGTCACTCTGTGAGTTCTCTCTTTCCTGACGCTGCAAATGCTTTTGACGTGAACTACTTCTCGTTTCCGCTGTCCTGTGCCAGGACCAGTGTGCTGAAAGACCAGATGTCCTGGAAACCGACTGGTGAGAAGGCATTGCTGTAGTACTCGACGTTCGCCACCACCGCCTCACCTGTCAGGTCGGCCACCCCGAAAAGACCATATAATGTCGTGCCGGCTGAAACGGGGGTACGCAAGCCGGGTATTTCGGCGAACGGGATGGCGATTTCAATGGTGTATCCCTCGTCAGTGTCCTGCCGATTGTCGAGAGTGCCATTGATTGTGATGGCACGCTGCATGCCGACCATGTTGCGGCTTGTTGTGGCGTGACCGAACCAGTTCCTGGGGTACTTGTACATCCAGCGGTCGGTGATACCACCAGTGGGGGTGAGGCAGATCTCCCAATAAAGGCCCAGGTTCAAATCACCCACGAGGAACAACTCGACGGCGTCCCATAGAAAGGCCAGGTCGTCCCGCTCAAACTGCCTGGCGGCGATGTCCGTATCCACGACATCAAAACAGGCGTAGAGATTAGCGTCATCCCAAAGAAGGCGTACATATGATGGCGACCCCGGTCTTGTCTTCCACGGGCGGTAGCAGTACGCAATGGGCAGCGTGGTTGCGGCCTGCCATGCCGGTTCATCGGTCTTGCCATCAATCACGATACTGCCCTGGCAGCGGCCGATAGTGGCCTGCGACGGGGCGTTTGTGCGGATGATCTCGAACTTCTCAAGCATCATGCCGATGGCCTTTCGACCCTGTTCCAGATGCTCGGGAGTTGCCGGCATTTCCCCTTTGAGTCTGAGAAGGGCCATGGGCCCGATGTTGTTGCTCGATAGGCCGGACCAGCGGAGGGCTGCCGGGTCGGTCTCGTTGAACAGATTCACTATTTCCTGTATGCGTGGCTGCGGCAGGGTTCGGGCAAGTTCCTCGAATCTGTCTGCCAGGGCCCTGTCCTGTGGAGTTGCCAGGTCGTCAGCGGTGGCCGGGCCGCGGGGAACAATGATGCGGCATCCGGAAATGGCGAGAATCGGCAGGAACGCAAGAAGCACGACCTTGGGAACGATGTCTCTCATTGGAATGCCTCCATTTCCACGAGAAACTGGCGAAATCGCCAGGGTATGTCAACCACAGGGTGCCACGTACAACCCTTCCGTCCCAGTCTCCAGTAATCCAGACAGGCAGGTTGCCCGCCCTCTGAAGCCTCTCGGCGAAGGAGGGCCCGGCGCATCCAAGATAGGGGCAAAGGTGAGTCGGAACTATACACCGGTAATGTGGCGCGAGGATAACCCCGTGTCTACGCCCTGCGAGGAGAACTCCCGCTTGTGACCGGTGTTTCCGGCCTGTACCGGAAACGCGGCGGCAGTGCCGGGTGTCAACGGCCGCAGAATTTGCCCGCGTAGGCAGCCTGCCTCTTCCACTGGCGTTGGCTCCACGCAGCAGTGCTCATCTGGGATTCTGCGACCGCCCCGGCCCCAGCCTTTCGCCCCATTTCCTGGGGACGCTCACCAGCCACCAGCATACCCGTATCATCCCCGTGCAGGATAACCTTGGCAGCAGTCTTACTCATCAGCAGCTGGTCCTCCGCGTATGTACAAGCTTAAGCAGATCCCGTGCCAGATGGGTGTCTGCTTCAGGGGGGTGCAGGAGCGGTCCCGCAGAAACTCTTGGAGGCAAAGGGTTTTGCGGAAGCTGGGAGTATTGTGTTTCTTTTCGATGCTGATACGGAGCTTTCAGACATGAGAAAGCGCTAAGTGCCAGGGTTCCTTTGCACTCCAAACACCCCCGGGCTATGTTCCGACAAGGACCAATTGGCATCTGGTCTATCCCGCTTTCATCATGGCATCCGCCTCTCATCCTGCTTTCGAGTTGAAGCGTGCTGCTGCAATTCGGTATGCTGAAGCGTCCCTATTAGAGGAAAGGCAGGCATATCAGTGTTCGTAACAATGCTGAAATCGAAGATTCATCTGGCCCGGGTGACGGAATCCAACCGTGATTACGAGGGGAGCCTGATGATAGATGAAGACCTGATGGACAGAGTCAGGATGCTTCCATACGAGAAGATCCTCGTTTCCGACCTCGAAAACGGCAACAGGTTTGAGACATACGCCATTCCAGGACGGCGTGGGTCCGGTGTGATAGGACTCAATGGCGCGATGACCTATCTTGGCGCGGTAGGAGACAGGGTAATCATTTTCGCGTTCTGTTCAGTATCAGATGACAAAGCCGTGGCTCATCGGCCGCTTGTTCTGGTTCTTGATGCACAGAACAAGCCTGTTGGCGGCCTTAAACAGGTCTAGTGGTCTCTGCAGAATCCATCCCATGCAGAAAGACGGCCAGAACAGCCTGAGTACAGTATCCGGTCAACCCGTCTCTGCATCGGCTTCCATATGGCCCTGGCGGGACGCGCCTCGCCCTGCGGCCCCCGAACGGGTGTTGCGCATGAAGGCTATGGTCCAGGGCCTTGTCCTGGCGGCCGTGGGCATGCTTCTTCTCGTCAGGTTCCATCACGTCATCGCTGCCCTTGTGTTGAACACGCTCGCAATGTGTTTCTACATCATCGGCCTTGGGGCCCCAAGGGCGTTTGCCCCCTTCGACCGTCTGGGCGGCAAGGCGGCAGTGGCTGCGGCTAACGGCCTGACATGGCTTCTGTTGGTTCCGTTCTTCTATATCGTTTTCGGAACGGGTCGACTGATCCTGCTGCTGACCGGCAAGGACCCCATGCACGCAAGGAAGCTGCCGGGTGAACGCAGCTACTGGGTCGCGCACCGGGGCCGGCCCGATGCAAAGCAGTACGAGAACCAGTTTTGATGAACATTCTCGGCATAAGCGCTTACTACCACGACTCAGCCGCCGCTCTTGTGCGGGACGGGCAGATCATTGCCGCCGCCCAGGAGGAACGTTTTACCCGGAAGAAGCACGATTCATGCTTTCCCTTGCATGCCGTGCGTTACTGTCTTGCAGAAGGAGGTGTGACCGGCTCGTCGCTGGACGCCGTTGCCTTCTACGACAAGCCAATCACCAAGTTTGCCCGCCTCATGGAGACATATTTCAGCGTGGCGCCGCTGGGGCTCCAGTCTTTCATGAGCGCCATTCCGATCTGGCTGAAACAGAAACTCTGGATTCCCGTCGAGATCGAGAAGAGCCTTGAAGCTGCCGGTGTATCGACTGCGACAAAGATGTTCTTCCCGGAGCATCATGAATCCCACGCAGCCAGCGCATTCTACCCTTCGCCCTATCCTTCTGCGGCCATCCTGACAGTTGACGGGGTTGGTGAGTGGGCTACCAGTACGATCGCCCACGGGCAGGGGAACCGCATAACGATCCTGAAAGAACTCCGCTTTCCGCATTCACTCGGTTTGCTCTACTCGGCGTTTACCTATTTCACGGGATTCCGGGTGAATTCCGGCGAGTACAAGCTGATGGGGTTGGCCCCGTACGGGGAGCCGAAGTACGCAGGCCTGATCAAGGACAAGCTGGTTGAGATCTTTGACGACGGATCAATCCGCCTGAATCTCGAATACTTCGGGTACCTGGACGGCTTGAGGATGACCAATGATCGGTTTGCCGCGCTGTTCGGCGGGCCGGCTCGCAGGGCCGAGTCCGAGATTACGCGGCGGGAAATGGACATAGCCGCCTCTATCCAGCAGGTCACCGAGGAAATCGTTCTCAAGATGGCGCGTCATGCCGGGTCGGTGACTGGTGAGAAGCACCTCTGCCTGGCCGGCGGTGTTGCGTTGAACTGCGTAGCGAACGGCCGCCTCCTTCGGGAGAAGGTGTTTGAGGATATCTGGATCCAACCGGCAGCCGGTGATGCAGGCGGAGCGCTTGGCGCCGCACTCGCGGTGTGGCACCAGGTTCTCGACAAGCCACGGACTGCCGACGGGAAACGGGACAAGATGAAGGGTGCTCTGCTTGGTCCCGAGTTCAGTGACGACGAAATAGAGGCCTTTCTGAAGGCCAGGGGATATCTCGCCCGCAAACTGGGGCCGACGGAATGGGCTCCTGTGATCGCCGGGCTGATCAATGACAGGAAAGTCATCGGGCTTCTGCAGGGGCGGATGGAGTTCGGGCCGCGGGCATTGGGCAGCCGTTCAATCATCGGAGATGCCCGTTCGCCCGAAATGCAGTCGGTGATGAACCTCAAGATCAAGTACCGGGAATCATTTCGGCCGTTCGCGCCATCCTGTCTGGTTGAAAGGACGTCCGACTACTTCGGGCTGGATCGTCCGTCTCCATACATGCTGCTTGTGGCGCAGGTGCAGAAGGCACGCTGCAAATCAGTGTCAGGTGCTGACAAGGTTCCGTTGCGCGACAGGGTGCACCAGGTTCGTTCGGATATTCCGGCGATCACTCATGTGGACTACTCGGCGCGGGTACAGACCGTGAGCCGGGAGGATAATCCGCGCTACCATGACCTGATCGAAGCTTTTGATGCATTGACCGGCTATGGTGTTATCATCAACACCTCGTTCAACGTCCGTGGCGAGCCGATAGTCTGTACGCCGGAGGACGCCTATCGTTGCTTCATGCGGTGCGAGATGGATTATCTTGCACTTGGCTCCTGGCTGCTCGACAAGACGGCCCAGCCGCCATGGCAGGACAAGGCCAACTGGCGCAGGGACTATGTGCTGGATTGACGCGGAGGCGGATTTTGGGAAGAGTTGTGTCCCGAGGGTGGCAATCGCCGAACAGTGGTTCGGCTCCTACAGGCGGATAGCGGGAGTGTTGCTTGCGATATGCGTGCGTTGAAATACCTTGGCAGATTGATCCGTGAATTCTTTGCATTCGCCTGGCAGAACAAGGCCTGGTGGATTGTTCCGCTTGTCCTGATGCTTCTTCTCCTGGGCCTGCTTATCTTCGTTGGCGGCCAGGCCGCCCCGACCTTCATCTACACGCTGTTCTGAACCTAACGCGTTGTGTGTTCTGGCCGGCCTGCCATCCGAAGCTGGAATTAGCGAAGCGAATTCAGCGGAGAATGGTGGGCACTACAGGATTTGAACCTGTGACTTCTGCCGTGTGAAGGCAGCGTTCTCCCACTGAACTAAGTGCCCGAAAGCGGAAAACCAGCGCTTCACTTACTATACCCATGCCGGAGGTGTCAAGACGTGTCAGCGTGTCAAGATATCGGCGTGACAACAGGGAGAATGGGAGAGATCTCACGCCAAGGCGCGAAGGCGCAAAGAAAGGAAGGACAGATCTACCACGGAGGTACTGAGACACGGAGCCGCCTCCGCGCAGGCGCTACGGCGTGCCAGGGAAGAAGGACACTGAGGCTCGGGAACGGCGGGGTGCCGGCTGCGCCGTCTCCCCCGCCGTTCCCGAGCGTTATCCTGTGGGAGATGGATGGAGACGAGGGAGTGAGGACATGTCGACATGGGGAAGCAGAGACGGAGAACGGTAGAGATCGCCTTCCTTCGCGCCTTTGCGACTTTGCGTGAGGAATCCGCGCTTGTGTCGGACATCGCTCCGTCGCCGTCCAGTTCTGCTTGCATGATTATTGTGTCTCGGGTAAAGACGAAGGCTTTACAGGACCCACATGGAACTCTTTCGCCAGGCTTTTACGATCATGGTGCTGGGAATGACGCTCGTTTTCGTCTTCCTTGCCCTGTTGATCTTCGCCCTGAAAATTGCCGCCCGAATCATACACGCCGTGGAAGGGGCACCAGTAGAGGATGTCCCGCAGAACACCGGTGATTCGCTCGCCAGGAACCGGCGCGCAGCCGCCATAGCCGCCGCATTGCACAGGTTCAGAAAAGGGGAATAGGGGAGGAAGCAAGGTATGCCACGTGTCCAGATAACCGACTTGACCCTGCGGGACGGCCACCAGTCCCTCTTTGCCACCCGAATGCAGACGGCAGACATGCTTCCAATCGCCGGCCGCATGGACAGGGTCGGGTTCTGGTCCCTTGAAACGTGGGGTGGCGCCACATTCGATACCTGTATCCGCTTCCTGAACGAAGATCCGTGGGAACGCCTGCGCCAGCTCAAGGCCGCAATGCCGCATTCCCGTCAGCAAATGCTTCTGCGTGGTCAGAACCTGCTCGGTTACCGGCACTACGCCGACGACGTGGTCGAGGCCTTTGTCGATCTGGCTGCGCGCACGGGCGTCGATGTCTTCCGTGTGTTCGATGCCTTGAACGATCCGCGTAATCTGGAAACGGCGATGCGCGCGGTGAAGAAGACCGGCAAACACGCCCAGGCTGCCATCAGCTACGCAGTTACGCCCGTCCACACTGTCGACGCGTATGTCGCGCTTGCCGTGAAAATGCAGAACCTTGGCGCGGATTCGATCTGCATCAAGGACATGGCCGGGCTCCTGAAGCCTTACGACGCGGCCACCCTTACCAGGGCGATCAAGCAGAAGGTTTCACTGCCTCTCCAGATCCACTCGCACGCGACAACCGGCATGTCGGTCGCGGCGCTCATCAAGGCCGTCGAGGCCGGCGCAGAACTGCTCGACACCACGATTTCCTCAATGTCGATGGGCACAAGCCATTCGCCCACGGAGACCATCGTTGAGATACTGCAGGGAACCGAGTGGGATACCGGGCTCGACCTCGCGCTCCTGAACGAAATATCGATGTATTTCCGTGATGTCCGCTGCAAGTACAAGGCGTTCGAATCGGCTTTTCTCGGAGCGGACACGCGCATCCTCGTCTCGCAGGTGCCCGGCGGAATGCTCTCCAATCTCGAGAGCCAGCTCAGGGAGCAGGGGGCGGCTGACAAGATGGACGCCGTCCTAACGGAAATAGCGACAGTCCAGAAGGATTTCGGATACCCCCCACTGGTGACTCCCACGTCCCAGATTGTCGGGACACAGGCAGTAATGAATGTGCTTTTCGGAAGGTACAAGCGATTGGCAAAGGAGAGCTGCCATCTCCTGATCGGCCAGTACGGCGCAACGCCGGTGGCGCCCGACAAGGATCTCGTGAAGAACGCGCTCCGCGAACTCAACCTGTCGCAACCTGTGACGGCACGGCCGGCTGACGCCATCCCCACGGAACTACCCCGCCTCGAAAAGGAACTGGCGGAGAAGACCGGTAGGGCGAGTGTGTCGCGCGAGGATGTCCTCACCTACGCCATGTTCCCCCAGGTGGCGCTGAAGTTCTTTCAGACCCGCGCTGACGGGCCGATCAAGATCAAGGAACCCGTACCGAAGGCGCCTGATTCCGGCAGGACGGGTGGGCCCGGGCGCTACGTTGTAACCGTTGACGGACGTTCCGTGCCCGTCACGTGTGAAGAGGCTGGCGGAAAGACCGTCTACAGCGTCGAAGGGCAGAAATTCGCGATCAACGTGGTGGAAGGCTCGGCCGCGGCCCCGGTGGCCGCACCCGCATCGACCGCACAGCCGGGACAGGGCACGGCGATACTTGCCCCTATGCCTGCCGACGTCATCAAGTTGTCCTGCGAGGAGGGGGCCGAGGTTGAGGAGAATCAGACCGTTGTGATCCTGGAGGCACTCAAACTGCAGATGGAGATCAAGAGCACAAAGGCAGGCAACGTTCACTACCGCATCCGTCCCGGCGAACACGTACTGGCCCGGCAGGTGCTGGCGGAAATCACGTGAAAGAGATGAGAGCAAGGGCCATATCAATAGGCATACGGGTTCTGATTGTCGCATGTGTTGTCTGCCTGGCAGGCCACGTGTGGGGAGTGGCCACGCAACCGGATCTGCCTGATGCCGGACTTGGCGCGGTGATGTCGGAGCCCGATCTTTCCCCAGCCGGGAGCATTGCCGGGGTGGCCAGGAACACCGGCATAGCGGCCTTCTGTTCCGGGAACGGGTGGAAGAGCTTCCTCATGATCATCGCCGGCTGCGTGCTGCTCTACCTCGGAGTGAAGAAGGACTTTGAGCCCCTGCTGCTTGTCCCCATAGGGTTCGGGACAATTCTTGTGAATGTTCCAATTGCCGGGATGGGCAGCGAACACGGCCTCCTGGGCATCATTTTCAGGACTGGCATAGAGAACGAGATTCTTCCATTGATGGTATTCATGGGCATCGGTGCTTTGTCGGATTTTGGACCGTTGCTGGCCAGCCCGCGTTCGGCAATCCTCGGTGCCGCCGCACAGTTCGGTGTGTTCGGAACGCTCATGGGTGTTGTTGCTTTAGATGCCCTGCCGTTCCTTGAGTTCAATATCAAGGAAGCCTGTTCGATCGCTATCATCGGCGGCGCCGACGGCCCGACGTCCATCTACGTGGCGTCCAAGTTTGCCCCGCACCTGATGGGATCAATTGCGGTGGCGGCGTATTCCTACATGGCGCTGGTTCCGCTGATCCAGCCGCCGATCATGCGCCTGTTGACGACAAAGAAGGAACGCCTCATCCGGATGGAGCAGGTGCGCCCGGTGAGCAAGACCGAAAAGATCGTATTTCCGATGCTTGTGCTCGGACTCTGTATCCTGTTCCTTCCTTCCGCCGTGCCCTTGATGGGTTGTTTTGCTTTCGGGAATTTTGTCAAGGAGTGCGGTGTGGTCGAGCGGCTTTCCAAGGCGCTCCAGAACGAGGTGATGAACATTGCCACGATACTGCTGGGCCTGGGCGTGGGCATGCAGATGGAGGCTGCGAAATTTGTGCAGTTCCAGACGCTGGGCATCCTCCTTCTCGGTCTCCTCGCTTTTTCGTTCGGGACCGCCGGCGGCGTGCTGTTCGCCAAACTGATGAACGTGTTCTACCGCAAACACCCGATCAATCCGCTCATCGGATCGGCGGGGGTGTCGGCGTTCCCCATGGCCGCGCGCGTGTCGAACAAGCTTGGCCTCGAGGCGGATCCGCACAACTTCCTGCTCCTGCATGCGCTTGGCGCCAACGTGGCGGGGCAGATCGGGTCTGTCGTGGCCGCCGGCGTCATTCTCGCCATGTTTGGCGCGTGAGTTTGCTGCCCAGCTTCCAGAATTGAACTGCATCGTTCCGGCTCGGCGGGTTCATCCTGCTCTCCTATGCGCCTTCCTTCCTCTTGGCGTGGGATATCCGGGTTATCTCAGGCTTGGCAAGGCAACGCGCTGTCCATAGGATATGCGCATGTTGCCATCGTCATCATCCATAGCGCCCCGGGTCGTGATTGGCGTCGCACTTGCGTTCACAGCGGTTGCTGCCCGGGCAGGGGAAGCGATCGGCGTATTCGTCAGTATCCAACCGCAAGTCTTCATCGTTGAGCGTATCGGCGGGTCGCATGTGACCGTGGACGTGCTGGTGCCGCCGGGGAAGAGCCCGCACACGTACTCGCCGTCCCCGCACCAGATGACACACCTGGCACGCAGCGCCGTGCTTTTCCGCATAGGAATGCCGTTCGAGATGGCGCTTACCGAGAAGGTCAGGGACGCCATGCCGAATCTCAAGGTGTTGGACATGCATCGCGGGATTGCGCGACGACAGATTGAGGCCGAGCACGGGGAGCACGGCGACGGGCATGAGGAAAGCCCCGACGGACTCGATCCGCATGTCTGGTTGGCGCCTCGCCTGCTGCAGGCCATGGGCAGGAATGTTGCTGAAACGCTTTCACTGTTGAAGCCGGATGCCGTGGCGGACTTCGAGACCAATCGCGACATCTTCAGTCGTGACATGGAGGCGCTTGATGTCGAGCTGACTGAAACGCTCGTGCCGCTGAAGGGTATGACATTCTACGTGTATCATCCCGTTTTCGGGTACTTTGCAGATGCCTACGGCCTCAAGCAGCGTGCCATCGAAATGGAGGGAAAGACTCCATCACCGAGGCAGCTCGGGGAACTCATCAGAAACGCCAGGGCGGAGAACGTGAAGATCGTTTTTGTCCAGCCCGAGTTCGATGTCAAGAATGCCGAGGCCGTGGCAGAATCGATAGGGGGACGGGTGATCCAGTTGAACCCGCTTGCCAGGGACGTGCCCGCGAATCTTCGCGAGATCAGTCGCAGCATGCGGGATGCGATGGTGCAACAGGGGCCTGCGCATGAGTGATCCGACATGTGTAATGTGTTTCGAGCGAGTGTCGTTTGCCTACGGGCAGACGCCCGTTCTGACGGATGTCCAGCTTCACGTCGAAGCCGGGCAGCTCGCGGCCATTGTCGGTCCTAACGGCGGGGGCAAGACCACCCTGCTGAAGCTCGCGCTTGGCTTGCTGGCGCCGACTTCCGGACATGTACGTATGTTTGGCCAGCCCCCCGAACGGGCTCGGAACAGGATCGGCTACATGCCCCAGTACGCGCACGTGGATCCCCGTTTCCCCGTTACAGTACTGGATGTTGTTCTCATGGGCATGCTGAACCACCGTGGTGTTGCAATGAGGAGCCGCGCAGAGAAGGAAGCGGCCAATCGTGCGCTTGCAGAGGTCGATATGGAGGCGCTTGCGGACCGTCCCTTTGATGCGTTGTCGGGCGGACAGCGTCAACGGGTACTGCTTGCGCGGGCGCTTGTTTCCGAGCCAGAAATGCTCTTGTTGGACGAACCGACTGCAAATGTAGACAATGAAGCAGAAGACAAGCTCAACAGCATTCTCCGCAGATTGAACCAGCGGATGACTATTCTCCTTGTGTCGCATGATCTCGGGTTTGTGTCCCAGGTCGTCCAGAGTGTCATCTGTGTCAACCGGCATGTGGTGGTTCATCCCACCAGTGAGCTCACGGGGGACATGGTGCGCGGTTACTATGGGAACGATCTGCGCATGGTTCGTCATGACCACCGGTGCAATATTCCGGGGCATGACCACAAGGAGGGGGACGAGTCATGAACGACATGCTGTCCGCCCTGCTGGATCCCAACATGGCATTTCTTCGATATGCGGTGATAGCCGGGCTGTTCTCCAGCGTGGCGTTCGGCATTGTCGGAACCTACGTCGTGGCGCGGCGAATCAGCTACGTCGCCGGGGCCATCTCCCACAGCGTCCTGGGCGGCATCGGGGCGGCGTTGTACCTGCAGGCTGTATACGGATGGGTGTGGTGCGACCCGATTGCCGGCGCAATCGTGGTG
>Ga0172371_10000992_pt1 | contig 44814 bp, 54 predicted proteins | sample Lak12m_FD_114543 | JGI IMG/M metagenome (GOLD analysis project Ga0172371, IMG submission 114543) | Freshwater microbial communities from Kabuno Bay, South-Kivu, Congo - kab_022012_12m | ecosystem: Environmental > Aquatic > Freshwater > Lake | place: Democratic Republic of the Congo: South-Kivu... | reverse complement strand
TTTGTTGTTTTAGTGGTTATTATGTCTGTTTGATCACATATTCCGTTGAGTTGTTCTTTTATTATGCTTTGAGAAAGTGTGCTTATGCAGTTATTTATTTCGGGAATTTCTTTTTCCCAATTGCAATCCCATGCTGCTTTATTTAATGTTATTTCATACATGCTAAGTTTTGACATGTCTTTTGTTATTATCTCTGAAAAGTTGTCAGTATTTTTTTGTATGTTATTTTCGTATAAAATTATTGTTGTGGTTAGTATGATTGCGGTAGCCACAAGTATCCATACGTATCCTTTTTTGTTCATGATTTTTCCTCACAAATTATTCTTGTGTTAATAATTTTAAGTTGGGTATTGTAGTCAGTTATTTTTTCACAGTACCTATCCATAGTGCCTATATAAGTCTCTTTTGAAGATGTGTAATATGAAGTCATCATTGTTGTGTTTATCTCGCTTGTGTTTATGTTGCTTTTTTGATCAGAGTATAAATATATTAAAGGAAAACAAACAGCAATTATTGCTGCTGCTAGTAGGAGAGCATCAAGAGTAAAAATAAGTCCTTTATTCATTTGCTCACCCTGATTTGTATTTTTCCTTCGGTAAAGTTTTTGTTGTAACATTTTCCATCAAAGCAATCATTTATGATTGAAAAATTTAGTTTTGTGCTTGACTCACAAATCATGATGTTTGAGTCTATTGAATAAATATCTCCTCCACTTACAACATCATTTAGGATGTATGTTGTTTCTCTGTTGCTGGTTATACTTATTTGGGTATTAACATCTTGAAGGCCTAATTTTGCTTTTAGTTCACTTGCGTTAATAATTTTGTTTTTATCAATGGTTTGTGATAGTATAATTCCGTTTAAATCACAATTAAAATTACTGCTACCGAGAATTATTTCTTTTGCAGTTATTAATTTTGTTTCTAATGTTTTTTGATTCTCTTTTAGTGCTATTTCTTGATTTTTTGTTTCATATAAATTTAGCATTGCCCCTATGCATATTACCACAAGTACTGTTGCGATTATAAAATCTAGCGAATATATTTGTCCTTTATTCACTTTTTATCACCAGTTTGTCCTTTTCAATTTCAATTAGTATTGAGTCTCTTTTGTAAAAATAGTTTTCTGCGCTTAGGTTTTTTCCAGAAATTGTTTCACTTATAGTTATTTTATTTTCATCAATTGTTATGGTGGCGGGTCCTTTTTTTTCCCCAAAATTTAACCATTTTATTTCTTTTTCAATCCTAAAATTTGCATTATTAAAAATTTGTGTTTTATTTATTAGATTTGCAATTTCGATCGATTCATTTTCTAATTGATTTTTAAGATTGATTTCTTTTTGATTATCTCTTATTTGTGTTGTAACTCCGCTAAAAGCCATTATTATTAGAACTGCAACAATAATTGTTAGTGTGAGATCAATACTAATTTGTCCCTTTTTCATGTTTATTTATTGTTTTTTTGTATTTTTAATCCTCTCGCATCATTCTAAATGACAAATTATTTGTTCTCCTTTTGAGTTGAAAAAGTTAACTCTCTCCGGTAAGTAGCTTCCATCAATTATTGCATTTATTTTGTGTCTTCTAAAGAATTGTTTGTCAGCTTCACTTGGTCTTGCGCTACCATTTGGGTGGGAATGTAGTGATCCTAATATTTGTTCATCTATAGGGATGACTGTGGGGCTTATTTGTGCAAAGTCTTTTCCACTTGTATTTGGTAGGAGAACAATTTCTTCGATTGTTTCTTTATTTCCAAAAAGAAAGCACATAAACTCGTTAGGGTAATAGTTTTTTGCCGCATTGCAAATTTCTTCTAATAGTTGTTTTTTTATTTTCCACATAAATTATATTAATACAAAACAGTAGAAAAATAGAGTTGGTATTATTAGGGCGCTCATATTTATGCTTCTTTTTATTTTTAGAGTTATTGTTGTAAGTCCAAGTGCTGTTGATAAAATTAAGGCTATTACTCCAGTTATTCCTCCTTGGAGTACTACGGCACTAATCATAACAATTATGCTTATTATTTCTAAATTTTTGGTATTTTTTTCATTAAGTAGATTAACCGCTTTTTTTGTAATAATTAAGGTTATTATTGCGCCTATAATTCCTGCTATTATTAGTGTTATTATTCCGATGTAAAATGTTTGTTGGGTAAAAAATATTTTGTCTCTAAGTGCAATCATTGCCCCGTTTCTTGTTTTGTTTATTGCAAACATTGTTAGGTACCCAAAGAAAAAATTTGATGTACTAATGCTTCCTATCATGGTTAAATATTCTTTTTCATGAATTTTTTGTTTGAATGTTTTTATTAGTCCTGCAGCGGTGCTTGCTCCTAGTCCTGGTAGTAGTGCAACTATTAATCCCCCTATGCTTCCCAAAAAACCCGCTGTGGGGTATTTGTTTGTTTCATTAGTTGGATTTTGTTTTGGGTGAATTGTTTTTTCTTTTAGTGAGTATAACACTCCTGCCATTCCAAAGTATCCTGTGATTAAAGCAAATATTTGTTCTTTAAATAATAGTCCTTGTGTTGTTGCTATTATCATTATTAGGATTGTTATTATTTTTTTATTAATTGTTTTTTCACTAGTTATCATTATTATTAATGCAAGAAATATTATGGGGGGTGTGATAAGAACTATTGCGCCTTCGTTTTCTATTATAAATTCAAAAAAAATTGGGGTGAGGGCGATTCCAAATATTATTCCATATAATCCTCCAAACACAAATAATTTTACTGCTTCTTCTCCTTTTCCTTCAAGAAGCATTCTGTGTGCGGGGAGTACGCCTTCAAATGTGTTTTGGCTTGGGGCACTAAGAAATGTTGAAGGTATTGATTCAACAAAGGCTTGAGTAATGCTCATGCTTAAAACAAATAACATTACTTCGTTTCCAAAGAATGGACTTATTGCAAGAATGGCACAAACATTGTTTGTGTGTAGTCCCGGAATTAGTCCTGTTATTGTTCCTATTATTACTCCTCCGATGATATAAATTATATTCATTCGGAGTACACCACTTTGTGGGCATATAATCCGTTTTGGTTTCTAACTACGTACGCTGTAACAAAATCATTTTTTTGGAAATTACTTGATTTGGGGTAATAAATTAGGGTTGTATTTCCATCATTTAGAATAAATTGTGTTATTGGATTATTTTTTATTACATGATCTATTCTTCCTTTTACTATTCCACTTTCCCCTTCTTTTTCTGAAAGAATTAGTTCGTTTATAGTTTTTTCTTTAAATTCAGGTTCATAAAATAATCCAAATAGTATTAGGCCAAACAGGGATATTGTTGTACATATGATTAGGATTGTTTTGTCTTTCATTAAGATGGTTGTTTTTCTCTTAAATAAAAACAATTTCTGCTTTTCGTCTCTTGTCGAATTATCTTTGGCTTATTTTAATGTTTATGTTTCTAAAACTGGTGGTATTTTCTATTTGATTTTTTAAGGAGGATTCATCAAAAGTGATTGTTTCATTTCCGCCATTTATTATTTGTATATTTACATTTGTGTCTATTCCTTTTGTTATTGTTACTTTTTCAACAATAATTTCATAATTATTTTCACTTGCTTGTTTTGTTATTTCGCTTCTCACTGCTGTTATGGCGAGGGTTGTTTCATGAGTTTGCATATATAAGGTGGTGATTGATACTGCTGCGGTCATAACTAATAATAGTATTAGTAGTGCTTCAAAAGATACTTGGCCTTTATTTTTTTTCAATTAATCATCCTCTTGTTATGCTTATGTTGTTATCATTTTTTGTTATTGCTATTTTTTGTATTCCTGTTATATAATCCACTTTGCAATTAAGTGTGCTTTTGCTTGAGTAATTTTTATCACATGTGTCTTGAGGGCAGGATGATATTGGGGGATTATTTTTGTTAATATTTATTTGGGATCTAAACCCTATGTTTCCATCATTGTAACAGTATATTCTGCTGTTATCAGGAACAACAATTGTTATTGTTTCTCTTGATGTTGGGGCTAGTAGTGATATGTTTTGAATGGTTTGAACAATTTTTATTGTTTCTCTATTTGTTTGTGTTATTTCTTGTACGTCTTGTATTGAATCTATTGCGCTTTGGGATATTGGTTTTGTGACAGTGAATATGTAAATTATTATTACAAGTATTAAGAATATGAATTCTAATGATGCTTGTCCTTTTGTTTTCATTTTCTCACCCTAAAAATATGAACCATATGAAGTCTCCTATTATTAAACATAGGATGTATCCTAAAAGCATTGTGGGTACAAAAGGCATTGATTCTTTTACAAGCATTTCTTTTCCAATAAGTCCTTTTTTTGAGAGTTTTTTGAGTTCATTAATTTCTTCATCAGTTAATCCTCTTGCTTTGGTCGATGAAATTATTTCTTTTTTTGGCGAAAATATTTCTTTTAGGTTTTGAGTTTTGGCTATTTTTATTATTTCTTTTAATGAGAATGCGTCTTTTTCTAGTACTTTTCCTTTTGACCAAATTAGTGTTTTTGCTGGGATCATTCCTTCTTCTAATTTATTTACTTTTACTTTTTGGATTAGTAGTGGTCTTAATGAGAGCATTAATTTTATTACTCCATAAATTATTCCCACAAAAATAAATGTTTTTATTGAATTTTCAGCAAAAGAATATGGTGAAAATAATAATGCTATAATTGTGACTAGTCCTGTTATTATTATTTTTTTTTCTTTAAACAATCCCCAAAGTATAAGAATTATTAATATTATTCCTGTATTTATTTGTGCGATTATTAGTATGGTGTACATTGCTCCTGTAAAGATTGATAAGTGTACTCCATCTTTAATTCTTTTTTTTGTTTCTATAATTAAATTTTCTCTAAATGGTTTATTTTTTGATAATTTGTAAATAACTACAAATAATCCGTAGGGTAGGAATGCGAACAGAGCGTATATGAATAAGGTTATGGGAAAGAGGGGGGTATTGTATGTTGTTAGTGTTCCTATTTTTATTAGTGCAGGGGTGAATGGGTTTAGTGCACCTAGTCCCATAAATAATTTTACGTCTCCTCCTGCAAATACTCCTAGTTTCCACATTATCCATCCAAATAAAAATCCACTAAATAATCCAAGTATGGAGTATGTTATTGGTAGAGTGTTTTGTTCTATTATTGATTGTATTGAATAAATTATTAATCCAATTATTGCTAGACTAAAGTTTAGTTTATTTGTTACTATTCTTTCTTTAAGATCAGTGTAAGTTGCTATAATTAGTCCTATGATTGAAACAAGTATTGCTGCGTAAAAAAACATGTATTATCGCTGAATGGTTTATGTTTTTTTATATTAAAAAGCCTTCGTGCTTGTGTATTATTTTATTTTTTTTAGAAGTTAGCCTTAATTTCTTTTGAATTTTTTTAGTTTATCTCATTACTTGTTCTATTGTGTTTGATCTTGCGGTTAGTATATCTGCTTGTGATTGTAGTGCTATTTCTCTTAGGGTTTCAATTACTATTGCTGCGCTTATCGCAAGAACTATAGCAAAAACAGCTGTCAGTAAGTATTCAAAACTTACTTGTGCGCGTTCTTCCATTCGCTATCACTATTTTGAACAATTCCATTTATTCTTTAGTGCTGGACTTGATTTTGCACAGCAAGTATCTAATCCGTTTTGATCAGCACTAGTGTTGTTTGGGAAATAGTTTTTATCGTTTCCAGTATAACATGCGCAATCTTCAGTGTTTGAATCAATTCCTCCGCTTCGCATTGGTCCGCATAGGTAGTTGTATTTTCTTTCATCACCTGAATCTTCTACTGGTCCGATTGTTGTTACAAGAAAACTAATAACAATTGCAACAACAACTATTGCTGCCGCAAGTAAAAGTAAATATTCAATTGCACCTTGTCCTTTTTTTCCAAAAATCATTCTTTTCACATTAGGATAAAGTTTTTCTTATATTTAAACCTATTTGTAGATTAAAATTAAAGAATCTTCTCTATTGGCAGTTCCATTTCTTTTTTAGTAGTTCGGTTGTTTTTGCGCAGCATGTGGTTAATCCGTTTTGATCAGCAATAGTGTTGTTTGGGAAATAGTTTTTATCGTTTTTAGTGTAGCATGCGCAGCCTTCTGTGTTTGAATCAAGTCCACCTGATGTGAGTGGTCCGCAAAGATAATTGAATGTTACTTCAGCGCTAGGGCCTGGTCTTACCGGTATTACAAGAAAACTAATAATTACAAGAAAACTAATAACTACTGCTACTACTACGATTGCTGCTGCGAGTAGGAGTAGGTATTTTATTGCACCTTGTCCTTTTTTTCCAAAAATCATTTTTATCACGTTAAAGTATCGTTCTTGGTGATATTTAAATGTAGGGGTGTGTTAAAATAATAAAAAAAGAAAATAGAAAAGGCGACTGTGCGCCTTTCTATATTTATTAGTTTTTCTAGAAAACTATTGTTTTTTTACTTTTTTCTAAGTTTGTTCATATCTTTTAATTCATCGTTGTAATCTGATGTTGTTTTTGTCGATGCATTTTTTCCGCTTGTTAGTACTCCGGTTAGTGCTACTACTACTACTGCTACTACTAGTATTGCTGCTCCGATTATTAACAAGTACTCGATTGCACCTTGTGCTTTTTCTTCCATTTTATCCCCCCTTAAGCTTAAGGATTCTCTTTTGATTAGGGGTTTTGTCTTTTTAAGGGTTTTGGTTGGCTGTTTGGGTTACTGCTTGGTTTGCACTGTTCATTGTTGTTTTCATATATAGTGCAACTATGCTGACTGTTACAATAGCTCCTAAAATAAGTAACAAATATTCAAAGTTTACTTGTGCTTTTTCTTCCATTTAAATCGCCCCCGCAAGTATACTGCTTATTGCAATTGTTGATGCGTAGTACATTATGAACGCTAGTAATAAAAGTATTGGGATGTATATAATACTTTTGTTAAGTTTTCCTTCTCTAATTATTGACATCATTGCTCCGCTTCCTACTACTTCAATTATAATGTATCCTTGAATTAAGATAAGTATTATTTGTGATGTTTTTTCTACTGCTGCAAGTTGTGCTGTTTCTACTACACTGGATGTTATTCTAGAAAATATTCCCATTACTGCACTTACTTCTCCAAATATCATTGGAGCTATTGCTCCTCCTGCTGCTACCATGAACATGAATTGCATGGTTGTGTTTGCTTTTCTTTCTTCTTTTAACCTGTGAAAGTCTCTTACATCTTCTGATATTTCGTCAAGTATTTCTGCAAGACTTGCTCCTGTTTTTATTGAGTCAAGAATTATTGTTATTGTTCTTCTTACTAGTCTTGAATCTATTCTTTCTGCAAAACTTTCAAGTGCTGTTTCTATGTTTGATCCTTCTTCAAGAGATCTTAGTGCTATTTCCATTTCTTCTGAGAGTCTTCCGTATTCAGAATTTGCTACTTCTCTTAATGCACTTTCATAAGTATCTCCGGCTTTTAGTGTATCAGCCATTTGTTTTAGTGCGTCACTAAAATTGTCTTCGATTGTATCCACTATTGATTCTTTTTTCATGTAAGGGTATCCAAGAATTAGTACTAGTGTTGCTGTTCCAAAAGCAAAAGGGAGTAAGGTGGTTTCTTTTATAATAAATGAACTTAATATCCAAGATAATATTCCAACAAGTAGTGAAATTATTATTGCTGCACTTATCCATGTTATAGCATTTATTTTTATTCGGTCGAATTCTAACAATGTTTCATATTTTTCTATTAAGTTTTGTGTCATCATTTTTTTCACATCTTTGGTTGGGTTTTGTATACGTAATAATTCATTAATATAAATAATATTGGCATTATCACAAAGTAAATTACTATTAATACATCAATTGTTAGTGGGACCGCTTTGAATAAGTTTTGTCCTGTTGCTGCCATTGGAGAATTTCTTATTGATCCAAGAATTATTATTGCTACGGGTAGAACAATTCCTAAAAAAATAAATACTACTGCAAAGAAGTTCATTTTTTGTGAGAATGCTTGTATTTTATTTTTTAGATCATCAGAAACATCTCTTGCAATATCATTCATTACTTCTGATAAATTTCCTCCCACTCTTATTGCTCTTAGCATGTGGTTGATAGTATTTTTTAGTGGTTTTGATTGTGTTCTTAGTGATAAATGTTTTAGAGCAACACTTGTGTCAGTTCCTTCTTCTATTTCATTTATTGTTCTTGCAAATTCTTCACTAAGTACTCCATAATTTGTTGCAGCAATTGCTTGTAGGGTTTTGTATAATCCAAGTCCTGCTTTTAGTTCTGTTGCCATGTGTCTTAGTGCGAAAGGCAGTTCCATTGATATTGCATTTCCTCTTGCAATTGCTCTACTTTTTGGTATTCCTAATATTATTATTGTAGATGCAATCATTCCAAGTATTCCAAATGCAAAAGGGAGCATTGCTGTCCATAATAAATTTTTCAAAATTATTCCTACAAATATTCCGACTATAAAGAAAAGAAAACCCATTACAAGTCCTGCTGTTGTTGCAAGTGCTAAGAATTGGTTTGCTGAGTATTGCATATTTGCTGAGTATAAATAGAATCCGAGTTCTTGTGTAAGGGGTAGTTCTTTGAATGAAAGTTGTATTGGTTTTATTATGTTTTTTAATTTTAGGTATAGGTTTCCAAATCCTCTTGTGATGCTTGATCCAAATTCTTCAATATCTTCTGTGCTGTCAATATCTATTTTTGAATAAGTTTCTTCTGCAATTATTCCTCTTAATTCTTTAAGGCTTGAGTTAACATCATCAATTACCATTCCTTCTTCGCGGTATTTTTTTTTCATTGTTTCAACAATTTTTGAAACTTCGTCTTCGTCTACTCTAAATTCTTGTGTCATTGTGTTTCACCAATACTTTTTCTTTCTTCCAAAAAATTTCTTGCGGATTCTGATACTTCAATTAGTCCTCTTGTATTTTTATTAATTAGTTTTTCAAGGAATTGTTTTCTTATTTCAATTTCTGCTTCTATTTGTTCTCGTGATAATCCAGTAAACATACTTAGTGTTTTTAGGTATTTGCTATCAATAATTGTTCTTTCCATTTTGTCGTGTGCTGCATCTCTTTGGAATATTGTTTGGGTTTTTGGTTTTCCTTCAAGTGCACCATACAATTCAGCAATTTCACTTAATCTTCTTATTGTTCCTTTTTTTCTATCATAATATCTGTGTTCTACTATTACAAAGTCAAGTCCTGATAACATTATTGGGGGTACACTCATTGGGGGACTTGTTACTCTTACTATTGTTTCTTCAGCACTATTAGCGTGAACAGTTCCAAGACAATTACTAATTATTATTCCGTTAGCAATGTAATTATGGTTGTCTTCAACAGTTAAATCATAAATATATCCTTCATATTTTTGTTCACTTATTGAAACTATTTGTTCAAATCTAATTTCTGATTTTGTTAAAATATCGAGTTGATTTTTTGTTTTTCCATTAGTTTTTTTGCAAATTTCTTTTAACATGGTTCTTGTTGGTGACCTTGCCCCTGTTTCATATGCTGAAGAGACACTGGGAGTACTATTACCAATTAAAAATGATAGTTCTTTTTGTGTTAGATTATTTTCTACTCGTAGGTTTCTTAAAATATTTTGTGTGTTTGGGAATAAGTCAAGAGAATTTTTTGATTGTTCAATTAATTTTTTTAGAGCCTCTTTTTTTCCTAAATGTTTATAGTTTATTTTTTCAAAATATTTTTCTAAATTATCTTTTCCATAAATTGATATTCTATAATATGGTCCAAAATTTCCCCTTCCGTCTCTTTCTTGCATATTTGTTGAGGATTGTATTCCAAACCTTTGTAATATTAAAGGCAATTTTTTTGCTAAATCGGGGTTTGATGTAGAAAATTGTATGCTGTTTGAATGTAAATTTACGTGTGATTCACAATCAAATAATCCTTTTATTAATTCGCCTAGGTCTTTTTCGTTTCCTTGCATAATTTCTTTTCCTAGTACAAAAGTTTTTGTTTTATTTCCTATTGGGATATTGTAATTTATGTTTAGGTTTCGTACCGCTTTTTTATCAAAAAATAAACTATAACATGCATCTTTGCTTTCTCTAGTTTTTATTTTATTCTTTGTTATTTGTTTTGCTTCTTCTCTAAAAGCGTTTATTAAAGACTTTTCTTTGTTTGTGAATTCAATGCTTTCTTGACCTACGTGTCCGTCACCATATATTAGCCCTAAGTAATATGGGCATTCTATACTTTCATTGGATTTAATTTTTATTTCTGTTGGGATTGCAACGTAGTCTCCAACTAAAGCGTTTTCTGAATTAATTTCACTAATTCCATTACAAATTTTATAAATTGGGTGGTCTTTTGTTAGGATTAATTCTTTTCCTGAACGTAATTTTATTTTTAATAAATTCTTGTCATTCTTTTTTCTCCAGATTCTTTTTATTTTCTTGTTTTCTATTTTTAATGTTTCTTTATTTAAACTAGGTACTAATAATTCATCATTAATTTCAGCAAATTCGTAATCGTTTTCTTTTATTGGGTTATCAAAATATTTTTTAGATAATTCTTGTATTTTAATTAATTCTCCATCTGATAGTTGAATTATACTTTCTCCTGTTATTGCTCCATCATGCCCCGTATTAATTGCAGTGAATAGGGTGAATGCTTCTTCGTGTCTTATTTCTCCTACAAGTATTCTGTCGGGTCTCATTCTTAGAGAATTTTTTGTGAGAATATCCATTTTTAATTCTCCTGACCCTTCAATTCCGGGCGGTCTTGCTTCTAGTCGTATCCAGTGTTTTGATGCGAGATTTAATTCTGCAGTGTCTTCGATTGTGATTACTCTTTCTCTTTCTGGTACAAAAGATGCGAGTACGTTTAGGAGGGTGGTTTTTCCTGATCCTGTTCCTCCTGCAATTAACATGTTTGCTGGTTTTGTTCCCATTCCTTCTGTGCATAACCACAAAAATGCTGCTGCTTCGCTGCTTAAAGTATTCATTCTTATTAAATCAATTATTGAGTATGGATCATCTCTAAATTTTCTTATTGTTAGTGTTCCTCCACTTATTGATGCGGGGGGTATTGTTGCATTAACACGGGACCCGTCTGATAAACGTGCATCAAGTAGGGGGGCAGATACATCTACTCTTCTTCCTATTTCTCTTGCAATTCTATTAACAAGATCTTCTATTTCTTGTTCTGAAAAAAATTCAATATTTGTTTGCATCATTTCAAATTCTCGATGAAAAACAAAAACAGGTTTTTTTGGTCCAATTACCATTATTTCTTCTAACTGATCATCTTTAATTAAATCATCAATTAATCCATATCCTACCATTTCTCTTACTACTGCATCAGCGTAGAATGATATTTTGCTTTCAGGAATTCTAAGGTTAGGATTATTTTTTATTATGTCAATTACTTTTTGTCGGTAAACTATTCTTCTTTCTTCAGGATTTCTTATTTTGTAGGGGGTGATACTGATTAGTCTTGTTGTTGCTTCTTTTATAGTGTTAATTATTTTTCTCTCAGCTGCAGTGGGTCTTGTTGTAGGAACGTAATAGTAATTTAGTGGTTTTCCAGGTACTTTGTATATTTTTACTTTTCCATAAGATTTTAGTTCAACTTTTTTTTCAGCTTCAAGTTCTTCTTCTAATTCATTTTTTTCTTCAGCTGGTGCAGCTTCCATTTGCGTTTCGGGAAAGTTTTGCATTTCTTTTTTTGTAGCTTCTCGTGCGAGTTCTTCTTCTTTATCTTCAGGTTTTTGTGGGATAGTTTTTTCTTCTTGATTTTGTGGTGTTGCATTTTTTTCTTTTGCTTCTTTCATTAATTCTGCAAGATAATCAGTAGCCATACTTAACGTTAGAATTAGGTTTTTTTAGTTATTTAAGGTTTGCTTGGACTTAAAAAAACAATTTTTTTTATTAAATTTTTTTACTTTTAGGCTTTTTCTTTTATTTCTTTTAGTATCTTTTCAACAAATTCATTTAGTAGCATTACTTCTTGTGTTCCGCTTCTTCCGCGTACAGCAACTTTCCCTTCTGCTTCTTCTTTTGCTCCTGCTACAATGATGTAGGGTACTTTGTCTTTCTGAGCGTCGCGTATTCTGTATCCTAGTGTTTCGTTTCTATCATCAAGTTTTACTCTTACTTCGTTTTCGAGTAAATTTTCTTTTATTTTCTTTGAGTATTCAAGGAATTTTTCTGATATTGGTATTATTCTTACTTGTTCTGGAGATAACCATGTAGGAAATACTCCTCCAAAGTGTTCTATTATTATTCCTGTGAATCTTTCAAACGATCCAAATGGTGCTCTGTGTATCATTACGGGTTGGTGTTTTTCACCATCTGTTCCAGTGTATTCTAGTTTGAATCTTTCAGGTAAATTATAATCTAATTGTACTGTTCCTGTTTGCCATTCTCTCCCTAGAGCATCTTTTACAACAACATCTGCTTTTGGTCCGTAGAATGCAGCGTCTCCTGGGTTTACTTCGAAGTTAATATTTTTTTCTTTTAGTACTTCAATTATTTCTTGTGTTGCTTTTTCCCATAGTTCAACTGATCCTACATATTTATTGCTTGAAGCTTCTCGTGCTCCTACTCTTACTCTAAAATTTGTTATTTTTAGTGTATTCAAAACTTTTACAAGTAAATCAAATACTGCTGCAAATTCTTCTTTCACTTGCTCTGGTGTACAGAATATGTGTGCATCATCTTGAGTAAATCCTCTTACTCTTAGTAGTCCTGATAGTTCTCCACTTTTTTCGTATCGGTATACTGTTCCCATTTCACTTAACCTAAGTGGTAAATCTCTGTAGCTGTGTGGGTTTCGCATGTAGTATTGGATGTGGAATGGACAGTTCATTGGTTTTAGGTAGTATTCTTCTTCGTCAATTTTTATTGGAGCATACATCATTTCTTTATAGTGGGCTAAGTGTCCACTTGTTGCAAATAATTCAGTTCTTCCAATGTGTGGTGTGATTACAAACCCATATCCTCTTTTGATTTGTTCTCTTACTAAAAAATCTTGGAGTTGCATTCTTAGCATTGCTCCGTTTGGACACCATATTGGTAGTCCTCTTCCTACAAGATCATTAATCATGTAGAGGTCAAGTTCTTTTCCAAGTTTTATGTTAGAATTTTCTTCTGCTTTTTTTCTTTGATCAATCCACTCTTCAAGTTCTTTTTCTGTGTTAAATGATATTCCATATACTCTTTGTAATTGTTTGTTTTTTTCGTTTCCTTTCCAGTATGCTGCTGAAATTTTTAATAATTTTATTGCACCAATTTCGCTAGTATTTTCTAAGTGTGGTCCTTTGCACATGTCAGTAAATTTTCCATTCGAATAAATTGATATTTTTGTTTCCCCTTTTTTTGCCAAATCATTAATCATTTCTATTTTGTAAGGATTATTTTTAAACAATTCAAGTGCTTCATTTATTGAAATTTCTTTTCTTTCAATTTTATTTTTTTCTAAAAGTATTTCTTTCATTTTTTCTTCTATTTTTTCAAGATCCTTTGCGTCAAAATTTTTTTCTAAATCAAAATCATAATGAAATCCTGCTTCAATTGGGGGACCTATTGCAATTTTTACATTAGGGTAAAGTTGAGTAAGAGCGCTTGCAAACACGTGCGCTGTTGAGTGCCATAATTTTTCCATGTTTTCTTTATTATTACTCATTTTTTCACTTTCTTTTTCCCATTAGTTTATCTCTTTTATAATAAATTTCCTGCTCATAAACCTTTAAAATTGATGCAGGGTGCTTATGCGGTGGTGGTTGTCGTCGTTGTAAGAACGTTATTATTGATAACCAAAACCATAATTATAACACGCTTTTTTTATATTTAAATACCCTCAAAAATTAGGTGTGACAATTTGAATAGTACTCCTTTTTTTAAGAATGAGTTTTTTTTTGAAAAGAATTGAAATTAATGTGGGGTGTGTTATCTTCTTGCTCTTCCAGCCCAGTTTCGGCTCCAAGCAAACTTTTAGTTTGCGGGACCCACAAATGCGATAAGCATTTGTTTGGTGGGCACAGCGATTGACTCATGCATGGTTTGCAACCATGCGTAGTGGCTTTTTTTTAAGAAAAAAGTTTTTTTTATCTTCTTGCTCTTCCACATTTTTCTTTTCCGCACAATGATAAGTATTCTCTGCAGAATACTCTTCCGCCTTCTTCTTTCATGTATCGGCATTCTTTCCATGTTGCGTGGGAATATACTCTGCCTTGTGATTCAATAACTACATTTTTTATAATATTACAATGTCGTTCATCAGTTGCTTGTCTTGATCTTGGTCGGATAATATCATCGTCTCCAATGATTTTTGGTTTTTCTTGAACTTTTTTTTCTGTTTGTTCTTCTACTTCTTCTATCATTTCTTTTGTGCTGTTATTGAGTGGTGCTATGTTGTTTCTAATTGTGTTTGCTTTGAAATTTTTTGGGTAAAGTAAGTGTTCAACGTCACTTCCACTTGCACTCATCATTGCGCTTGATGTGCGATATGCTGTGTTTTCTTTTGGGCGTGGCATTTTTTGTATATCTATGCTTTGTCCCATTGCTATCATTTTTTCGTTCATTTTTCGTGTATCTTCTATTATACTTTTAAATGCCATTTTTGAATCGCCAAGTGCAGTACTTCCTAATAATTTACTACAAGAATATAAAGGTATTTGTTTGGGGGGTAATTTTTAGGTTTTTTCTATTTTTGTTTAAATATTACTTTTGTTTTAAGCAAAGCTTTATTTGTTTGAATGTTTTATTGATTTTATTAAAGTGATTATTTTGATTTCTCCAGAACTTTGTATTAAGTGTAAAGGAAAATTACTTTGTGGTCTTGAGCGTTGTCCTATTTTAGAGAAACAAAGTAGTCAAACAAGGATCCTTTCTTCTATTCAGGGGAATGATTTCATTGGAGCCACTCCTCCTGGTTTTTTTGTTTCTTGGCAGTCTTATCCAAAGGTTGCTGTTGCGCCTCTTTCTTCTATTCCAAGCGAAGTTAGTGAACTTAGTGATTTGCCTGAGAAGTGGTATGGTTTGTCTCAGGAAAAAATTATTTCATTTAGAGAGTCTCTTTTAAGATCTTATAAAAGAATGCCTGTTTCTTTGGCAAGTAATCCTAATTATGAGTTGGTTGATTTTCAACAACTTGCTATGTCTTCTTCGGTTCTTGAGCTTGAAGTTAATCTTGCAAGAAAACCAACAAGCGAAGCTTCTTTTGATTCTTTTACTGCGCCAATGGGTCCAAGTGCGGAGTTGAATAAAATTTCTTTAATTGAGAATCCAAAAATTCCTCAAAAATTAGATTACTTGTATAATGATACTGCCGCAAAATCAAACGCTGCTCTTATAGAATTATATACTGCGGGCCTTCCTGTTTCTTTTTTATCAAAAGTTCTTTCAAGTGGAGCACTTGGAGTTAAAAAAAATCGAAAACTTGTTCCTACACGTTGGAGTATTACGGCGGTTGATTCTAATTTATCAAAGTATTTAATTGAAGAAAAAATTTCTCAAGGAAAAGTAATTGATTCTTTTAGATTATTTCACTCAAATTATTTGGATAATGATTTTTGGATTTTACTAATGCCTTACCCTTGGAGCTTTGAACAGGTTGAAGTTTGGCTTCCGGGGGGAGTGTGGAATAAAGATTCTGCCGAATTTAATATTCTTTCTGATTTTGAATTAAATTCAGGTCTTAAAGGGTATCCTCAAGAAACTGAAGGGGCATATTTTGCTTCTCGTCTTGCTGTGTCAGAGTATCTTTCACAAAGAAAAGAAAATTCAGCAGCAATTGTTTTTAGAGAGATTGGAAAAAATTATGCTGTTCCGTTAGGGGTTTGGCAGATAAGAGAAAATGTTAGGCATGCTTTAGCTGAAAAACCGTTAGAGTTTTCTACATTAAATTTAGCTCTTGATTTTTTATCAAAGAAATTAACTGTGCCAATTGAGCAGTACCAAAAAAAATCTTCTCTTTTAACTCATTTTAAATCTCAATCAAGAATTACTCAATGGTTTTGATTAATTTTTATATGTTAGTTTTTTTTACAAGAATTCTTTTTATGTTTTTAATTTTATAGTATTATTTTATTGATTTTTTTTATTTAGTTATTTCTCTAAAATTATTTTCTCTTGTGTTTGTTTCTTTTTGTATTTTGCCTAAGCTCACATCTACTGCCCATTGAAGCATTCTTAGAAATGATGATGCGTTTTCAGCTCCTTTTTCTTTTTTTATTATTTCAAATAAAACATTTGCTTGCATTTGTGCTTTTGTTCTTTCGCCTTTGCTTTGTGCAACTGCAAGTTTGCGTGCGGTTATATTTATTGCAATTCTTGTTTTTGGATTTGTTAATTGGTATTCTTTAATCATTTTTCCTATTACATTTTGGACAGCCATTTGATATTCTAGTTCTTGCTTTCGCATTGTGGTTAATTCAATAATTCTTCTTTTTGAAAGTGGAGCTCTTTTTGCCCCGCTCAATTTTGCTTTATCGTTAGCTGATTCTAATAACATTCCTGTTTTTGTTCCTCTTTCGTCAGCTTTTTTAGAAATAGTTTGTCCTTTTTTTCTTGAGATTACAATTCTTTCGTGATTTATTCTTGGCATAAACCCATCTCTTACTTTTTTTAAATATTTTTTTTAAGAGTTTTTTTTGATTCTTTTATTTTTTATATTTCATGAATTGTGCCATTAGTGCTTCTAGTTGTATTCTTTCGTTTGCGCCTTCTGTTAATCTAAAATCATATTCTCCAATAGTGTCAATTAGTTCTATTTTTGCTTTTTGGGGGAGTTGTTCTTCAGTTAAATTCATTGTTTCGCGGTATACTTGTACAATTATGTCTTCTCCGCTCATTCCTTGTTCATACATTAATTCATCAAGTTTTTTTCTTGCTTCAATAAATTTTCCTGCAATTGCAAGAAGTATCATTTCTTGTACTTGCTGTGGTCTTGCTCTGCTTGAAACATTGTAAACAATTTCTTCTGTTATTTTTTTATCAAGGGTTGATGCTGCTTGTAAAATGTTTATTGTTTTTCTCATGTCTCCCTGAGATGCATAATTTAGTGCTTTTTTTGCATCATCATCTACAATAAGATCTTCTTTTTTTGCAACATATTCTACTTGATTATCAACATCTTTTGCATTTAGTGGTTTGAATCTATAAATTACACATCTTGATTGGATTGGTTCTATTATTTTTGAAGAATAATTGCAGGATAAAATAAATCTACACGTTTTTGTGTATTTTTCCATTGTTCTTCTTAGTGCTTGTTGTGCATCTTGGGTTAGCGCATCACATTCATCCAAAAAAATTATTTTAAATCCTGCATCAAATGCTAAGGTTCTTGCAAAATCTTTGATTGTGTTTCTAACAACATCAATTCCTCTATCATCTGAAGCGTTTAGTTCTAAAAAATTTTGATCAAAACTATCTTTGAAAAATTCTTTAGCAAGTGCAATTGATGAGGATGTTTTTCCAGTGCCTGCGGGTCCTGAGAACATCATGTTTGGTAAGTTTTTTTTCTCGACATATCCTTTGAGTCTTTTTGTTATTTCTTCATGCCCAATTACTTCTGAAAGATTTTTTGGTCTGTATTTTTCAACCCATGGGAGCTCAATATCAACCATATTGATACTTTTGTGGGTAAGTATTATAATAGGATTTTTTTGCGGCAAAATATTGGTTTTTTGGTTTGTGATTAAGAAGTAGTGTTTTTTTGAAGGGCTTTAGCAAGACTTAAAAGGATATTATGTGATTAATTTTTCATTAGCTAAGGTGTTTTTGAGTGGATGATATTTTTTCAAAAAAGAACTTTTTGTTTCTTGTTATTGCTTGGGGAATCTTCTTTTTTCTTATAATGTGGTTTTTAGGGGGGGCTTGTACTGATTTCTTTTCAGGGGGTACTTGCTTTTCTAAAGATGCAGTTTCTTTTTTAGGCAATATTCCTGTTTTACAATTATTTTTACCTTTTAACACTTGGGTTAGTGCAATGTATTGGTTCGCCCCAGTTGCTGGTTTTATTTTTACTTATTTAGCACTTAATTGGTATAATACTTATTTTGATTCAAAATTTTCTTTCTCTATTTGGATTGTTCCTATTCTGGTTTTTGTTTTGCTTTTTGGTTATTACATTAATCTTTCTTTTTATTATGGTGAATCTGCAGCTATTGCTACAAATAGATCTAACGGCCAAGCAAAGTATGGTTTGTATTTTTGTTTTGGAGAAATTTCTTCAAATGATTGTGGTGCTACTGTTTACAAGCTTAACCAAGAGTATATTGCACAGGCGGGACGTACTGATGCAAAAGTTATTCCTCAACTAATTCCTGTTAGGTTTTGGGATGAATTAAAAGAAAGTATTTTCCTTACTTTTATTTTAGGTGCTCTTGCTGCTTGGATTCCTTTATTTTTGAAGAATTATTTTGAATCAAGAAAAGATTAATTATTTCTCAATTTAAGCCCAAATTCTTTTGTTAATAGTGGGTTTTTAAGCTTTTTTTTGGTACTAATAGCTATGTTTGATATAGTTATTAAGAGAAGTTTTGAAGAGTTTAAAGAAAATTCTAAGGTTTCTTTAAGTTTTGCTGTTTTATTTATTTTTGTTGCTTTTTTTCTTTTCTTTGAACAATTTTTTATTTCATCAGGGTCAGTTTTTCTTTCAATTGATACTTCAATTTTGGGTATTATTGGGATAATTGTTGGTTTAGTTTTCCTTTATGCGTTTTCATTTTTTGTTTCTCTTGCAGTTTACTCAATTCAGCGTGATATTCATAGATTGTCTCTTGATGATTATTGGAATGTTTTACTAAAAGATGCTTCTTTGAAGATTTTCTTTTTTTATTTATTTTTCTCTGTTATTTGTTATTTTGGATTAATTGTGGGATTGTATTTCGGTTTAATTCTTCCAATAGTTGTTCTTTTGTTAATAATTTCTTCTCTTTTAATGTATGTTCCTCAAAGTATTGTTTTTGAAGAAAAATCTATTTATGATGCAATGATCGAGAGTGTTTCTTTTTGGAGATCAAATTTTGTTTTAAGCATTTTAATTCTTTTAACTTCTTCGGTTCTTTTGTTTGTAATAATTTTATTTGAGTTTATTATTGATATTTTAGGTTTTCCTGGTGCAATTGTTTCTTTTGCTTTGTTAATGATTTGTTTGGTTCCGTTTAATGAACAAATGAAATCTTACGCTTATATTTTGAAATGTGAATTAATAAGAGCTCCCGAAGTTCATCAGGCAAGATACCATAAACCAAAAGAAGATATAGTTAAATCAATTAGATTAAGAGAAAAGAACCCTAAAGGAAAATTATAACTTTTATATTTTAATTCTTTTCCCTTCAACGGGATTTGCTTTAATTATTTTAACTTTTTTTATTTTAATTGGTTATAAGTTTTTTAATGGATTTTAAGTTTGTTTTAATTTTCTATTTTTTTTACCCAAAGTATTCTATTTGTTTTACTTTATTTTCTATTAGTTCTTCTAGTTGTTTTAGGTTAATTGCTTTTCCTGTGAAACATGTTTTTTTCGAAGAGAGACATTCTTCAAAACCTAGCATTTCTTGTGAGATTATTTCTTTTCCACTCTCTGTTGAGAATTTTTCTGCTGCTGTTTGTGTGCATCCAAAAAGTAATTCTTCATCAAATGTTTTTGCGAGTTCTTTGTATATTTTGTTTGCAAATTCAACCGTTTTTATTCCTTCAAAGTTTTCTCCTACTTTTAATAAATTTGTTAATCCTATTCCGCATTTTAATTCTTCTTTTGGTATGTCATTTAAGTATTTTTTCTCGCTTACTAGTTTCATTTTTTGATTTTCTATTAATTTTATTTCTTCGCCAATTTCTCTTAGTCTTTCAAAGAAAAGATCTGGATCAGAATCTTGAGCTATTTTTTCAAGATTAATATTTGTGAATAGTAATATTCCTTTTGTATCTGAGAATAAGTTTCCGTTTAATGGGTAGTATTCTGAATCTGAATTATTTAATATTGTGAATGTTTTTTTAGTTGTGTTTATTAGTTTTAAGGAATATTTTGAATCAATTCCAACAACACAAGGAATTCTTCCTATTAGGTGGTCTCCTATTTGTGCTGCAAGTATTCTACTGCCATCAATTTTTTCTATTGCTTGGGGGGTGAATAGTTCTATGGATGTATTATAATTTTCTTCACATATTGAAAAATAATTTATTATTTGTTCTGCTATTTTTTTTGATTGATTTTCATTTTTCACAAAATTTGAACATGCATAAGTTAATCCAAAAATATTGGGTGGGAGAAAAAAGTTGTCTCTGTTTTTTATTAATGTTTTTAGATTAGCTGATATTGTTTTGTGGAGGGTTTCTTTTTTTTCAGAAATAAAAGTATATGCATATGGTCTGTGTGAGAACCCTTCAGTATCTTCAATATATATTGTTGATGAGAAATGTAATTCTCTTGCTTTCTTTGGTAGGACTAGTGATAAATTATATTCTCTTACAGTTTCTCCTGAGTATGGTTTTTCTTGAAGTTTTTCTTTTACATCATAAGCTGGTTCACCAAGTCTTGCATAATTGTGTCTTATTTCTTCAAATCCATATGATATTAGTTTTGCATTTACCATTTCTCTTATTAGACTTGTATTTAGAAAATTAATTTTTGCATCTTTTATTTGGTTTTCAACTTCGCTAGTTATTTTTTCTGCAGCGGTTCTTGATAGTTTTGTTTCTCTTAATAGTGATGTTATTATGTGTCCTCTGTTGAAGGGTAATAATTTTTCTTCAGAACTATATACTTGCATTTTGTTGAATCTTTCATATGTTGCTGCCGCTATTGGATCTAACTCTTTAAGCATTTCAAGAGTTTTTTCTCTTAATTTTTTTTCACTATTAGTGTTTATTTCACTTAGTGCTTTTACAATTTTTGTAATAGTCCATTGGGATGCGTTACTTTCAGCGATTTCTTTTGCAATTAGTTGAATCTTTTCTTCTATGATTTCCATACTTATTTTCTTCTGGATTAGTATTATTAAACAATTTTCCTAACTTTTTTGCCCGTGTTTGATTGTTATTTTTAGGGGTATTTTTGATTGGTTAGAAAAATATATTTTTAAGCCTTTATTAGGTTAATTTTGTTAACAAGGGGTTTAGTTTTTCGAACTTTGTGGGTGTTTTTAGTGTCTGTTGTTCTTGATAAGATTGATCATATTATTTTGCAGGCTTTACTTAATGATGGGCGTGCTTCTTTTTCAGCTATTGCTCGTGAAACAAAACTCACTGATGTTGCAATAAAGAAGCGTTTTGAGTCTTTGAAAAAAAGAGGGGTTATTGATTCGGTTTCTGTTGATTTGAATTACAAAGTTTTGGGTTATGAAAACCCTATTTATGTTCAATTGAGAACGGATGTTTCTAAACATAAAGATATTATAAAAAAACTTTCAAGTATGGATTTTGTTATAGAATTATTTCAAGTTCTTGGAGAGTATAATGTTCTTGCTAAATTGATTGTTCCAAATTTAGAATCTGCAGAACGGTTCATTAATCAACTTGGTTTAATTGATGGGGTAATTGATCTAAAAACAATGGTTGTTCTTTCTGAGATTAAGAAAACAAAAACTCTTCCTGCAAATACTTTCCAAAACAAAATTTAGTATTCTTATAATTTGTTTTATTTTTAGTTTTTCTCTGCTTGTTAGTATCTTGTTTTTTTTATTTATTCTAATTTTTCTTGTTTTTTTGTCGTATTTTGGGGTACGTTTTAAATATACTTAAGCTTCTTTTCTCTTTAATGGATATTATAATTTCAGAGAAAGCGATTGCCGGAGAAAATATTGCGCGTGTTCTTGCTGATGGTAAAATTACTCAAAAAATAATTAATGGAGCAAAGGTGTTTGAGTTTAATTGGCTTGGTAATGAAATAAGACTTATTCCTCTTAGGGGGCATATTAGTGATGTGGAGTTTCCAAAGAAATATTCTAATTGGATTGGTATTGATGTTAGAGATTTAATTACAGCTCCTGTAATTTACTCAGAATCAGAGCGCATGATTAGTCAGTGTATTCGTGATTCTGCTCCGTTAGCTGAAAGGTTTATTGTTGCAACTGATGCTGATAGGGAGGGAGAATCTATTGGTCTTGAAGCAATTAATTATGCTGTTTCAACTAACCCTAAAATAAAAATTCAGCGTGCTTATTTTTCTGCTATTACAAAATCCGATTTAGATAAGTCTTTTGGTGCTCTTGAAAAATTCGATTATAATTTTGCTTATTCTGCTGATGCGAGAAGAGAGATTGATTTAATTTGGGGAGCTGTATTAACTCGTTTTTTATCTTTAGTATCTGGCCAGATTGGGCGAGATTTTTTAAGTGTTGGTAGAGTTCAAACTCCTACGCTTGCTTTAGTAGTGGATAGGGAAAAAGAAAGGCTTGCTTTTGCTCAAAAGAAATACTGGGAAGTTAGTATTCTTTGTGAAAAAGATAAACAACAGTTTGTTGCTCTTCATTCTGAAGAAAAATTTTGGGAAGAAAGTAAAGCTAATAATGTTTTCAAAAAGCAACCAAAAACTGCGCAAGTAAAAAAGGTTGATAAAAAAATTCGTATTCTAAAAAAACCTACTCCGTTTAATACTACTGAATATATTCGTGCGGCCACTGCAATTGGTTTTTCTGCGGGTAAAGCAATGGGTTTAGCTGAAACTTTATATCAAAAAGGATTCACATCTTATCCAAGAACTGATAATGCAAAGTATCCTGAATCATTAGATTTGAAAGCCACCCTAAATATTTTAGCATCAGTGAAAGCTCTTGTTGATGATGTTAGTAAGGTTCTTTCGCAGGAAAAAATAGTTCCTTCTGTTGGTAAGGAAACTAAAGATCATCCTCCAATTTATCCTGTTGCTGCAGTACAAAAAGATGCTCTTTCTCTTGATGAGTGGAAAATTTATGAATTAATTGCAAGAAGATTTTTAGCAACTCTTTATGAGGATGCAAAAACTGAGAATGTTTCAGTTCTTCTTGATGCAGAGGGTGAAGCATATGTTGCGCGTGGTCAAATTATTTTGTTTGCTGGTTGGAAAGGAATTTATCCTTATAGTAAAGTCAGTGAAATTATTTTACCCCAATTAAATGAAGGGGATGTTGTTAGTGTTCTTAAAACTGAAATTATTGGAAAAGAAACTCAGCCTCCTGGAAGATACTCTCAAGGGTCACTGATTAAGTTAATGGAAGATAATAATTTAGGGACAAAATCTACCCGTCCTGCGATTATCCAAAAACTTTATGCGCGTAATTATATTATTGGTAATAAAAGTATTGAGCCTAGTAAAGTTGCTATTGCGGTTATTGATTCTTTAGAAAAACATTGTGATGTTGTAACAAAACCACAAATGACTGCGGATCTTGAAAAAGAAATGGATGAGATTGCTGCGGGTAAGAAAGAAAAAAAAGAAGTTGTAAACAGTTCTGGTGATCAGTTAAAAAAAATTACTGATTTGCTTGTTTCGCATAAGAATGACATTGGTTCAGAGATTAGGAGTGCTCTTAAGTTTTCTCAAGTTATTGCGAAGTGTGAAAAGTGTGGTAAGGGGCAGCTTGTTGTTCGCAAAGGAAAATCAGGGAAAAGATTTGTGGGATGTTCAGCATATCCTGAGTGTAATAACTCTTACCCTCTTCCACAAATGGGTGTAATTACTTCCACTGAAGAAAAATGTCCTGAGTGTTCTGCTCCAATAATAAAAGTAAAAAAAGGAAGAGTGAATTACAAAATGTGTCTTACTATGACTTGTGTTTCAAAAAAAGATTGGGGTAAGAAAAAAGAAGAAACAAAAACTGATTCTTCTACTACCGCTTCAACTAAAGAAGTTGCTATAGGTTCTGTTGCTGTTGATAAAGAAATTAATGATGCTGCAAAGTCAACCAAAAAAATTGTTGTTGGTGTTGGAGAGAAAAAAACTAAAGTTTCAAAGAAATCTTCTTCTGAAAAGAAATAATTTTTCTAAGAGTTAAATTTCAAACTAATCAGATTTTAATAAATAAATTTTTGCAATAAGAATCGTGGAGTAATTCTAAAATTAGAATAAGCCTGGTGAGCCTACCCCACGGTTCCTATTACATTTTCCAAAACATTCATTTACATTTCCTCTCCTTGCATCCCCTCCGGAAACACAAAACTACAACATATATGCTCCTGTTAGCCTTAATAACCATTAATCGCCTTTTTATGTCACAAAAAATACATTTAAATAGTTATTAGTGTAATTATATCTTAGTAATTGGGTTTTTCGTTGTTTGGCGAAAAAACAGTTTTTTTGATGGGGTGGTTTGTTTGGCTCAAAAAATGCAGATAAATGATGAAGTTAGGTTAAATATCTTAAAAGCGCTTCTTGACAAAACTTGTGTTCAACCTAACTTGAGGCGAATTAAATCAAAAACAAAATACCATCTTGCTACTATTAAAGGTTCGATTGATTTTTTGACAAAAGAGGGAATTCTTACAGGGTATGGGCCAAAAATTGCTTTTTGGAAACTTGGGTATAAGCTTGAAGCAATAGAACTTCTTCAAATTGATTTCTCAAAGCCTGATCTTGTTGAAAAATATCTTAATGCGGTAAAAAATGATCCTCACGTGTGGTCTCTTAACTCTATAATGGGTTCAGGAAATTATAATGTTATGAGTTCTCAGTTTTATAAAGATGTGGAATCATATCACAAGAATGTTCAGGAAAATTATGTGAAAAAAATTCCTAACTATTATGAAGTGGTGAAAGATAGGCAAGTGTTCTATCAGACTGAACCTACGTTCAAGAGAGGATCAAGAACTGATGCGGTAATTAATGTTTTAAGAAAAGAAGCGGGATTTGATTAGTCTTCTTCTTATTTTCTTTTTATTTTGATTATGTGTGTTAGTGCTTCAAAAAATCCGGGGGCAAAATCAAGTTTTTTTGCATTAGCAAGTGTCATTATTTTGTACTCAACATTTTCTTGATCTAAAACTATTTTTCCTTTTGCTTTAGCGGTGTAAATAAGTGCAACAACATGAATATCTTTGTGTTTTACATAATAAGTTGTTGTTCCAATAACATTAATGTTTGTAGATTTTTGTCCGGTTTCCTCTTTAACTTCTCTTTTTAATGTGTCTTCAGGTCTTTCTCCGGCTTCAAGTTTTCCTCCGGGAACAATCCATTTTCCTGGAGCCCACCTTGATTCTTCACTTCTTTTTATAAAAATAAATCTTCCGGGGGTTTCTTCTAAAAAACAATAGCATGATACTCCTTTCCCCGTACTTTCTCCATTTGGTGACATAGCAAAATTGTGTGCTGAACAGTTTAAAATAAGTGTGCTGTTTTTTCTTTGCATGGTTGAAGTAGAAATTAGTTTTGATAAAACTCTTGACGAGAATGCTTCTTCATATTATATGCGTTCTAAGGAAGCCCGAAAAAAGATTTTGGGTTTGGGTAAGGCAATTATTGCGGCTCAAAATAAATCTGTTTCTTTTGAAAAGAAAGAAAAAATTGTTAGTGTTAATAGAACTAAAAAATGGTTTGAGAATTATCGTTGGTTTTTTTCGAGTGATGGTTTTTTAGTAGTTGGTGGAAAAGATGCTCATTCTAATGAAGAGATTGTGAAAAAAAGAATGAAAAAAGATGATGTTTATTTTCACGCGGATGTATTTGGTGCTCCGCATTGTTTTATTCAAACTAATGGAAAAAATGTTCCTGATAGTACTATGAATGAAGCTGCTTCTTTTGCAATAACTTTTTCAAAAGCTTTTGAAGAGGGAAGAACTCAAGCGGAAGCGTATAGTGTAAAACCTGAACAGGTTTCAAAAACTCCTCGTCCTGGAGAAAACTTAGGTACTGGGGCTTTTATGATTTATGGGGAAAGAAATTGGTTTAGAAAAACTCCTCTTTCTTGTGCAATTGGTTTTTATCTTAAAGAAAAAATTTTAATGAGTGGTCCTCTTTCTGCAATAAAAAAGAATTGTTCTTTTTTTGTTGAACTAAAACAAGGTCGTGTTGAGAAAAATGAAGCTTCAAAGATTTTAAAGAAAAAATTTGAAGAAAGAGGGTTTGTTTTTGGCACGGAGAGTTTTTTGTCTTTAATGCCTAATGGTAATTTTGATTTATAGTAAATTTTGATTTTTACTCTAGGTTAATATTTATTTTTAGGTTAGAATGGGTTTTGTTTTAGTGTAGAAATATTTTTTTTATTGTGTTCGCTATACCTTTTTAATCCTTTTTTCTCCACTTCTATCATGTCAGTTACAGAAAATAAGAAGTCTGATGTTGTTCTTTTTGTTCAAGATCCTGATCCAACACACGTGGGTAGAAATATTGTTACGCTTGATAAGGAAACTAAAACTCTTCTAAATATTACTTCTGGTGATATTGTTGAAATTGAAGGGACAAAAAAAACTGGGGCAATTGTTTGGCCTGCAAGAAGTGATGATGAGGGTAAAAAAATTATTAGAATGGATTCTTTCATTAGACACAATGCCGGAGCAGCTCTTGGTGAGAAAGTTAAAGTAATTAAAGCAAATCCTGTTGAGGGGAAAAGAATTACTCTTGCTCCGATTGAGGAAGTAAGAATTATTGCTTCAGGGTATGAAAGAATTTTGAAAAAAAGTTTTTTAGGTCGACCACTAAATATTGGAGATAATGTTTGGGTTAGTGTTTTTGGTTCAGGATTTATTTATAGAGTTGTTGAAACACAACCTCGAGGTTTAGTTAAAGTAACTGATAATACTGTTTTTGCTTTAAAAGAAAAACCAGTTAAAGATGCTTTAGAGAGTGTTCCAAAAATTGCTTATGAAGATATTGGGGGTCTTGATGAGCAAGTAAAAAAAATTAGAGAAATGGTTGAACTTCCAATGAAGCACCCTGAACTTTTCCAAAAATTAGGGATAGTTCCCCCTAAAGGAGTTCTATTGCACGGTCCTCCGGGTACAGGAAAAACATTATTAGCAAAAGCTGTAGCTAATGAAGCACAGGTTCATTTTATCTCGATTAGTGCTCCCGAAATAATGGGTAAATTTGTGGGTGAAGCAGAAGAGAGGGTTAGAAATATTTTTAAAGAAGCAAAAGAAAATGCTCCTTCAATTATTTTTATTGATGAAATAGATGCAATAGCACCAAAAAGAGATGAAGTTGTTGGAGAAGTTGAGAGAAGAGTTGTTGCGCAATTACTTTCCTTAATGGATGGTCTTGAAGGACGCGGAGAAGTAATAATAATGGCAGCAACAAACAGAATAAACTCTATTGATGAAGCACTAAGAAGACCAGGAAGATTTGATCGAGAAATAGAAATAGGAATACCTGATAAAAAATCAAGAAAACAAATTCTAAGTATTCACACAAGAGGAATGCCTATTGATGAAGATGTTGATTTGGGTTACTTTGCTGATTTTACTCATGGTTTTGTTGGAGCTGATTTGAATGCTCTTGCAAAAGAAGCTGCAATGAAAGCACTAAGAAGATATTTGCCCGAGATTGATTTACAAGAACAAACAATTTCTGCTGAAGTTTTAGAAAAATTAAAAATAAAAAAAGAAGATTTTGTTGAAGCATTAAAAGATGTTTCTCCTAGCGCATTAAGAGAAGTTGCAATAGAAGTTCCTAATGTTAAGTGGGATGATATTGGTGCGCTTGAGGAAGTTAAACAAGAATTAAAACAAGCTATTGAGTGGCCTCTTAAAAATCCTGCTTCTTTTAAAGAAATGGGAATTCATCCACCTAAAGGTGTTTTACTTTATGGTCCTCCAGGTACAGGAAAAACTTTGCTTGCAAAAGCAATAGCTACTGAAAGTGAAGCAAATTTTATTTCAATAAAAGGTCCTGAACTTTTAAGTATGTGGGTGGGGGAAAGTGAGAAAGGTATTAGAAAGATTTTCAAAAAAGCAAGACAAGTTGCTCCTTGTATTATTTTCTTTGATGAATTTGATGCTCTTGCTTCAAGAAGAGGAAGTAATAATGGTGGAAAACATTTAGAGAGTGTAGTGAATCAATTACTTACAGAAATTGATGGTGTTGAAGCACTAAAAGATGTTGTTTTAATTGCTGCAACAAATAGACCAGATCTTGTAGATTCTGCTCTTCTTCGACCAGGGAGAATTGACAAATTAGTAATGGTTTCAGCTCCTGATGAATTGGCTCGGGAACAAATTTTGAAAGTTATTACAAAGAAAGTGAAGCTTGATAAAGGGATTAACCTAAAAGAGATTGCTTCAAAAACTAAAGGTTTTTCTGGGGCGGATCTTGATGGTTTGATTAGAGAAGCTGCTCTTTTAGTTTTGAGTGAGAATAAAATGAAGCCTACTCCTATTACGATGAAACATATTTACACAATTATAGAAAAACTTGCTCCTACTATTGATGAGAAATCTGAAGAAGCTTATGATAAGTTTAAAGAAAATGCGATGGATTATCGACCAAGTTATGTTGGTTAAAAATTTAAATTACTAATTCTTAGATTAAATAAATTAATTCAAATTAGTGCGCCAAGGAAGTAGAATAATAATTCAGGAAAAAATACAAGTAGTCCTGATAGTAATATCATTGCTAACCATACTTCAGCTTTCCATTCTAACACTTTCACTCCATCAAGCATGAATATTGGAAGCATATTGAAGAATGCGAACCAGAAATTTATTTGTGCTGCACTTAGAAATATTATTGCCCAAAATTCGCTTGGAGAAAAAAGTCCAATTCCAATAAGGATTAGTCCTAAAATTAAGTTTGATACTGGTCCTGCAAGGGAGATTACTCCGTTTTGTTTTTTAGAAACGTTTTGTCCGAAAAAGTATGTTGCTCCGGGTATTGCAAGAATAAATCCAGTAAATATTGCAAACACTATTGCGATTATTAGCATTGGGTACCATGCGCGATACTCTGAATGGAATCCATAATTTTTTGCAGCTTCTCTATGAGCCAGTTCATGACAAACAAACCCAGTCCCTACTGCAATGAATGCGATTGGGATTGCAAGAATGGGGCTTCGTAAACTTTCTCCTCCAATAAGTCTAAAATTCATTAAAACAAATGAGAACGCAATACTTAAACTGATATAAGAAATTGCAAGATCTATTCTTTCTTGTGGGGTAAAGTAAAATATTGATTTTTTTGTAGTGGTGCTCATAATCTATCTTTCCATGGATTTGATTTTTATTACTTCTTATTTTGTGCGGGTGAGTGCAGATATTCCACTTCTCATTGTTCCGCTTACATCAATATATTTTTGGTATTCTACTTCAAATCCTCTTTTTTGAAGTTCACTACCAAGTTCGTATGCTTTTTCTTGAGTGATTTTTAATTCAACAGGGGACATCATTATTTTTCCTCCTATTTCAAGGGTTTCTTTTAGTTTTGTTATGTGTTCTAAAAATCCACTCGGACCTAAGTGTCTTAATCCGAAGTGAGTAAAAATAAGATCTACTTTTCCTTTCACACTTTTTCCTTGTGCAAATCTTTCAAGGGCTCTTGTGGTGGTGTGTAATAATGTAACATTTTTTGGTTTATGTTCCCATTCTTTGTGGGATGTGTCCGAGAATCCCACAAATACTTTGTCCGGGTTTTTTGTGGCAAGTTCAAATAAAGCATTTGCATTTCCGCAGCCCCATTCAGCAACAACAGGGGGCCTATTTGGTTTTGCTTTTAATCCTTCAACTGCTCTGATTAAGTTTCTTCCAAGTCTAAAATCAACATCTTTCAATCTACTATTTTCAATAGTCCAATGTCTTGAGTTTCTTTCTTGTCTTAATTTTCCTTTAGGGTTATGAAATATGTAAGTATCTGGTGCGGTTGAGTTTCTTTTTCCAAATGTAGGCATAAATAGATTTAGTTTGCTAAGTTAAAAAACATTTCCTAATTATGGTTCGGCAATTGCCGTATTCTTGTTAAGGTTTTTATTTAGGTAAATGTGGGTTTTTATTAAGGTGATTTTTTGGAAGAGCGGGCACAAATTTCTGTAGAATTAATTATAGTCCTTGCGGCAGTTGTTGCTGTTGTTTTGGTTTTGGTTAATCAAATGCAAGCAACTAGTGAAGCGGGTGCGCAAAAACTTGAAAAAGAAGCAGGGGAAGTTTTCAAAAAAATTGATGACATATAATTTTTGAATTAGGTGTTTTGATGAGGTGTTCTTGCGGGCAAGTATCTATTGAATACTTGCTCGTGTTGTGTTCTTTTTTTGCTTCGCTTGCAATAGTTATTCCTGCTGTGAGTTTTTCAGTAGATGCTTATTATGTTGCTAGTGATTCTCTTTTGGCTGAAAAAATATCAAATGATTTAACCCAAGAATGTGATTTGCTTAATTTTTTAGGAAATTTTTCTGCAAAAACTTTTGAATATGTTCCTTCAAAATCAATTTCAATAAAAATAAATAAAAATGGGGGAATAGTTTCTTCTGATTCAAAAGAATATTATTTTGATTGTGAAAATATTTCTTCGTATGAATACTCTTTTTCTGAAAAATTCAAAATTACTTTAACAAAGATTAATGATAAAATAGAATTTTCACTTGAATAATTTTTCACTCGGATAATTTTATATATTTTTTTTATTCTATGTATTTGTTTTGCTTTTTTTACTTTCTTTTTATTCTCCTTGGGTTTACTCTAACTAGTGCATACTCTTATTGTGATTTTTTTCTCATTAAGAAATGGTTTCTCTACTAGGGTGCCGCTTGAAGAAATGCAACTTTTGTTTTCACTAAAAGGGAGCCCTTCATTTTTGGTTAGTATTTTTGTTTCATTAATAAATAATTCCGCTTTTTCGCCAAACATTAATTTTGTATCTTGTATCATTTCATTTTGTGTTGTTTCTTTTGCACTCCAAACTCTTAGAAGGTCATTTTCTTGTTGGATTATTGCAAGTTCTTTTAAGGAATCATTTTTTGCTTGAGGGAGACTAAAAAGCATTAATGTTAGGAGAATTATTGCGATTGCACTTTGTAGGGTGAAGACAAAACCTTTCTGTTTTCTCCTATTCAAAGCAACTATTTTGCCTGATTTATTACTCTTCATTAATACACCCTATAAGTTCTATTATTGCTTTTTCTCCATCAATTATAACAAATCTTTTTGCACTTAAACAATTTTTTGTATTTGAATTGTTAAGAATAATTTTTTCTTGAAAAGTGTTTGTCTTTTTCCAGCTTATTTGTTTAACAAAAAAGTTTCCTGTTTGAAAAGCTTTTGCATTTTTTAGATTAGCGGTGGTAAGTTCATTACTTTTTATTCTCTTTTTTTCATGATCAACAATTGCAGAACCTAGGGTAGTATTTTCTGGATTAAAATTTTTTACTAAGCTATCAGCTAGAACTAAGGTTTTTTCTTCAAGAAATTGATCTTTTATCTCTATTTCTTTTTGTGAATAACTTTGTGATATTTGGTTCACAAAAATTAGAATAAATAATAACATTATTACAAATGATATTAGTGCATCTAGTGAGAATATCGCCCCTTTTGTCTTGCTAGTTTGTGTAGTGGTCAAGTGTTTTCACCCTTAGTTCTTTTTCATTTTCAGTGGTTGTTATTGCATAACTTTGTTTTGTTTTTCCCTCTATTGTTGCGGTTGTTGTATAATCTTTGAGATTACATTTTATTTCTTTTTCATATTTTGTCGCAGTATTAGAATATATTGAATCTATTATGCTTGCACATTTTTGTGCTTGAAATTTTGCTTCTATTAAGTAGTGTGCTTGTTGTATGTTTTCGTTTTGTTCAAATAATGAAACTAGTATAATTCCGCTTGCTGCAAGAAGGACACTTATTGAAATTATTGCATCAAGTGAATTCATTTTATCCCGCCGCTCTTATTGTATATCCTGTTGGGATTTTGTATTCTAACAATATGTTTCCTTGAAGTATTTTACAAACAATTTCACTTTTTTGAATATTTGAAACATATGAATATTCAGCATAAATCACTCCATCAACTTCTAGTGCGAATGCGTTAGTATTTCTATTTAAAAAAATTAGGTCAAGTTTGTTTCTTTTTTTTGTAATTATTTCACACGCTTGTGCTCTGTTGTTTAAGTAATTTAGTAGCGCATTATTAATCGAGTTTTGGATTTTGTTTGAATTGAAGTTTCTTTTTAGTATTTCTTCAGCAAGTTTTGCTTCAACAATAGTGTCAGTATTATTTTCTAGTAATGTTCTTTCTTTTTGAGCAATTTCTGCTTTGATGAGTTCGTTTTTGTTTTCAATAATTTCAAAAGAATTTTTTTGCAACAAATTATTAACATTTAGAAGAAGCATTAGAACGCTTATCATTAGGATGAATGATGCAAATCCTTTTTTCATTAAAAAGAGCTTTCTTTTTTTCTTTTTTAAGCCTTTATTTATTTTCGTCAATGAACGTAGTGATAGCTTGTGGTTAGAGTGGTGTTAGAAAAAGAACATTAAAAATATTAGTAATACAAAAACAGCTGTAGCAAATGTTCTATTGTAGTATGCAATTATTCCTGCTATTGCTGGTCCTACCACTACCCAAAAAGCATGTTGGGGCCATTGAGTGATAATAAACACTGTCATGAATGATCCTAGTGCGATCATGAAAAAGAAGAATGCTACAAATGAACTTATTGTTCCTGTTACTTTTTTTTGTAATTTACCAAACCAAGTATCTATTGTTTTTTCTATGTCTGCCATAAGGTTTCACTTATGTATTTCTCCTAGCGGTTGTTTTTAATAACTTGCTTTTTTTTAGAATACACATCAAAAGCTTTAAAATAACAAAATACCCTAATTTTTGAATGTCTAGCCAAGATATTGTTGAGTTAGTTAAATCTCTTAGTGATATAGAAAGACGTCTTTTGTTGAGTACTTCATTTGAATCATTATCTTTAGAAGAGGCTTCTATTAAATCTGGAGTTGCTTTGGATTCAGTTAGACGTGCTGCTGCGTGGCTTGAACAGAAGGGCTTTGTAAGTGTTGTTGAAAAATCGGTCGAAAAAGTTGTTTTAACTCCTCAAGGCGAAAAGGCTCTTTCGGGGGGGATGCCTGAAAATATTTTTTTAGAAACTCTTACAAGAATTGGGGGTAAAGCTTCTTTTGTTGATTTGCAAAGAGAATCAAAACTTTCTCCACAAGAATTTACTGCAGCTCTTGGGATAAATAAAAGAAAAGCTTTTGTAGTAATTATTAATGGAGAAATTCAAGAAACTGGGGTTGCTAGTGAAGGTGAGTCTTTTTCTGAACAAAATTTTTTAAGAGATGTTGTTGATGGAAAAAAAATTCCTCAAGAAAGTTTTTTCGAATTACAAAAAAGAGGTCTTGTGGAAAAGAAACTTGTTGTATCAAGAACAATTACGATTTTAGAAAATGGGGAGAAAGCAAAAGACATTTTATCTTCACAAAATATTTCAAGAGTTTATGATGTGGGTGCTCCTGTTCCTACTCTTTTTGCGGGAAAAAAAGCCCCTTATGTTCAGTTCTTAAATCAAATAAGACACAAACTTGTGGCTCTTGGTTTTGAAGAGATGTATGCTCCGCTTGTTGTTTCAGAATTTTATAATTTTGATGTATTATTCCAACCCCAAAATCATCCTGCACGTACTTGGACTGATTCTTATCAACTATTAAAACCAAAAAAAGCCCGACTTCCTGATAAAAAAATTGTGAGTGCAATTAAAGCAGCTCATGAGAATGGTGGTAAAGCGTTGAGTAAGGGTTGGGGTTATGAGTGGAGTGAAGAGATTGCTTCTCGTGCTGTTCCAGCAATGCACGGTACTGCTCATTCTGCAAGACAATTAGTTAACGGAGTAACTTATCCTCATAAATATTTTGCAATAGCAAGATGTTTTCGTCCTGATGTGGTTGATGCCACTCACTTGATTGAATTTAATCAAATGGAAGGTTTTGTTGTTGGGGAAGATTTGAACTTTCGACACTTGCTTGGGATGCTTAAAGATTTTGCAATAGAAATTGCAGGAGCAGAGAAAGTAAAATTCTTTCCAGATTATTATCCTTTTACGGAGCCCAGTGTTCAGCTATCTGCTAAGCACCCTGAACTTGGTTGGATAGAGTTTGCAGGAGCAGGAATGTTTAGACCTGAGATGCTTGAAAATTTAGGGATAAAAGGAGAAGCAATTGCTTGGGGAATGGGAATTGATAGACTTGCAATGTTTAAGTTAGGAATAAAGGATATTAGATATTTATTCGCAGAAGATATTGGGTATTTAAGAAATGCAAAAGGGGTTTTTCTTGGAAAATAATTTTTAAAAGAATATAAAAAATGAAATAAGGGAATGGATTTGATTTTATGCCAAAGATTGAGATTTCATTAAAAGATTTAGAAGGGTTGTGCAACCAAAAATTTTCAAAAGAAAAACTTGAAGATATTTTAGAATATGTGAAAGGAGAAATTGATTCTTTAGAGGGAGATGTGTTAAAGGTTGATTGTAAAGATCCTAATAGACCTGATCTTTGGTCAAGTGAAGGAATAGCAAGAGAATTAAATGCAAGAATGGGAAAAGATAAAGGGATAAAGAAATACAAAGTTGGAAACTCTGGAATTAAAGTTTTTATTGATAAAAATTTAGAAAAAATAAGACCTCTTATTGCTTGTGCAGTTATTAAAGATGTAAAAGTTACTGAAACCTTATTGCTTCAAATGATTCAATTACAAGAAAAGATTGGAGAAAACTTTGGAAGAAAAAGAAAAGAACTCGGAATTGGGTTATATGATTTAGATGTAATGAAACCTCCAGTTTATTATAAAGGATTGAAAGATACTGAAGTTGAATTTATTCCTCTTGAATGGAAAGTTCCGCTAAGACCTAGCGAGATTTTAGAACAGCATGATAAAGGAAAAGCCTACAAGCATTTACTTGCGGGGGTTGATGTTTACCCTATAGTTCATGATTGTGAAGGAACAGTAGCTTCAATGCCTCCAATAATTAATTCTAATTTGACAGGAAAAGTTACTGAAAATACAAAAAATCTTTTTATTGAAGTTACTGGTTTTAAGTGGGAAACAATTGAGACAGCGCTTGAAGTAATGTGTATGAGTTTTGCTGATAGAGGAGCAAAGATTTATTCTTGTAAACTTCATTTTCCAAGTAACAAGAAACCTTACCCTGCAAAGATAATTCAAACTCCAAGATTTTCTACTCAAAAAATAACTTTTAGTAAAAACTATTTACTAAAGAAAACTGGTTTAATATTAAAAGATTCTCAAATAAAAGATCTTCTTGCAAAAGCAAGATATGATTCAGTGATTAAAGGGGATAAAATTACTTGCACTTACAGTTCGTATCGTCCCGATATTTTACACTCTGTTGATGTTATTGAGGATTTTTTAATTTCTTACGGATTCAATAATGTTGTTCCACAAAAGATAGAGATGAGTGTGGTTGGTTCTCAAAGAAAAGAGGCTATTTACAATGATTTTGTAAGAGAAGGATGTATTGGGTTGGGATTACAAGAAGTGCTTACTCCAAACTTAACTTCAAAAGAAATTCAAGCAAAAAATATGCTGCTTGACGCGGATAAAGAAGATTTTGTTGAAATAGCAAATTATGTTTCCTTAAATTATCAAATACTTAGAAGAAATTTATCTCCTCAACTATTATCATTTTTATCAAAGAATAAATCTCAAGAATATCCTCAAAGAATTTTTGAAATAGGAACTGCTCTTGCGATTGATCCTACAAACGAAGAAGGAGTAAGACAAACAACTAATGTTTGTGTTGCAATTACTCATTCAAATACTAACTTTACTGAAATAAAATCAGTTCTTGTTTCGCTTGCAAAATATTTAGGTTTTGAAGAAAGTGTTGTTAAAAAGAATTTTTCTTTCCTTGGGGAAAACTCTGGGGAGATTAATATTAATGGGAAGAAAGGTTTTATTGGGGAAGTTAAAAAAGAAGTTCTTGAAAACTTCGGACTAAAAAAACCCGTAACAATTTTAGAATTCGAACTTTAACTATTTTATTAATCCTTATTTTGTTTTAATTTATTGTTATGGTTTATTGATTTTCTCTCTTATATTCCATTAATATTTTCAAATGGTTAACTTCTTCTAGCATTATTTCCTTAAGTATTGATTTTATTTTTTTGGATGTGCTTTTCTTTATTGCTTCTCCATATGCTTTCATAACTTCATCTTCAAGATCAATATCAGTTATTATTGCTTTAACAATAGGTTCATTAATTTTTGAAGAAGGGACTTTATTTTCTTTTGGTACTATATTTACTCCCCCTTTTGCAAGGGTTGATTTTAGTAAAATTCGTGTCTTAGTTCTTGTTCAGCAAGTGAATTAAGTATCATTACTATGTTTCCTTCCAGTTTTCTTGCTTGTCCTAAGTATAGTTGTTGAGCGAAAACTTCTTTTTCGTAAAGATCAACTAGTTCATTTTTTAGTTCGAGTACTTCTTCTTTTGTAAGAGTGTTAATTATTTCTTCTGCAGGCATGTTCTACTTTTGTTTTTTTTTATTAAGCTATCGCTGTGGTTAAGAAAGGTGAAGAAGGGGGCTTTTGTTAAGCTTTTATTTCTTTACGCCCTTGTTTATTCATGGCAAACATATTCTCTTCCAAAAAAGAAAACTCTATTCTTAAGGATGAGCGTTTTTTGTACCAAGATTTTGTTCCTGAGAGACTTGCTTTTCGTGATGAAGAAATTGGGGAACTTGTTTTTTGCCTAAAACCAGCGTCTCTTGGAAGAAAACCCACTAATGTTTTTGTTTATGGAAAACCGGGGGTGGGTAAAACTGTTTCTCTTAAATTTGTCCTTAATGAGCTTGAAGAGTTCTCTGATAGAGCAAAAGGGGTTTATGTTAATTGTTTTGAACATTCTTCTCGTCACTCAATTTTAGCTAAACTTGCAAACTTTTTTGGTTATCCTGTTCCTGATAGAGGATTAAGTACGGAAGAAATTTTTCAAAGATTTGTTGCACTTTTAAAAAACAAAAAAATAATTCCTATAATTATTTTTGATGAAGCTGAACAATTACTTAAGGATGATGACACTAAAAGGTTGCTTTATGATTTTTCTAGATTTGGAGAACAATTTAAGGTTACTGCGGGGTTAGTGTTTATTTCTAATGATAATTATTTTCTCTCAAAACTTGATGATAGGGTGCGTAGTTCTCTTGGTGCTTCTTCAATTCCTTTTGAATCATACACTCATGTAGAGTTAAAAGAAATACTTTCTGAAAGAGCAAAGTATGCTTTTTTTCCTAATGCGATTGATTCTGATGTTATTGGTTTGTGTGCCGCTCATGCTTTCAAAAATGGGGGGGATGCGAGAATTGCTATTGATGTTTTACTAAAATCCGCAAGATTGGCTGAGAATGATAATTCAAAAAAAGTAGAACTAAAACATGTTCGTGCTTCTTTTCAGCAAGAAAAACCCGTGAAAATAGAATTATCCTCAAACTTAACTGATCAAGAAAAAGAAGTGTTATCTTTTGTGTCAAAAAATCCTTCTTCTGATTCTCGTGCAGTGTATGACGCTTTGGGTAAAAAATTTGCAGAAAGGACGCTAAGGAAAGCTATTTCTGATCTTGAAGAAAAAAAGCTCCTAAAATCCGAAAAAAATCAGAAAGGTAAAGGCGGTTTTACAAGAGTGCTCATAAAAGCCTAATTTTTCACTTTATCCGGTGAAAGCAAGTTTTTTATATTGTTCAACTCAATCAATATATTAAGGCAGAGCGTTTCTGTTTGGGAAAAGGATTGGTGTTTTTTTATGGCTGAACTTACTAAGACAAATGTTGCTAGTGTTGTCAAAAAGGAAGTTTCTTCTGCGAAAAAAATTGCTGTGAAAGCCAATGAAAAAGTTGATGCTGCTAACGCTGAAGCTAGTAAAGCAAAAAATATTGCTAAAAAAGAAAAAGCAAAAAATGTGAAACAAGATAAAGATATTGAAATGCTTAAAACTGAGATAGAAAAATTGAAAGCAAAAAAACTTGCTAAAAGAAGTGTTTCTGAGTATAATATTTTTATAAGAAAACAAATTAAGTCAGGAATGACTTTTACTATGGCTGCAAAGCAGTGGAGTAAGTATAAAAAATTACAAGAAATGGATAAGAGAAGACCTTCTGCTTATAATCAGTTTATTGGTTCACAGATGCGCTTAGGAAAAACTTGGTCTCAAGCGGTTGCTCTTTGGAAACTTGCAAAAGCAGGAAAACTTGGTAAGAAAGGTTCAACAAAAACTGTAACAAAAACAGTAGTGAGAACACGAACCATAAAATCAAAACCTGAAATTAAATATCGTACAAGAACTATTGAATCTAAACCAAAAATAAAGTACCGAACACGAACAAAAACTATAATAAAGAAAGTAAACTCAAAACCTAAAGTTATTACTAAACTAAAATACCGAAATAAAAAAGTTCAAGCTCCAAAAGTTATTACAAGAGTTGTTGAAAGAAATAACTTTGATGCAGCTGCTATGAGGGAAATGTTTGCGTCTTCAATGTCAGGAATTCATACAATTTCTAAAGAAGATATTTCTTCAGTGATAAATCCTGATGATGAAGAAATTGCTTTTAAGATTGTTCAAACATATTTCAAAGAAATAGCACGGTATGGTTTTAAGAAACAACTAACTCTTGATGAAATAATTAATGCATATTTTTATGCTCTTGCAAAAGTTCGAAGACAAGAACATATTGAGGCTTCAAGAGCAGTAAAAGAAGCAGGGATGACTAAATAATTTTTGAGTTGAAGGTGTTTTGATGGTTGATTTAAGTAAATCAGATCCGCACGCATATGATAATGTTCGTGATGTTCATAAAGGGGACAGAATATCAGCGCATAATGTGAAAGAAAATGCAAGATTAAAACAACTTGATGCAGAAAGAAGAGAAAGAATAAGAATTGCAGAAGAGCGAGAAAGAATTGCAAAAAAAGAAAGAGGGATAGCGAATAGATTGAAAGGATTTTTTGTGGGAACAACAATAGCAGGAAAACCTCATGGTTTTGCTCTGCTTAGAAAAGATTTGAATCCTTTCAAAAGAAGAGGAAGAAGATAAGTTGAATTATAATGGATTATTTTTAAAGGTGGTATGGATGAATGATGAAGAAGTAGCTTTTCGAATTGTGAGATTGTACTTTGAAGATGTTGCTCGTCTTGGTTTTAAACGACAACTTGATTTAGACCAAATGATTAATGCTTATTTTTATGTTCTTAAAAAAGTAAAAAATAAAGATGTTGCTATGCGAAAAATTGTTGAAGAAATGAAAAAAGAAAACAAAGAAACAAAAGTTGAAACTGTTTGTGAAACAAGAGAAATTCCTGTTGTGAAAGAAACAACAACTACCACAACAGTTACCACTCAACAACCAAAAAGTGTTTCTGAAATAATTGAGAAATAGTTTTTAAAAAAATAAAATGGCTGGTAACCCAGCCAAATTTCTAATTTTTATATTTTTTTTCTTTTAATTACTTTTTTTAAAAAAATTTAATTATTTCTTAGTTATAGTCTTAGAGCGATTGCTGCGTTGTTTAGTGCTAAGGAAAGTCGGTCTAGTTCTTTTACTTGTCTTGCTTCTCCGCTTGGTCTTCCTCTGTAAAGTATTGTGAGTTTGTGTCCGTTACTGCTTAAAATAAATCGATCCATTTTGTATCTTCCTTTTATTTCCACTTCTCTTCCTTCAAGTAGAGTGATTAGTTCTCTTTCGATTTCGCTTGGAGTTCTTCTTGCGGGCAATATGTTTTTTCTTTTTGCTTGTTCTATTTTTTCTTTTGCTTCTCTTTTTTGCAGTAGTTCTATTTTTTTTATTGCACTTGATCCTTTAGGAACAAAAATACTTGATCCGACAGGTTTTACAAAAGTGTGTGGTTGAATAACCCCTTTTCTTTTTCTTAATGAAGGCATATTAATGACTTACTAAAAGTAGTATTTATTCTTTCGTGTGTGATTTTTGTTTAGTTGTTTTGATTATTGAAAGAATTTTTTGGGTTTAATCTTTAAATATAATTTCTATAACATCGCCTACTTTTAGTGCGTGTTCTCTACCAATAATTTGTTTTGTTTTTACATCAATTGCTCTTATGAAACCTTTTCCCATATCTGTGTGTAGAGCAAATGCAAAATCCAAAGCATTGGATTTGGGTGGCAAAAGTAGACAATCTGGAATCACTCTTCCTTGTGAGTCGGTAAGTCCCTTAACTCCGCCTGGAAATACTGGAAAATAGCCTAGTACTTTGAACACTACCGTGTCTATGCATTCTTGTACTCCTGTGCTTCCAAAGGTTTGTAAAACATTTTTTCTTATAGTTTCTAGTCCTGCTTTTTGTTTTTCATTTAGTTCACCTATTGTTTCAAAATCTTTTTGTCCGGGGTAGTATTTTAACATTCCTTGTTTTGTTGCTTTTCTTAGTGAGAGTTCACTTGCTGCAGAGCAGGGAATTATGTATGTATTTGGATATGTTTCTTTCATTCTTTTAAAATTTTTTTCTCCGCTTGGTAAATCACATTTGTTTGCTGCAATAATTATTGGTTTACTCATTTTTCTACACATTTTTGCAAATGCTCTCTTATCTTCATCAGTCCACATAGTGAAGTGTTTTTCTTCAAGTTTTAAGTTTCTAATTGCTTTCTCGATATGAGGTATTAGTATTTTTACTCCTGATAGGCTTTGAGCCATTTGTTGTACTTTTTTTGAAAAATCTTTTTCTGAGCTTTTTGCAAATTTTAACCAATTGTTTTCAATTATTTTAAGGAACCATAATTCTATTTCTTCTTCCAAGAATTTTATATCTTCAAGCGGATCATGACTTCCTTCGGGCACTGTTTTTCCTTCTGCATCAGTGCTTCCACTTGCATCCACTATATGTATTAGTGCATCAGCACTTGATAAGTCGTTTAAGAATTTATTTCCTAGTCCTTTTCCTTCATTAGCTCCAGGTACTAGTCCTGCTACATCAATTAGTTCTATTGGAACATACCTAATAGGATCTCCATTTTCATCCTCTACTAAAAATCCGTGTCGTGGTGTACTTTTTACTCCAAAAAATTTTCCAGCATCTTCCACTCTCACAAATCCTATTCCTTTGTTTGGCTCAATTGTTGTGAAGGGGTATGATGCTATTCCAACATCAATTAGTGTTGCGGCACTAAAGAAAGTACTTTTTCCGCTTGAAGGTTTTCCTACAATTCCTATTTGCATAATAATTATTTGATTTTAAGGAATGCTTTAAAGTGTTGCTTTTGGAGTGATTTTAAAAGACTCTTTTTCTAATTGAGAGTGTTTGTTTTAATCTTTTCGCAAGGGTAATTATTTATGCAAGAATCCGACTCTAATTCAACTGGTTTACTTACCGATAAGTATTTTCCAAAAAATATTGATGAATTTATTGGAAATGTGGAGATTGTTGATTTTGTTGTTGCTTGGGCTAAAAGATGGCAAAGTGGGGAAAAACAAAAACCTCTTTTCTTATTTGGTTCTCCGGGAGTAGGAAAAACTGCGCTTGCAATATTACTTGCAAAAGAAATGAATTGGCAACTTTTTGAATCAAACGCTTCTGATTTGCGTGATAAAGAATCTATTGAAAAAGTTGCAGGAGCCGCTGCGGGTAATTCTTCTCTTTTTGGTTCTTTAAGATTGATTTTACTTGATGAGATTGATTGTCTTCAAACACAAGATAGGGGTGGGGCAGCAGCGATTGCTTCAATTGTTAAAGAATCAAATAATCCTGTTATTTTGACCGCAAATGCTTTGTATGGTGATAAAAAACTTTTACCTTTTCGAACAATTTGTGATATTAAAGAATTTAAAAAAATTAATTACTTAAGCATTGCAAAAAGATTAAGAGAAATTTGTGTTCTTGAAAATATTTCTTTTGAAGACGAAGCAATTAAGACTCTAGCAAAGAATTCTGAAGGTGATTTTAGAAGTGCTTTACTTGATGTTCAAAGTCTTGCTCCAAATATTGTGGCGGGGGATGTTTTGCTTCTTGATGCAAGACAAAGACAAGAGAAGGTTTTTTCTGTTTTAACAAAAATATTTAAGGGACATGATTTGAAAGAAATAAACCAGTATGTTTACAATTCAGAAATATCAAATGATTTACTTAATCGTTGGGTTGAAGAAAATATTCCTCGACAATTTGATTCTTTTGATTCGGCGGTTGCATTTGAGAAGTTTAGTCGATCAGATATTTTTAATGGTCGAATAATGCGTAGGCAGAATTATTCTTTTTTGCGTTACTCAAATTTTTTATCAACAACAGCAGTGGGTTTATCTCGTTCGAAGGATTACAATTCTTTTACCCCTTTTCAGTTCCCTTCTCTTTTGTCTTCTCTCTCTGCTTCGACAGCTTCAAGAAATTTAAGAAAAAAGATTGCACAAAAAGCTGCAAAGAAAATTCATTGTTCGCAAGCCCAATTTTTGAAAGATTTTTGGGTGTTTCAAATATTAATGAAACAATCTTTTGCTTCAGATATTGTTTATTTTTTGGATTTGGATGAAGACGAGACAATGTTTTTGCTTGGTGGAAAGAAAGAAAAAGCTGCTGAGGAACTTGTTGCTAAAGCAAAAGAAACAGGAAAACAAATAATTCTTGAAAGTATTAAAGGAAAACAATCAAAGCTTTTTGGTTAAAATGTTTTTTTCCTAAAAAAATAATTTTATAAAAAAATATTTTTTTTGATATTTTTATTCTTCTTCAATTTTTGAATTAGTTTCTACAAAGTCTTCTAGTTTTTTTATTATTGTTTTTCTTTTCCAAAGGATTGCAAAAAAGATTATTGCTGCTATAAAAATTAGTACTAGTCCTTCTGTTGTTTTAAACAAGTATGATGTGATTGAATTTAGATCAACTACGGGGGTAACTTTTTTCCATAAAACATAATTTAGAGTTATTCTATTAGCGCTTTTGTATCCTTGCCATGTAATTGATTTTCTTGAACCTAAAGTAGTAATAATTGCTGCAGGTTCAACATTATCTTTAATATCTGCTCCTGGGGGTAAATCAATTCTTATTTCTGTTTTATCAGGGATAATCCATATTCCTGATTGGTAGAATTTGTTCCAATAATTTGCTTTTAGTTGGTATTCTGACATCATTGTTGTTTCTTTTCCAAGTGCCATTAGTGAATCAGAAAGAGTATAATTTATTGTAAGAATATTTTCTGCGCCTTCAGTGTAAGATATTTTTCCATTAATTATGTTGTTTAGTCCTATGCTTGGAGAAAATTGAGGGTTATATTGTTTCCATTTTTCAAGATCTGATCCCAGAGTGGTACTACTTTCACGAAAATTTATTTTATCCCTTTCAGTGGGAAAGAAAAGATTAAACTCTTCAGTAATGATCGCGTTACCTTGGGTGTTAATTTTAATATCTATTATTTGTTGGTTTATGGTATAAGTTGCACCAAATACGCTTGATAAACTTAGTAATACTAAAATTACAAAAAACCCTGCTAAAACACTTTTCTTCATAACAATTCTTCCTCTTTTTTGCTTATTAATCATTTTGTTTGTCCTTTTTTCTCGCTTTTCACAATACCTTTTTATCCCTTCATGTATACTATTATGTTATGGTTGAGCTTTTCTATTATGGACATTCATTTTTCCAGATAAAAGACGGGGCTTCGAACATCTTAATTGACCCTATTTTTGATTCTTCAAAGACTGATCAAAAAAAATTAATGAAAATTCCAACTTCTCCTTCAAAAATAAAAAAAGTTTCTCTTATTCTTTTAACTAATGAAACTCCTGAACATTTTGATAAAGAAGCTGTTCAAGAAATTGCTCTTAGAGATAATGCTTGTGTAGTGGGGCATGATGTTGTTTTGCAAAAATTAAATCTTCCTCGTACCCAAAAAGTACCAACTTATTCTAACTCTGAAGTTAATGTTAAAGGAGTAAAAGTTACTTCAAAAACAGCTCATTTTCCTAAAAGTTTTTACCCTTTAGGTTATTTGATTGATCTTAATGGGACAAAAATTTATCACGCAGGAGTAACTTCTTTGCATGATTCTTTTGAAAAAGTATCAGCTGATGTAGCCCTTCTTCCGTTGAGTTCAAAAACAATGGATGTTGTGGATGCAGTTCGTGCAACAAAAATACTAAAACCCACAAGAGTAATCCCTATGCAGTATGATATTTTTGAGTCAAAAAAATTTGATCCTGTTGATTTTAAGAAAAGAATAGAAGATAGTGTACTAAAAACACAAACAGTAATTCTTTCTCCTGGACAAAAATTCAAATTATGATGTATTTAGTTTTTTTAGATTTTTTAATTAAGAAGTAAGGTGAAAAAATGTGGGAAGTTTTGCTTTTAGTAATTATTGCAATAATTCTTATTGTAGTATTGTTTAAGTTTGGCTTATCTCAAAAAAGAAAAGACTTAATCCAACTTGAAAAGCACTTTAACCCAAGGCATGATTAGAGTACAAATTTTTTTGATTAACCAAAAATATATATTCTCCCAAAACATTACACCTTAGTATGATAGAACTTATTTTCTTGCTTTTAATAGTCCTAATCCTTGTTGGGGTTTTTTGGTTTGTTTCTTATAGTGACAAATCTGATAGTGAAATATTTTCTTTACAAGGGGATATTGAGAAAGATAAAGAAAAACTAAAAATTGCCCAAAGACACTTTATGCAGGGAAAAATAAAGAAAGATGTTTTTGATCCTCTTCTTGATGATTTGGAACTTGAAATGATTGAAAAAGAACTTCAATTGTATAGGATAAATAAAAGAAAAGAAGTTAGTGTTGTTGATAAAGTTGAAGAACTTCTAAAAAGATTACAAAAACCGACCAAATATAGAAGAACTCGTCTTGAAAAACTTCTAAAAGATGCAGAATTAATAAGACACGAAATGTCTTTAATTGAAGCAAAATTAATGAAACGGGAACTAAAACCTGCAGTGTTTCAACACATGTTAAAGAAAAAAGAAAAAGAACTAATAAACAAAGAAACAGAAATAATTGATCTC